>ENA-OFCE01000095-OFCE01000095.1-metagenomes-genome-assembly--contig:-NODE-95-length-66823-cov-6.794258_pt1 | contig 66823 bp, 68 predicted proteins | sample MGYA00153388_OFCE01 | MGnify analysis MGYA00153388
TGATACTTGGAGGGAAACCTCCCGGGAAAGTAGGTCGCTGCCAGATTTATATCAAAGCCTTATGCTCACAGCATAAGGCTTTGTTTTGCGTTTTTCAATAATCATACATAGTAATTATGGAAGGCGGAGATATTAGAAAAGTATGAGTAAATTTCAAAGTTTCGGCGATGAGGATGGCGGTATGAATGTCAAAAAAAGCGAAGATTCTGCTGGTAATCAGTGGTCTCTTTACTCTGGCGATGGGTTTATCCAACGTATTTGTAAATATATTTATCTGGAAGAATTCAAATGACTTTGTTGTTATTGCTAAATATAATCTAATGCATTACATCTTTGTTCCTATTACTTTTATCCTTGGGGGGTGGATTACCAAAAGCAAGAATGGAGTCTGGTCGTTACGAGTAGGAATTACATTTTTCGTTGTCTTTTTCCTATTGATTCTTACATTTAAAGAAAGCATATTAAATTATATTTATCCTCTGGGAGTCCTTTTTGGAATCGCAGCGGGATTTTATTGGGTGGCTTTTCATGTGCTTAGCTTTGATTTTACTTCGACGGACAACAGGGATACTTTTAATGGGTTTAATGGATCAGTGGCGGGAGTTTGCGGCGCCATCGCACCTATTACTTCAGCGTTTATCATAGCTAGAAATAACTCTAAGGGATATACCATTGTCTTTGCGATGTCCCTGGCTATATTTGTAGTGTTGATACTGGTGTCGTTATTACTCAAGTCGAAGGAATACTATGGAAAGAAACTGGACTTCCACTGTGTTTTGCGAGCGCATTGCAACGGCTGGAAAGAGATCCGCAGGAGTATTGCCGTATGGGGAATTCGGGATGTGGTGATAGGGTTTTTAATTTCGATTCTATTGTTTAAAACCGCAGGAACGGAACTGGCAGTGGGGAAACTATCGACTCTTGCTGCTCTTGTAATGTCCTGTGCGTATATCGCAGAACAAAAGCTCATAAAGCCGAAAAGAAGGGTATTTTCCATGCACATGGGAGCCATTCTGATGTTTATAGGTGTTCTTGGACTGGTTATAAAAATCAATTATGGTACATTACTGTTTTATATTCTAGTGGATGCACTTTTTCTTCCTTTTTTTATGGTTCCACTTTCTTCTGCCAGCTTTAATGTTGTAAACCGCAATCATGAGGAGGATTTGCGGATTGAGTATGTAATCAATAAGGAAATTGCCCTGAATACCGGGAGAATTGCCAGTACCGTCCTATTGATTCTGCTTCTAAGCTACATAAAATATGACCGGGTGCTGAATTATTTCCTCCTCTTTATTGGAAGTGCACAGTTGGTATCCATCTTCTTTTTACGAAAGTTGCGGATTTGGAATCAGTAATATAAGGTGCTCACTGGTTAAAACTTTTAATATTTTATCTATTCCATACAAAAAGACTGCTGACTTGTTTGTCAGCAGTCTTTTTTCCTTCATATGTTTATTTTACTTCAGTCGTCCAGCCCATGAAATCTTCAATTTTTCCAAATTGAATACCTGTAATGGTATCATAGAGTTTCTGGGAGAGATCTCCGATTTTACCTTCATTAAGAGTGATTTTATTTCCGTTCCAGTTTAGCTCACCAATGGGCGAGATAACTGCTGCTGTACCGGTACCGAAGGCTTCTTCCAAAGTACCATTGGCATGAGCTTCATAAAGCTCCTCAACGGAAACCTTTCTTTCGCTTACAGGAACATCCCACTTTTTAAGCAGTTGGATAACGGAATCACGTGTAATACCTGGAAGTATGCTTCCTTCAAGTGCGGGCGTAACAATTTCTCCTTTTATTTTAAAGAAGACGTTCATGGCGCCTACTTCCTCAATGTATTTTCTCTCCACCCCATCCAACCAGAGGACCTGCACATAACCTTCCTTTTTAGCTTCTGCCTGGGCCTTGAGGCTGGCTGCATAGTTACCGGGAGTTTTGGCAAAACCTGTTCCGCCTCTGACAGCACGGACATATTTGTTTTCAACGTAGATTTTAACCGGATTAATTCCACCGGGATAGTATGCACCGGAGGGAGATAAAATCACCAGATATTTGTATGTGTCGGACGGGCGAACGCCCAGCACAGGGTCTGTTGCAAACATAAAAGGGCGTATATATAAGGAAGTTCCTTCCTCCGTGGGAATCCATTCTTCTTCAAGTTTAACCAGGGCTTTAATGGCCTCTACCCCGAAGTCGACATCGATGGGCGGCATGCACATCCTATCATTGGAGATGTTGATACGCTCCATATTCTTTTTGGGTCTGAATAATAAGATTCTGCCATCAGCTGTTTTATATGCTTTCAAACCTTCGAAAATTGCCTGACCATAGTGGAGGACCATAGAGGAAGGATCCAGTGCCAAAGGACCATAGGGCACGATTCTAGCGTCATGCCAACCCTTTCCTTCTGTATAATCCATAATGAACATGTGGTCAGAAAAGTATTGACCAAATCCAAGTCTATTCTGATCCGGCTTGGGTTTGGGTGTTTGGGTTTTTTGAACTTGAATTTCCATCGACATAAACCAACGACTCCCTTCAATCAATTTTCTATCGCTTTAAATTACATTCATTATGCTACTTTTTATATCATAAATCCAGTAAATTGTAAAACAAAATAAAAATTATTTATATTTTTACACATATATCATCTTAATTGTCATTCCACCATCAATAGTGAGGTTTGTTCCCGTTATGAAGTCTGAATCCTCCGCACAAAGAAACAGACAGGCCTTGGCAATGTCTTCAGGTTTTCCTACGCGCCCGGCAGGATGTTGAAGGTGATCTTCTTCAGTTATGACCGCTTGTTTGGAAATGCTGTCTTTTTTATAGTCCGAAACATCGATCCAGCCAGGACTGATAGAATTTACCCGGATTTTGTATTTCCCCAGGGAAACGGCAAGGGAGTGAGTTAATGCGATAATTCCACCCTTTGAGGCAGAATAAGGCTCTGTATCCGGCTCAGACATATATGCACGGGTTGAGGCGATGTTTATGATACACCCGCTTTTTTGAGAAGCCATTACAACCCCTGCGTGCTTTGCGCAAAGATAAGGACCTCGGAGATTTACCGCGATCGTTGTGTCCCATAGGTTGGTATCACTTTCAAATATATTCCCAAATCCGGATATTGCCGCATTATTGATCAGGATATCGACAGTGCCGAATTTCTCTACAGCCATTCTAACCATGTTTTTGATACTATCTTCACTGGATACATCGGTTTGAATGTACAGAGCTGTATTGCCCAAGGAAAGGATATATTTCTCATTTTCAAGTCCCGCTTCAGCATCTATATCGGCAATGACAACTTTGGCTCCCTCTGCGGCAAAGGAACGGGAAACAATGCGGCCGATGCCCTGGCCACCTCCTGTTACGATTACTACTTTATCCTTGTATTTCAACATAAAACCTCCTTTACAACAGGCTGTATTATTATTTTAAACCCAAAAGGGTAATTTTACAACCTGCAAAGCAGCATGCCAGCATTATTTCATTATTTAAGGGTTAATGCAAATACGCTCCCAATAGAACGCACGGGAGATTACATCTTTTCTCTGTGCATATACCGAGGGCGGACAGTGAGTTTTCCTGAATTTTTGGCCCCTATAACAAGGTTCATATTCTGCTGCCTCATAAATTTATTTCATGCGGAGTATAGCTCCTGGATATTCTATCAAAGAAATTAAATTCGCACATGACAAAATCATTTTTACGATTTATATAACTTCAAAGAAATAATATAATTCGTATAGGAAAAAATAAATGAGAAAAAGGAGTATGAAATTTATATTGCTATAATTTTTCCAATTTGCTATCATAAGGGTATTATAGGTAACCAAATTTTGCCCTGTTTGTTTCATACCCGCTGCAGGAGAGACTGCAGCAGTGAATTAGGGATAAGATTGGAATTTATACTCAACAAATCGATAACTACGGAGGAGCTGCATGTTTGAAAAGTTTTTTCCTGATTTCTTGATTGATAAAACTCAGGATATACATTATGAATTTTTAAAAAGAAATGGAATCAGGGGGTTGATTCTGGATATTGACAATACATTGGTACCGAATCACGTTAAGGAAGCCGATGAAGCTGTAGTACGGTGGATGGAAAGGATAAAATCATCGGGAATCAAGGTTTGCATTGTTTCCAATGCATCGCAGAAAAGAGTGGTAAAGTTTAATGAACGATTAAAGGTGTACGCGATTCATCGGGCGAACAAGCCAGGAACAAAAAACTTTTTACAGGCTGCAAGGCTGATGGCGTTAGAGCCGAAGGAAATTGCCGTAGTGGGGGATCAGATCTTTACGGATGTTTATGGAGGAAATAAGGCTGAGATGAAAACCATCCTCGTTAAACCAATCGATAAGCGGGAGGTTTTATTTGTCCGATTAAAGAGATACCCGGAAAAACTGATTTTGTCCAAATATAGAAGGAAATACGGTAATAGCGGTAAGACTAAAATTTAATGGGGCAAAGAGAATTTTACTTTTTTTGAGGTATTTATGACGAGTGATAACAGGGTAACAGGGAGAACGAAGTTAATGGGGGTTATAGGAAATCCCATTGAACATTCCATTTCACCGCAGCTTCATAATACGGTTAGCAGCTTGTTAGGGGTAGATTATGTATATGTACCCTTTCGAGTCGAAAAGGAGATGTTGGGAGATGCAGTGAAAGGGTTGAAGGCCCTCGGCTTTGTGGGATTTAATATTACAGTACCCTTTAAAAATGATGTTCTGGAATTTCTAGATGAGGTCACTGATGAAGTTAAACTGATAGGGGCCGCAAATACGGTTAAAATCCAGAATGGGAAGCTCTATGGATTTAATACGGATACGGAAGGGTTTGCCCGGGCATTTCAGGAAGAAACAGGTACTGGTTTCCGAGGCAAACGAATTACGATACTGGGAGCTGGGGGGGCGGCCAGGGGAATTGCCGTCAAAGTTGCTTTGGAAGGCGCCGCTGCTGTTTCTATTGTAAACAGAACAGTGGCAAAGGCGTATGAGATTGCAGAGATAATAGGTAAAAATATAGGAGTTCCGGCAGCAGGGTATGCTAGTGAGGAGAGTACGGTTGTCGATGTTATAGAAAAAAGCGATATCATTATCAACACAACATCCATCGGCATGCATCCGCATATTAACGAGTGTCCTGTTGGTGAGACTGTTGTCTTTTCACCCCATCAGATTGTATATGATGCGATTTATAACCCGGTACAAACAGAGCTGCTTAAAAAAGCTGAAAAAGATGGAAGCAAGACTGCAAATGGCTTGGGAATGCTGTTCTACCAGGGAATTTATGCCTATGAAATATGGACGGGAATCAAAGTGAAGGATGAAATAATTCAAAGTGCTTATGAATCCTTTTTAAAGATTTTAAGGAAATAGATGAAAAATAGCAAACAGGGGGATCAAAATGGCGCAAGTAAGGAATTATATGGAGGAGATCGTTTTTTCTCTTATAGGTGAGATACTGGATGATATAAATGTGTGCAAATGTGAAAAGTGTATAATGGATATTGCAGCAATTGCCTTGAATGATTTGCCTCCTAAATATGTAGTAACGGAACAGGGAGAGTTGTTTTCAAAGGTAAATACCTTACGGCAGCAATTCGAGGTGGATGTAATCGCTGCCATCACCAAGGCGGCTGTTCTTGTAAAAAGGAGGCCGCAGCACATAGAATAGAAGGAGATAGTGAATGATACGATTCGGACCCTCAGGGAATTCAGAAAGCTTTTACGAACAAGGACATAAATCTTCGGTTGAAATGCCGCAATGGCTAAGGGATATGGGGCTGGATGCCTACGAATACCAGTGCAGCAAAGGGGTAAAGGTAAGTGAACCTACAGCCAGGAAGATCGGAGAGGAAGCTGCAGCTAATGATATATTTGTCAGTATTCATGCTCCCTACTATATTAATATGTCCAGTGAAGAGCAGGAGAAAAGAGATAATTCAAAGGTTTATATTATGGAAACTTTGCAAGTGGCCCGGTGGATGGGAGCCAAAAGAATCGTCATTCACACCGGATCCTGCAGCAAGGTTTCGAGGAAATGGGCATTGGATACGGCTGTCGGAGTCTTGAAAGAAACTTTGCAAGAGGCGGATGCGGCCGGTTTTGGAGATATCACTCTATGTCCGGAAGTTCTCGGAAAAATCAACCAGTTGGGTTCTCTGGAAGAAATTCTTGAAATGTGCAAGATGGATGATAGGCTCATTCCGACAGTGGACTTTGGCCATTTACATGCTAGAGGCATGGGATGCATGAATACGGTAGATGACTTTGAAAAGGTTTGCGATCAAATTGAAAATGCTTTGGGAAGCTATAGGCTGAAGCATTTGCATTCACATTTCAGCAGGATCGAGTTTACTTCCGGAGGGGAAAAGAAGCACTGGACCTATGACGATTGCCAGTATGGGCCTAACTTTGATCCTCTGGCTGCGGTTCTGGTGCGAAGAGAAATGGAACCGGTTATCATCTGTGAATCAAGATCTTCTATGGCAGAGGATGCGTTGAAGATGAAAAATATATATAATCGTTTAAAGGGGTAGGATATGAGAAGAATTTTGGTTATTAACGGACCGAATTTGAATCTCCTGGGAGTCAGAGAAAAGAATGTGTATGGAACAGAAACTTTAGAAAGTATTGAAAAGGCCATTGAACTGGAGGCGCAAAAGCTTAAAGTGCAAGTGGATTGTAGGCAGTCCAACCATGAAGGTGTTCTTATTGACTGGATCCATGAGTGCAGAGGCAAGTACGATGCTTTGGTCATAAACCCTGGGGCTTATACGCACTATAGCATTGCGATACGGGATGCCATCAAGGCAGTGGAAATTCCTACAGTGGAAATTCATCTGTCCAATATACATTCCCGGGAGGAATTTAGGAGTAAGTCGGTCATAGCACCGGTGTGCCAAGGGCAGATCAGTGGATTTGGGGGCTATAGCTACATTCTAGGCCTCCATGCCGCTAATAATAGCATAAAGATATAATTTTACTATATTTAAATAAGGAATAGAAATGGGGAGATAAATATGGAATCATCAAATCGTGAAGTTATTGAAGCCAGACTTAAAAGGTTAAGGGTAAAGCTTGCAGAAAAAAATACGGATGCCATACTGGTAACTAAAAGAGAGAACTACATTTATTTGTCGGGATTTACCGGCACATCGGCTTACCTTCTTGTGACCGGTCAGGATGCGATTCTTATTACAGATTTCAGGTATGTTGAACAGGCTGCTTTGCAGGCGCCTGTCTATGAAGTAGTGCAGTACCAGGGAAGCCTGATCGAAACGCTGAACAGCCTTCTTAAGAGCAAAGGCGTTGAGAAACTTGGGTTTGAGGAATCTTACATAACCTATGACAAATATAACGAGTATGTAGCAAAGCTGGAAATCAAGGAATTTGTTCTAACAGAAGGATTAATAGAAAAACTGCGAATTGTGAAAGATCAGCAGGAAATCGATATTATTAAAAAAGCGGTCAAAATTGCCGATGAAACCTTCACACATATTCTGAAATTTTTAAAACCCGGTATTATGGAAATTGAAGTGGCTGCTGAAATGGAACATCACATGAAGAAGCTGGGAGCAAAGAGGGCTTCTTTTGAAACCATTGTAGCGTCGGGAAAACGTTCCTCCATGCCCCATGGTGTTGCTTCCGAGAAGAAGCTGGAAGCCGGTGACACTATTACATTGGATTTTGGTGCTTTGTATAAGGAATATTGCTCGGATATGACCCGGACTGTTTTCCTCGGGCAGCCAAATGAGGAGATCAAAAAGATATATAATACCGTACTGGAAGCACAGCGGAGAGCCACTGAAGGTGCCAAAGCCGGACTTCTTGGAAGAGAAATCGATGCTATTGCCAGAGATTATATTGCTGCTAATGGTTATGGCGATAATTTCGGTCATGGACTTGGCCATGGAGTGGGTCTTGAAATCCATGAAGAGCCACGCTTCTCCAAACTGGGAAATGTAATAATGGAAAATAATATGGTGGTTACCAATGAGCCGGGGATCTATATGAACGATCTGGGAGGAGTTCGTATCGAAGATATTATTGTGATCCATAATGATACACCCATTGTTTTGACGGAATCTTCCAAAGATATTATTATAATTTAAGGTCAAAATAATGAATGAGAGTAAGAAAATGCGTATTATTTCATGAAAAGTAAGCATAATTTGCGCGGATATGAAAATTTTTCTTGAAATCAGTAACATTTTATTTTAATATTATTTAGGATATAATTTTATATAATGCCAATGATAATCAAAATTTTAGGAGGTATATAGAATGATAGTAGCCGGAGATTTTAGAAACGGTGCGACATTTGAATTAGACAATAATATATTTCAAGTTGTTGAATTCCAGCATGTAAAGCCTGGTAAAGGTGCAGCTTTCGTAAGAACAAAGCTTAAGAATATAGTTACAGGTGCTACTGTTGAAAGAACTTTCAATCCAAGTGATAAAATGCCAAAGGCTCATATCGAAAGAAAGGATATGCAGTATCTTTACAATGATGGTGACCTTTATTACTTCATGGATACGGAAACTTATGAGCAGCTTCCCTTAAATCAGTCAACCATTGGAGATGCCTTGAAGTTTGTCAAGGAAAATGAAGTTGTTAAAATTCTGTCTCATAAAGGAAATGTTTTCGGAATTGAGCCTCCGATTTTTGTTGAGCTTGAAATCATTGAAACGGAACCCGGATTTAAGGGTGATACTGCAACGGGTGCAAGTAAACCCGCTACTGTTGAGACCGGAGCTACCGTTAAGGTTCCTCTTTTCGTAAGCCAGGGAGATAGAATTAAAATTGATACCAGAACTGGTGAGTATATGGAAAGAGCTTAATGGGTATACTTTGTATGGGTTGGAGAATTCGTATAATTACTCCAACTTATTGTTTTAAAAAAATTTGCTGTTAGCACATATGAAATGGTAAACGGGAGCAGAGCTTCCGGATAAGTACATGAACCAAAGGGTTTAAGGAGGGTGTTTATGAGCTATTTAAAGGAAAAGGTTGCCTATTTAAAAGGCCTGGCTGAAGGAATGAAAATTAACGACTCAACAAATGAAGGAAAACTTTTAAAAGCAATTATTGATGTTTTAGATGACGTTGCTCTTTCAGTAGAAGATATTGAAGAAATTCAAGAAGAGCTGAGCCAGCAGGTCGACACAATTGATGAGGACCTGGCTGAAATAGAAAAAGCTGTTTACAGTGAAGATGGTTGCAGCTGTGGATGTGAAGATGATGAGGACGAAGACGATGAAGACCTCACAACTGAGTTTGAATGCCCACACTGCAATGAAGAAGTCACCATTGATTTGAATGACATTGATGATGACAGCGTGATTGAGTGCCCACACTGCCATAAGGAAATCGAAATCGAGTGGGATTGCTGTTGTGATGAATGTGAAGATGAAGAGGATAAAGAATAAGTTACTTTTCAAAAATAAAGAAGTTGTAAAAACTTCTTTATTTTTTTGCCTTTTTATAGTAAAATATTATTTGGTAGATTTTAGGTAGAACGGTAGAGTTATACGGTAGAAGTTACAGGTTGGCTAAAAGATTAAACTGAATAATGGAAGGATGGTAGGATATGGCCAAGTATGCATTTCTTTTTCTTTTTATTGCTCTTATGGTCGGTATCGGACTGTACAGTAAAAGGAAGGTCAACAATGTTCATGATTTCTTTCTGGGTGGAAGGCAAATGGGCCCATGGATTTCGGCATTTGCCTACGGTACAACGTATTTTTCAGCAGTAATTTTCATTGGTTATGCCGGAAGAATCGGCTGGGGTTTCGGTATTTCATCTACATGGATTGGTATTGGCAATGCCGTGTTGGGAAGTTATCTTGCATGGATTGTATTAGCGAAAAGAACGCGAAAGATGACCCATGACCTTGGTGCTTCCACCATGCCGGAGTTTTTCGAAAAGCGTTTTGATAGTAAGGCAATGAAGATTGTTACTGCTATTGTTATTTTCATTTTTCTTGTTCCCTATTCCGCATCTGTATATCAAGGGCTGGGATATCTATTCGAAAGAGTATTCGGAATTCCTTTTGTCTACTGTATGATCGCCATGGCGGTTCTCACGGGAGTGTATGTTCTTCTGGGTGGGTATGTCGCAACTGCACTTACGGATTTTGTGCAAGGGATTATTATGATTGTCGGTTTAGTACTGATGGTCGTCTTTGTTTTGAAAAATCCTGTGGTAGGGGGAATCGCAGGAGGGGTAGCCAAACTATCGGCCTTGCCCAAGGAGGGTGCCAACCTGGTAAAAGTATTTAGCGGCACTCCTTTGAATCTACTGGCATTAGTGACTCTGACCAGTCTGGGAACCTGGGGATTGCCGCAGATGGTTCATAAATTCTATGCAATAAAGGATGAAGATGCCATAAAAAAGGCAACGGTAGTATCCACTCTTTTTGCAGCGTTAATTGCGGGAGGAGCCTATTTTACAGGAGCTTTTGGGCGATTGTATCTGGATAACAAACCTCCGGTAGATGCCAACGGACAGGCAAACCTTGACATGGTTATGCCGCTGGTGCTGGAGAAAGCTTTGCCGGATGCACTTATGGGTATTATCGTCATTCTGGTACTTTCAGCCTCCATGTCTACATTATCCTCCCTGGTGCTGGTATCCAGTTCCGCTATTACACTGGATCTTGTTAAAGGAGTCTTGTTTCCGCAAATTGCAAAGGAAAAGCTAATGCTGCTTATGCGGGTATTGTGTGCAGTTTTTATAGCATTGTCATTTTTTGTAGCAGTTACTCCGAGTGCAATTCTTACGTTAATGTCTTTTTCATGGGGAACGGTAGCAGGAGCCTTTTTGGCACCCTTCCTTTACGGGTTATACTGGAAGGGAACAACAAGGTCCGGGGCCTGGGCTGGTTTTATTGCCGGCATCCTGTGCTCTATCGGTGGCGCATTGTACTATGGAATGGATTCCAAGCTAGCGCCTAATATTGGTGCAGTTGCCATGGTTATCTCCCTGATCGCTGTGCCGGCCGTAAGCTTTATTACTTCAAAACTACCACAGCCTCATATCGAAAAGGTATACGGGAAAAGCTCAGGCAGGGTTGAAATTGACATATAAAATTATGTTAAGTCGATGAAGAAGATTGAAGAGAGAAGTTGAAGGGGAAGCCATTCAATCAGGTTGCCCGCATTCTTCACTCTTCACTTTTTGGGGGGATAATTAGAATGATTTGGAATAAAGAAGCAGAATGTATGCCCAGAAAAGACATGGAGACCATACAACTGACCCGCTTAAAGGAGGTAGTACGAAGAGCTTATGAAAATGTACCTTTCTACAAAAACAAACTGGACGAAATCGGGCTGAAACCTGAGCATATCAAAACACTGAAGGACATTGAAAAGCTTCCCTTTACTACCAAAAATGATCTGCGGGATCAATATCCATATGGACTTTTTGCAGTTCCCATGAAGCAGGTCGTGAGGCTCCATGCATCTTCCGGTACCACGGGGAAGCCTATTGTTGTGGGTTACACAAAAAAGGATATGGAGAACTGGTCGGAAAGTGTAGCGCGATTAATTGTCGCGGCCGGAGGCTCTGACGAGGATATAGCTCAGGTAGTATTCGGATATGGATTGTTTACCGGGGGCTTTGGACTTCACTATGGTCTGGAGAAGGTCGGTATTACCGTCGTGCCTTCTTCCAGTGGAAATTCGGAAAGACAGTTAATGCTGATGCAGGATTTCGGAAGTACCATCCTTGTGGGTACTCCTTCCTATGCCTTGTATTTATCGGAAGTTGCAGAGGAAATGGGAATAACGCAAGGAAAGCATCGACTGCGCCTTGGCCTTTTTGGCGGTGAAGGGCACACACCGGAGATGCGGGCAGAGATTGAAAAACGATGGGGAATCCTGGCTACAGAAAATTATGGGCTCAGTGAAATTGTTGGACCTGGAGTTTCGGGCGAGTGTTCCCATCAATGTGGAATGCACATCAACGAAGATTTCTACTACCCTGAGATCATCGATTCTGCTACAGGAGAAGCCAAGGGGTATGGAGAAAAGGGGGAATTGGTTATAACCACCCTGACAAAAGAAGGAATTCCCATGCTGCGGTACCGGACAAAGGATATCACGGTACTGGATTCTGAACCCTGTAAATGTGGAAGAACCAACGTGCGAATGAACAAGGTATTAGGAAGAACCGATGATATGTTGATTATTCGAGGGGTTAATGTATTCCCGTCACAAATTGAAAGTGTACTGGTTGGAATGGAGCATGTGGGGCCTCATTACCAGATTATCGTCAGTAAAAAAGGGTACATGGATGATATTGAAGTTCGTGTAGAACTGGTGGATGGCAGGATGCTGGAAAAGTTCAGCGAACTGGAAAAACTGGAGAAGTCTGTCCGTCACAATCTAAAGTCGGTACTTCAAATTGATGCAAAAGTAAAGCTGGTAGAGCCAAAGTCCATCGAACGCTCTACCGGAAAGGCAAAGAGAGTTATTGATCTACGAACAGCTAACGTTTAAATCTCAAAGTTGTATTTACTAACTCATAATATTCCATTATACTTAATAGTATGAGGAAAATTATGGGAGGTGGGAACGTGGCCAGTGTAAGCAGCTTTTTTCTATTGTTTAACATTTCAGTCTTGCTGGCAGTTCTTTTTTGTGTGTTCTTTTTTATTTACTTTCTTGTGAAGACGTTAAATTTTTATGATACTATGCGTGCGTTAAAAAACGAAGAGCTTTTTAAATTAGATCAGATCGTGGAAAGAATGGACCTGAAAAATAAAGAATGAATTTTAGTTAGGTGGGGGTTGGACATGAAGAAACTTATGCTGGGAAACGAGGCGGTTGCCAGAGGAGCTTATGAAGCGGGGGTAACGGTGGCAGCGGCTTATCCTGGAACACCAAGTACCGAGATTACCGAAAATATTGCAAAGTACAATGAAATTTATTCCGAATGGTCGCCCAACGAAAAAGTTGCCCTGGAAGTTGCCATTGGTGCTTCCATTGCAGGAGCGCGTGCCATCTGCTCCATGAAGCATGTGGGGCTCAATGTGGCAGCAGACCCTTTATTTACTGCTTCCTATACGGGAGTTAACGGGGGCCTTGTTATTATAGTTGCGGATGATCCCGGAATGCACAGTTCCCAAAATGAGCAGGACAGCCGGCATTATGCAAGGGCTTCCAAGGTTCCCATGCTGGAACCGGCAGACAGTCAGGAATGTAAGGATTATGTGAAAGAAGCTTTCACTATCAGTGAGAAGTATGATTGTCCGGTGATGGTACGTCTTTCCACTCGTATAGCCCATTCCCAGAGTGTTGTGGAATTGGGAGATAAGACTGAATATTCAATAAAGGATTATGTTAAAAATTTTAACAAGTATGTAATGATGCCTGCCATGGCTAGAAAAAGGCACATCGAAGTTGAAAAACGCATGGGGCTATTGCGCGAGTATTCCAATCAAAGCGGCATCAATACCATCGAATGGGGCGATCGAAAAGTCGGCGTAATCACTAGTGGAATTGCTTACCAGTATGCGAGGGAAGCCTTCGGAGACGTATCGTATCTAAAGCTCGGCATGGTATACCCGTTGCCAACTCAGCTCATTGAAAATTTTGCTGGGCAGGTTGAACAGCTTTATATTATAGAAGAGCTGGAGCCATTTATCGAGGACCAGGTAAAGAAAATGGGAATTAAGGCGGTAGGAAAAGAATGTCTTCCGGTCATGGGTGAGCTAAGTGCTCAGCTTATCAGGGAGAAGGTTCTAGACCAGCCATCGGGGCAAAACTCCCAACTAAACGAAAACATCCCTGTACGACCACCGGTCATGTGCCCTGGATGTCCACATAGAGGGATGTACTATGTGTTGAGGAAACTGAAACTAACAGTCAGTGGAGATATTGGCTGTTATACATTGGGGGCCCTGCCGCCAACGGAGTCCATGGATACCTGCATATGTATGGGAGCCAGCGTAAGTGCGGCTCACGGGATGGAAATGGCGCGAGGCAGAGAGTTTGGCAAAAAGACGGTTGCAGTCATTGGAGATTCTACCTTTATACACTCCGGAATTACAGGTCTTATTGATATTGTTTATAATAAGGGAAACTCCACTGTCATCATTCTGGATAACTCCATCACCGGGATGACAGGGCATCAGCATAATCCAACCACGGGTTTTACGATAAAGGGGGAACCTACAAAGCAGGTGGATCTAGCTTTGTTGGCTAAGGCTGTGGGAGTTGAACGAGTGCGGATTGCAGATCCCTTTAGCATAAAGGAATTTGAACAGGTTGTAAAAGAAGAGATAAATGCAGAGGAACCTTCTGTTATCATATCCCAGCGTCCCTGTGCATTACTCAAGCATGTAAAGTTTGAGGGGGCACTTCGAATTAACAGTGATAGATGTAAAAAGTGTAAAATGTGCATGAAGATGGGCTGCCCATCCATAGTGGATTTGGGAGATCGGCTTGAAATCAATGAAGCATTATGCGTGGGCTGTATGCTTTGCACTAAAGTATGTAATTTTGATGCCATCGAAAAGGCAGGTGAATGCTAATGGAACAGCTCAATATTATGATCGTAGGGGTTGGCGGCCAGGGAACCCTGCTAGCCAGCCGAGTCCTGGGCAATGTTGCATTAAAAATGGGATATGATGTTAAGGTATCGGAAGTTCATGGCATGTCCCAGCGAGGGGGAAGTGTGGTTACCTATGTAAAAATGGATAAAAAGGTGTACTCTCCACTGATTGAAAAGGGAGAGGCGGATGTCATCATGGCTTTTGAGCAGTTGGAAGCATTACGATGGACAGAGTTCCTTAAAACGGGGGGGAGAATGATTATCAACCGACAGAAAATAAATCCCATGCCGGTGATCATGGGAAAAGCAAAATACCCGGAGGGAATCCTGGATAAAATAACAGAAAATTACAGTAATACGGTAACTGTGGATGCGTTAAAGCTGGCAAAAGAATGTGGGAGCATAAAAGCGGTTAATATTGTCCTTCTCGGTGTAATGGCAAAATCTACGGTAATACCCAAGGAAACCTGGGTGGGTGCAATAAAAGAAGTAGTCCCTGAGAGACTGCTGGATATAAATTTGAAAGCCTTTGAGGCAGGATATGAGATTAATTGAGAATTGAAAATGGAGAATTGAGAATAAAAGTAATTCATTAATTTTCAATTTTCAATTCTCCATTCTTCATTTTTAAAGTTGGGGGTTGTTTTATGCAGTATTGGAACAAAACATATGAGTGTATGCCGCGAGAGGAGTTACAGCGGGTTCAGTCGGAGCGGCTCATTAATACAGTGAAGAGGATTTATCATAATGTACCCTTTTACAGAGATAGGATGCAGAAGGCAGGAATTGAGCCCGGGGACATTCGCAGCATTGAGGATTTAAAAAAGCTGCCTTTTACATATAAGCAGGATTTGCGGGATAACTATCCCTATGGCTTGTTTGCTGTTCCCATGAGTGAGATTGTGCGAATCCATGCTTCCTCAGGTACCACAGGAAGACAGACAGTGGTAGGTTACACTAGAAAGGATTTGGATACCTGGGCGGAGGTGATGGCGAGAACTCTTGTTGGTGCTGGAGCGTCCAGGGAGTCCTTTATACAGATCGCCTATGGTTATGGACTTTTCACAGGAGGATTGGGTGTCCATTATGGTGCTGAAAGGGTAGGTGCTTCCGTGATTCCTATTTCCGGTGGAAATACCAAGCGGCAGCTGCAAATCATGAAGGATTTCGGAACGACTATGCTGGCCTGTACTCCGTCCTATGCCCTTTATCTGGCAGAGGAAATGGAGGAAATGGGTATAAGGAAAGAAGAGTTGAGTCTGAAATCCGGCATATTCGGAGCGGAACCCTGGTCCGGCAATATGAGAAATGAGATAGAGGAAAGGCTTGGCATTACAGCCATCGATATCTACGGACTCAGTGAGGTTATCGGCCCGGGTGTAGCCACGGAGTGCATCTGCAAGTGTGGACTCCATGTGCAGGAAGATCACTTTATTCCGGAAATCATTGATCCTGTAACGGAGGAGGTTCTTCCTCCGGGATTCAAAGGGGAGTTGGTATTCACTACTGTGACAAAGGAAGGTTTGCCATTGATTCGTTATCGAACAAGGGATATTTCCTCTTTGGATACATCCGTATGTGAATGTGGAAGAACCAGTGTAAGAATGAGCAAGGTGAGTGGAAGAACGGATGATATGCTCATCATCCGCGGCGTTAATGTATTTCCATCACAAATTGAGAGTGTCCTGCTGGAAATCGGGGAGACAGCACCCCATTACCTGCTGATTGTTGATAGGGTTGGAACTCTGGATACACTGGAGGTTTGGGTTGAGATGACCCAGGGCATATTTTCGGATGAGGTTCGCCGTCTGGAGGATATTGAAAAGAAGATCCACAAGGAAATTGAGAGTACCTTGGGGATAACGGCCAAAGTCAGACTGGTAGAGCCAAAGAGTATCGAAAGAAGTGAAGGAAAAGCCAAAAGAGTGATCGATAAGAGGAAGGTATGAGTACGAGGGGAGGAAAGCCTGTGATAGTAAAGCAAATTTCTATTTTTCTTGAAAACAAGTCGGGAAGACTGGCGGAAGTTACCAGGGTTTTGGGAGAGAATGATATCGATATAAGCGCATTGTCCATCGCCGATACTACGGATTTTGGTATTCTACGGCTTATTCTCAATAAGCCGGAAGAGGCGGAGGCTATCTTAAAGGAAAATGGTTTTACAGTCCGATGTACGGATGTAATTGCCATCGCAATCCCAGATACTCCCGGTTCACTGGCAAAAGCATTGGCTGCTTTAGATAAGGAATCCATCGGTATTGAGTATATGTACGCTTTCGTTGGCAAAACCACGGCTGAAGCGCTGGTTATTTTACGAGTCGAAAATGTAAAAAAAGGCATTGAATCTTTAAAAGATAATAATATCCGTGTGTTGACTTCCCAGGAAGTTTACAGCCTATAACAATATTTTAAATCATTGTAAGCCTCTATAATAAAAAAGTTGAATTGCTCAGGCAATTCAACTTTTTTATTATAGAGGCTTACATACAATCTCATGAATTCTTGTTTCCAACAGGTCGCTTGCATGAGAGGGGGTAAGTATGACACTAGTGTCGGCTCCCTCGCCGGTACCCGCAATGGCGAGAACGGGTTGACCATAAGGAATTAGTCCAGCATCCAGCGCCATTATGGAGATTTCAACACAGACTTTTACACCCTGACCCAACATCCGCAATGTATTGGCTACGATTTCCACCGGATAAGCACCGCCGAATTTGCGACTGATTCCTCTTTCCGCACCACTTAAGACATGAGAGGTAGTTAAAACCTGCATCCCGGCATTGGCTAGCTTGGAACGGGTTTCCTGGGACATTTCATTTTTGCCTTTTTCCGTAAAACCGTTCACATGGGTCACACAAACCTTGTTTAACTGTTTTTCATTCAACAGGAACTCTGCCGTATAGCCGGAACAGGAGGCAACCACGATATGGTTGATATTTCTTTCTCTGGCGGTCTTCAGAGCAAGTTCCATCGTTTTTTGCGTATTTTCCATACCTTCCTTTTCAAAATACATTCCAATCACCTTTTTATAAAGATTTTAATTACATGCCTTTACATACAGGAGGTAAAGCTATATAAACCTTTACATGCTTTGTTTTATTATACAGCAGCATATACCGTTTATCAATTTCCCAATGAAGTGAAAGCGTAGATTTGCATTACTGCATGGATGGATACAAAATGTCCTAAAAGGTAAACCTAACAAGTAAGAAGGATTCGAAATAAGTAGTAATGAGGGTGATAATCGAATGGAAGTATGGGATGGGTTTAAAAAGGGTACATGGTGCGATGAAATTGATGTTAGAAACTTTATACAGTTAAACTATACGCCTTATGAAGGGGATGACACTTTCCTTACAGGTCCTGCAGAGGCTACAAAAAAACTTTGGGGCAAAATATCCGAACTCCTGGAAAAGGAAAGAGAAAAAGGCGGTGTTCTGGATATTGATACACATACGATATCTACCATTGCTTCGCACAAGCCCGGATATATTGACAAGGAATTGGAGAAAGTAGTAGGACTTCAGACGGATGAACCATTGAAAAGAGCTATAATGCCATTTGGTGGGATACGAATGGTGGTTAAAGGCTGTGAAGCCTATGGGAAAGAAATTGACCCGGAGGTGGTAGACATATTCACGGATATACGGAAAACCCACAATGAAGGGGTCTTTGATGCGTATACTCCGGAAATGAGAAAGGCAAAAAAAGCAGGAATCATCACGGGGCTGCCGGATGCTTATGGAAGAGGCAGGATTATCGGCGATTATCGGAGGGTACCTTTATATGGTGTTGACAGGCTTATCAGTCATAAAAGATATGAAATGACCCAATTGGAGTTTGATTACATTGATTATGAAACAGTGCGAAACAGGGAAGAGATCAGTGAACAAATTAAAGCATTGGAACTACTGAAGAAAATGGCTGCCAGCTACGGGTTTGACATATCACAGCCCGCAAAGGATTCTTCAGAAGCGGTTCAATGGTTGTACTTTGCATATCTTGCAGCAGTAAAGGAACAGAATGGTGCGGCCATGAGCATAGGAAGAATTTCCACCTTTCTTGATGTGTATTTTGAAAGGGATTTACAGAGGGGAGTCATATCGGAAGAACAAGTCCAGGAGTTAATGGATCATCTGGTTATAAAGCTGCGGATTGTCCGCTTCCTTAGGACGCCGGAATATGACAGGCTATTCAGCGGAGACCCTACCTGGGTTACGGAAAGCCTTGGAGGCATGGGACTGGATGGCAGAACGCTGGTTACGAGAAATTCCTTCCGTATGTTGAATACCCTGTATAACCTCGGCCCGGCACCGGAGCCAAATATGACAGTCCTTTGGTCCGTTTTTCTTCCTGAAGGCTTTAAGAAATTTTGTGCCAAGGTATCCATTGACACCAGTTCCATACAGTATGAAAGTGATGATATCATGCGGAATCATTGGGGAGATGATTATGGTATTGCCTGCTGCGTTTCCGCCATGCGTCTGGGGAAGCAGATGCAGTTCTTCGGTGCCAGATGCAACCTGGCCAAGGCTTTGCTGTATGCCATAAACGGAGGACACGATGAGTTATCCGGGGTGCAGGTGGCTCCAAGGTATGAGCCGGTTACAACGGATTATCTGGAGTATGATGATGTTATGGCAAGGTTCGATATGGTGCTGGATTGGATTGCACGATTGTATATGAACACGCTGAACATTATTCACCACATGCATGATAAGTACGCTTATGAGAGGCTTCAGATGGCATTGCACGACAAGGATGTGTTACGGACCATGGCATGCGGTATCGCCGGCCTTTCCGTTGTAGCGGATTCCTTGAGTGCCATTAAGTATGCGAAAGTGATGCCCATCCGGAATGCACAGGGACTTGTTGTTGATTATGAAGTGGAAGGGGATTACCCTAAATACGGCAATAATGATGACAGGGTAGATACGATTGCTACCGGTATTGTCAAGTTGTTTATGGACAAACTGAGAAAGCAGAGAACCTATAGGAACTCAATGCCCACGTTGTCGATTCTTACCATAACCTCTAATGTAGTTTATGGAGAGAAGACAGGGAATACTCCGGACGGAAGAAAAGCCGGGGAGCCTTTGGCACCGGGCGCAAATCCCATGCATGGAAGGGATATCAATGGAGCATTGGCTGTATTGAATACCATTGCCAAATTGCCCTATGAGTATGCGCAGGACGGTATCTCCTATACCTTTTCCATTATTCCTAAAGCATTAGGAAGGGAAACAGACAGCAGGAATAAGAACCTGGTGGCTCTGTTGGATGGATATTTCAAAAGGGGAGGTCATCATATCAATGTAAATGTATTTGAAAAAGAGACACTGATGGATGCTATGGAACACCCCGAAAAGTACCCGCAGCTAACCATAAGGGTTTCCGGATATGCGGTGAACTTCATAAAGCTTACCAGGGCCCAGCAGTTGGATGTTATAAATCGGACCATACATGAACAGATATAACAGGAAGGATAAAAGGAGCAGGGGTGATGTGAATGGGAGTGAAAGGGAGGATTCATTCCTTTGAGTCCTTTGGAACTGTGGATGGTCCGGGGATACGATTTGTTGTATTTATGCAGGGATGTCCCCTTCGTTGTATATATTGCCATAACAGGGATACATGGAATACCGGTGGGGGAAAACAATATACTGTTGAAGAAGTTATTAATGAATTAAATAAGTATCTGGACTATATCAATGCCTCCGGTGGGGGAATTACCGTATCAGGGGGAGAGCCGACCCTGCAAGCCGAGTTTGTGACCGAGCTGTTTATCAAATGCAAGGAATTGGGCGTGCATACTGCTTTGGATACCAGTGGCTTTGCAGATATTGATAAGGTGGACAGGCTTCTCCAATATACGGACCTCGTTCTTTTGGATATAAAGCATGGAGTGGAGGAAAAACACAAGGAAATCACCGGAGTCAGCAGCAAAAAAATACGGATATTTGCCCGGTATTGCAAAGAAAAGGGCATCCCTGTATGGATTCGATATGTTCTGGTACCCGGATATACAGATTCCGAGGAGGACCTGCGACAGGCTGGAGCGTTTATTCGTGAACTCAAAAATGTGAAGCAGATTGAAGTGCTTCCCTACCACAGCATGGGAGCCTTTAAATGGGAGAAGTTGGGGGAAAAGTATAAGCTCCATGATGTAAAGGCACCCTCAGCGGAAGAGGTTAAAAAGGCCAGAGAAATACTTGCGGGCAATGTAAAGGGCGACCTGGAGGATTGATCCACACTTTAAGCACAGTTATTTCTATTATAAAACCTAGAGCATGGGTAAAAGTGGAGGTAAATTAAAAAAAGAGGCAGCGATAATTCTGCCTCTTTTTATAGGTCCAGATCCTCGATCACTGATCGCAGTGCATCTCCGGATTTCCTGAGAAGTTCTTTTTCCTCGTCACTCATAGGCACTTCCAGCACCCGGTCGATGCCATCCCTGTTCACAATGGTTGGCACACTCAGGCACACATCTCTGATACCGTAGGGGCCCTCAATCAAGCTGGAAACCGTAAGTATGGATCTTTCATCCCGGATGATGGCTTCAACAATTCTTCGTACCGCCAGTGCGACAGCATAATAGGTCGCTCCTTTTCGCTCTATGATCTTATATGCGGCATTCTTCACATCATCATAGATTTCCTCCTTGGACATATTCTCGCCACAGCCCTGCAGTTCAGCACAGTATGTATCGAGAGATATGCCCGCAACATTGGTCAAACTCCAGGTTAATACCTCCGTATCCCCGTGTTCACCCAGTACATAAGCATGGATGTTCCGGGTATCGACGCCGAGATTATCTGCCAGCCTGTACCGGAACCGGGCCGTATCCAGTACGGTACCGGAGCCGATAACCTTGTTTTTGGAGAAGCCTGAAACCTTCCAGGTTACATAAGTCAGGATATCTACCGGATTTGTTACGACCAGAAGTATACAGTGCTTATTATACTTGACGATTTGCGGTACCATGTTTTTAAAAATCGCTGCATTTTTCCTTACAAGGTCTATACGGGTTTCACCCGGCTTCTGGTTAGCTCCTGCGGCAATGATAACGATATCTGCTCCTGCACAGTCCTTATAATCACCGTTATATATATTTACGGGTCTGACAAAGGGAAGACCGTGGTTTAGATCCATAACCTCACCTTCCACCTTATCTTTGTTGATATCGATGAGAACTATTTCCGAAAACAAGCCGCTGAGCATTAACGTATAGGCTGTAGTAGCTCCTACAAACCCAGTTCCTACCACTACCACTTTACTCACAAATTTTTCCTTCATACTAAAACCTCCCATCTTCATTGTTCTATTATAGAGTTTCCCTCAACGAAAGAAATATAAACAAATTAAAGGAATTTTATGTTTTTATTTATATTGAAAGCTTTATTTGATATAATATATTAAAATATATACTTCATAGAGGTTAAGATGGACAGGTATGGCATCATTGTAAACAAGGACAAGGACATAGGTTTTGAGTATACCCGGAGACTTGTTGAAAGTATAAAAAAAAGAAACGGGCAAATTCGTGTAGCCGCTGATATAGCCGGTGAACTGGGGGTGCAAACCGACGATCTGGATGAAGAGGGAGTTCTGGCCAACTCGGACTTGTTGATATGTATCGGTGGCGATGGTACATTGCTGGGCGCTGCCAGGAAAGCCTATAGAAACAATTTGCCTATTTTAGGTATTAACCTTGGAAACCTCGGGTTTTTGACCGAGGTAGAGAAGAATGATATTGATGCAGCGGTTGAAAAACTCTTTCAAAAGGAATATTATGTTGAAGAGCGGATGATGTTGAAGGCTATAATAACCAACCCTATGGGAGATATTATTGCTGATGATCTGGCGTTGAATGATGTTACCATATCCAGGATCGCACTGTCGAGGATATTGAACTTGAAAATGTATATAAATGAGGCTTTTGTTGATTCCTTTCCGGGAGATGGACTCATTGTATCCAGCCCAACGGGTTCAACGGCCTATTCCATGTCCGCTGGAGGACCGATTGTGGAACCGGATATGAACCTCATGATACTAACTCCGATTTGCCCGCACATTCTGTACTCCAGGTCTTTCGTTACGAAGGCGGATAGCAGGGTAAAAGTAATGGTAGAATACAACTATGAGAACAATGCCATGGTTACGCTGGACGGACAGAAGGGGTATAGAGTCAGTGGGGGATATACAATCGAAGTAATTAAGTCTCCGGAAACAATGAAATTGATTCGAATAAACTCAAGAGATTTCTTTACTGTGTTACGAACCAAAATCTACGAACGAGGAGAGAATTTGAGAAAAAATGAAATATAGCAGGCACGCAAAAATATTGGAAATTATTGATCGAAATGTTATCGAAACTCAGGAGGAACTGGCTGAAAAACTGAAGGAACAGGGAATGGATGTGACTCAGGCAACAGTTTCCAGAGATATTAAGGAACTTAAACTGATTAAGGTTATGGCAGAAGACGGAAGGTATAAATATGCACCTTTGAGTCAGGGGGAAAGCATGGTTTCCAACCGTTTGCTTACTGTTTTTGCACAGTCGTTGGTAACTTGTGATTATGCCAATAATATTGTGGTCATCAAAACACTGCCGGGAATGGCTCAGGCTGCTGCGTCAGCTATCGACTCACTGAAGCAGTCCGAGATATTGGGGACCATTGCAGGAGATGACACCATCATGATTGTTTGTAGAGCGGAAAAACTCGCGGAGGAATTGGTAAACAGGCTCAGCCGAATGAAAGGATAGTGTCAGGGATATGTCACTTGGATTCTGAATTTATCCAATGGGTAACCTGCGCAAAAGCCGGGCTTTTACCCATTGATAATTATAAGGTTCGAAGTGCCGTATTTGTAAGAGCGACATACAGGGGTGGTTAAAATGCTTCAACAGTTGGAAATACACAATATTGCCCTGATCGACAGGGTTAGCATTGAACTTGGCAAAGGGCTGAACATATTAACTGGTGAGACAGGTGCAGGTAAATCCATAATTATTGATTCTATTAACGCCATACTTGGGGAGCGTTTATCCAGGGATTTGATCCGAACCGGAAGAGAAAAAGCCTCTGTACAGGCAATATTTCACGCTACAGGCGAACCGATAGAACAATTCCTCACAAATGTGGGAATTGAGCCGGAAGACGATGGGACCCTCATTGTTTCAAGAGATTTTACCCTTTCGGGAAAGAATATCTGCAGAATTAACGGCAGCATGGTAACTGTGTCTACTTTAAAGGAACTGGGAGAACTGCTGATTGATATTCATGGACAGCATGACAACCAGTCGCTTTTACGGACGGAATCCCATGTGGAGCTTCTCGATTCCTTTGCGGGAGAAGAACTGCAAAAGGTAAAGCAGAATTATCACGCATTGTTGGAAAAACAGCGGTCACTAAAGTCGAAACTGAAAAACTTCTCAGGAGACCGGAAAGACAGAGAAAGAAAGATTGATTTATTAAAGTACCAGATTGACGAAATACGAAAAGCAAAGCTAAAGCCTGCTGAGGAAGAAGAGTTGAACCGGCAGAGAATGGTAATGTCCAGTTCGGAAAAGATATTGACGGCTTTGTCAAGGGCTTATGGATGCCTTTTCTCAGACGACGATATAAGTGGATCTGCGATGGACCGAATTAATGCCAGTGTTTCTGAATTGAGCTCCATTGCCCGCATTGACGAGAAGTACCAGGCCATATCGAAACGGCTGGAGGATTTGTCCTACCAGTTGGAGGACATAACCGAGGACATCCGCCGGGAAAGGGATGGAGTTGAATATAATCCTGACCTATTAGAGGAAATCGAAGAGCGGTTGGATTTGATTTTCCGACTGAAAAAGAAATATGGAAGTTCGATTCTTGAAATATTGGAATACTGCAAAGGTATCGAAAAGGAACTGGAAGAAATCCATAAGAGCGAGGAAATTGTGGAGGCGATCCTTGGAGAGCTGGGAAGCGTCGGGCAGGAGATGTTGAAGCTGGCGAAGCAAATCCACGAATTGCGAAAAAGTGCTGCAGATGTTCTGGAAAGCAAAATTGGGCAGGAACTGGATGAATTGGAGATGAAGAGAGCACAGTTCAAGGTGAGCCTGGACTTCGATGATACCCTTGATTCCAATGGGGAAAGAAAGTTTACCGTTCAGGGGCTTGACAGGATAGAGTTTCTTATCTCTCCAAACGCTGGAGAACCCCTGAAACCGCTGGCGAAGATTGCTTCCGGAGGGGAAATGTCCAGGGTCATGCTTGCTATAAAAACAATACTGGCCAATGTAGACCAGGTGCCAACCCTGATCTTTGATGAAATTGATACGGGAATCAGTGGAAGAGCTGCGCAGAAGGTAGGGGAAAAGCTGGCATTCATCTCTGCCGGTCACCAGGTGATTTGTGTAACTCATCTGGCGCAGATTGCATGCATGGCGGACAGTCATTTCCTTATTGAAAAGGTCTCTGGGAACGAAAGCACCTCAACCCATGTCAGTAAGATGACAGAAAAAGAGGTTCATAACGAAGTTGCCAGAATCATTGGCGGCACAAATATATCCGGTATAACCTTAAAGCATGCGGAAGAAATGATAAAATTTGCAAGAAAGTTCAAAAAAGAGTGTATTAATACATAGAATTTTGCAAGTTTTTGCATTGACTCCTGCAAAAAATAATGTTACCATAACTATATGTAATAGGTAACTTTCTATCCTGTCGCCCAAGAGGAAACTAAAGCACGGCCGCAGGAACAGGGTTGACTGATTTGAATTTATTATACTGGATGGTGAAAATATGTTTGTGTCTGAGGCATTAAAGGTAAATAACAGCAACCACCTGGAGATCGGCGGTTGCGACTGTGTAGATTTGGTTAGAAGGTTTGGAACCCCCTTATATGTTATGGATGAGGGATTGATCAGAGAACGATGCCGTATTTATAAAAATGCAATGGATAAGTATTATGGCGGCAATGGATTAGTCTTATTTGCCAGTAAGGCTTTTTGTTCCATGGCGACTTGCAAGATCATGGAGCAGGAAGGTTTGGGGCTGGACGTTGTATCCGGCGGTGAATTGTACACTGCAATAAAGGCAGGTTTCCCCATGGATCGGGTTTACTTCCACGGAAACAATAAAACACCGGAAGAAATCGAACTTGCTGTTGATCATAACATTCGAAGATTTGTAGTTGATAATAAGGAAGAACTCAGTAGAATTAACAGCATAGCAGGCCGGAAGGGAAAGACTGCAAATATTTCCTTCAGAATCAAACCTGGAATTGATGCTCATACCCATGATTTTGTTCAGACGGGACAAATTGATTCAAAGTTCGGTGTAGCTCTTGAAAACGGTGAGGCTTTGGATATTGTTGAAACGGCATCCAAAATGGAGAATGTCAAGGTAGTGGGTGTACACTGCCATATTGGTTCGCAGATCTTTGACCTGGCTCCTTTCGAGTTGGCGGCCAGCGTAATGCTTACCTTTGTCGCGGAACTGAAGGACAGGTTTGGAATTGAAATTGAGGAACTGAACCTGGGAGGTGGTTTCGGCATCAAGTATGTGCCTGAACACGATCCTGTAGAGTATGATCATTATATAGAATCCGTGTCCAAAGTCGTCAAGAACATCTGTGAAGATAAGAGAATCAAGCTTCCCTTTATCGTGATGGAGCCTGGAAGATCCATTGTGGCTTCTGCGGGGATTACTCTTTATACTGTTGGGTCCGTGAAGGACATTAAGGATGTCAGAAAGTATGTTGCAGTGGATGGGGGTATGGCGGATAATCCCCGGTATGCTCTGTACCAGTCGCAATATGATGCAGTGCTGGCAAACAGACCCGATGCAGTGAAAAACGACAAGGTTACCATCGCCGGAAAGTGTTGTGAATCGGGAGATATACTTATCAAGGATATCCCGATGCCGGAGATGAAACCGGGAGACATACTTGCAGTACTGGCAACAGGGGCTTACAATTACTCCATGTCCAGCAATTACAACCGGATTCCGAGGCCGCCGGTAGTGCTGGTAAGGGACGGGAATGCAAGGCTGATCGTGAAGCGGGAAGATTATGATGACATTGTTAGAAATGATATAATGCCGGAAGACCTATAGAAATGTATGTAAAAAGCACGTGAAAGCGTGCTTTTTATTATGGACATAAATATTTGCTGTGGTCAATTTTGGGGATGTTTGATATAATCTTATAAGAATGGCAAAATAGTAATGTAATTTATGTTAGGAGTGTTAAAAATGCTTTTACGATATCCAATATCCATATTAATATATCTTGTGCCTGCTATCCTGGTTTCCTTGACTTTTCACGAACTGGCGCATGCGTATGTATCCTATAAACTGGGTGATCCTACGGCCAAAAACATGGGCAGGCTAAGCTTGAATCCGCTCAAGCACCTTGATATTTTTGGAACCATTATGTTATTGATTTCAAGCTTTGGATGGGCAAAGCCCGTACCCATAAATCCCATGTATTATGATAACAGAAAAAGGGGAACGATGCTTGTTAGTATTGCCGGGCCGCTGTCAAACGTTTTACTGGCACTTATTTTTGCTGTACCGAAGCAGTACATATCCGCAAAATATACTATACCTGCGGGCTATCAGTATCTGCCTTTTTGGGATTACAGAGCCGTTATATTTAACTTGAGCGCTGTTTTCTTTACAATAAATATCGGTCTTGCAGTTTTTAATATTCTTCCGGTTCCGCCTCTCGACGGCTCTAAAATTTTATCGGGAATCTTACCCTCGAACCAGTATTATAAATTTCTGCAATATGAAAATTACATTGGAGTTGTTTTTCTCTTAGTGGTTTTTGCTTTCCCACGGCTTTTGAGTACGATTATGTATCCTTTTACATGGGTACTTACAACGGCGATTAACATCATTGCAACGCCTTTGGCAAATTTATTGCTTTAGAAGCATTGACAGAATACCATTGGGTTTTTAAAATAATATATACTTGAAGTTTAGGCAGGAGGGTGTAACAAAATGAAAAAAGGAACGATACTGAGCGGCATGCGTCCCACAGGGGCACTGCATCTGGGAAATTACTTCGGGGCTCTTGAAAACTGGGTAAAACTGCAGGAGGATTATGAATGCTTTTTTACCGTAGTTGACTGGCACGCGCTTACGACAGGATATGAAGATACTTCGGAAATAAAAAATAATATTACCGATCTGGTCATCGACTGGATCAGTGCGGGATTAGACCCTGAAAAATGTACTATATTTCTTCAATCCAATGTGAAGGAACATGCGGAACTCCATCTTTTGTTCTCCATGTTTACTCCATTATCGTGGCTTACGAGGTGTCCGACCTATAAGGATCAACTGGCTCAAATGAAGGAGCGAAACATCACCACTTATGGATTTTTAGGATACCCATGTCTGCAGGCAGCGGACATCCTTTTATATAAGGCGGATGTGGTTCCTGTGGGAGAGGATCAGCTTCCTCACCTGGAACTGACCCGGGAAATCGGCAGGCGTTTTAACTTCCTTTATGGAGAGCTTTTTCCTGAGCCTCAGCCTAAGCTGACAAAGGCGAAGGTGCTGCCAGGGCTGGATGGAAGAAAGATGAGCAAAAGCTATGGAAATACCATTGCATTGTCCGATAGTCCGGATGAAATACGCAACAAGGTGAAACAGATGATTACAGATCCTGCAAGAATTCGCAAGGATGATCCAGGGCATCCGGAAGTATGTGCTGTTTTTGCCTTCCATAAGGTATTTAATGAAGTGGAAGTGCCTGAAATCGAGAATAGCTGCCGTGGAGGAAAAATCGGCTGCGTACAATGCAAGCGCAACCTGGCGGAAAAGATGGTAGCCTATATGACACCGATTTATGACCGGAGACAGGCATTACTGCAGAAGCCGGAAATGATAAAGGAAATTGTTCATAACGGAAACGAGAATGCACGTAAAAGAGCACAAAAAACCATGGAAGAAGTGCGAAGTGCGATGAAAATCGACTGGTAGAGATATAGATACAATGGGGGTAATAGTTTGGAGAGCGCACTAACCAATGCGTGTAAATTAAAACTACAAAATTTCGAGGGGCCCTTTGATTTGTTGTTTCACCTGATTGAAAAAAATCAGATGAATATTTATGATATACCCATTAACGAAATCACGGATCAGTATATGGAATATTTGTATGCGACACAGCAGCTGGATCTTGAGATTGCCAGCGAATTTCTGTTGATGGCGTCAACGCTTCTGCATATCAAATCCAAAATGCTTCTCCCGGAGAAGAAGGAAAAGAAGGAAGAAGAGGTGGACCCCAGGGAAGAATTAGTTTTGAAGCTTGTGGAGTACAAGAAATACAAGGAGTTTTCGCAAGGTCTAAAGCTGAGGGAGCAGCAGTGGGATAAGGTGTTTTACAAGCTGCCGGAGGTCATTGAGTATCCGAGAGAGGATGAAATACTGGAGCTTTGTCCGGAACAGTTAAAAAGTGTGTACATTTCCATTTTGGAAAGAAATAAACGGAAAAGAAACAATACGGCTGAGAAGATGACGCATATCCTGCAGCATGAAAAGGTTTCCTTGAAGAGCAAGATACGAGAGGTTGTTCGAACGCTTATAAACAGAGCCATGTTTAAGTTCGCTGATCTTTTTTCGTCCAAAAACAGGTCCCGGCTTGAGGTTGTAACAGGGTTCCTTGCCATTCTTGAGCTTTCAAAGCTTAAGAAAGTCAAACTGGAACAGACACGGCAGTTTGCCGATATCTTGGTGTACAGAACAGGAGAGGACTTGAAAGGACTGGAAAGTGGAATTGACCTGGTAGAAAATGATTAAGGCGAAGCAGACATTAAAAGTGGGGGTTGAATCAATGGAAATCGGAGAACTGGAAGCTATTATTGAAGCACTGCTTTTTGCTGCAGGAGATGTACTTCCTCTTGACAGGATATCCGATATTGTAGGAGTGGATAGGAAGACTTTGAAACATATTATGAATAATATGATGGACTCTTTTGCCGGCTCAAAACGGGGCATCCTGATCCGGGAAATCAATAACGGGTATCAGTTGTGCAGTCGACCGGAGTATTTTGAATATTTGAAACTGCTGGTAGAGCCGCGCCAAAAACAAGGCTTGTCACAAGCTGCTTTTGAGACTCTGTCTATTGTAGCGTATAAGCAGCCGGTAACCAAAGCGAAGATCGAACAGATCCGGGGAGTAAGCTCGGAAAGTGCTATTGCACGATTGTTGGAAAGAAACCTGATACGGGAGGCCGGAAGGATGGATGCGCCAGGAAAGCCGATCCTTTATGAAACCTCCGAAGAGTTTCTCCGGGCTTTTGGGTTTAAATCCGTCGGCGACCTGCCCGTATTGTCCATGAATGAGGTTGAAATGAAGGAAACGCGGGATGACGCAGAGGGAAATATATAAATAGCAAAATAATTTCGCAAGGAACGCAGATTGTACTTGGTGTAAGCGCGCAAAGGAAAATATGTAAGACCTTTTAGTAGTGTATATGGATAAAAATTGAATAATCTTCTATATAAAGGAAAAAATAACTGGATGAGGTGTGAGAATGCTTTATTGGGTTATTTTTTTTATTATTGCAGGCATGTTTACTATTATTGCCTTGCTGAAAATTAATATTGTAATTGAGCTTGTCAAGAATGGAAAGGACGATCATTTTGTGGTGTCCATGTTTACCCTGGGCAAGATTGTTAAGCTCAAGTACGAAATCCCTTTTTTAGATGTAACGGAAGAAGGAATAAGAATGAGAGCACAAAAGAAGAGGGGGCGAAAGGAAAAAAATCTTGACGAAAGGAAAAAAGTGTTTACATTCTCTTCTCTTATAGACCAGTATAAAGCCCTTAGAGGGAACTATAAAAAGAACTATGGGCTTATCTGCAGTCTCAGGGAGTATGCAAAAAGGAAGTTTGTTTTAAAGGAAATAAAGTTGGATGCTGTTGTTGGGACGGGAGAAGCACATTACACAGCTATATTGAGCGGTGTGCTCTGGGCCTTGAGCGGCAGCTTTATGAGCATAATATCCAACTTTATGCGTATTGAGGACAATAAAACATCCATCAGAAGTGATTTTAATGAAAGGAAATTTTTAATTGACTTATACTGCATAATTCAGTTTAAGATTGTCCATATTATAGTTATAGGTTTAAAACTTTTGCTTTTTTATCTAAAAGAAAAATTAACGTTTAAAAATAATACAGTAGGTGGTGGTTTAAGTGGGTAGCAGTCATCCAATCGAAGGCTTGATGACAACGGCGATGGAGAGTATCAAGGACATGGTGGATGTGAACACTATCGTCGGTGATGCAGTTCAAACGCCAGATGGAACAGTTATTATTCCCATTTCAAAGGTTTGCTTCGGCTTTGCAGCAGGTGGAGGAGAGTACAGTTCTTGCTGCATAGATGCGCAATCGAAAGACGACGAAGATGAGGAAGGTGGCAGTTCCAAAACCCAAAAGAAGTTCCCTTTTGCAGGAGGTAGTGGTGCAGGTGTAAGTATACATCCGGTAGCATTCATGGTCGTTGGACATAATCAAATAAAACTTTTACCGGTCAATGTCAATACCTCTGTTGACAAGATTCTTGATCTGATACCGGAGATCATGCAAAAAGCATCGGATGCAGTCAAAAAAAAAATCAAAGTGAAGAAGGAAATTAAAACCACCGGCGGTAAAGCTCAGCCGGCAAGCGAAATATCCAGCGATGATGATACTGATGAAGACGAATAAAGTGGGATGAATAAACCCACTTTTTACTTGCCCATTTTTATGGTAGAGGGTAAAATAAATATGCCAACTTATCCGGGTCTCCTTTCCTTGTGCAAGGAAAGGAGACCCGGATAAGTTGGAAAGGTTTGCATCATTAAACAAAAGAGGTTTTAAAATGAGTGAGATCAGATTGCAAAAGTATCTTGCAGAGTGTGGAGTTGCATCCAGAAGAAAAGCAGAGGAACTCATCTCTCAGGGTAGAGTATCCGTAAACGGTACTCCGGTTACAGAAATGGGTTGTAAAGTTTCTCCTGCGGATCGGGTTGAGGTAGATGGAAAGGCTGTAGTACCGGAGAATACCAAGGTATATATCCTGCTGAATAAGCCTGTAGGTTATGTGACGACAGCGAAGGATCAGTTTGCCAGAAAAACCGTGCTGGATCTGATAGAAGGCGTCGATGAAAGAATTTATCCGGTAGGCAGGTTGGATTATGATACTTCCGGACTCTTGCTGTTAACGAATGATGGTGAATTTACATACAGGATGACGCATCCCAAACATGAGTTAATAAAAACCTATATTGCTGATGTAAAAGGGGTTCCGACAGAAGCTGAACTGGAGAGGTTTAAAAAAGGTTTAAAAATCGAGGATTATTTCACATCACCTGCAGACATAAAAGTTTTAGAAGATTATAAATCAGGTGCTGTTATAGAAGCTCGAATTCATGAGGGCAGAAACCGACAGGTAAGAAAAATGTGTGAAGCCATAGGACATGATGTAAAAAAACTAAAACGGGTTGCTATGGGGAGACTGGAACTGGGGACACTGCAGGAAGGAACTTGGAGATTTTTGTCTCAGGATGAATTGAAGCTGCTGGATTAGGAATTATAAAATAATTAGCTGGTCTATATTTTACAGCGCCTTAAAGACGTGGCAGCTGTTTCCGGAAACAGCTGCCACAGCTTTTTGATGGTTTGTAACTAATCCTTTTTATGATGTGTTTTGTAACTTGCACAGAGTGTCTCGTCATAAGGCGCTCCACTGTCAGACTTGGCCGAAGCACTTACCTGAATGGCACCGAGGGTACAAAGGTTCTGGTCCTGCGCGTTATGAATACAGCTTCCTACTGAACACATAATCCTTTGGCAACTTGACATACAAGCATTCCTCCATCAAATAAAATTCAGGTACACTTTTAGTTTGTGCAAGTTATCTTTAAATATAGAAGAACATTCCGTCAGTATAGGCTATAAAAGCAAACGGAGGATTTGCCTGCCATTTTTAGATGAATGAGCCAAAACTTAAAAAGTTCTCCCCGGAAAATCGTACATCATATCAGGCATGTTTGAAATAAACGCAACAATCAGACCAATATAAATAATCAGAAAAACGATACACATACAAATCTTTACAATCGTTGCTATTCCGTTGAGCTTAAAGTATTTATTCAAATTAAAGAAGGCTTCCGTTATTCTTTGATAATCATTGGTTGCCAAGTATCTTTTTAAGTCATCGGCAGCATTTAGAAGCCTTACGCCCGCAATGATCTGGGGAATGCCGTAGGCTGCTGTGATGATTCCAAGACAGGAAAGGGCGCCGACGATAATATCAATAATAGCATTGAAAGTGGCCCAGCCTGCAATGTTTTTAAAATCCGGTACGCTCATGTTAACTTGAATGTAGTTTTCGTTATGTTCCATAATCGCATCTCCTCACTTTTTGTGTCTAGTATACTATATCTTTGAAAAAAATGATATAATTCCTTCAATAGTAGATATTGGGGGATTGTTATGCTGATTGTTATAATTCTGCTGGTTTTTGGGCTGTGTGCCAGCCTTTATAATATTGGTTTCAAAGCGAGAGATATAAAAGGCTTTTGAAACAGCAGATCAGCCAGTTCAGTATTTTCAATTCTCTCAAAGCATGGCAGGCATACTTTTTTGTTTTTTTCATTACGCTATTGGTTATAATATCGTATTATATATTTAGGTTGTACTCGGCCATCATAAATATGCAAAACTAAATTTATTTTGACAAAACAGGTTTTCCCATTTAAAATATTTATGTTTGCTAAAAGATGAGAATAATAAGTGTAAAAACAAAAAGGAGTGCTTCTAATGGAGCTTTGGTACACGGAATTTCAGACATCGGGGGTTGGTATAACATGCAAAACGACAAAAACCTATCATTCTGAAAGGACAGAATACCAGGATATGTCTCTTATAGAAACAGAGCAGTTCGGTAGAATGCTAGTACTGGATGGAACTGTTCAGACGACCATTGAGGATGAATTTGTATATCATGAAATGATATCCCACATCCCACTGTTTACACACAAAAACCCTAAAAAAGCACTGGTTATTGGTGGGGGCGATGGCGGGGCCATCCGTGAAATTATCAAACATCCATCCATAGAAAAGGCTGTTTTAGTGGAAATTGACGGTAGAGTAGTGGAAGTCTGCAAGGAATACCTGCCTGAAATCAGCGGCGCTTTGGATGACCGCAGGGTAGAAGTTAGAATCGAGGATGGGATTCAATATGTTCAGGCGCACAAGAACGAGTTTGATGTGATCATGGTTGATTCTACGGACCCTGTAGGACCCGCAGTAGGTCTTTTTGCCATTGACTTTTACAAGGCGATTTATGAGTCTCTTACAGAGGACGGAATATTCGTAGCGCAAACGGAATCTCCCTTCTTTCATAAAGACCTTATCAAAAAGGTATACAGTGACGTAAAGTCTCTGTTTCTCATCGCTCGTCTGTACACTTGTGCAATCCCAACGTACCCGAGCGGCTACTGGAGCTTTACAATGGGTTCAAAGAAGTACGATCCTCTTGAAACTGACGTTTCAAAGATCCCTGCTTTAGACACAAAATACTACTGCGCAGAAATCCATAAGTCCGTTTTTGCACTACCAAAGTTTGTAGCAGACATCGTAAAATAACGGAGAATTAAAAATTGAGAATTGAAAATTTATTATCAGCTTGTGCTGGAAGCGCAAGCTGATAAACTTATATACCCTCATAGAATCTCTCTGAGGGTATATAAAAGATGACTACTTAGTGCGTGCGATCAATTTTCCATTTTCAATTCTCAATTTTCAATTAAAATATGGAGGTGTTTTTAATCATGTACCCAGCTGAGTTGGGATTTAGGATGCCGCCTGAGTGGGCGAGGCACATGGGCACTTTGATGGAGTGGCCGATTCGGGAGGCAGACTGGCCGGAGCCTTTTGAGGAAGTTCTTGAGGTTTTTGCCGATGTTGCAAGAAAAATAGCTGAATTTGAGCCGGTCATAATGATCGCAAGGCCCGACCTGGCCAAACAGGCAGCGAAAATGTGCGGTCCTACTATAAAGATTCTTGAAATTGACCATGATGATTCGTGGATGCGTGATAACGGTCCCACTTTTGTTGTAAACGATAAAGAGGAATTAGCGGGTATCAACTGGAGGTTTAATGCCTGGGGAGGGAAGTACCCCTTTGAAAAGGATAACCTGGTAGCCGCCAAAGTTCTACAGACATTGGAAGTTCCTGCGTTTCATGCCCCCTTTATCATGGAGGGTGGTTCCATTCATGTAGATGGAGAAGGAACACTTCTTACTACGGAGGAGTGCCTTCTTAATGCAAATAGAAATGTCTCCATGACGAAAGAGGAACTGGAAAATGAACTGAAAAGATACTTGAATATAGAAAAGATCATCTGGCTGAAGAAGGGACTGCATGGAGACGATACCGACGGCCACATTGACAATGTGGCTTCTTTTGTCAGACCGGGAGTAATCATTGTTCAAACTACATCAAACCAGGACAATCCAAACTATGAACGGTCCAGAGATAACCTGGAGACATTAAGGAACTCTACGGATGCTAAAGGCAGAAAGTTTGAGATTATTGAAATTGAACAGCCGTCACCAGCCTACTATGAAGACATGCATTTGACATTAAGTTACATCAACTTCTATTTTGTAAACGGCGGTATCATTCTTCCTTTGTTTTGTGGAGACCATGAAGAGACAGACCGGAAAGCGGAAGCGGTTTTAAAGAAAACCTTTCCGGAAAGAAAAATTGTAACTGTTAATGGCATGCCCATCATTCGCGGCGGAGGCAACGTTCATTGTATAACGCAGCAAATGCCTTATGGGGTTCCTGCAAAAATTCAATTGTAATGGAGGAAAATATGAGAAAAGTAATTGTTGCAGCTACTCAAATGAGCTGTACATGGAATATTGAAGAGAATATTGCAAAGGCAGAAGCGCTGGTTCGGCAAGCTGCAGCAAAAGGTGCTCAAATTATTCTTCTTCAGGAATTGTTTGAAACACCCTATTTCTGCCAAAAGGAAGATGTGGGCTATTTTAAATATGCTTTGCCGGTAGAGCAAAATCCAGCCATAAAACATTTTAAGGAAATCGCAAAGGAATTGAAGGTGGTATTGCCCATCAGTTTTTATGAAAGAAAAAACAATGCAAAATATAACTCTATCGCAGTGATTGATGCAGATGGAGAGGTACTGGGTGTCTACAGAAAAACGCATATACCTGATGGACCCGGATATGAAGAGAAGTTTTACTTCAATCCTGGAGATACAGGATTTAAAGTGTGGAATACGCGCTACGCAAAAATAGGGATTGGAATCTGTTGGGATCAGTGGTACCCTGAGACTGCCAGAAGTTTGGCACTGCAGGGAGCGGAAATACTTTTATTCCCCACTGCAATCGGTTCAGAACCCGAAGAGGCAGAGGTGGATTCAAAAAATCACTGGCAGTTGTGCATGCAGGGTCATTCGGCTGCCAATATCATGCCTGTCGTAGCCTCCAATCGAATTGGGGTGGAAAGAATCGGAGATTCGGAAATAACATTTTACGGATCCTCCTTCATTACCAATCAGATTGGGGAAAAGATAGCAGAGGCGGATCGCTCAACGGAAGCTGTTCTGATTGCGGAGCTGGACCTGGATGAAATCCAAAATCACAGAGATTCCTGGGGGATATTCAGAGATCGCAGGCCAAATATGTATAAGACCATCATGACCTGCGATGGCTGCGGATGCTGAGGTGTTCCATGTGTGTAATTAAGAATTCTCTCGCTCAATCCCACGCTCTCATTGAAAGGATTGTTCAACCGGATGATGTTGTAGTGGATGCTACGGCTGGAAACGGTAATGATACTGCTTTTTTAGCGAGACTGGTTGGAGAAAAGGGAAAAGTATATGCCTTCGACATACAGGACAAAGCTTTGGAGAAAACGAAAAAAAGGCTCACAGAGCAGGGCTTGATGGACCGGGTCACGCTAATAAAAGACGGGCATCAGAACATGAACTCCTATGTAAAGGAAAATGTCAGGACAGTGATGTTTAACCTGGGGTATCTTCCCGGAGGCGACCATACCATCGGAACTCGGGGAAATACTACCATAACAGCCATCCAACAGGCCATGGAACTAATTCATGTTCATGGCGTTGTATCCATTGTCGTTTATTATGGCGGGGACAGCGGCTTTGACGAAAAGAACGAGGTTATGGAATTTATCAAGGAAATTGATAATAAGAAGTATACGGTCATGAAGACAGAGTTTGTAAACCAAATTAATTGTCCGCCGATCTTGATTTGTATTGAAAAGCTTTATTAAGGTGTAGTGAAAATATTACTTCCACTTTTTTGCGGGTCCGCCATGGAACCCATGAAGGGTGTAGCAAAATGGTAGTGGAAGTTATATTTTCACAAATCCTAAGGGTAGCGAAAACCGGGATTAAAACATAAGGAAACCATACTCAGCGCTGAGTATGGTTTCCTTATGTTTTGGCGACAATAGGCTTGTAGGAAATATTTGAAGCAAGCTTGAAAACGGAGTAAACATATCATAAAGATTTTCATATTGTATAAAAAATACCAATTATATAGTGAATCTTGCCAAATAATATCCCATGCGGTATAATAGATACATAATTATTACCTGGTATTAATATCATATAATATATTCAGGTGTGTATAGGATTTGAAAAGCTATAATTTCCCTTTAAAATATTTTGAACACGAGGTGGAATCGGATGGCGACAGTTGATAAAATAAACCAGCTTCAAGCCAAAAAGGAAAAGCTTGTGCAAGGCGGTGGGGCCGATAAAATAACAAAGCAGCATGAAGCCGGCAAAATGACCGCAAGAGAAAGGATTCATCTATTATTTGATGAAGGCAGCTTCATCGAGGTTGATTCTTTTGTTGAAACAAGAAGTATTGAATTTGACATGCAGAAAAAGAAGGTGCCGGGAGACGGGGTCATTACCGGGTATGGAACTGTGGAGGGACGGTTGGTATTTGTAGCCTCTCAGGATTTCACCGTTATTGGGGGATCTTTGGGAGAAATGCACGCCGGGAAAATTACAAAGGTAATGGATATGGCGATGAAAATGGGAGCGCCTTTTATCAGTATCAATGATTCAGGCGGGGCAAGAATTGAAGAGGGAATTGACGCATTAAGCGGGTTTGGAGATATATTCTATCGCAACACGCTGGCATCGGGAGTTATACCCCAGATTTCCGTAATTATGGGACCTTGTGCGGGAGGTGCAGTTTATTCTCCTGCCATCACAGATTTTATTTTTATGGTGGAAAAAACAAGCCAGATGTTCATTACAGGCCCTCAGGTTATAAAGGCAGTTACCGGTGAAGATGTTACCTTTGAGCAGTTGGGCGGTGCACATACACATAATGCCTTCAGTGGTGTTGCGCATTTTAAGAGCAGCAGTGAGGCGGAATGTGTTGAGGAAATCAAGCGTCTGATCGGTTTTCTTCCGGACAACAACCTGGATGATGCACCGGTATACTCCTCGTTGGGTGGTTTCACTGCCTACGATCCTGAGCTGGATGAGATTATACCTGATGGAGCCAATAAACCCTATGATATGCTGGAATTGATACATCGAGTAGTGGATGGCCGAGACTTCCTGGAAATCCAGAAACATTATTCCCAAAATATCATTATCGGGTTTGGGCGGTTAAAGGGTGCTTCTGTAGGCATCATAGCAAATCAGCCCAATGTGATTGCCGGAGTGCTGGATGTCAATTCCAGCGATAAGGCTGCCCGGTTTGTACGTTTTTGTGATGCTTTCAACATTCCTGTTATCACCTTTACGGATGTGCCCGGCTTTTTACCCGGTGTTGCACAGGAGCATAACGGCATTATCCGGCATGGTGCAAAGCTCCTGTATGCATTCTCCGAAGCTACGGTGCCGAAGATTAACGTAATTGTCCGGAAAGCATACGGAGGCGCTTATATTGCTATGAACAGCAAGCATCTGGGTGCAGACATGGTATTTGCATGGCCTACAGCGGAAATTGCAGTTATGGGTCCGGACGGAGCTGCAAATATTATTTTCAGGAAGGAAATCGCAGCTGCTGCGGATCCTGCTGTTGAGCGAAACAACAAAATCGAAGAGTACAGGGAAAAATTCTCGAATCCCTATATTGCAGCTTCCAGAGGGTATGTGGATGATGTTATCGAACCGGGGAATACAAGAATGAGGTTGATAAATGCTCTTGAAATGCTTAAAAACAAGAGGGAAGCAAGACCTTCCAAGAAACATGGAAATATACCTCTATAAGAGGTTGTGAAAAAAGCGGTTCTATGGATTGTGCTACACCGCGTGTAGCGCACTACAAGCGGCCCGCACAAAAGAACCGCTATGTTTTTCACAACCTCCTATAAGAAGCAAAGGAGGGCATGAACGTTGAATCACGGTATAAAGGAAGAAGTAGTGGCAGCTATAGCAGCTGCGATTACCGCCTATAGTGAAGGGACAGGCACGCAGCTGGTGCTTAAGGAGATTCGAAAGGTACCCAAGTCCTCATCCGCCTGGAGAAAGGCTGGGAGAGTCGAAAGTATGAGAAATAGACTTGGGACAAGGTGAATTTATATTTTCATCCGGACTTTACAAATATCCAACTTTAAACCTATAATTTCCAGCGGTAAAAATGCCCGGGTTTTAGGACAGTCTTTCCACTGAATACATTCAAGACTAAAGTTGGATATCTATAATAGGAATTTGTACGTAGGGAGGAATCGGCATGAGACGATTTTTAATAAAAGTAAATGGAATACAGTATGAAGTAGATGTTGAAGAAGTGGGAACGACAGGTCTGGTAAGCCAACCGGTGGCTGGGAAGAACATACCCCCTATCCAGGCTCCGACGAAAACTGCTGCCAAGACAGAGGCGGCTGCACCTGCCGGAGCAGTGAGGATTCATTCTCCAATGCCTGGGACTGTTCTGAAATTGAATGTGAAAACTGGTGATGTTGTTAAGAAGGGACAGGTTCTCTTGATCCTTGAAGCAATGAAGATGGAAAATGAAATTGTTGCTCCCAACGATGGTAAGATTGCGGCGGTTCATGTAGAGAAAGGTGCATCTGTGAATGCCGGGGAAGATTTGATCTCATTGACATAACTCAATGGAGAGCGATAAATAATGAATGAGTGGGAGGTTGCAAAACATGGCGAAAGTGAAAATTACCGAAACGGTGTTACGGGATGCACACCAGTCTTTGATCGCTACCCGAATGAAGACGGAGAACATGCTCCCTATTTTGGAAGAACTGGATACTATCGGGTATTATTCCCTGGAAGCCTGGGGAGGGGCAACATTTGATGCCTGTCTGCGGTTTTTAAATGAAGATCCCTGGGAAAGATTAAGAAAAATAAAAAGCAAGGTGAAGAATACCCCCTTACAAATGCTGTTAAGGGGTCAAAACCTGTTGGGATACAAACCCTATGCAGATGATGTGGTGGAATATTTTGTACAAAAATCGATTTCCAATGGCATTGATATCCTTCGGATCTTTGACGCCCTTAATGATCCCAGGAATGTTGAAACGGCAATACGGGCGTGTAAAAAGGAAGGGGGCCATGCGCAAGGAACTGTCTGCTATACGCTGAGCCCTGTCCACACCATGGAGGGCTTTGTGAAGGACGCCGTGCAATTGGTGGAAATGGGCGCAGACTCCATCTGCATAAAGGATATGGCAGGGTTATTGACTCCCTATGCTGCTTATGATCTTGTTACGGCAATGAAGGAAAGCATAAAAGTCCCTATTCAACTTCATACGCACTATACCAGCGGTTTTGCATCCATGACCTGCTTAAAGGCCATTGAGGCAGGTGTAGACGGGATTGACTGTGCGATATCCTCCATGGCCATGGGGACTTCGCAGCCACCCACGGAATCCATGGTTGCTGCTTTGAAGGACACTCCCTACGATACCGGGCTTGATATTGCCGCTTTGAGTGAAATCGCCCGCTATTTCAGGTCATTAAAGGAACAATATATAAAAAGCGGGTTGCTGGATTCAAAAGTAATGGGGATTGATGTAAATGCTCTCATTTATCAGATTCCGGGCGGAATGCTCTCAAATCTGCTTGCACAATTGAAGCAGGCGGGAAAGACGGAAAAGTTAGAGGACGTACTGAAGGAAATACCAAGAGTACGGGAAGACTTTGGGTTTACTCCGCTGGTTACACCGACCAGTCAGATTATCGGTACACAAGCCGTGATGAATGTCATTGCCGGAGAAAGATATAAAATAGTTCCAAAGGAATCCAAAGCATTGATTAAGGGCGAGTACGGAAGAACTCCAGCCCCTGTATCTACGCAGATTCAGAAGTTTATTCTTGGAAATGAGGAACCTGTCACTTGCAGGCCTGCGGATTTGATTCCCTGCGAACTGGACAAAACCAGGGAACTAATCAAGGAATATACCGAGCAGGATGAAGATGTTTTAAGCTATGCGCTGTTTCCACAGCCGACTGAAAACTTTTTTAAAACCCGTCAAGCACAGAAGTATAAGATTGACAGCAAGCTGGTTGACTACACCGACCGAGTACATCCGGTTTAACCATGGAAAATGCAGGAGGACACTTTTGTAGGGGTAGGTTCTAAACCTACCCTGAATTTTTTGTGGAATCCCTGAAGAAGTGTGATGCAAAATCAGGTGTCGTTTTTGCATTGATAGTGCAGATATACCAGGTTTTGCCTATTACTTACGTACTTGAGTACCCTTACCTTACTGCCTTTAGCAATATGTTTACCGCAGTACAAACAATAAAAGTTGGATACATTCAAAATATCCTCGTAGACCTCGGGTTTCATACCCTCTAGCTTCTCCCAGCTTTTCCAGCCTACTTTGCATAAATTGATCCGATTGTCCAGATCAGCATATACCCAGCGGAGGAGCTTGTGAAAATGAAAAGGATAGCGCGTATATTTTATGTATTGCTCCGGTAGTCCAAGTTTAATGGTGTATAGTTCAAAATTTTTTTCTACGATGTCCTGAAAATGACCGGTAATATGGGTACAGTACCAGGTATAGCCTTTATCATTCAACCAGTTTTTTAACTTTTCGAACATATATCCGCGACATATTTCAATGGTCTCACTTCTTCTTACTTCAAGTGCTTCAAAGGCGGTTTCCACGATATCTACCACTGCATCAAGATATAACTTCTTCTTGAAGTTTGCTTTATTATAAAGTTCGACCGGAATAATATCAAAGTAATATTCGTTCGTGTCCGGCCTGTAAACACCTATACAAGTACCGCCAAAAAAGCTTCCGCTGCCTGCATCATCAATCTGTATCATCTGCTTCACCTGTAGTTAACATAAATATAAAATAGTATTTGTAGAATTAGCCTAAATATGAGGAGAAGCCAATAGTATTTAATGGATAAAATAAATGCGCGTATATGGTAAAAAAACAACCGTGAAAGTCGATTTTCACGGTTGTTTTAATTTTTGGAAACTACGGAACCATCGGGCAGAATGTCGACATTGAAAGAGATGCTTTTTATGTATTCGAAGAGATTTCTGGCCTTCTGAGGGTCTTCCATCAAAAGAGTTCGGAAATTATTGATCTCACAGGGTATTACTTTGACACTGGATATTTTTTTATTGGTCAGCTCGATGTTCAGCACAGCGGTATCGCTCCGTGTATTCGTAAAAACAAAGTTGCCGAGACTATAGGCAATAATACTGTTTTTATAATACTCCAATCCCTGTAAAACATGTGGATGTGATCCGATAACAATGTCAGCGCCTTTATCGGTATACATCCGGGCCAGATTTTTTTGATAGGGTACGGGAGTATTTTTCATTTCCTCTCCCCAGTGGACATATACAACAACAACATCGGCAGTTTTTCTGGCCTTTTCAATTTCTGCCAATGTACGGGTAGGGTCATAGGTAACGGCGACTCCAGGTTTATTGGGACCGGCAGTCCAAGATACAAAGGGAATTACATGACTGGAAGCGATAAACGCGACTTTACAGTCATTTTTAGTAATGTAGAAGGGTTTACTGGCTTCGTCCACATTTTCACCTGCACCTGCAAAACCGATATTATTTCCTTTAAGAATTTCCAGCGTGTCCTGCAAAGCGTCGAGCCCAAAGTCCAGAATATGATTATTGGCGAGAGTAACCATGTTAATTCCGGAGGCGGTCAGCACATTTACATGCTCAGGCTTTGCCCGAAAGGTAAACTGTTTGTCATTTTCCTTTACGCCACGAAGGCTTATGGGAGTTTCAAGATTAACCATGGAGATATCGGATTTTTTGAGCAAACCCTTTAGATCCGATACTATGTGTTCAGGCCCGGCTTTATCGATGAGGGAACCCACCCAACTGTCAAACATCACATCACCTGCAAAAGAGAGTTTAACCATGCTCGGTGTTGGTACCGGTGTAGGAGAAGGAACCGGGGTGGGTGTAACAAATGGTGTGAAGAGGACAGGAGCTGTATTATTTCCGAGAGACCGGGATTCCTCAGCAAACTTCGTGGACTGGGACGGAGCTGTTCCTCCCAGCAGCCAAAAGATCACACCAGAGAGAAGGACTGCAACTGCAAATGCTATAATGGCTATTTTTTTCATAACGACCCTCTTAACAATTTATTCCTATTCATTCTAAAACATTTTTATTGAAATGTCCAACATTTTACATTCTGAATGAATGAAAAAAATGCAATGACTTGATTTTTAACCTGCAAAATTGTAATATTATAGTTAGAGAATTAACAATTCGGGTATCTACTATGATACCTATATATTTTGCCGGTACGAATGTATAAATTTACCGATTGGGAGGAAGATAATGAATAATACCGACAAACTTGAATTAAAAGCTGCTCTGGGCGTCAAAAACAAACTGGAATTATAAAATTGACTGATTTTAAGAAAAACCCAAAGGAGTAAAGACGGATATTGAGTCTTTCCAAAAAAGAGGATAAAACAGTAATTTCAATAAACAAGGCATAAGGAGTAAAGCGATGGATGGAAAAGGTCAGGACTTGTTAAAATTAATTCAGGAAGGCATGGACGACTTTAGTAAAGGACAGAAGCTGATTGCAAGTTATATTGTGAATCATTATGATAAGGCAGCTTTTATGACGGCTGCAAGGCTTGGCGAAATCGTAGGCGTCAGTGAGTCCACTGTTGTGCGGTTTGCTATCGAGCTCGGCTTTGATGGATATCCAAAACTCCAGAAGGAATTAAAAGAACTGATAAAGAGTAAGCTGACCTCCGTACAGCGAATGGAAGTAGCTTTTAACAGAATCAGTGAGGAGAATATCCTAAAGAGCGTTCTTCATTCGGATATGGAAAAAATCAAGGTTACCCTGGAGGAAATCGACCAGGAAAGCTTTAACAAGATTGTTGAGAGTATTCTTAATGCGAAAAGAATTTATATATTGGGAGTTCGAAGCTCTGCACCTCTGGCAAGCTTTCTGGGCTTCTATTTTAATCTGATTTTTGATAATATACGATTGGTGCATACTACCAGTGTCAGTGAAATGTTTGAACAGATTGTGCGTGCTTCGGAAGGGGATGTAGTCATCGGAATCAGCTTCCCGCGATATTCAACCCGAACCATTAAGGCCATGCAGTTTGTTAAAAAGCAGGGCGCTACGGTTATTGCCATTACCGACAGCAACCAGTCTCCTCTGGCTGCTGAAGCCCACCATTCATTGGTGGCTCGCAGTGATATGGCTTCCTTTGTAGATTCGTTGGTGGCTCCTTTAAGCGTGATTAATGCCCTTATCGTAGCTGTAGGAATGAGAAGAAAGGAACAGGTATCCGGAACCTTTGAAAAGCTGGAGACCATATGGGATGAATACCAGGTCTACGAAAAGTATGACCAGGAGCAGGAACAAAAAAACATTGATTATTAATGCATATACGGGATTTGCGAAAGAATGGCTTCCACGATCCTTTGCCCCTATGCGTAGGTTTTATATGAGGGGCCTGGAAAAAGTGGAAGTTATTCTTTCTCTACACCTCGGTAAGCGAAATATGAATCTGAAATAAATACACTAAAGTAAAGAGAGTGAAAGCATGAGCAAACGAGTAATTGTAATCGGTGGCGGCCCGGCAGGGATTATGGCTGCCGGTAAAGCTGCCGAATCCGGAGCGCAGGTATTGCTGCTGGAAAAGAACGATAGGCTGGGAAAAAAAATTCTCATTTCCGGTAAAGGGAGATGCAACATCACAAATAGTACCGATATTGATGGGCTCATAGAAAACACTCCTGGTAACGGGAGTTTTTTATATTCAGCCTTTTATACTTTTTCCAATGCAGATTTGATTGAATTTCTTAACGGGTATGGTTTGGAAACGAAAGTAGAACGGGGAGGAAGGATCTTTCCCGTATCCGACCGAGCGAAGGATGTAGTGGATACTCTGGCAAAATATCTGGAGCGAAACAGGGTAAAGATATGGCTGAAATCGCCTGTACAGACGATTCGAGCCGAAAATGGCCAGGTGAAGTCGGTTGTTTTAAAGGATGGTAAAGAATTGGATTGTGATGCTGTTGTTCTGGCTACCGGAGGCGCCTCCTACCCGGGGACGGGATCTACGGGAGATGGCTACAGGATGGCGGAGGCTCTCGGCCACACCATTGTACCCCTGAAACCGTCGCTGGTGCCATTGGTTTCCGGCGAAGAATGGATTAAGGAGCTTCAGGGATTATCGCTTAAAAATATTTCCATTACCCTGCTGAATAAGAATGGGAAAAAGATTTACAATGATTTTGGAGAGATGCTGTTTACTCATTTTGGTGTCAGTGGACCTGTCATATTAAGTGCCAGCAGGCATATTCTGGACTATAATTACAAGGATGTGAAGCTTGTCATTGACTTAAAACCTGCATTGGATGAGGAAAAACTGGATGATAGAATCCAGAGGGATTTTGAAAAGTTTTCGAGAAAGCAGTTTAAAAATTCCTTGGATGAGCTGCTTCCCCAGAAAATGATACCGGTTATCGTCAAGCTTTCGAAGATTGAGCCTGACAAATTCGTTAACCAGATTACCCGTGACGAGAGAAGGAATCTGGTTAAATTATTGAAAAACCTGGAATTGAATATTACAGGCTCCCGCCCCATCACGGAAGCCATAGTTACTGCAGGTGGCGTTTCGACGGATGAAATCAACCCTTCTACCATGGAATCCAAAAGGATAAAAGGATTTTTCCTGGCTGGGGAGTTGATTGATCTGGATGCATATACAGGCGGTTTTAACCTGACTATTGCCTTTTCTACCGGTTATCTGGCAGGTATGAATTGTACAATGGAGGAATAAGAGGGGCACCTGCGGGTGCTTTTTTTATAGCTCCATGTGTATTTTTGCCATAATTTGTGCATATTATTGTATATGGAGATGTAGCACATAACAAAGCATAACAAAGAAGTAGAATTTTTTCTGCTGAATTGTTATGGATGTAAAGCGATGACTCTGGTAATTATGCGCGAGGGGGAACGGCTATGTGTTGTAAATATTCTGGAGTGGTTGGCCAATGAAATTTATTCTGTTTACACATAAAGAGAAAAGGAAAAGCCAGGGAAAAACAGGCCATAGTTTTGAAAGAGTACTTTTTTTATCCTTTGTTTTTACATTTTGCTTGATGATTCTCGTCCAAACTGCATTGACAAATTCTTCAGTGAGAGACTTTCTAGCTGTTAATACGGACATGGAAGGCTCACCTTTGGAGAAAGAAATGTACCTGTATAGTGAAGGTACGATTCGTATCGGGCTGACCGGAGAGAATGAAAACAGCGACATCAAAGTTTTGGTGAACGGGGATGAGGCCGCAGTTTTTTCCAGTAGGATCCTGGAGCTCAGCGTGAAGGATGGAGATGTTATCGAAGTGGATGGAAGTAGACTTAAAAATACGGCTGAAGTCGAAATTCTCTCCAAAAGTGATAACATATCAACCCCGTGTCTAGGTAAAAAAGTGAAGGTTCAATCGGATACACAAAGACTTTTGAAAGTAAATATAGATAACAAATAAGCGAAAAATGCATTTATAGTAAAAATAAATGCATTTTTTTTGAAAAGTTCCTTTAAGTTTTAACTAAATATATTGTTTTAAAGGTTTTAATACTATATAATATGTATTGAATTTGACACGATAAGGAGAACATATGAATAAAGGTTTGGAAGGAGCCGGTCATTTTGGTAGCAAGGAAATCGCAAGTGTTGCGATAAAGCTGGCTCTTACAGTAAACCGGCAGGAAGAAAAATATTTGCAATCCGAGTATGCGAAAGATGGCATTTATACGGCAGCTGTAGACTATGGAGGCGAATTTATCACTTCTGTTATGAAAATCGTAGAAAGAGCAGTTGTTTCAGCGAAAAGAGAAGGTGTAATATCGGACAGCCATGCAGAAGAAGGTGCGGTAGCCGGAGCAACCCGGGAAGCATTATCGCAGATTATGACCAAGGCGTTAGGTCTTAATGTAGGCGGCAAAATCGGTATCGCCAGGTTTAATGACCATATCAGTGTGGCGATATTTTTTGGCATAGGTCTTCTTCACTTGAATGAAGTAGCGATCGGATTAGGGCATCGAGTGGTATAGGCCGAGGTGAAAACCATGGATATTTCACATCACCAGGGTAACCGTGCGTGATGCAGCGAAATTGTATGGAATGTTTTTTCACAACAGCCGGATGATAAGTTCAGGTTGGTAGTATGGAGGGATAGACGTGGCAGTTAGAGGTGTTAGAGGCGCAACTACGATAGAAAACAACGATTCTTTTGAAATGATTGAAGCCAGTCGAGTGCTGCTGGAGGAGATTATCAAACGGAATGAGATCAAACAGGAAGATATGGTAAGTATATTCTTCACGGTGACGCAGGACCTGGATGCAGCTTTTCCGGCAGTAGCGGCCAGACAACTGGGAATAACGGATGTTGCTCTGATGTGCATGAATGAGATCAATGTACCGGGAAGCTTACCCAAATGTATTCGGATTCTTTTACATATTAATACTGAAAAAAGCAACGGAGAGATATCGCATGTATATTTAAACGGTGCAAAAATATTGAGGCCGGATTTGGATAAGAGTACATCATAAATTATTTATAAAGGAAAAAAGGATTTTTAAAATTTTTATAGAATATTAACAACTACTGAGCGTTTTACGGAGGAAATCGTTTTGTCCAGGTTAACCATTGCAATCGACGGACCTGCTGGGGCAGGGAAAAGTACTATAGCAAAAATTATAGCAAAATCCTTGGGGATCGTATATCTTGATACTGGAGCAATGTATAGGGCAGTAGCTCTAAAGGCATTGCAGGAGGGTATTGATACCCTGGACAGAAAAGGACTCTCTGAAATGATTGACTCCATTAATATTAAAATTGGTCACTGCGGCGAAGAACAGAGAATATTTCTGGATGGAGTCGATGTCAGTGAGCAAATCAGAACCCCTGAAGTTTCAATCGGAGCCTCTAATGTGGCTGCTGTTCCTGAAGTCAGGATCAAGCTGGTTGAACTTCAAAGGGCTGTTTCAAAGGAGATAAGCATTGTGATGGACGGAAGGGATATAGGTACCTATGTTCTTCCCGATGCAGACTTGAAAATCTTTCTAACCGCTTCCCTGGAAGCACGGGCAAAAAGAAGATATGAGGAACTTATTGAAAAAGGAAATGATACCATAGCTTTTAGCGAGGTGTTGAAAGATATTGAGCACAGGGATCTGAGCGACAGCAGTAGAGACTTTGCTCCGCTGGCAAAGGCCGAGGATGCTGTTGAAATCGATACAACAGCAATGAGTGCTGGGGAAGTGGCAGAAAAAATAATTTTATTAGCTAAAGTAAGGGTATCATAATGGACCGATTTGTGAAGTTTCTGTTAAAAATTTATTTTGGAATATTTTATAAAGTTGAAATAAAGGGAATGGAAAATGTACCTAAAGAAGGTGGCGTGATACTCTGTGCCAATCATATCGGGCAGCTTGACATGTTCTTTATTGGATATAAGATCAAACGATTGGTACATTTTATGGCAAAGGCAGAACTTTTCAATTCTCGCATAGTGGCATGGTTTTTGAAAGGAGTCGGTGCCTTTCCCGTTAAAAGAGGTACGGGGGACATCGGGGCCGCGAAAACTGTATATAAACTTTTGAAAAGCGGTAAAATCGTTGGCATTTTACCTGAAGGAACCCGAACTCGCGGAAAGAACCTTGGCGATATCAAGGTAAAAGCAGGGGCTGCCATGTTTGCAGTAAATGCCGGAGTTCCCATCTTACCTGTGGGGGTTGACGGCACCTATAAATTTTTTACAAAGGTACGGGTAGTTATAGGCAAACCTTACCGTATCGAAGCAGATCCGGAAAGAAAATTAACTCCAGAGGAATTAGCTGATTTGAGTGAGGATATTATGCGAAGAGTTTATGCGCTTTTGGAGGAGAAATAATTGGAGATTATTGTTGCTAAAACAGCAGGTTTTTGTTTTGGTGTTAACAAGGCTGTAAATGCAGTGTACGATTTAATTGAAAAGTCTGACAAACAGATTTACACCCTTGGATCGATCATTCATAATAAGCAGGTAGTGAGCCAGCTAAAGGAACGGGGCGTGAAAGTTATCACTGACCCTGATGAAGAAGATATCCGTGGTAAGATGGTGATACGAGCTCACGGAGTAACACCGGAAATTTACAACAAACTGGAAAGTAAGGATCTGGATATCATTGATGCTACTTGTCCTTATGTTAAAAAAATCCATACATTGGTAGAAGAAAAGCATAAGGAAGGATACCAGATTATTATCGTAGGAGATCACTCCCATCCTGAAGTCATAGGAATAAATGGATGGTGTGAAAATACAGCACTTATTGTAAATACCAGGGAAGATGCAGAAAAAGTTCAACCCGGGCAGCAAAAAGTATGTATTGTTGCACAAACCACCATAACAAAAGAAAAATGGAATTCAATCAATGAATTGCTTGATAAAAAATTTCAAAACATAATAAGGTATGATACCATATGCAATGCGACCAGTACTCGTCAATCGGAAGCAGCGGAAATCGCCGGGCAAGTGGATATGATGGTGGTACTTGGAGGAAGTGACAGTTCCAACACGCAAAAGTTGTATGAAATCTGTAAAAAATATTGCAGCAATACGTATACAGTGGAAACATCCGGTGAATTACCGCCGGTAGATATAAAAAAAATAAAAAAAATAGGTATTACTGCCGGTGCGTCAACACCGGATTGGGTAATCGAGGAGGTTATACAAAAAATGAGTGAATTAAATAAACAGGAAAACGAGATGAGCTTCAAAGAGGCATTTGAAAGCTTTGATGTCTCCATTCGAAGTGGGGAAATTGTTAAGGGCAGGATTGTGGGCTTTAACAATTCTGAAGTGTATGTGGACCTTGGCTTCAAATCCGATGGAGTGATCCCTGTAGATCAGTTTTCAGATGATCCCGATTTCAAACCGGAGAAATCGCTGAAAGTTGGAGATGAAGTTGAAGCTTTTGTTGTAAGAGTCAATGATGGTGAAGGCAATGTATTGTTATCAAAGAAAAAGGTTGATGCCATAAACAGCTGGACCAAAATAGAAGAAGCCTACGAAAATAAAACACCTGTAAAAGCAAAAGTGGTGGATGTGGTTAATGGCGGTGTTATTGCAACTGCAAATGGTGCACGTATCTTTATTCCTGCATCCCAAATCAGCGATCGTTTTGTTAAGGACCTGAATGAATTCCTGAAGCAGACGGTAACAGTAAGAATTATTGAGCTGAATAAGCAGAAAAAGAAGGTTGTGGGTTCGCAAAGAGTGATTCTGGAAGAGGAAAAATCAAAACAATCGGAACAGATATGGGCAAACATTGAAGTTGGCAAGAAATTCAATGGCACAGTAAAGAGCCTTACGGACTTCGGTGCTTTTGTGGATATCGGTGGAGTGGATGGATTAATCCATGTGTCCGAACTTTCCTGGAGTAAAATCAAGCACCCTTCAGAAGTAGTGAAAATCGGAGACTTGGTGGAAGTAACCATACTGGAATTCAACAGGGAAAAGAGCAGAATCTCCCTGGGCTTTAAAAAGGCAGAAAGCAATCCATGGTACAATGCTGAAGAGAAATATGCCGTTGGTAATATTGTTAAGGGTAAAGTGGCACGTATCGTTCCCTTTGGTGCCTTTGTGCAGTTGGAAGAAGGAATTGACGGTTTGGTGCACATATCACAAATTTCCAATGTTAGAATTGCAAAACCTTCTGATGTTCTTGAAATAGGACAGGAAGTGGAAGCGAAGGTAATTGAATTGAACCTGGAAAGCAAGAAGATTGGATTGAGCATCAAGGAAGTTAACCCTATTGATCCTGTAAAGAACAAGGAAGAAGATGCACCACAGGAGCCTGCTGGTGAAGAAACTCCTTCCGAACATAAGGAAGAAATGACAAACAGGATAGAAATTCCGGTTGAACTCATAAACAACGAAAATCAATAATTTAAGTAAAAACAGAACCCAAAAGGTTCTGTTTTTTTGTGCAAAAGATCAAGCAATGATCAATAAGATAGGGGTGAAATATAGAGGGCTCTCCTGCTTCGAATACATAAACATGGAAGCAAGTCTTATTACAATGAAATGAGATCTCTTTGTGATGGTTTACTTAAACTTTACTTTATGTTAAAATGTTCTTGGATTTACACTACGAAGTCAGGAGTTAGATACGATGATGGATTATGAGGGCTTTAAGACGGAAATATACAAGATGACAGGAATTAATCTCACGTATTACAAAGAAAAGCAAATGAAGCGGAGAATTGATTCTCTGATCGCAAAAAACAATATAACATCTTATGAAGATTATGTAAAAACCATAAAGTCGAACAAAGTACTCTTTAACGAGTTTATTAACTACCTGACAATCAACGTATCCGAGTTTTACCGAAACCCTGAACAATGGCGGGTTTTGGAAAAGGAAATATTGCCTTTGCTGCTGTCAAAAAGTAAAACTCTAAAAATCTGGAGCTCTGCTTGTTCAACAGGTGATGAACCCTATACTCTCGTAATGGTTTTGAGCCATTTTATGCCCTTAAGCAGCATTCGAGTACTGGCAACGGATATTGATAAAGAGGCCATTGCAAAAGCCAAAGCAGGCGTTTATGGATATAAGAGTGTCGAGAACCTTCCTCAGGACTTTAAGCAGAAATTTTTCGAAAAGGAAGGCGAAATGTTCAGAGTGAAGGATGAGATAAAAAGATGTGTTGAGTTTAAACAACTGAATTTACTGGCAGATGAGTTCCCCGGTGATATGGATTTGGTTGTTTGTCGAAACGTTTTGATTTACTTTACCGAGGAAGCAAAGGTGGAGATCTATCGCAAGTTTAATAAATCTTTAAAGCAGGAGGGGATTCTTTTTGTCGGCAGTACGGAACAGATTATTATGTGCAACCGATATAATTTCAAGCCCTTCCGGACTTTTTTCTATTTAAAGGAAAAGGATATACAGTAGCATAAAATAATCAAAAGGGGAATGACAGGTTTCTGTCATTCCCCTTTTGATTATTTTATGCTACTGAACAGTCTTTGAATAAGATTACGGTTTTTACGTTCTCTCCAGAGTCCGATAGAACGGTCTACCTCCTGGAAGTGCTTTTCCATTTTGGATTCCAGTTTTCTCATTCCGTTTTCTACGCAGGCTCCAAGTTCAAGTTTGGTTTTAGTTAACTCCTGGGTAATATGATCCCTGGCTGACATAACTTCACTGGAAACACTTAGCGTAAGCTGTTGTTTAAAATCATCAAAAAATTCTTTTATTTCAGACAGATCTGTAGAAGAGCTAGGCCGAATCGCGGGAAGAACAGCAATTGCTGTTTCTTCCACGACTACCGGCGGAGATTCCAGCAGGATGTTTTCCGAAACAAGAATCTTTTTGATGGCTTTTATTTCAAGGCCCTCATCCCTCATATTCTTTATTTGAAACATAAGGTTTGCCAGCTCCGGAGTATAACATCTTCTGCCGCGATCGTCCTTTGGAACGTTTATATTGAATTCCTTTTCGTAATATCGCAATGTATGATCTGTAACATTAAGACACTCACTCAATTCGGTAATTGAGTACTTATTCTTTAGTATATCCATGGTTTTACCTCCAGATTAAACACGCGGATGCGCATATATAGTAATTTGTTTCGTGCTGAAACAGAGATTTATTCAGCGTACAAATCAAACTTGGACTTATTCTGCTGAACTCGTATATATAATAGCATCGCTGTTAATTTATGTAAATACATTGCCCATGGTTTTCCCGACCAAATTAGAAAAAGTTAGAGTGACTGTCTAAGGCCTAAGTTGCTCTAAAAGATTGTTGATATCCGCCGGTATGGGTGCAATCAGTTCAAAAGGCTCCCTGCTGCGGGGATGCATAAAGCAGGCTTTTTGGGAGTGCAGCGCCTGCCTGTCGATCAATGGGGTAGGTATATCGGAGTAGAGGGTATCACCAACCAGGGGATGGCCAATGGCTTGACAGTGGACACGGATTTGATGGGTTCTCCCTGTCTCCAGCTTAAACTTTAACAAGGTGGCGCCATTCAGACGTTCCAATACCTCGTAGTGCGTTATGGAAGGGTCTCCTGTAGGTGTTGTATGTCGAAGCATGATACTTCCGGGTTTCCGCTCGATGGGCAGGTCAATAGTGCCTTTTTCATTTGGGAAGTTACCCATAACAACACCAATGTATTCTTTGGAAAAGGTTTTATCCTTCATCTGTCGGATGAGGAACTCCTGCACAAACTGATTTTTGGCAAAGAGTATGATGCCGGTAGTATCACGGTCCAACCGACTGACAGGACGAACCTTCCGGCAAATGCCCTTTTGTAGAAGATGGTGCATAATCGCGTTGGCAACGGTACCGTTGGGATGGCTGGAGGTAGGGTGTACCACGATATTGGGCTGCTTATTCAGTGCGATCAAATAGTCGTCTTCGTAAAGAATATCGATCTCGATTTCCTCCGGGATGACTTCATCACATTCCTCTGTAAACTCTATGTTTACTTCAATAACATCTCCTGCTTGTACGATTGCATTTACAAAAACCGGTACTGAATTACAAAGAATTTTTCCGTCGTATTTTAATTTCTTTATAAGTCTTTCGGAAATTTCAAGCTCGTGTTTCAGGATTGTTTTTACTGCTTTACCGGCATGAGAATCATCTACAATGTATTTTAAATTCATTTCTACCACCTATAAAATTTTATCGTTACTAGTGCGATATCAATGGTATAATAAAAAGAAGCAAAATTCAAGGCAGGATATGGGAAATAATATGCTCTTATTTGAGAAGGTGCCGTAAAATAATTACATAGTCCTTTTGCAGGCCTGCCATGGTGTCCATAAAGAGGGGAGCAAAATGCATGACTATGTTATTATTTTACAAGCCCCAAATTTGTGGTACAATAATGAAATAAGCGTATAATTTGTATAAAGTACCGCACTTCACCGTCTGTCGTAACGTTCATGAAAAAACTTTTACAGATAGCGCAGATTGTTAAAAAACGAAAGATTATAGTAAATTCCATCAGGATAGCGAGGTACAGAAATGAATTTTAATTTGCAGAACTTGTTGCAGAACCAATTTGGAGTAAAAGAGGGCGTAATCAAGCTTTCAAATGAAGTCGAAAAGGAAATTTGCGAAGTTATAAAGGAAATTGATTCTATAAAGGAATATAACCAATATAAGGTTATCAAGGCGATGCAGGAGCATCATCTCAGTGACTCCCACTTTTCGGGAACTACGGGATATGGTTATGACGATAGAGGAAGAGAAGTATTGGATGCAGTGTATGCGGATGTTTTCAAGGCAGAGGACGCTCTTGTCAGGCATAACATCGTAGCAGGGACCCAGGCATTAGCCCTTTGCCTGTATGGAAACTTGAGACCTGGAGATGAACTGTTGGCTGTTTCCGGAAAGCCTTACGATACTTTGGAGGAAGTTATCGGTATTCGTGGGGAAGGAGGCGGATCCCTCAAAGAGTTCGGCATTACATACCGGCAGGTTGAGTTGCTGCCTGATCATTCTCTGGATTTCGATGGGATCCGGGAAGCAATTAATGAACGTACAAAAATGGTTCTGATTCAGCGCTCCAGAGGATACGCATGGAGGCCGTCCATAAAGGTGGATGACATCGGACGGGCTGCAAAGTTTATCAAGAATATAAAAAGCGATATTATCGTCATGGTTGATAATTGCTATGGCGAATTTGTAGAGGACAAGGAGCCGATTGAAGTGGGGGCCGATCTTGCAGCAGGTTCCCTGATTAAGAACCCAGGAGGAGGGCTGGCTCCGACCGGAGGTTACATAGTAGGTAAGGAAGAATACGTTGCCAAAGCAGCGTACAGACTCACCACTCCGGGATTGGGTAAAAAGGTTGGCTCTACTTTGGGAAATAACAGGCTTATGTTCCAAGGGCTTTTCATGGCTCCTCACGTAGTGGCCGAGAGTTTGAAGGGAGCAGTTTTTTGCGCAGCTTTTATGGACAGATTGGGATTTGAAACTTCACCCATGCCGGGAGAGAAACGCAGTGATATCATCCAGGCTATAAAGTTTGGTAATCCCGATCACTTGATTGCCTTTTGCCAAGGTATACAGAAGGGCTCCCCGGTAGATGCCTTCGTAACGCCCCAACCCTGGGATATGCCTGGTTATGACAGCCCTGTCATCATGGCAGCCGGTGCTTTCATACAAGGGTCCTCTATTGAACTGAGTGCAGATGCTCCCATAAAACCGCCTTATGTAGCCTATATGCAGGGCGGGTTGGTGTACGAGCATGTAAAACTGGGAGTCATGATTGCCATACAGATGATGGCGGATAAGGGGATTGCAAATATCGGATAAGAATACCTGGGAGGCATTGAGGTATTATGGAAACAAAAGAAAACAAAAGGATGTCCAAATTCAAAGTAGGAAGCCTTCTCATCTCAGTGTTTCTTCTATTATATATACCATCACTACTGCATTGGGTATATGGCAAACAGATTGAAACCGAGGTGGTCCGGCTGGGAGTGATCGAAGATTTGGTCAATGTGGACGCTTATATTGTCAGGGGTGAGGAAGTATTGAAATCACCTTTTACAGGCAAATGTATCACAGAGATTAATGAAGGTGAAAAAGTAGCCAGCCAAAATGTAGTTGCTACGGTTCTTAAAGATTCTTCCCTGTCATTGTTGGAAGAGCTTAAGCAAAAGGATATGGATATTCTGAAGGCACAAAGTGAACTGAATAAAAACAAGGAGATTTTTTCAGAGGATATTTTTAAAATTGAAAATGAGATCGGGCAAAAGGCGAAGCTCATTTCCCTGGAAAGTAACAGCAACAATCTAGGGAAAGTTAAACAGTTAAAAGAAGAAGTTGACCAGCTGATCCAAAAAAAAGCTTCGATTTTTGGTGTGGGTAGCAATTCTAATGCCCATATTAATAACCTTATGAAGGATAGGGAACGGTTGCAGGAGCAGGTGAATTCCAACACCAAGAAAATTACTTCGGCGTATTCGGGAATTGTGTCCTTTGTCATTGACGGATTAGAAAGCACGCTGACACCTTCCAATATAAGAAACCTGTCTGTAAAGGATTTGGATAACATAAAGCTCAAGGACTCTGGAAAAAATAACAGCATAAAAAGTGTAGAAGTGGAAAAGCCCTTTGCAAAGGTTATCAAGGATTTTGAAGCTTATCTGGTATTGGCATTGGATAAGGCCAAAGCGGAGAAGTACAAGGTAGGAGATAAAATACAGGAAATCAGAATTAATCAGATTAGTAAAGCCATTGACGGAGAAGTTTATTTCAAATCCAGCGAAGAGGATGGTAAGTGTATTCTGGCTGTAAAGATAGACAAGGGTATTAGTGAAACTGCGTCATTGAGAAAAATCAACATTGATCTGGTAAAAACTACAAGTAAAGGACTTCGGGTTCCTTTAAAGAGTCTTTTTGAATATAATGCAGAAACCAAGACAGCTAAAATTGTTATTAGCAGGTTGAATTATGCATCCATTCGAGAGGTAAAGGTCATTAGTTCAAATGAGGAGTTTGCAATCATCGGTAATCTATCGGACCCTGGCAAACCGGGAGTTAACCTGTATGATACCTATGTTCTGAATCCTCAAAACATTCAGGAAGGGCAGTTGATTAATTAATGGACCAACATGAGATTGATCTGGAACTTATCAATGAGAACGCTGTAAAGATTCGTAAAAAAGTACGGGATGCAGCGGAGAAAAGCGGAAGAAGTCTGGAAGACATCACCCTTATTGCCGTAACAAAAACACAGGGTATAGAGAAAATACGGCATGCTCTTCAAGCGGGGATGTTGGACCTAGGGGAAAATAAGGTGCAGGAACTTTGCGATAAATACCCTCTTGTAGATACGGAATGCCGGTGGCATCTGATCGGGCATTTACAGACAAATAAGGTGAAATTCATTATTGACAAGGTGCATATGATTCATTCCCTGGATCGATTGGATCTTGCAGATGAAATTCAAAAGAGGGCAGCGAAAGCCGGAAGAACCGTGGATGTGCTTGTTCAGGTGAATGTAGCGGGAGAAGAAACGAAGTTCGGAATACCACCGGAAGAAGCCCTTGATTTTGTAAAGCAACTTGCAGTTTATCCGAACCTTCGGGTAAGGGGACTTATGACAATTGCACCGCATGTGCAAAACCCGGAAGATGTACGCCCGGTTTTTAGACAGTTAAAAAAAATATTTATTGACATAAGACAGGAAAATATTGATAATATAAATATGGATTACCTTTCCATGGGCATGAGCAATGATTATGAGATTGCCATTGAAGAGGGAGCTAACATGGTAAGGATCGGCACTGCAATTTTCGGTGCGCGGAATTATCCTGTGAAGTAATTGCCTTTTATATTATATAATAAAGACTATAGGTTCAAGTAACTATTACCGATACATTATGCGAATCTATAATTTTATAATTTACAAATGATAAAGGGGAGGTCATCAAAAATGGCACAGCTAATTAATAAGGTTCTCAATTTTGTAGGTTGGGAAACAGAGGAAGAAGAAGAGGTTTTAGAAGAACAGGAAGTACAAAAGGAAGAACTTCAGCAGCCTGCTTTTATCAGTTCGAATTACAAAAAACCTCAAAACAAGGTTGTGAACATACATTCTACATCACAGTTCAAGGTAGTAATCATGCAACCCGATAAGTTCGAGGATGCACAGGATATCTGTGATCACTTAAAGAACAAAAAACCGATTGTAATAAATCTTGAAAACGTCGAAAAAGAAAGTGCTCAAAGAGTGATAGATTTCCTCAGCGGCGCTGTATATGCCCTGGATGGCAATATACAGAAGGTCGCAAACGGAATTTTTCTTATTGCCCCGTATAATGTAGATATTATGGGGGATTTTAAAGAAGAATTGAAAAATAGAGGAGTTTTTTCCTGGGCAAAGTAATGGAGGCTTACCATGACCGATACGATTATTAGAGCCGTTGATTTGCTTTTTAGAATCATGGAGTATGCAATATTAGCCAGAGTTATCATATCATGGATTCCCATACCAAGGGATAACCAGTTTATACGGTTGTTGTACCAGATCACTGAACCGATTTTGGGACCCATACGAAGTATGATCCAGAGGTCGGCCATGGGAAGGAATATGATGATTGATTTCTCTCCTATCATAGCATTTATACTTATTGGACTTATAAGAAACATTATAGTGAATCTTCTGATAAGAGGTTTATAAATTTGGCGTTGGATTGCTATGGTATAAAACATGACAGATAAAGAGCTAATATTAAAGAGGTTTTTAAAAATTGATGATAAACTGTTGGTATCAAAAATACTTGACAGGGCTTTTAAAACTCAAAGAGCGAAAGTTGTGACATATTCAGACTTTCTGGATCCTTATCAAAAGGGGTTGGTTGAAAAAGCTTTTTCGGGTGACGATGATATTGATATTGTTTTTGATGGTGGGTATGATGGGGCAGAGAGGAACATTGTTATTTTCCGCCCCTCTTTTATGTCATTCTATGAAGAGGATGAAGACTTTGAGAGGCCCTTCCGGTTGATTCATATTACTACCACTGCAGGAGGTTCGTTAACTCACAGAGATTATCTCGGTTCTTTAATGGGTTTAGGTATTAAAAGAGAGAAAATTGGAGATATTCTTGTTAGAGAAGATGGTTGCAGCGTTGTAGTACTGGGTGATATTGCCGATTACATACAATATAATCTTACCAAGGTTGGTAATGTCAAAGTACGAGTCGAACAGTTGGATATTGATGAGATTCAAACCAATGATCCCGAAGTCAAGATCATCAACACGACAGTCGCTTCCTTACGTTTGGATTGTCTGGCTGCTGCTGGCTTTGGGATGTCTCGCAATAAAATACTGGATTATATCACTGCGGAGAAAGTGTCTTTAAACTGGGACGTAACATCGAACGCCTCGAAAGCAGTCAAGGAGGGTGATACGATTTCCGTTCGGGGAAGAGGACGAGTAACAGTTGAAGAAATCGGAAGAACTACCAGAAAAGGAAGAATCGGTGTCATTCTGAAAAAACTTATTTGACGGAGGTGCTGTGAATATGAACTATACTCCAAATGATCTACAAAACATATCCTTTAAGAAAACCTTTATGGGCTATAGTGAGGATGAAGTAAACGAAGTATTGGATAAAGTCATTGAAGACTATAATGGGTACATACGTGAAAATATTGAACTGAAGGACAAGCTGGCAGTACTGAATGATGGTATGCAGCACTACAAGAATATTGAAGAATCTCTTCAAAACACCCTTCTTGTTGCGCAGCAGACCAGCGAGGAAATCAAGAAGAACGCGTATGCAAAGTCAGAAACCATAATAAAGGAAGCTGAACTTAAGGCTCAAAAAATAATTAGTGACGCAAACCAGGAAGTGCTTAAAATAAAATTTGAATATGAAGAAATGAGAAAAAGGCTCCATATATTCAAATCCAAATCGGAAACCTTGCTTCTTTCCCAACTGGAAGTTTTAAAGCAAATGTTCCATGAGGAAAAAGAAGGAGCTTAAGGCTAAAAAGCTATTGTAATTGCTCTTATTGTAGTGTATAATTTTATACAATAAATTTCATATATCTAAAAACTGTGATTGGAAAGAGTAAAAAGGGAATGCTTTATAGAGAGCAGAGGACGGTGGAAGCTCTGCAGGAATAACTTTTGAAAATCATCCATGAGTTGCGCTCCCAACGGAATTTCCTAGTAAGAGCTGCCGGCAAAAACCGTTATAGAATGAAGTGATTATATGATTTCTGCTTTTAAAATGGTAGATTGAAAAGTCATAGTAATAATTTGGGTGGTACCGCGTGAGACATAACCCTCTCGTCCCTTTATGGAGTGAGAGGGTTTTTTTGTATGTATTTTAATTATTAAGCTGTTAAATAGAAAAACAAGGAGGATGCAACATGGCTGTAGATTATAGTAAAACATTAAATCTACCACAGACTGACTTCCCTATGAGGGCAAACCTGCCGCAAAGAGAACCGGAGTACCTGAAAAAATGGGAAGACATAGATATTTATAATAAGCAACGGAAGAAGAATGAGGGAAAACCCAAATTTATCCTGCATGATGGACCTCCCTATGCAAATGGTGGGATCCATCTTGGTACCTCATTAAACAAGATCCTTAAGGATATTGTTGTTAAATATTACAGCCTGAATGGCTATGATACACCATACGTGCCTGGATGGGATACGCACGGTCTCCCCATCGAGCAGCGTGCCATCAAGGAATTGGGCTTGAAAAGACATGAAGTAGGACCTGTAAAGTTCAGAGAAGCCTGCAAGGATTTTGCAATGAAGTACCTGGATATACAAAGAGAAGCTTTCAAAAGACTGGGAGTCAGAGGAGACTGGGAACATCCTTATATTACACTGTCCCCGGAATTTGAGGCAAAGCAGATTGAAGTCTTTGGTGAAATGGCGAAAAAGGGCTATATATACAAAGGCTTGCGTCCGGTGTACTGGTGCCCGGATTGTGAAACTGCTCTGGCAGAAGCTGAAATTGAATACGCAGAGGACACGACTCTATCCATCTATGTAAAATTCCCGGTCAGGGAAGACAAGGGTTTAATCAAGAACGTACTAGGTACCCTGGACAATGTGTATTTTGTTATTTGGACAACTACTACATGGACATTGCCTGGAAACCTGGCAATCTGCTTGAATGCGGATTTTGAATACGCTTTGGTTAAAGCGGGAGAAGAATACTATGTTATGGCTGCCGAGTTGGTAGAGAACGTAATGAAGGTGGCAGGCATTGAAAACTATGAGATTGTTACCCGTTATAAAGGAGAAGATCTGGAGTTTATAAACTGTAAGCATCCTTTTATCGACAGGGATTCCGTGGTTATTCTGGGAGACCATGTAACTCTCGAAGCCGGTACCGGTTGCGTTCACACTGCTCCAGGCCATGGTGCTGAAGACTTCCAGGTTTGTCAGAAATATAAGATCCCTGTTATTGTACCGGTAGATGATAAAGGATACCTGAACAAGGATGCAGGGAAATTTGAAGGATTATACTATGCGAAGTCCAATGCAGCGATCATAGAAGAGTTGAAATCCGGGAATTATTTGCTGGCATCACAAAAAATCGACCATCAATACCCCCATTGCTGGAGATGTAAGGACCCTATCATCTTCAGAGCAACGGAACAGTGGTTTGCATCCGTTGAGGGCTTTAGAAATGAAGCCCTTGACTCTATAAAAGATGTACAATGGATTCCTGCCTGGGGTGAGGAAAGAATTACCAGCATGGTAAGAGACCGAGCCGACTGGTGTATCTCCAGACAGAGAATCTGGGGCGTGCCAATACCAATCTTCTATTGCAAGGATTGCGGTAAGGAAATTATCAATGATGAAACCATCACTGCGGTTAAGAACCTTTTCATGGAAAAGGGGTCCAATGCATGGTATGAGTATGATGCGAAGGATATACTTCCTGAAAGTGTGAAGTGTGAATGTGGAGGGCATGAGTTCGAGAAGGAAACCGACATTATGGATGTTTGGTTTGACTCCGGTTCCAGCCATGTAGCCGTGCTGGAAACCAGAGATGACTTGCATTGGCCTGCGGATCTGTATCTAGAAGGAAGTGATCAGCACAGGGGCTGGTTCCAATCCTCACTGCTTACTTCGGTTGCCACCAAAGGAAGTGCACCGTACAAAACAGTGTTAACCCATGGATATGTTATCGACGAGGAAAAGAGGAAGATGTCCAAATCCCTTGGAAATGGCATTGATCCTGCAGACGTTATCAAAGAATACGGGGCTGATATCCTAAGACTCTGGGTTGCTTCTTCCGATTATACAACGGATATAAAGATCTCGAAGGACTTGTTGAAGCAGCTTTCCGAGGTTTACAGGAAGATCAGAAATACATGGAGATTCATCCTTGGAAACATCTATGATTTTAATCCGGATGTGCATTCCGTAAAATACGAGGAAATGGATGAGTTGGACAAGTGGGCCCTGTTAAAGCTGAATGGTCTTGTGAAAAAGGTGAATGAAGCATACAGTAAATACGAATTCCATACCATGTTCCATTCCATTCACAATTTCTGTGTAGTGGATATGAGTAACTTCTACCTGGATATTGTAAAAGACAGATTGTATACTTCAAAACCGGAATCAAGAGAACGTAGAGCTGCGCAGACTGTAATGTATGAAATCCTGGAGGCACTGGTGCTTATGCTAACACCGGTTCTTGCCTATACAACGGAAGAAGTATGGCAGTTTATGCCTCACAGGTCTTCCCATGATACGGAAAGCGTTCAGCTAAACTATTGGCCGGTTCTTAATGAAAAGTACAACGACCCGGAATTGGAGGAAAAGTGGGGTAAGATACTGGATTTGCGTACCGATATATCAAAAGCATTGGAGTTGGCGAGAGCAAGTAAACTCATCGGACATTCCTTAAATGCAAGGGTATCGGTTTATGCGGATGCCGGCACTTATTCCTTCATAGAGGGAATAGAAAAAGATGCCTTAACGCTGTTCATCATTTCAGATTTTGAATTGGAACACTTGGAAAATGCACCTGGAAATGCATTGGAGGGAGAAACAGTTAAAGGTATAAAAACAGTAGTCTCTGTTGCTTCCGGTGAAAAGTGTGAACGTTGCTGGATGTACAGTGAAAGCGTAGGAAAACATGAAGCACATCCAACCATCTGTGATCGATGTGCGGCAGTTGTAGAATAGTAAAATTGGTTTAATGGCAGCAAGAAGTGCATAGAATAAAACATGAGCGGTTATTTGACCCGTTCATGTTTTATTTTTACCATTAACTGAGGGAGAGTGAAAATAATACTTCCGGTTTTGCGCAGGCCCTTCACGGTATCCGTGCGACTATGGCGGAAGTTATATTTTCACTCGACCCTGAATCTCATAAGAGGGGTGTAGAACGGTATGATTAAGTTGAATGTTAACCTTTCGGAAAGAAGCTATCCGATTTATATAACGACGGATTACGAAAGCCTTGGGAAGTGCATTTTAAGCGCCAAAATCGGTAATAAGCTTGTTATAGTTACTGATACCAATGTAGACCGGCACCAGTCGGAAGACGTTATAAAAGTGCTGAACGGACTGGGTTTTGAAATACATAAATATGTTATAAAAGCAGGCGAGGAAAGCAAAAACCTGGACACCATAAGGGAACTCTATAAATTCCTTATTGAAGTAAAACTGGATCGAAAATCAACACTACTTGCTCTTGGAGGAGGCGTTGTTGGTGATATTACAGGGTTTGTAGCAGCTACCTTCCTGCGGGGTATTTACTTTGTTCAAGTGCCCACCACATTGCTTGCTCAAGCGGACAGCAGTGTTGGCGGGAAAGTCGGTGTTGATTTTGAAGGCAGCAAGAATATCATCGGAGCCTTTTACCAACCCAAGTTTGTTTATATTAACGTTAATACGCTTAAAACTCTTCCTGAGAGAGAACTGAAATCCGGACTGGCGGAAGTGGTGAAACACGGTATTATCATGGATGCTGATTTTTTTGAGTATATAAATTATAATGTGAAAAAAATTTATAGCTTTGATCCGGATGTACTGCAATTTATAGCAAAAACCAATTGCTCCATTAAGGCAAAAGTAGTGGAAGAGGATGAGAAGGAAAGCGGCCTTCGTGCGATCCTGAACTTTGGGCATACGATTGGTCATGCCATTGAGACGGTATCCAACTTCGCATTACTTCATGGAGAATGTGTTTCCATCGGTATGGTAGGAGCTTTTAAAATGGCACAACAATATGGAATGGTAGAAGAGGGAACTGTGCTTCGGGTAATTGAGGTTTTAAGGAAAATCGGATTGCCCACCCGCTATGAGGAGATGGATATCGAGCGGGTTTACGAGCAAATGTTTTATGATAAGAAGATCAAAGATAGCAGGTTGCACTTTATACTCCCCAAGGGGATTGGAGAAGTCATTGAGTGTTCTATAGAGGACCCAGGACTGATAAAAAGCGTACTGCGTGAATTAAAACAGCCCTAAAAACTATTTTGAAAACAAAAAATGGATGCCTGGCTGACTTCAGCCAGGCATCCATTTTTTTATTCTACTAAAGTTCTTTGTGTTCCATCGATTTTGACTTTATAGTTTTTATTATCTTGTGAATTTTTGTAGTAGATCCAATTCCCAAGAACTTCAATAGTAAAGTCTTGTAGCTTGTCATCGGAAACCTTTGCGCGGTCTGTGCCGTCCAGCTTCATTCGATAGATCCTGTTTTCGTCGCTTTCATTTATGTAATAAATCCATTCATTCACAATATGTTCGTATTTGTCATATCGGAAACGCACTCCATCGGAGGTAGATGTAAAGCCTACGGGTTTGTCAGAACCTAATATCGTTTTACCGCTTCCATCTGTTTTCATTTTGTACAATTTTGCTCCACCGCTGAAGTTAAATGTTTTGAAATACAAAACATTATCTACATTGTAGAGGGTGGTTGTGACATCATCGCTATTGAGAGAGGTCCTTGAACTGCCATCCAGGTTCATCTTCCATATTTTCCGGGAATTTTCCTTATTACTTACGTAGTATATGGAACTATCAATTACAGTCAGATGTAAGGAAGTATCATCATTCAACTTAGTCCTGCCTGTACCATCCGTCTTGATTTTATAGATTTTAAGGCTGTCACTAGCATTTGTATAGTAAATCCATTGATCAACCAGTGCGATCTCAAACACCTCATCATCGATGAGCTTGGTAGCAAGAGCGGTTTCTGTATTAATCTTATATAGATATCCACTGGTGGATGTAAATGCGGCTTCGGGAGTTATAATAACCTGGTGGTTTTCGCTGATTCGCCTATTGTATTGTTCACTGTCTTTTGAAGCTGAAGGATAAAAATCCTTTCTAAACTTATGATTTACAGCGATTTGCTTATCCGATAGATTAAGGTAGGAGTGGTTGAGTTTATTTTCGTTATTGCTGGAACCCAAGTCGTCCCATGTCAAGTCGGTATGGTAATATTGACCATCGATTTTAACCAAATTCCAGGCATGGTTAATCGGTTGAGAGGTAAGGTTGAAGGATTTTCCATACACGACAAGTGATTCGACATTAACCAGATGCAGTAAGGCTTTCATCGTATATGCATATCCGTCACATACCCCAACTCCATTCATTAAAACGCCGTAAGGAGAATGGGCATCCTGTGAAACCGTTCCGTTGATATACCCTTGTTCATCGTATTTTGTATGAGTAATGATATAATCGTGAAGTGCCAATTCCTTTTCAAGGTCCGACATTCCCGGTTGAATAACCTTACTGATGATATCCTTGGCTTTATTTGCGGTGAAGCTATACTTTAAGTAAAGTTCATTGGTAAGTTCTGTTTTAGTACCGCTATTTTCCAAATATAAGGTCGTTAGATTTTTCAGCGACTTTAAGGGAGTGATATCTAAAACGGAAGAATCTAAAAGATTTAGCGTGGTTAACTTGGTAAGCGACTTTATGGGGCTTATATCACAAACCTGTGTAGCCCCGATATTCAATAGGGTCAAATTGGTAAGTCGGGCTAAGGGTTTTATATCCATAACCAAGGTATCACTTAGATTTAACAAATCAAGGGCCGATAACTTGGATAGTGGAGAAATATCCATAATCGGATTACTGTAGATCGAAAGAAATTGAAGCTTTTTCAGATTGGAGATGGGGAGCAGGCTGCTTATTTTGTTATCCCCAATATAAATCGCTTCTAAATTTGTAAGATTGGAAAAAGAACTGATATCGGAGATTTCATTTCCGGAAAAGTCAATTTTCTTTAGTTTCACCAACCCTTTTATCGACGAAATATCGGATAGTTTACCGTTGGAAACTTGTAAGTCCTTTAAGTTGATACAATACTGCAAACCCTCCAGGCTGCTTATGCTTTTATCTTTTATGTATAATGTACTGAGTTGAGCAAGATCTAATGTAGTTACATCACCCGTTGTCTTCTTAATTGCTTTTCTAACCTCAGTCTCCAGATCCTTATCCGCAAAGGATACGTTTCTTTTAGATACAATAATTACTGTTTGGGCTCCTTCATCCCAACTGACTATGGCATCCATGCTCTCTGCAATAAACCGGGCCGGAACCATGGTCTTATTGTTTACAATGGTTCCGGGGGCGGACAGTTCCACAGGATTTCCATTGACGGTTGCTATAGGATTATCAATTTGAAGTATAACTTTCTTAGTGCCTTTTGTACCGGTTACGGTATTGGTGGATCCGTCCCATTCAATAGTAGCACCCAGAGCTTCAAAAATGGTCCGTAGCGGAACGAGAGTTCTCTCATTGATAACAACGGGAGGTACATCAAAGGTGAGGTATTTTCCGTCAAGGATGACTTTAATTGCATTCTTGTCGTTTTGAGAGTCCGCTGCACTGACATCTGTTACCCCAAAACATAAAACCAGCAAAAAGGATAATACAATGCTTACAAAAAAACTTCGTTTTATCATGTGCTTTGCCTCCAAGTATTGTAAATTTATAATGCATTGATTCATTTTAACATAATATTACAGATGTTCCAACAAAAATTTACATAATAATTCAAAATATGATAAATTTTTATGTCTTGGAGTTATATGAGGAGTATTGAAAAGCAATTTTAGCAGGGGAGAAGAGAAAAAATGCGTGCGCAGATAAAAAAAGAGAATGGTGTATCCATTCTCTTTTGAATGCCGTGCGTCCAGCGAAGCTGGAGCACACTTGCCAGTGTAAGTCAGGCACGGGTAAT
>ENA-OFCE01000096-OFCE01000096.1-metagenomes-genome-assembly--contig:-NODE-96-length-66229-cov-6.676837_pt1 | contig 66229 bp, 74 predicted proteins | sample MGYA00153388_OFCE01 | MGnify analysis MGYA00153388
ATCCCCTCTGCACTCCCCATGGTAAGAAAATTAAAAACCATAATTTCCTTACCATTAAAAAACGAAGTTTAGGAGATGTCACGACGATGGAAATGGAAATGAAGAAAAAGATATCTTTGGCCAGAGCCTCGGAATTAAAATCCAGAATTGAGGATTATATCGAGGCGAGAGACCATATACCTATCGGGTTAAATTTAAACGAACAAATTGCTGAAAGAAAAGCGAAAATCAAGAAGATACTTGGTGCCACAGAGAAGGACTGGAATAATTGGAAATGGCAGTTGGCGAATCGGATTAGTGACCCGGCAACCTTAGGGAATATTTTAAACATTAATAGTAAACATCAGCAAGATATCAAAGCAGTTGGAAAAGTATTTGCCTGGGCCGCTTCGCCTTACTATTGCACCTTGATGGACAAAGATGATCCCCTTTGTCCCATAAGGCTTATCAGTATTCCTTTAGTAGAAGAACTTGGAGATACTGCTGGGGTAATGGACCCCATGCAGGAAGAACTGACCAACCCGGCTGGAACTATTACACGAAGGTATCCCGATCGAATCATCATAAATGTTACTAGCGAATGCGGCTCTTACTGTAGATTTTGTCAAAGAAGAAGGTATATCGGATGCAGTTATGGCATGGTATCACGGGAAAAATTAAATGAATCCATTGAGTATGTTAGAAATAATCGAGAAATTCGAGATATCCTCATAACCGGAGGAGACCCGTTTACTTTAGAGGACAGTCAGTTAGAGTGGATATTAGCTAACTTGAGGGCTATACCCCACGTTGAAATTATCCGAATCGGCACAAGAACCCCTGTTACTTTACCGATGAGAATCAACAATACCCTATGCAAAATGTTGAAAAAGTACCATCCGCTATTCATCAATACGCATTTTAATCATCCCATGGAAATATGTAAGGAATCCAAAAAGGCTGTTGAAAGGCTGGTAGATATCGGCGTACCCATGGGAAATCAGATGGTTCTTTTAAATGGAATCAATAATAATAAGCATATCGTTAAATGCCTAAACCAAGAACTTCTAAAGATAAGAGTGAAGCCGTACTATATTTTCCATCCGAAATCGGTTAAAGGTACGGCCCATTTTAAATGCTCCATCGATGAAGGCATAGAAGTGATGGAGCATCTGAGGGGGTATACCTCGGGACTGGCTATTCCCTACTATATTGTAAATGCCAGCGGTGGATTGGGCAAAGTACCGGTACTCCCTGAATATATAGTATCACGGGGAAAAGGCTATTTTACGCTTCGAACCTGGGAAGGAAAGATTGTAAGGTGCGATAATTAAGGGAGAGTGAAAATATTACTTCCGATTTTGTGCAGGCCCTTCGTGGTATCTACGCAGGGTGTAGCACAATTATATACTCCGCATAGAAAAAGTAGAAGAGGAAGCGGAGTATGAAACGCGCTATTCCAGCCACATCAACAATCAAGGTAGAAAATAGTGGCTGGGCGCATTATAGTGGAAGTTATATTTCCACCGACCCTAAAGCTTGGCCTCTATGGGGAAAAGCGACTCTATTATATTGCCTTTGCAGAACTTGTGCCGACCACAGGGATGTATTATGTTAACAAAATAGTTCCCTACTGCATATTATTAATTATACACTTTGACTGGTTACGCTGCCGCAGTCGTGAATCAAGCCAAACCAGTCTGTTTTATGAAAGAAGGGCTGAGAATGCACAGATTATTTTCGAGGTACTTAAACTATTGCCTGATCATTGTACTTGTTGTTTCCTTTTGTTTCGTCATTCCTGGATGCGGAAGCAATCCCCAATCACATTCCGTCCCATTAAAAGTGGGCCTTCTGGTACCTTATACGGGAGTATTTGCAAACCTAGGTAATGATATTACAAGAGGGATGGAACTATACCTGGATGAAGTAGGATGGAAGGCCGGAGGCAGACAAATCAAGATAATAAAGGAAGATGATGAATCCAACGGTCAAACCGGACTGCAAAAAACAAGGAAGCTGGTTGAAAGCGATAAAATTGACATACTTGCCGGTGTTGTAAGCAGTACCGTTGCCTATGCCATAAGAGACTATATAGCAGCCAGCCAGATACCCTTTATCATATCCAATGCGGGAGCTGCGGATTTGACCCGGGAAAAAGGAAGCAAATACATTTTTAGAGTTTCTTTTTCCAACGGACAGTTTGAGTACCCCATGGGAGCCTATGCATATAACCAATTAAAGTACAGACGGGTAGTTGTCATGGCACCGGATTATGCTGCCGGGCATGAAAAGGCTACGGGCTTTATTACAGGTTTTAAAAAGGCCGGCGGACAAATTGTACAGGAAATCTACCCCAAGCTGGGAACTACGGATTTTAGCCCATTCCTTACACAGGTTAAAGAAGCGGATGCTGTGTGGGCTTTCTTTTCCGGAAGTGATTCCATCAGCTTTGTTAAGCAATATGAAGAGTATGGCCTGAAGAAAAAGCTGCCCCTTATCTCTGCTGGAGACCTTGTAGACGAATCCGCACTACCATCCCAGGGAGATGCAGCAGTAGGCATATTGTCATCCGCACATTACAGCGCAGTAGTGGTAACTCCAGAGAATGAAAAGTTTGTTGCAGCGTATAAAAGCAAATATAAAGTAGACCCCAATATGTTTGCAGAGCAAGGATACGTGACTGCCAGGGTCATCGTTGATGCTTTAGGTACTGTTGGCGGTAATGTAGCGGATAAGGATAAACTTCTGGCTGCTATCAGAAATGTTACCTTTGCTGCACCACGAGGTCCCTTTAAGTTTGAGCCAAAAAGCCAGAACGTCATCTTTAATGTCTACATACGGAAGGTAGAGAAGAAAGATGGAAAACTGGTAAACACAGTGCTGGGAACAATACCGGAAATCAAGGATGACTGGAATCGATGATACGGACGACGCTTAGGAGCTTATAATGCTCGACGGGCAAATAAATGAGTTTTTAGGTGAATTACCCACTGGAAGTTCAAATCCAAAGCGTTCGTCTATAAGCGTATACAGGAGTGAAACACAATGGAAGCATCACAAATGTTAATACAGGTACTGAACGGAATTTCCTATGGGCTGCTGCTGTTCCTGATTGCATCCGGCCTTTCTCTCATCTTTGGACTGATGGGAGTGATAAACTTGGCCCATGGCTCCTTTTATATGATGGGAACCTACGCAGGGATTGAAATTTATCGTTTAACCGGCAGCTTCACTCTTTCTCTTATAGTGGCTGCACTTGCTGTGTCAGTTATAGGTGGCTTGGTAGAGCGGATTTTTTTAAGTAAGCTCTATAAGCAGGAGCTGGACCAGGTACTGCTAACCTTTGGATTTGCCTATATATTTATGGATCTCTGCAAGTGGTTTTGGGGCGGGACACCGAGATCGCTGCCCAAACCCTCCTTGTTAGATCGGTCCGTCACTATTTTGGGCGACGACTTTCCGTTGTATCGCTTGTCACTCATCGTTGTAGGGGTAATTGTTGCGATTGCCTTGCAACTGTTTCTGGAAAAAACCCGAACCGGCATGATTATTCGAGCGGGTGTGGATGATAAGGAAATGGTGGGTGGAATAGGCATCAATATCAAGCTGTATTTTACAGGCATATTTATATTGGGAGCTTTACTGGCTGCCATCGGTGGCGTAGTCGGTGGGCCGGTGATAGGAGCTTATGTAGGTATGGACTCGGACATACTGGTATTGGCACTGGCGGTTGTGGTGGTAGGTGGACTTGGCACTCTGAAAGGTGCTTTTTGGGGCAGTTTGCTGATTGGTTTGATCGAAACCTTTGGCAAGGTATTTCTTCCGAATTACAGCATTATTACTGTCTATGCCGCTATGGTTTTAATATTGATCTTTAAACCTCAAGGTCTATTCGGAAAGGAGGAAGAAGCTTGAACTCCATTGTTACGAAATTCACTCTATCGAAATACCTCCTGGCAGGATTGGCGGCGATGGTCCTGCTGTTTATACTCCCTATACTTTTACCTTCCTATGGAGTGAGTTTACTAACCCAGGTACTGATATTCGGTATATTTGCCATGAGTCTGGATTTGTTAGTCGGCTATGCAGGATTGATTTCCTTTAACCATGCTACTTTCTTTGGTATTAGTGGGTATGCCGTGGGTATCCTCGCCACCCGGGGAATTAATAACTTCTGGCTCAGCCTCGGAGTTGGTATCGCTATTTCTGCGGCAGTTGCAGCTGTTATCGGGAGCATGGTATTGAGAAGCAAAGGACCCTACTTTCTTATTATAACATTGGCTTTTGGACAGATGGTTTTTGCGCTGGCATGGAAGTGGCGTTCGCTTACCGGCGGCGATGATGGCCTCCCGGGAATTCCACGGCCGGAAGCCGGATTGCCGGTCTCCATGTGGAAGAATGAATACTTCTATTACCTGGTTCTTATCCTTTTGGTTCTTTCTTTTACTATACTGAGAAAATTAATGAACTCTACCTTTGGCAAGTCGGTTATCGGCGTCAGAGAAAGTGAATCCAGAATGCAGTCCCTTGGATATAATACCTGGTCCATCAAGTATGTAACCTATATATTGGCAGCAGTTTTTAGCGGTCTGGCCGGTGTTTTGCATGTGTACTATACAGGGTTTGTCAGCCCTCAGGATCTTAATTGGACTCTATCGGGTTTGGTCATGCTGATGGTGATCATTGGCGGCGCCGGAACCCTGGTAGGACCTTTGGCAGGAGCAGGTATAGTTCTCATTATCCAGAATGTTATCAGTTCTTATACGGAACGCTGGCAGTTTTTTATGGGTGCTATATTTATTTTATGTGTAATGTATGCCAGACATGGGCTGGCAGGAGTTATAAGGAGGAAATATGAAAGCATTGGAAATAAAAAATCTCTGTAAAAGTTTTGGGGGAAACCAGGTACTTTCAAATGTTTCTATTTCAGTCGATGAAGGGGAAAGAAGAGCGATCATAGGCCCAAATGGTGCCGGAAAAACAACCCTTTTTAATGTCATAAGCGGACTGCAAAAGCCGGATTCCGGCCAAATCTTTCTTTTCGAAAAGGATATAACCAAAATCCCGGCATATAGCAGAGCCAGATTGGGGCTGGCTCGAACATTTCAAAAAAACAATCTTTTTAGTACGCTGAGTTTGCAGGACAATGTACGACTAGCCTCCAGAGCAAATCAATCCAGGATGTGCCCGGAGGAACTCTTGGAAAGGTTCGGATTAGCAGACAAGATGACGAAAAAACTTGGAGAACTTTCCTACGGGGAGCAGCGGCAGGTTGAGCTTCTTATGGCCCTGGCCCAGTCTCCCAGAGTATTGCTGCTGGATGAACCCACAGCGGGTATGTCTTCACTGGAAGCAGAAGCAATCAGCACAATCATCGAAGCATTACCCAGGGAAATTACGCTTCTATTGATCGAGCACAATATGCGCGTAGCTTTTAGTATCGCGGATCAGGTTACGGTACTGCACCATGGAGAGGTTCTATGCACGGACAGCAAAGATATGATCCGGACGGACGCTAAAGTACAGGAAATATACCTTGGTACGGACGAAGAGGAGGAGTAACTCCATGCTGGAACTGCAGGATGTTCATACCTACTATGGTGAAAGCCATATATTACAGGGAGTCTCGCTGAAGGTACCCAAAGGCTCCGTCGTTGCACTTTTGGGGCGAAACGGCATGGGAAAAACCACTACCATTCACTCCATTATGGGCTTTGCCCCTTCAAAGAGCGGAAAAATAGAGTTTAAAGGAAGTTCTATCGCCGGGCTTCCTTCCTATAAAATCGCTCAAGCGGGTATCGCCCTGATTCCACAGAGTAAAAGAATCTTTCCATCGCTAACGGTGGAAGAGAACATTACTATTGGTCAAAAAAAAAGTGTTTCCTTGAACCCGGATGAAAATCTTAGCAGAATCTCTGAACTCTTTCCCGCGCTGAAACGGAAATCAGACCATAGGGGAAATGAACTCAGCGGAGGAGAGCAACAGATGCTTTCTTTTGCCAGAGCACTGGCTACGAATCCGGATTTGATACTGATGGATGAACCGTTTGAAGGGCTGGCTCCCGCTATCGTCAAAGACTTGAGTGATTGTATAAGCAGATTGAAAAACCAAGGGCTATCTATTCTTCTGGTAGAACAAGATATTCGAGCCGCTTTAAAACTCGCGGATTATGTATATGTTATGGGAAATGGAAGAATTATTTACGAAGGAAAACCTGAACAGCTTCAAGTAGATGAATCCGTTTTAAAAAGGCTTCTTGCAGTCTAGGATTGGCGAAAATATTACTTCCGCTATAATTGTGCTACACCCTGCATGGATACCATGAAGGGCCCGCACAAAAGCGGAAGTAATATTTTCGCTACACCTTAGCATCTTATAACGGAAGAAATCCGAAAAATATCCAGGAGCTAAGGATTTCCCCGCTGCCTGGATATTTTTCAGGAGTCTAAAGCAATGCATTGCAAGAACCATGTAAGGCGCCGTAAAATAATTAGCTGGTCTTTTTTGCGGGCCCTTCTCGGACAGCGAACTTTATACATTACTATCTGCGTAGCATCCAAATGACCGGTAGTTGGGTCATTTGGATGTGGAGTAAATTTTTATAAAGTTCGATGTCCATGGCATCCATGCAGGGTGTAGCAAAATTATATAGACCAGGTTATTATTTTACAAGTCCTAAACTGAAGGCATACACAGTTTAGCTTATTCATTCGTAGAAGGACTGGTGTTTGTAAAGGCTCCGAACAGGGAAGCGAATTGGTCAAAGTTCTGGCCTTTTAATTCACCTGCCAGTCCATACTCGTCCATGATGCGTTTAAGCTTCTCCTGGAGTTCAGCTGCATGGGTGGCATCAGGACCAAATGCACTAATACTGAGATTGACTCTAATCAATGTAATTCTACCTCCTTTTTATACGGGATTTTATACTGATCTACATAAAGCTGTGCATAGAGAAGTTTTTAAACTATGATAATCAGCGTATGTAGGTGAATATAGAATCCCACAAGCAGATTGACATAATAGCAGCCTGCTTTATTACTAATATATGACAGAGATTTTCGGTGGGTGCATTAACATAAAAAATAATTATGTTAACAATTTTGAAACTGTGTTCATATATTGATTGTAGAGAAATAAGGTCCTTATGACTTATTTGATACTAAAAAACCGCATTCAATAACTAAAATGGAAACGGAGTTGATCATTGTGGAGACAGTTACTAAAAGAGAAAAGGAAACAAGAGAAATTTGGTTTGACGGACGTAACGTTCCCCTAGAGAAGCAAGAAATATGGGCTTTAATTAATAATTCGGCCATAACCAAGGTGCTTGTAAGCAAACCACAGAGAAAGAGCGGACACTTTCCCCTTAAAACGGAGTTTATAACACAGGTTGACACATTGGAGGACCTAAATGACATTCAGGAAGGTGAAATTGTCCTATCTACAAATCAGGATGTCTTGGATGAGGCGAAAAATAAAGGTTATAAAACCTGCGCACTGTTTGAAGTTGTAGGAAGGGAAGCATTGGAACAGTCCTGGAGGGATGCATCAAAGTATGATTTTGCCGTTGTAGACTTCGACTTGCCTACGAATATTCCTCTAGAGTTGATTATTGCCAGACTACAGAAAAGTGAAACAGTTCTTCTCAAAAGAGTAACAAGCAGTACCGATGCAGAAGTTGTCTTCGGTGTCATGGAACAGGGAAGTGACGGTGTACTGATCGCAACGGATGATATTCAGGAACTGGTGAAAATCAATAACTATGTAAGTACAATTAATGTAAACCAAATTCAGCTGCACCCGCTAACTGTCACCGAAGTCGCGCATGTCGGCATGGGCCTTCGGTCTTGTATCGATACTACCGGAATTATGACTCAGGATGAGGGCATGATGATCGGTTCAACATCTACAGGCGGTATTTTTGTTTGCTCGGAAACGCACTTCCTTCCTTATATGAACTTAAGACCCTTTAGGGTCAACGCGGGAGCCGTTCATTCCTATGTCTGGATGCCAGGGAATGCAGCCGAGTACCTTACAGACTTACGGGCAGGAAGTAAGGTTTTGTGTGTGAATACGAAGGGTGAGACACGAGTTCTTACCGTAGGAAGGGTTAAAACTGAAGTTAGGCCTTTATTAATGATTAAAGGGGAAGCTGCTGGAAAAGAAATTAATGTAATCGTTCAGGACGACTGGCATATCCGCATCATGGGAGCCGATGGGAAACCAAGGAATGCCAGCACCATCCAACCCGGTGATACGCTTCTTTCCTATATATGCGAACCTGGAAGACATGTTGGAATAAAGGTAGACGAGACGATTATAGAAAGATAGGGAGGTGACTTGCTTGAACGGAAAGGAAGTCCGTCTAAGACAGTTGTATAAAACTCCGGAGCGCCTTTTTATCCTTCCGCTGGACCATGGTATTACTTTAGGCCCGGTCAGTGGGTTAAAGGATATTCACGATGTGGTTGGCAAGGTTAGTAAAACTGTGGATGCAGTAGTGGTTCACAAAGGGCTGGTACAAAGAATAACCGATTCCCTGGATCATCAAGGCTGCAAGCTTATAGTTCATCTGTCAGCTTCCACAGCACTGGCCCCCGATTCATCCAAAAAGGAATTGGTTACTTCCGTAGAGCATGCTTTAAGTATAGGCGCATCTGCAGTTTCCATTCACGTGAATCTTGGAAGCCCTGCTGAAAACCAGATGCTGCTGGATCTGGGTAAAACCGCTGAAATCTGCGATATGTGGGGAATTCCACTTCTGGCTATGATGTATGTAAGGGATGGCTCAGCTAAAAGTGAGTATGATCCGGAGAAGGTACGGCATTCCGCCAGGGTTGCAGAGGAGCTGGGTGCCGACATCGTAAAAGTTAATTATACAGGCAATATCGAGACCTTCCGGGATATCACGGAATCGGTTAAAATCCCTGTGATAATTGCGGGAGGACCGAAGATGGCGTCTGATTCTGATTTGTTATCCATGATTTCTGATGCTGTAGTTGCTGGAGCAAAAGGTGTAGCTATCGGTAGAAATGTATTCCAGCACGAAACACCGGATGTTTTGGCAGGTAAAATACGATCCATACTGGAAAGATAGGGGGGTTGATTGCATGAGTACGAATGGAATGAATGGAAACATTCCAGGTCCAGATTTCTGGAAAAACATGGCCCAAAGTCAAAAAGGGAAGAAAGGGAAAAACAGTATACGCATTACCATCCCTCCGGGAGAAGGGTTCAAGATTATGAAAATCGCTGAAATTTCCTCCGAAGCGGGTGCGACTATTACTTTAAGCCTACCATTCCCTATGGGTGAAGCAGGTTTATCAAAGATTTTTGATTCACTTCGCGAAGCAGGGGCTACCGTCGAGACCATCAACGAATAGCTAGTAAATGTAAGGTAGTATCGATACTACCTTACATGCTACATATCCTTCAAAAAACTGTTATCCTTGCCTTTCCACCTCGGATAATGAAAATCTGACGTTACGTTATGTAGAAGCTTTTAACCCTACACAGACAAAAAGAGCATTCTTGACTATGCTCTTTTTGTGGGTGGAGGTACTTTTTTGTTTTTCATGACGGAGGTGCCTTTATGGACTTTTATTCACTTCAATTCACTTTTTAAAATTTAATACCAGAATCCGTCGCACCAGAAAAGTAGCAGGAATATAATTATAAAAAACAGCAACTCAGAGTTATCAAAAAAATCGCTTCTTCCTGACATTACGTTCTACCTCCTTATCATTGTAATGACCCATTTTTAGGGAACAAACTGCGAGCCCAAGGAACATAGTCAATGAGATTTTACTCTCTTGATCCTGTCATAGTACAGTGTATGCGGATTGACATAATTTTGCTACATAAGCATGTGGAGTTACAGTAATATTTTTATTTTAATTATTTAGTTAGATCTGCTTGTTTTTGCTTGTTATTACATATTTTTTCGCTCCCCATATGCCCGTATATGGGTTATATGAGCAACCAGCCGAGCATGCCAGCCAGTTTTTATTTTCGTCATACGCTTGTGCAAGTGGCCTGCAATCATCACAGCTATAACGGTATTCACAGTCTTTGCATTTTTGAACTTTATCCTTTGTAGTACGCCAATATTTTTGCATGAGTGGTCCGTTTACTATGTCGATTAGCTTCGTATCCAGGATGTTTCCGCACAATTCATCACGAGCGAATATGCAGGGTATAACATCGCCACTTGAAGTTATGGCGAGTTTTCCGGCAAGGCAATTATGATAGTTTTGAGACTGGCAAAAGGAAGTGTAATTTGTGTAAAAAGGCGGCTTTACTGACTCTCTAGTGTAAGTTGATGGCAATAAATCCTTGTCGTTTCCCCTACCCGCTGGACGGATGACATCCGGTATACCCGGATTAACCCCTAATTCCTCACATAAATGCATTATATTGTTCGCTTCGTTCTCGTTGGCTTTCATAATTATTGAGGCAATTCGAAGTGGTATATTCGCTTCTTTCAGCATTTTGATTGCAGCCAGTGTCCTTTTAAAACTTCCTTTATGCTGTGTAACTTCATCATGAATTGCGGCATTATCCGCGTAAATCGTAGTTGCAATGTATACCTTATATTTTTGAAAGAATTCAATATGCTCTTTTTTAATGAGAGTGGCATTTGTGAAAATCTCTTTACTCTCATATCCATCAGAATGTGCTTGTAGTACTAAGTCTCGCCATAAGGGATAAAGCAAGGGTTCTCCTCCAATAAATTGTATATTTTTCGCTCCTATACTGCGTGCTTCACTAATCAGTGACAGCCATCGTTCGTGCGTGACAGCATCAGAATCTGTAGTCATGTCACTAGAACTATAGCAGTGAAGGCATTTATTGTTACACTGGGAAGTAAGCTCAAGCCATAAAAATTTTAATTTTAGCGGTTCTTCCGAAACTGCTACATCATCTGGGTTGGGTGGAGTATTAATATAAAATGCACCTAATCCCATTTCTGTTAGACTTTCAAGAAACTCAACCCATTCCTTATTGTCTGGAGAGTTTAAATCAAGTATGTTCTCAAAAGTATTTTTTTGACATTCAAGTAAAAATTGCAAGGCATCATGGTTTATGGAATAAACTTTACCGGTCTGGAAATTATATATTGCTCCTCTTCGAGCCCCTTCAACTAGCTTACAGTATTTTTGCAGTCTATAGAACATAGCGTCCTCCTCCTTCATACTCGTGCTATTCAGACATTATTGAGCTAATCACTGATATAATTGTAGTATAGTTTATGGAACATAATTTAATTTGTTACATATTATGTAATGTGATACTAGTTTTATTATGAAAAAGGAGGTTTTGCGAATATGGAAGGAGATTATAATCATAGACCACAATGGGGGTCACCCGAAATAATTGATTGGACTTGCTATAATCAAAATTGCTCTACCAGGCAGCCGTATGTGCAACAATACTATCCTGCTCAATATTACATGCAGGTGCCCTCTGCGTATGATCCACCAATAGTAACTAGCCCGCAATATGGCCCTTCGCTGTATCCGAGTCAATTGTCCTACTGCGCACCTGCGTATACTCCCTGTTATCCTATGAAGTGTAGACCCGAATGGCCAAGACCTATTTGCTGGCCGGGAGAAGAATTTTAAATATATGAAGAAAACGAATAATGTGACAGGAGCCAGTTTTCTCTTGTCGCATTATTTTTATTTGATTTCCGACTCTATTTAGTAACTTTACGAGCCTGTAAATAGAATGTCCTGTAAAAGTCCTGCATATATTTATAGGGGAGGTGATTCTTGTGAGCGAATTTAACGATCCTGAAGTACAAAAGGAATACGAGTTGGAAGTTGCCAGAGCAAAGGCGAGACTTGATGTTGAATTTAGCGATCAGAGAATCAAGGATAGGAATCGAAGAAACCGGCATATTACATTTGGCTATACTGCGCTTATGATGCTGCTATCAACAGCAGTAGGATTCTGGATTTCGTATTTTACCAGATAGGGGAGATTCACCGACCTCAAAATAATAGAAAGCGAGTCGACAGTGAATCGACTCGCGCTTGCTTTAGGACGCTAAAAATAGAAAAGCCTTCCCTAATTGCAAAGCTTTCATTACTTACGTTTCATTAATTCAAATAAGGCATCAAAAAGATTCAACATAGTCTTTTGTTCATCGACGCTCAATGAGTTTAATTTATCCATAAGCAAGGATAACGTTGTATTATCTGCATTTTCAGAAGATGGTTGTATATATCTGAATAACTCCTCAAATGAAATTCCAAAAGCAGATGAAACTTTCTCCAAAGTTTCTATACTTGCACTTTTTTCTCCTCGTTCCAATGCTCCAAAGTAAGATTGTGATAAATTGGCTCGATGGGCAAACTCTTCTTGACTCCACCCTCGCTCATTTCGTAAATTTCTAATTCTATTGCCTAAAGTTTTTCTAATATCGCTCAATCGTTTCACCCCGCTACTCCAAAATATCGATAATCACCATAAAACGCAACGTTCTAAAGAGTATATAATAATAAATAGTATTCTATAAAGGTTGACAATTATGAAGGGATTTTTTATACTTGTAGATAATGGAAGGTAAGGAGGGTATCATGTTGTATCCGGAAGATTGTTATAAGCTTTTGCAGGAATTGTATGACAGCCCGGTAGAAAGTGCAGTGATTTTTACTGGCTTTGTTATAGCAATATATGTATCGTATATACTCGATAAACGAGAAGGGAGAAAACATCAAAAAGGCTTTTCAAATAAAAAGTATAGCAATGAAGGTGAATAGAATGATAAAGAAATATGGGTGAGAGGATACCCTGCATGCTATAAAAGCTTTATAGCTCAAGAAAGTTTTTAATAAAAGAGAATCTTGAAGAATTTACATATTCACCTATGGACATTTGATAATAGCAGTGATATTATCATGCCGAGGTGATTTTATGAAACAGCAACGGCCTATAATGACGTTGAGGCAGGATAAGGTAATTGAACTTATGAATACATACTGTGGGGGAAACTATAACCAGTTTGCACGAGAACTTGGGGTGCCGGTATCAAATTTGTACAATTTCATGCAGACTTCTTATGGAGGCGGTACCAAGATGATTGGTGCAGTGGCAAGGTTCTGTAAGGGGAAAGATCTGAATTTTGAGGATTATATTGAATTGTAGGGATAGTAAAGATGAAAAGGGGTGTATAAAATGTTAATAGGAAAAAATGTAAGGATTCGACCAATGGAAAAAAAGGATTTGGAATTATTCTGTAACTGGATGAGTAACCAAGAGAGCGTGGGCTCTTTTTCAGATATTATTATGACTTATAAAGAACCTTTCATTGAACGAATGGAGACTTCGCTAAAAGATAGAAACAAGCTTTTTACAATGATTGAAGATGCTAATGGTAGCCCGATTGGGATGATCAGTTACAGAGATGTAGTAGGAAGCCCTTCGGCTCTTGAGATTGGAATCCTAATCGGAGAAAGCTCTGCCAGAGGAAATGGACTGGGAAGAGAATGTTTGGATATGTTTGTAAAATACATCTTTACCACCAAACCAATCATTCGAATTCAGTTTTTAACGAGAGTAGATAATGCAGGTATGAGAGCAATAGGAGAAAAAGTCGGTTTTACACTGGAAGGAGTGTTAAGAAAATATAAATACGTTCAAGGCGATTACAGGGATTTTTGTATTATGGCTATAACTCGTGAGGAATGGGATTTAAAGAACAGTAAGTAAAAATTGTTTAGTAGTAAAATGGGGATTAACTTTTTTCAGCTAATGTACAATAGCTCACAGCGAAAGGCGCAGCAAAAAACCCGCCTTTCGCACGCATAAGTGGTTTGTTTAGATTTGAGGATTGTTACCCTGAAAATTTGCTACAAGCCCTTTAGTTAAATCGAAAAGCCTTTGGGCATTATTTTTATCAAAAGTTACCATCTTCAGGCTTACTTCCTTTTGTCCCATAAAAGCGGACAATGAGGGTGCAGGCGGATTTTCCAACAAATGAATTATAGGCTTAATGGCCTCTTTTACCGGTTTTCCCACTATTTTATACAGTAGTTTGATCATAAGCTTCATTACAGGTTGTTCATATGCTTCCATAGCGCCTGTAGTTTGCACTGCGCTAGGGTTATAAAGAATGTACTTTATTTTACTCTCTTTATAGTTCTCCGCAAATGCGACACCAAGCAAATCATTTAGCATACTACCGTGTAATATCGCTTTTATACTGTTATATCCGTTTTGATGCTGCACGTCCTTCCAGTTAACCTTTCCTTTCATTCCCGGTGCACAGACATTCAGAATAACCGGATTTTCAGCTTTTTCCAAACACCCTTTTAAACCGAAACTTAAAATATAGCGGCTCAAATAATACAGCCCAAAAGTAAACTCAAAACCCTCTTTTGTTTCAGAATAGGTAGCACTGTACTTTTGAGATTGAGCACAAAGGACTATTATGTCCAATGAGTGAAACCTGCTTTTTATTTCTTCCATAATCCGCTGATTTTCCTTTACCAAACTTAAATCTGCCGGAAGAAAAATAGCTCTGTCTTCTGCACCTAATTGCTTTGCTTCGTTATAAAAAGTTTCACCTTTTGTAAAGGAACTTCCCACAACAATAACACGATCTCCTTTTTTTAAGAAATCCATAGCGATACCTTTTCCAATTCCATTGGTTCCGCCTGTTACAAGAATTGTTTTCACTTATCCTCATCCTCCTCACTTATATTCGGGGTGGGTGTACCTGCCTTTTTTATTGTTCTTTTACCGTTTTGAATATAGGCTTTTGAATATAGGACGCAATCCGTTCATTTCCGAGCTTTGAGGCAATTTTACTTGCGGCTGCATAGGAGTTGCCTGTACCTGTAAAATAAAAAATCATTTCTGTTCCTCCTCAAGTGAAAGGTCCAGTACATGATTGAGTTTTGTCAGTCCAAGTACAATATCCTCCAAGTCCTTTTCTGATACATGTTTAACGATTAATTCCTGGAATCTGCTGACACTGGCTGTTATATCCTTCATTTTATCCACTGCAATTTTGGTCAGTTGGATTTTCACTACCCTCTGGTCTTCTTTCTGCCGGATACGCTCAATCAAACCCATATTTTCCAAACGGGTGCAGATAGCAGAAACATTACTGTCCACCATTTCCAACTCTTTCGCTATATCACTTACCCTCATGGCTCCTAGTTTATCAAGCAGAAGCAAAATATTAATCTGTGGTGCAGTAAGACTTTGCTGTGAATAATGCTGGTTCGATATTTTAGCAACTTTTGAATCTATATTTCGCAACAGCTCACTGATCCTATTACAATAGTCTATATCGCTCATGTCACACCTCATATATAAATTATTTATCGAGATAACATTTATTACAATAAATGTTATCTCGATAAATACGTTTTGTCAATAGGTCATATATACGAAGGTCAGAAGTGTATCAAGACAAAAGGCCACTATAATAGGGTATACAGGAAAAAAGCGTGGACATGTTGCTGCTTATGGTACATAGTGGTAAAATAGTAAAAAATGAATTGGAGGTATGCTATGTTTAATAAACTAAAAATTTTTACTATGGGATTTTTAACTGCCTGTGTACTAATGCTGTCTACTGGAGTGTTCGCGCAAGATATTTACCAATCAATCAGTGTGGTTTTTGATGCAATCAAGGTGGTAGTAAACGGCGAAAACAAGCAAGTCAGCAACCTTGTATATAATGGAAGCACTTACATCAAGTTGAGAGATTTATCCAATGTTTTTGGTAAGGAAGTTGAATGGGATGCTGGTACAGGTACTGCTTACATTGATGAAAAGGGTGCAGTAAAGTTGACCGGTTCCAATCCTCGAAATGCTTTAAATGGCTATTATCCAAGGTATGACTATCTCCAGTTGGACTTTAATGTAGATATGAAGGAGCTAACTGATATAAGTAACGTTAGTTTAACTTCAGAAAGCGGCAAAAAGGTTACAATTACTAGAGTGTCGCCAGGAACAACGTATAAAAAGTGCTTACTTCCCATATTTACAGGAGATCTGGAATTAAATACGCTATATGAACTTTTTATTCCAGGAAATACAGTTGAATCAGTGGATGGGAAAAGATATCTTAGGGATATAAGTATTAAGTTTAAAACGCCTGAAACAGTAGTACGAGGTAGAGTAGTTTCGAATGCCAACCTAAGTGGTGCTACTCTGATTATTGATGATTTAAGCAAAACCACTGTCAACTCGGATGGAACTTATGTTATCAATATCATTAATGGCGGAAACCATACGATAAAGATTTTAACTGCGGATAAGAAATCCTATGAGCAAAAAATAGTGGTTGAAGCGGGCATGTTAAATAAATTGAATTTCTACGCTGATTTTAAGTAATTATTGATAAAAAATACAAATGAAAAAAAGAGGGGCATATTTTTTACCCTTCTTTTTTTCTATAAGCACTCCCTACAAAATTATTTACACGCTCTCTAGAAAAGAGAATTCCATATCCTTTTTCAGATGAAATTCTCCGGGAAATTATTCTCCAGAGCCGTCGACATAGTTAAACTGCCAAGGAATTCCAAATTTATCTACTACGGAGCCGTAGCACTTGCTCCAGAATGTTTCTTGAAGTTCCATGTTGACAGTGCCGCCTTCTTTTAATTTGTTAAAAATAGTTTTGATTTCATCTATATCCTTCATGGCTATGGTAAGGTTTATGTTATTACCTGTAGCTAATGGCATACTGGGGAAAACGTCCTGAAACATTACAGTGCTTCCGTTTATGTTAAGACTCGCGTACATGATAAGATTTTTCACTTCCTCAAATAGGGGAAATTCCTGACCAGGCTGCGGCGGTGTACTGCCATATGTCATAATTTGCGGTTTTTCGGTTTTGAAAACCTCTGCATAAAACTCTACCGCTTCACGACAGTTTCCTTTAAAATTTATAAATATATCAATTGCCATTGTTTTATACCTCCGTTTTGTTTATTTTACAATTGCATAATAACATGCTTTCGGTGAGTCAATAATGCCTTGCTTTTTTAACTCTTTGAGCGCTTTGTCAACATCCTTTTTGTCCAATCCGGTTTGCACGGCAAGCTCACTACTTTTCACCGGCTTTCCTACATTTTTTAACATTTCCAATACTTTTTCATTTGCATCCATAAAAATTATCCTTTCTGTTCTTATTTTTATAAATCTTTGAATGGGATAGTTTCCCCAAATTACAGTATGAAAAATTAATGCTGTAATTTCGGGGGAGCGATAATCAAGAGTGTTAAAGCATTATTTTTTGCACAGGAAATTGGATCTCTGTTTGATAGTTATGTGGGTCTTGCTCATTGCCAGGATGCCTTATACCATATGCCCGTTCGCTGCCTTTAATTTCATAGCCGTTGTCCTCGACCCATTTAGCCAGCACAGCCTCGCCTTCGGGAAGAATCTTCTCATACGAGCCATCACAAATAACGGTAGCGGCAAGGACAGCATCTAACTCCTTGAAGATAAAGCCGCCATTGTTTTCGCGCAGCTCCTTGACAGTAACCGCCACTTCAATATCAACATCCCTCTCCTTGTATTCCATCTCATGGTAAATTGCGATAACATTCTCTCCCAGTAATGGATATAGACCATTTTCACCAATAAAGGCGTACAGTTTTTCCCAAAGCGCTACTTGATAGCTATAATCAGGAACTATCTCTCTGAGTGACAGTACTTTGATTTTAGGTATTTCCTTTAAGACAACATTCCGGCAGGTCGTTGAATAATTTCCCTTTTCTATCCTCTCACGTGTCGCATTCAACCGTTCCATTTTCCTTTGTTCTTCAGCAATGCTCGCCTCTATCGCTGTAGATTTGCCATTAAGTACTTTTTCGATATACCCTTTCTCTTCAAAGTTGTCAAGGATATCACTAATCTCATCAATAGAAAAGCCCATATCCCGAAGGGAAATTATCCTTAATAACAGTGGGATTTGGGTAGCGCTATACAGTCGATACCCGTTTACTTTATCTATTTCGGCAGGGTAAAACAGCCCGCACTTCTCGTAATGCCGAAGCATACGCGGCGACACCCGGACCAACTGTGAAAACTTACCTATTGTGAACATTCCACCACCTCAATTTTATTTATAATCCAGATTACAAACCCAGTATAATGCTTGACACTATGGTAAGGTCAAGAGTTTTTTCTGCAGCTACCATATCTTACCTCACTAACACCGAATATATGTTCCATTATAGTTTATTTTTTATAGCCTGGGAAGTATAGAAAGTTCTTTTTCTACATCAATATACTTTATGTAGAATTGTTGAATTTGTTGGTATAGTTTGGTACCATGGAAGAAAACAGGGAATTATTTTATACGGAGGAATCTAGTGTGGAAAGCGCTGATATAGTTAAAGCTATTAGAGATAAATTTGAAGAGTACGGCAATATTGCTCAAATACCTTTTATCAAGAAAGGCAGAGGATCATTCGAAGCTAAACTTCTTACGACTGGTATAGAAGTAAATAATTTAGATGGTGAACCGTTCTTGCCATGGGAAGTATTTACTGAGACTATATCGCTGCTGCAAAGAAATGGGGGGAGAGCTGCTAGAGGTAATGCCATCGGCCCTCGATTAGGTGACCCTGAATTAACATTGAACTCTGTTGAAGGATATATAGCACATAAGGTTTTTGGAAAGCAAGTGGGAGAAATTGTTTTTAGAAGGGTTACTCCTATCGCATGTATACTTATTTGGGTTGGTTTGTGTAGGCATGGAGTGGGTGAGCTTATACTAAATAATAGTATTTGATAATATGGTATTTCCAAATGATTATAGAAAAAGTAATTGTGAGTGATTAAGTTTTGTACGCTAAATAAGCATAATCTCAAGTGGAAGTTGTATCGCATTTTTATATGTTTCGCAACCCCGGCTAAAGCCGGGGCATTTTTATGTATGGTCAATTATTTTTATAAGCATCTAGCTTAAACTGATAAAAAATCTGTATCGACAGATGGGGGAATTATAAAAAGTCTATTTGAAAGAGCATTTAAATAGATTTATTCGACATGCCTGCAGGGTAAAGAATCGGCGGGACGAAAACGAAAGGGTATAATAAATTGACGGAAGCAGACACTAAAAGGGACTGCGTTGTTTAGCTATAGATTATAGATAGTAGATAATTAGTATCTATGATTTTTGTTTTATGTAAAAGAAAAGCCAAGATAGAAAAAGATAGAAGAGGAGATACGATGACAGAAAGAAAAGCAATAACAGAAACAGGATGGAACTTCGACAACAGTTACGCTCGTCTGCCGGAATCATTTTTTTCCAGGCTCAACCCAACCCCTGTACGCTTACCAAAGTTAATCATTCTCAATCATCCCTTGGCAACATCACTGGGATTGAACGCCCAGGCGCTGCAAAGCAATGATAACGTAGCGGTGCTTGCCGGCAACCGGATTCCCGAAGGCGCACTGCCCCTTGCTCAAGCTTACGCAGGTCATCAATTCGGGCATTTTACCATGTTAGGGGATGGCCGGGCTCTGCTGCTTGGCGAACAGATCACTTCCCTGGGTGAACGGGTTGATATTCAGCTTAAGGGTTCAGGCAGAACACCATACTCCCGCGGAGGCGACGGTCGAGCGGCACTTGGACCGATGCTGCGCGAATACATCATCAGTGAAGCGATGCACGCCCTTGGTATTCCTACTACCCGCAGCCTGGCAGTTGTGACAACCGGTGAATCAGTAATCCGGCAAACAGAGCAACCAGGTGCAATTCTGACCCGCGTGGCTGCTAGTCATCTGCGTGTCGGCACCTTTCAATACATTTCAAAATGGGGCACTGTTAAGGAACTCCAGGCCCTGGCTGATTACACATTGCAAAGACATTTTCCGGGCGTTGACGCTGATGGGAACCGCTATCTTCTCCTGCTTCAGGAAGTGATCAAGCGTCAGGCCGTGTTGATTGCCAAGTGGCAACTGGTTGGCTTTATTCACGGGGTGATGAACACCGACAACATGACCCTTAGTGGAGAAACCATTGATTATGGTCCTTGTGCCTTTATGGATACCTATGACCCGGAAACGGTATTCAGTTCCATTGACATTCATGGCCGCTATGCCTATGGCAATCAGCCGGATATTGCCGCGTGGAATCTCGCCAGATTTGCTGAAACCCTATTGCCGCTGCTGCATGACAACGAGGTAGAGGCTGTCAACTTGGCCCAGGATGCGATTTCGGATTTTTCTGAGTTGTATCACCGGAATTGGCTCGCAGGAATGAGAGCAAAGCTGGGAATATTTAAAGAAGAGCCAGAGGATGAATCACTTATTGAAGGCCTCCTCACTTTGATGCAGAAGTATCATGCGGACTATACCAATACCTTCCTCGCATTAACTTTTGATAAGCGGTCAGATATGGCTCTGTTTGGCACCACGGAATTTGCTCAGTGGCATGATCTGTGGCAGGCGAGACTAGGCAGGCAACAGGAACCAAAAACCTCCTCGCACCAGTTGATGCGGAACAGCAATCCCGCGCTAATTCCTCGCAACCACCGGGTAGAAGAGGCACTGGAAGCCGCGGTGAAAGGAGACTACAGCGTGATGGAACGGCTTCTTGATGTTCTTTCGCGCCCCTACGCGCACTCTCCCGAACAGGCTGATTATTCCACACTGCCTGCGCCGTCAACCTGTCCTTACCGAACCTATTGCGGTACTTGATATAAAAGCATTAGGGAAGCAATAGGCCAGCTAACTGATGTCAAGTAAAATTTAAAAGTAACTGTTATATGAAAAAGGGCATAATGAATAGCCCTTTTTCTATTCCGTTCTTTATATACATTTTAAATATTTCAGTCAAATCTTACTTATAAAAATAGTCAATACTATCGAATATTAAAATGATTTTCAGTTTGGCAACCAGGTACTTGACGTGAAACCATAAGGTGTTATATAATGGCTTTGCGAAACCAAATGGTTGCATAACTATTTACTAATGGGGTGTAAGAATGAAAGAAGGAATGCATGGGAAGCTGCCCGATATCGAGCGAACTATCATAATGGACGCTCCGATTCAAAAGGTTTGGAAGGCAATAGCCACGTCTGAAGGCTTAGCCGTCTGGTTTATGCCTAACGATTTTCAACCTGTTATAGGACATGAGTTTACATTCATCTCACAACCGAAGGGAGAATGGGACGGAATCGTGCACTGCAAAGTAATGGAACTCGACCCGCCTAACCGTCTTGGCTTTACCTGGTGCGGCAATAATATGGAACAATATGTTTCCTTTGAATTAAAGGAGCTGGAAGGTAAAACGCAGTTTAAACTGGTACATGCCGGCTGGTCTGAAGAACATACAATAATACGGGACACTATGTACGATGGATGGGGTTATATTTTGGAGGGATTACACAAAAAGCTGGGTGATAAAAATGGCGGATATCTCTCCTAAGCATGACGTGTTTCAGGCAATTGCCGACCCCACCCGGAGAGAACTGTTAAGTTTGCTTGCAGATAAGGAGATGCCGGTTACTGCGATAAGTGAACGCTTTCCCATAAGCCGCACGGCTGTTTCCAAGCATCTGCATGTTTTAGCAGATGCGGGTCTTGTCAGTGAAAGGAAAGTCGGCCGTGAAACTCGATACAAGCTTCAGCCGGAGCCCTTGATGGAACTAAAGCAATGGCTTTCCTACTATGAACGTTTTTGGGATGATAAACTAGTCAAACTTAAAAATTTTGTAGAAACTACATAATAAAGCAAAGGAGATAATCGATATGAAAAGGATTATACCGAATATCAGCGTAGAAAATTGTAAAGAAGTTATTGAATACTATAAAGAGGTCTTCGGCGGGGAAATAAAAAATCTTCAAATGACAGATGAGAAGGAAATGTTTAAAGGCCAGGAAGGTAAAATTCTTCATGCCGAACTGCATGTTAATGCTGATTGCATCATTTATCTTAATGATACTTTTGGAACAAAACCCAAAGGTAGTAATATTAGTATAATACTTCAACTGGATAGTGAAGATGAAATAAACAAGCTATATTCTACACTTAAGGAAAAGGGTACTGTGACATTTGAATTACAAAAAACATTTTGGGGTTCTTACCATGCAGTAGTAACGGATTGTTATGGTACTACCTGGTCCATGGATTATTCCGGTAGGTAAGATTTCTTTAAAATTAAGCTTAGCTCCATCACAATATTTTGCCGAAAGAAGCCGATTGCGTTTGCAACCGGCTTCTTTGCATTTACATAGAAAGGTGTAAGTACTTATTTATATTTTTAATACGACATACTGTTGTCAAATTCATATGATACAATTTAAATATCCTTAAATCAATGCGGGAGGGTGAAAAAATTATACTATAGTAAAATCCCGCATTGATTCGCTGGCAATATTTTACTATAATATAGGTAAAAAAACTTTGTACTTTTGTAAATTAATTGATGTACCGTTGTCATATTAGCTATTATATTATTAATCAAATTGGGGGAGGCACTGTTATGGGGGCTGTATTTAAAAACCTTGAACAAAGGGTAGTTGGATCATATTTGGATACCTTTCCGACTTTTATCCCGGAAAAATGCAGTGAGGTGACGGAATCGGATCAGAAGCAATTCTATAATTTTGTTAAAAATATATATCTGAAAATCTTTGATAATCCGTTATTGCTGTATACTAAATTGAATGAAGATGATTTCTATACATACAGATTTAACAAGGCTTTTGATAAGAAGCCAAAATTATATGAACAAATGCAAAGTGATACCAAAAAAATGGAGGAATTTTTAAATGTATTATTTGAAATAGGAATATCCGGACATATTAAGGATAATAAACTTATGGTCGATAACTCCATAAAAGTCAATAATAAACATATTTCAATAGTAGAGCAATGTGGATTAACATATGCTAAGGAAAACCATCAAACTACCTTTTCCTATGATAACGGCAATGACATGTTTCGTGCGTGGAAATGGATCGCTACGAGACCTGGAGCTTCAAAACTAAGTTTTTCTCGATGCCTTTTTAATTCTGAATATTCATATGCAAGCGATGTTTTTTCGCGATTGTTAGGAAATGAGAAGGCATTCTATGCTTTGGAAAAGTATTTAATGGATAATGGCTATATACGAATTGATAACCGCGATAACCAAATTGCACTTGATTATGTAAAAAATTATGACAAAAAGAACATGCCTGTGAAGGATTCATGGGCGGAACGTACCCATGGCGGTATTTCGCTCAAGTATTATTATTATGTTGATAAACCCGCCTGCATTAGCTTACGCGTACCGAAACTTAAAGAGATTCTAAACAATTTTGACTTAATGGAAGATGAGCTAAAGGATTTTGTAGTAAAAAGGAACAAAAAATGTGATGGCTGCCGCTACTGTGTCCAGACGGATAAGACGGGTAAACGTAATTTGATATTTATTACAGTAAACCTTGATAAAAAATATAATTTATGCCCTTTGTTTCCTGGTTTTAATTATTGTTGGGACTACGTAGACGATAATTTGGCTTCAAATATGATCCGATATTTACAATTCATTCATAATACTGTAAAAATTTAACGTAATCCGAGGTGCTGGAAGAAAGATTTAACTTTATTTCAGAGGCCGATAAAACTTTCATTGTAGCAAGAGCACCCAACAATGCCTGTTACTGTAGAATACTTATTAACAGAAAAGGGGAGAGATTTTAAGAATGTTTTACTTGCAATGAGAAAGTGAGGCGAAAAGTGGTTGTTAAAAACGTAACTGGCGCCCCCCCATACTACCTGAAACATATGCCGATTGAATTATGTAGATTATACTTACAGGTGGAAGGTTTATGAAAACCTTAAGCCCTCTAGCCATGAATTGCTGTGTTTGAGAAGTATAACGCTAAAGGGTTTAAGGTTTCATATACCTGTAGGATTAACTTATAGTTTATCTGTTTTCATAACACGCATTGCATTCAATACTGCTAATACTGCGACCCCTACGTCAGCAAATACCGCTTCCCACATGGTAGCGATACCGCCAGCACCTAAAAGGAGTACGACACCCTTAATGGCCATTGCGAATATGATGTTTTGCCATACAATATTCCGTGTCCTTTTGGCGATTTTGATTGCACTAACAAGCTTTGACGGTTCGTCGGTCATTAGTACCACGTCGGCAGCTTCAATCGCTGCATCAGAGCCTACACCGCCCATTGCGACCCCAATATCTGCACGGGCAAGGACAGGGGCGTCGTTGATACCGTCACCCACAAAAACAAGCTTTCCTTTGGGTGACTTCTGTTTATCCAGTATTTCCACCTTTTCGACCTTTTGGTCGGGGAGTAGTTCGGCGTGTACTTCATCCAATCCCAGATCCTTACCGATTTTTTCACCCACAGCCTTACTGTCCCCTGTGAGCATAACCAGCTTATTTACACCGATACTTTTAAGAGCCTGAACCGCCCTTTGACTGTCGTCTTTTACTTCATCGGATATCACGATAAACCCTGCATAACTGCCGTCAATTGCCATGTGTACGACTGTCCCTATGGCCTGAGCTTCCTCAAAAGGTATGTTTTCCTTCTTCATAAGCTTGCTGTTTCCGGCAAGGATTGTCTTTCCCTTAACGGTGGCCTTTATTCCGTAGCCTGAAATTTCGTCGTATTCGGATATTTCGTTTTTATCGATTTCCTTTCCGTATGCCTTTTGGATGGAAAGAGCGATAGGGTGGTTAGAATAGCTTTCAGCGTATGCAGCATATTCTAAAAGATCAACATCAGGTATTGGACCATATGCCATTATCCTTGTTACCTTGAAGACACCCTTTGTCAATGTGCCTGTTTTGTCAAAAACAACGGTATCCACGTTGTTTAACGCTTCAAGGTAGTTACTGCCCTTTACCAGTATGCCGTTTTTGGAAGCTCCTCCAATACCTCCGAAGAAGCCTAACGGAATAGACACAACCAAAGCACAAGGGCAAGACACCACCAGGAACACCAACGCTCTGTTAATCCATTCGGCAAAGGTTGCTCCGGGGATAAGGAGTGGGGGAATAAAGGCTAATGCAGCAGCAGCAAATACCACTACAGGGGTATAATACCTTGCAAATTTCGTAATAAAATTTTCGGTAGGTGCTTTTTTACTGCTTGCGTTTTGTACCAGGTCAAGGATTTTGGAAACGGTAGACTCACCGAATTCCTTTGTGACCTCCACTGTAAGAAGGCCGTTTTTATTGATAGAGCCGGACAGTACTTCGTTTCCTTCTTCGACCTCTCTCGGCACAGACTCACCCGTCAAAGCCGAAGTATCCAGCATGGATTTACCTTCTATGATCCTACCGTCAAGAGGAACTTTTTCCCCAGGCTTCACAATGATAATATCGCCCACACTTACCTCATCAGGAGATACCTTTTTTTCCTCGCCGCCTACCTTCAGGTTTGCAAAATCAGGGCGTATATCCATTAAAGCAGCAATAGACTTTCTCGAACGGTTGACGGCAATATCCTGGAAGAATTCGCCTACCTGGTAGAATAGCATAACGGCAACACCCTCGGGAAATTCCTTAATGGAAAATGCACCAATAGTTGCGATAGCCATCAGGAAGTTTTCGTCAAACACCTGCCCACGAAGGATATTTTTAGCCGCTCTTAATAATACCTCACCACCTACCAGTAGATAACTGACAAAAAACATACCGAACTCAACCCAAAACGGAAGCTTGAAAAGTAAAGCGATGAAGAATAAAGCTGCACCAATACCAAGTATAATCATCTTGTGTTTGTCAAAGCCCCCGCCATGGTCATGTTCTTTGTGTGTTTCTTCAACAACCTTGACACCCGACTCTATCTGACTTGCAATTTTTGATACTTTTTCAATGATAGCACTAAGTTCACGTTTATTATTTACTTCCAGCGTCAGCTTTTTTGTCACGAAATCAACGCTAGCATCCTTAACCCCAGGTAAAGCCTTGATTTCCTTTTCTATTTTGGCTGCACAGTTGGCACAGCCTAGCCCCATAAGTACCAAGACCTTTTTTTCCGGTTTCGATACAACTTTTTCTTTTACCGCTACATGAGGTTCAAGCTTTTTTATGACAGTAGTAGCGTCGGTTACAATAGTATCAATATCACTATCATTTCCAGCTTCAATCATAAGTATTTTTGTTGCGAAATTTACGGAAGCAGAAGCGACCCCATTGATTTTATTCACATTGGTTTCGATTTTTGCTGCACAATTGGCACAATCTAAACCTTCGAGAATGAACTCCTTTTTAATCCCCTTTGACATAGTAACCCTTCTTTCTGTATACAATACGATTGATGACTGTTGATTTGGAATTCATGCAGCCAACGATTCCGAGGACGCGTGACTTCCAAATCAGCTAAGTTTCATCGTAAACTATATAATTCTGCATCTATTTTTCGTTGATATGAACTAAACCCTGATCGAATATTTGTTGTACATGAGCGTCATCCAGGGAGTAGTATACGACTTTCCCATCTTTTCGGTACTTAACCAACCTCGCTTGCTTTAAAACTCTTAGTTGATGGGATATTGCCGATTGCGTCATGTTCAGAAGCACAGCGATATCGCATACGCACATTTCAGAAGCTGCCAACGCCCATAGTATCCTAATTCTTGTAGTATCTCCGAAGACTTTGAAAAGCTCTGCCAGGTCGTAGAGGTTTTCCTCTGACGGCATTTTTTCCTTGACTGTATTTACAATGTCCTCATGGATTACATTACAATCACAACGTTCGAATTCATTTTTTTCAACCATTTTTCCACCTCTTTCATATGTAAGATTGAACATTTGAATACTCATTCATATATTATATTTATAGTATATGCGCAGAGGGTAAAAATGTCAACATATATGAATGATTATTCATATGTTTTGCGAAAAAATCAGGTCCACTATGAACGAACTCTAAAATTTAAGTATTTGCTACCCCTGGCTGAGGCAGTTTTTTTGTCCGGGTATAGACAGTCTAAAGCAAAAATGGTACTATTTTCCCGTGGAATATTGTACTAAGTTTAATGTTTCAAAGAATTATTTACAGTTAAAAGTATTTGAGAGGAGTTATAGTATGGAGGTAATTTATGCCATTACAAATTTCATTTTCATAGAGAACGAGCCGGAAAAGGCTGATATTATATTAATTCCAGGGTGTTCAAGACCCGAGTTGATGGAAGTTGCTTCTGATTTATGGCATAAAGGCTACGCTCCGCTTTTATTACCCTCCGGCAAATATAGTGTTAAAACTGGAGCATTTCCTGGCGCGAAAACAAAAAAAGATAAATATCCCGGTCCTTATGAAACGGAGTGTGATTTTATGATCGATATAGCAATAAAATGCGGGGTTTCTCCAAAAGGTCTTTTAAGAGAAGATGCTTCTACCTATACGAAAGAAAATGCATTTTTCTCAAAAAAAATTATTGATGAACATGGGCTAAAAGTGGATAAAGCTTTAATATGCTGCAAATCGTTCCATGCTAGGAGAGCGCTAATGTATTATAAATGGGCGTTTCCGGAAACGGATTTAAAAATAATACCTGTTGATACGGATGATGTAAATAAAGATAATTGGTATAAAACCGAATATGGAATTGAACGTGTTATGGGCGAGCTTATGCGCTGCGGCTCTCAACTTAAAGATGCTATTCCTACATACTATAATTCATTGGATTAATTAACGGAATGAGCATTATGCCCAGTAGAGTGCTGCATATTCCTTATATTGCATGCGTTATGAGTGGCGCATAGGTATGATACTGTAAAGTTATTAGAGGAGGAACAGGTGTGAAGAAACTTTTTAAATATTTTGTATGGATAACTGTTAGTTTAGCAGTTATGGTTGCTTTACTCTTACACTTTGCACCTGTGAGTTTTGATGCTTCTGCTTGTGCTGGAGGATATAAGACATGGGTAGTAGACAAGTATTCAGAAAAGTTAGTTAGTGTATTTCTTGCGGAGCAAGGGCTAAAGAAAAATACAAATTTTGATTTAATCTCTAAAAGAGAAGAAATTGCACATACTGTTGAGTGGACTGGCAGAAATATTTATGCTACTCTTAAAATAGATATAGAAGGTAAAATTTATACTGTTGATTACATAGGTGAAAGGTATTGGATCGAAAAATATAACTGGAAAGTTATAAATGTTACTTCATAATATTTAATGTCCTTACTCAGGCGGGGCTTAGTACGGACAGTTTAAAACGGAAACGATGCGATCTACAATGTACCGTGGTAAGGTTTGATTATTTACAATAGACTGTTGGATAGCAAGTTTTTTGGGGGTGTAAGTTATGGGGAAATATCATATGAGAAGGCAGGAAAGAGAAATAACAGATAAAAATGAATTGAATGAAATATTAGCACGGGGAAAGTATGCAGTAATATCAATGTGCAGAGATAACGAGCCATATATTGTAACTTTAAGCTATGGCTATGACAGTGACCGGAATGTTTTATATTTTCATACTGGACTTAAAGGGCTAAAAATCGATTTTCTTAAGGATAATCCCAAAGTGTGTGCTACAATTATTGACGATATTGGGTATATAAAAAATGAATGTGCACATGAATACAGGTCAGTAGTTTTATTTGGAGAAATGGATTTTTTAGAAACCCTGCAAGAAAAGGTGCATGGGCTTGAAGTGATTTTGAACCATTTGGAAGAAAATCCGGACATTATAAAAGAAAGAGCCTTAAAAAACCAAGAAATGTACAATCATATTGCAGTATTACGATTAAATATAACTGACATCAGTGGAAAAAAAGGAAGGTAATTATATAGATTTCAAGCCTTTATTTTAAAATATCAGATATTGGACAATTACATGTTTATCGGTGAATTATCCCTCGGTGGAGAAGTGAAGCCGGTAACCGGTGTATTGCCTATGGCCATCCGTGCAATGAATCAAGGCGCGGAGTATCTGGTGAGAAATTTATCAAACTAACGTAATTAACCATAAATGGGTGAATTTTTGAATATCATTCAGCATGAGAGTACAGCATTGTTAATATTAAAGTTTTGGGTTAAAATCTTACTAAAATACTAGGATATTAGCAAAAAAACAATTGTGTAAATTTACAACCATAAAATATCCCAAATGGATAAAATATATTAAGTAAACTAACTATCCAGGGGGAATTTTATGCCTCAGGAAATTATTAACTCAATATTCAGAGCAATATTTGCCTATCTACTGCTCTTGGTAGTGGCTAGATTTATGGGTAGAAAAGCACTCTCGCAAATGACGTTCTTTGATTTTGCAGTAATAATCACTTTAGGATCAGTAACAGCAAACCTTGCAATGGGACGGGAAAGTACGCCTGCATCTGCTGCAACTGTCCTAGTAACTCTCGGAGTCCTCGCCATTATTACCGGATACTTGCATATAAAAAGCGTATGGATTAGGCAATTAACAAATAGTGAACCTGTAATGGCTATAGAAAATGGCAGGATTCTTGATAAGAATTTAAAAAAAGTACGTTTTACCATTAATGAGCTGACATCTCTTTTAAGAGAAAAGAATGTATTTAATATATCTAATGTGGAATTTGCCATCATTGAAAATGAGGGCCAGCTATCAGTTTTACCAAAATCGCAAAAGGCACCGTTGACACCTTCCGACATGAATATACAAACAAGCTATAAAGGGCTGACAAAGGATTTGATTATGGATGGAAAGGTGCTTACGGAAAACTTAAAATCAGTTAAATTGGACGAAAATTGGCTTAATACCCAACTAGCCAATCAAGGAATTTCCAATATAGAGAAGGTTTTCTATGCAGGGCTTGATTCTGCTGGTGCCCTTTATGTATCGGTAAAGCAGCCGGATACGCCGGAGTACCACGGTCAATACGGAATAGATTAATTTGCTTTATATACTATTGTTAAGGTCGTGGAAAGCTCACCACTTAGTTGATGGGCTTTTATATTTTGTTTAGCCCTTTAAATCTCTCCAATAGGTGGTTACATTATTTTAAACTAATGTTTACCACAGCAATTTTGTGTAAATAATCCCTATGTAAAAAATTTGTTTTGTTGTACCTAAATACATAACGAAATGGAGAGTTAGGCATTGAGAAATAAAACAGTAACTTATACACTGTTAGGAGTTATACTTTTATTCTATACAATATATTTCACAACTCAACACATAGTTTTTTCAAAGGGAGAGCCGATTGTGAATCAACTCAACAACATTATCCAGTATGCTCAGCAGGATAAATGGATAGAAGCGGAGGAATCTGCAAATCAACTTATGAAAGCATGGGATAGGGGGAAGCATCTTCTTGCTTTAAACTATGCAGAAGCAGATTACTCGCTATTTATTGATAACCTGGCAAGGATACAAGGTGCCATCAAAACAAAGGATGATACGGAAACCATTAGCCAGGCTTTAGCAACTTTAAAGCTTTGGAATAACTTTACTAAAGTTGTGCCGGAGCCGTAAGGAGGATGAAAATTGGAAGCTTTAGTTTACATAGTTCGTTGCGTTATGGTAGTGTTGTTTTCATGGTTTTGCGTAAGGATTATCGGTAAAAAATCAATTTCACAATTAACCTCGTATGACTTCACTGCATTAATGATAATGGCAAATGTGGCAGCCGAGCCGCTTGTATTTAAAATCAGCTCAAAAGCATTTTTGGGTTCACTTACGATAGCTGTTGTTGCAATCGCTATTGGTTGGGTATCATTACAAAAGAAGTTTTATAACTTCGATGCGAAACCGGATATTATCATTGTAAATGGTAAGGTAGATAGGGAAGGGTTGAAGAGGAACAGGATGAACCTGCCATTTCTTCTCTCGCTATTAAGACTTCAAGGGTATACGAAGGTCTCTGATGTAGAATTCGCCATTATTGAACCTACCGGTAATTTGTCGGTTATACCTACATCCCAAAGCCGTCCTGTTACACCAAATGATTTGAAGATCAATACACAGTATGAGGGTATTTCACTGCCTTTGATTATTGATGGAGAAATACAGTACAATAACCTCAAATTCGCTAAACTAGATGTCACATGGCTGAACCAGGAAATAATGAAATCTGGAGCTAATAAAGCTGAAGATGTATTTTTAGCTGAATTAGTCACTACTGGGAAGTTGAATGTTGACCTTTTTAAGGTGGCTGTTGATAATAAGCCGGGAATATTTTAGTAAAATACTCTTAACAGATTGCATCCATGTCGAGAGTATAAGGCTCAGCAAGTTAGTTGAATCGGAGCCTATTGTAATGATTGCAAGCGGAAAATCAATAAGCAAAATATGAAGAAAATGCGTTTTACCATGGAAAGCTTAATACACAAAGCATTCAAAATGTAAACGAAGTTTTTTACGCTGGATTGGATACAGTAGGGAATTTCTATGTATCAGTACTTTATATAATAATGAATAAATAATATGTAAAGAGGGAGCCTCCCCCTCTTTATATTTTGATAGTAACTGCTTTAAGTTAAATTACTCCTGCAAAAGCTCTACATTCTCTTGCACAGCTATGCGACATCTGATCAGGAAACTTAGCACATTCCTGCCCACAAGTTTCACATATACATGCACATAAGGCGGCTGCCTGTCTTGCGAATATGGCACCACGAGCAACGTATTTTGCAGTTAAGCCGCAAATATCTGCACAATCACGTAAAAGCATTGCCTGTGTTGTTCTCATGCCAAAGTCCGGTAGTTTCTTGAGATAGTTTGTCATATGTTCACATGTTGCCTCGCAATCCTGGATTATTTTTACTAAACGCTCGTTCATATAGTGCCCATAAGAAGTTGTAATCAAATAATTAGTATTCCTTATACGGATAACACCTTATAAATCATAAATGCAATATATAGGGCGAGAAGCATTGTTCCTCCAAGCTTTGATATTACTTTCCTGCGTAATGGAATAAGAAAAACTAGCAAAGTTGCAAAAGTCATAGTAAGAATATCCAAATTCAATCCAGCAACTTTCGGAATGGGGTGAATGAATGAGGAAATGCCAAGTACGAATAATATGTTAAAAATATTGCTTCCGATAATGTTTCCAACGGCTATGTCCGATTGTTTTTTTAAAGCAGCCACAATTGACGTAACAAGTTCTGGAAGGGACGTGCCTATGGCTACAATGGTAACACCGATTAAAACGTCGCTTAATCCAAACATATGTGCAATTTCCGTACTGCTGTTTACAACAAGATTTCCACCGATTATGACACCGATAATACTTATTAAAAGCAGTCCTACAAGCTTTACTTTTGAATTTACTGTATGGATTTCGGCTTCCTTCACGTCTTCACCTTCGTTTTTTAGATCAGTAATCCCCAAATCCTTTGAACGATTAAAGATATAGAATAAAAATACAGCAAATAGGATTAGTAGGATCACAGCGTCAATCATCGAAAGGACACCGCCAAGGGTTAGCAGGATAAATAATAAGAGTTGAACAAAGAAAGACAGCGGTATTTCTTTATACAACACTGATTTATCGATGGTTAACGGGTGTATAACGGCTGTAACACCAATAATTAGGGCAATATTGGCGATACAGCTGCCTATAACGTCACCTAAAGTAATAAGGTTGTTTTGCTTGATTCCCGAAAAAATGCCGATTACCAGTTCAGGGGCACTTGTGCCAAACGCAATCACCGAAAAACCAACAATAAACGGTGGTATGGCAAACAATTTCGCAAGCTTTGAAGCTGACTCGATTAATATATCTGCACTTTTAATAAGTAATGCAAAACCAATGACAAGAAGTAAAAAGCTCATATAGTCCTCCAAATAGATGTTTATTTTTCACGTCAGTAACAAAAACAGTAGCTCTACCGATAAATCATAATAATTATCTTTATACCCACTTAATCCCCTTCAACAGATTATCATTTGAGTCTTTTAATCCAAATATTCATATCTTCAAAACCGCCACAAATATTGCAGTTATTTATAAGCCTTCCCGTGTACCTATATTGAAGTTTGCTCAAGGCTTTATTAATCCCAGGTTCAATAGCTCTGCATAAGCTGTAGAGGGTATAGAAGCCTTTTTCTTTCAAGGTTCTTTCAAGTTGGTACATAAGGTTTGTTAATAGCCCTTTGCCTCTATACCCCGGATAAGTGGCACAATCCGTTATTTCAGCGTTCAGGTTTAAGGTATCCATTTCCGCAGATGCAATACTGATTATCTTTCCCTCTATATCTACAACCTTGAACAAGGTTTTCGTGTTCAATATATTTTCCAGATAGCTTGCACTAAAAATAGGAGAAGGGTACGTTTTAAAAACCTCTTTAAACAAGGTTATCATTTGAGGTATGTCTTTTATGTTGGCGTCTCTAATGAAGATATTTTCGTCTATACCTGATATAAAGCTGCCCGGGCTGCTTACACAGTCATGTAGTATATTATTTTCTACCTGTTCTTGTTTTGAAATTTGCCTATTGGTATCCAAGTAATAGGATACGCAATACGCATCTTCACCTTTAAAGTACCCTGGAATTGTACCTTCTACAACAAAACCACTTTCACGGAACGGTTTTAATACCCCAATGCGACAGATGGATAGTATTTTCCCAAGCTTTTCGTTAGCAGTATAATCTGTGATTTCACCGAGTATATTTTCTGAAATACAAGTGTAGTCTAGGATTTTTAGCCGTGAATTTACATAATCCACATAAAGGTTTACGCCCTTGAAAGATATATTTTTGTTCCCGTCAAAGCTTAGTGCATTCATGGAATTTCTCCCTCCTGTTCACTCTTACGTTGCTTCGGGGGATCAGACAATTCCTTTCACCCCTGTATAACTTTTCAAGTCCTCTATAATCGTTGTTCTTATATTTATCACAAAGCCCACAATTCTTGCATTGATGTGTCTTATCCTGCGGCTCTGCATAGGTGCAGACGACGCCTTCAAAATTCCTCAAAATTACCTTTTCAGGAGATTGGGAAATTAAATATTGGGGACTTACGGGAATTTTCCCACCACCTCCAGGTGCATCTACAACAAACGTAGGTACTGCAAAACCTGATGTATGCCCTCGCAGCATTTCGATAATTTCGACTCCTGCTGAAACCGGTGTTCTAAAATGTTCGATTCCTTCGGATAAATCGCATTGATACAGGTAATAGGGGCGTACCCTATTTTTCACTAGCTCTTGTACGAGGTTTCGCATGATATAAGGGCAGTCATTAATGTTTTTTAACAATACTGACTGATTGCCCAAGGGTACTCCTGCGTTTGCAAGCATTTCACAGGCTTTTTTGGATTCTTGGGTTAATTCCTTAGGGTGGTTGAAGTGGGTATTAATCCATACGGGATGGTATTTTTTTAGAATATCACATAGCTCCGGTGTTATCCTTTGGGGCATGACAACCGGTGTCCTTGTACCCAGCCTGATTACTTCCACATGTTCAATCTTCCTAAGAGATTCAAGGATATAGCCAAGTTTTTTATCGGATATGCACAGGACATCACCACCTGAGAGTAATACATCCCGCACTTCCTTATTTTTTCTTATATACTCAATTGCTTCATTGATGTTTTTTAAGGACAGTGATTGATCTTCATTCCCTGCAAAACGTCTTCGTGTACAGTGTCGGCAATACATGGAGCATTGGTCGGTTACAAGCAGTAGCACCCTGTCGGGGTAGCGATGGGTTAATCCAGGTAGGGGGGAGTCGACTGTTTCATGCAATGGGTCGCTGCTGTCACACTCGGAAATATTGGTCTCGTATATGGTTGGGACGGCCTGACGCCTTATAGGACAGTTATGATCGTCCTTATCCATAAGCATTGCATAATAAGGAGTAATTGCCATTCTCAAGGTTTGCAGGCATTTTTTTACGCCTTCCCGTTCTTCATAGGTTAGGTTAATGACTTGTTCCAGTTCTTCCAGCGTAGTTATTCTATTTGAAATCTGCCATGTCCAATCCTTCCATTGTTCTTCCATAACATTTGCCCATAAGGGTATTTGATTATAATGTCTGTTCAAAGTAAAAACCTCCCTCGATTGTTTTAACTGAATGTACTACTCTAATCATCAAAAGCCCTCCATTCATCATTAAAATTAAAAACGCTACAGATGTTTATCCGTAGCGTCAGCTAAAAAAGGGTACGACTAACAAAGCATACCTATCACCTTCTCTTCCAACGCTTACGAGATTAGCTGACGGATTCGGGTCGAAAGTTAACCCTACACGAAAAACATCGTGACTCACCCCTATAAATGGTTCTCCCGTTTCATGACTGAACTCAGCGAGTAATTGTATTTAATTGTAATAAATAAGGACAAACAAATATAAAAAGGGTCGAAAACTCGCAAATAACGAGCTTCCCACCCCAGAAGCCTAAAACTCTTGAAAGCGAATGTAACATTCGCCCAACCGCAAGTTTGCCTTATTAAGTTTCCATTATTATAGCATAGAGTACGACTCATTTCAAGTTGAAAATCCGATTATTCGATAAAAGCTTATTATCGGAAAAATTTAATACGTAATAGATCAATACTATACTTACAGTTTGCAGGATTTTATGGTTAAGAAAAACCGGTTTCACTTCAAATTTTCCCGTTTTCCTTAAAGCTGTAGTAATTTCCTTCACTTACAATCACATGGTCATATACTTTTATTCCCATTATTTCCCCTGCCTGTACTAATCTTTTGGTAGTCTCAATATCATCCTTGCTTGGGGCAGTATCACCGCTAGGGTGGTTATGGAAACAAACAATTTTAGAAGCATTGCATAGAATAGCTTGTTGAAACACCTCTCTAGGATGAACGATAGCCGCTGTTAAGCTTCCGACAGATATTATATGTACTCCGATGATCTTATTTTTTATAGTTAGTGTGATTATACCGAATTTTTCGACAGCTGAGTTATTTATATCAATTACAATGTCAACAATAGATGCAACGGTCTGTGCATCTTTAATAAATTTATTATTTATATCATATTTTCCACTTTTCTCCTTAATAAGTTTAACAGTATACTGGTTTATAATGTAACTCACAACCTTTGTACCTCTCAATCGCTTATAGAATTATTTCTTCCATAAAATTCATACGTCCAAGATAATTATACCTCCAACTATTTATTTCCATCAAGTTTAATATTTTTTATTTCCTTGCCTTATTCAAGTTTATCATAAGTTAAATCATCGAAAAACAACAATCGCACTTTGCATATGGAAAAAATTTTATTTTAAATATATACAAATTTCCAAAAATATTGTAATATTATTGTACTATTTGGATAAATATGTAGAATGCAGAGAGGTTGTGAGGTATGCTTTCCAAAGTAAAGAGTTGTGGCTTGATCGGAATTGACGGTTATAGAGTAGAAGTAGAAACGGACATAAGTAATGGTATACCTGCGTTTGAAATCGTAGGATTGGGTGACACTGCAGTTCGCGAATCAAAGGAAAGGGTCCGTGCGGCCATTAAAAATAGCGGTCTTGAGTTCCCTGTCAGGAGAATCACTATCAACCTGGCGCCTGCAAACCAGAGAAAAGAAGGGTCTGCCTATGACCTGGCCATCGCATTAGGGATTCTGACGGCTACAGACCAGATTCACACCCCTATATTGGACAAATACATGTTTATCGGCGAATTATCCCTGGATGGAGAAGTGAAGCCGGTAACCGGTGTACTGCCCATGGCCATCCGTGCAATGAATCAAGGCGTGGAGTATCTGGTGCTGCCGGTAGCCAATGCGGATGAAGCTGCAGTGGTGAAAGGAGTTCAGATTCTGCCTGTAAGGAATTTGTCAGAGATCGTTCACCATCTGACTGGGGAAAAACAAATCGCAAGACATACTGTAGATATCGATGCCATCTTTAACGGAAACATCAGCCATGAACTGGATTTTGCCGATGTTAAGGGGCAGGAAAATGTGAAAAGAGCCATGGAAGTGGCTGCCAGTGGGGGGCATAATTGTATCATGATTGGGAGTCCCGGCTCTGGAAAAACAATGTTGGCTAAGAGGCTTCCTTCCATTCTCCCGTCCATGACTTTCGAAGAGGCCTTAGAAGTTACCAAAATTCACAGCATAGCAGGGACTTTACCACCTAAAACCTCCCTCATTACAAACCGACCCTTTCGAAATCCTCATCACACAATTTCAGCCATAGGATTGGTAGGCGGCGGAAAGTACCCGAAGCCGGGCGAAATCAGCCTGTCTCATTACGGGGTGTTGTTCCTGGATGAGATTCCGGAGTTTTCAAAAGATGCACTGGAAGTCATGCGCCAGCCACTGGAGGATGGAGTGGCTACCATCTCCAGAGTTAATGCCAGCTTGTCCTATCCAGCTCGTACAACTTTAATCGCAGCCGCAAACCCGTGCAAATGTGGCAACTACTTAGACAGTAGTAAGCAGTGTAACTGTACACCGAAACAAATCCAGCAGTATATGGGCAAATTAAGCGGCCCTCTGCTCGATCGAATCGACATTCATATCGAAGTGGCTTCTGTAAAATACAAGGATCTGGAGAGTACAAGGGAAGAGGAGAAATCCAGTGTAATCCGTGCCAGAGTCAATAAAGCAAGGAGAGTACAGTTGGAAAGGTATAAAGGACTTAATATCTATTCAAACTCCCAATTGCAAGCTTCCATGATCAGCAAATTTTGTAGACTGGATGACAAGGGAAGAGAGTTGCTCAAAAATGCCTTTGACCGACTGGGATTGAGTGCAAGGGCTCACAGCCGGATATTGAAGGTCGCCCGGACCATCGCGGATATGGAGGAAAGTGAGGAGATCAAACAACAGCATTTAGCAGAAGCGATCCAGTATAGAAGTTTGGACAGAAGATTCTGGAATACATAATTAGAACATAGACCAATCCTAGACAACGGTTATATAGTACGAATATTTTTCGTATGCCTAAAGGATAGACGTGGAAGGGGTATCCCTATGTATTGCAGAAAATTTGTATTATTAGCAATTGGAGTAATAACAGCACTCTTCATATTAATATATATGATAGTGAGTATGGCTCTGGGAAACAAGGGTCTACTGATTCCCGCTATCGTGGTTGCAGCATACATAGTCTATATTTTTCCGACCATAATTGAGGAATACAAATCTTATAAGCGTGACAAAGAGAGTGGGTTGCAGGAAGCCGTTATGAAATTGTATGATGTAAAAATTTTTAGTAAAAGTGTAAGAGATGGACAACCCGCATTACCTATGGTTACTTTTAAAGGAAAAGATGTAAATGACTATATTACACTTAGTGGAGATTTTTCAAAGGTAAAGCTAATAGAAGGAAAAAAATATAAGATTGTGTTTTACAAGAATTCCAGAATGTTAGTCGATATTAAGGCATTGTAACGTATTTTAGGTGCTTGATTTTCCTTCGAAATGGTTTTGTGGCGGGAGCTCGGTAATTCCATAATTTCAGGCGACAGTTATCCAGGATGTTTGGCCATCAGTTCCATGTTCACTCTTTTACCAATAAATGTTATAATCAAGTTATCGCAAACTTTGAGGAGGATAACCATGTCAAAACCCTATAACGAGGTTTTCAAATCAGCCAAATATAAGCTTGCCGGTCACGGAGCAAGAAGTATAGGAGCCCTTATGGAGTCCTTTAAACATATGGATCCTTCCATTAGCTCGGACGTTTATGGATCAGGCAAAATTATCAATGACTTTGAAGATGAAATAGCGAATCTTTTAGGAAAGGAAAAGGCCGTCTTTTTCCCCAGCGGAACTATGGGACAGCAAATCGCCATCCGTATATGGGCGGATGGAGCGGGGTTGAAAAAAGCAGCCTACCATCCACTTTGTCATTTGGAGATTCATGAAAAGGATGGTTTAAAAGTACTCCACCATATGGAGCCCATTTTATTAGGTGATATCAACCGACTTTTCACAATTGACGATGTAAAGTCAATAAAGGAGCCCCTTGCCTGCCTGCTGATCGAACTCCCTCAGCGAGAAATCGGGGGGCAGCTGCCTTCTTGGGAAGAACTGGTTGAAATATCCGAGTTTTGTAAAACGAAAGGAATAAAGCTGCATTTAGACGGTGCCCGTCTTTTTGAGGTACTTCCTTATTATAATAAGACGGCAAGTGATATCTGCTGCTTATTTGACAGCGTCTATGTCTCCTTTTATAAAGGCCTGGGCGGTGTTGCAGGAGCACTGCTTGCAGGCAGTGCTGATTTTACCGAAGAGGCCAAGATATGGAAAAGAAGGCATGGCGGCGATTTGATAAGCCTATACCCTTACATAGTCAATGCAAGATATTGCATGAACAAACGTATGGGAAAGATGAAAGAATATTGGCAGCACGCCGTAGCTGTCGCTGATCGATTGAATAAAATAGAGGGGGTAAAAACGGTCCCCGAGATTCCAGTTTGTAATATGTTTCATGTGTATTTTGACGCTTCTAAAGAGGCTCTGGAGAGAGTTTTTACCCATATAATCGAGCAATACGATTTAGCTATAACAATGAACCCGAAGGAGATAAATCTCTCCCGCTGTGTGACTGAGTTATCCTTTGGAGACAGCTTTAGCCTTATCCCACAGGAAGTTCTGGATAAAGCTTTTGACCAACTGGAGTCTGAGTTAAAAAAAGTCTAGAAATGAATGCCAGGGAGTAAAGTTTCACTACGTAACGAGCGAATAACTTTACTCCCTGGCATTCATTTATTATTAATTAATCAGAATGCTTGAAATTAAATTTCCTATATAGAAACAGCTGTAATAGAGCAGCTTTACATTTCATAACCATAGATTAAATTATTGTTAATTATCTCCAGACTTACACTACTATTGTTTCTGCTTCCACACATGATACTCAATCCTGGGATTGATAAATTCCTCCAAATCATCTACAGCATCACCTAGATTTTTTAAAACCTCGGGTGGTACTGTGCCGTATACCCGGCTCCTGCATTCATGGAAGGCTTCTTCCTTTTCCTGCTGTTGGAAGCTCCCGGTAGCTTTCAGTGGATTCACCATTTTCTGATTTATATAGGCAACATTGCTTTCAATTACATGGTCCAGCGACTCCAGACTGTTTCGCAGCAACTCAGCTTGATTTTGTATGCTGCTTTTTTTCAGATGGATGGTAATAACCTTGTACAGATAATATACTAAAAAAACAACACACCCAAAGAATACGAGAGAGGCGATAAATATCACAACACTAGTCATTGTTTGTAAACTCCTTTCTCAGCCGATTGACCAGACAAAGCAGCATTCCTTCAGAGACCGGCTGGTCAAGGGTTTCTGTATGATCATTGAACAACAGACCTGCTGCGAGAAGCTCATCGTTACATTTTTTCGCCCAGTGCTCCTGTGGATTACTGCTGCCTGGAGGCGTTTCCGGCTGCTCACTTGAAAGAAGCTGTTTTCTCAGCCGGTTAACCAGACAGAGTACTATACCTTCCGTAGCCGGCTGATCAAGGGTTTTCGAATGATCATCAAATAACAGTCCGGCTGCAAGAAGTTCATCGTTGCAGGATTGTGCCCAGTGGGGTCCATTGTCCGGGGGATTCTCATCCGGTGCAAAATCATCAGCGACTCTTTGCTGCATGGCAACGATTGTTTCTCCATATCCGATTCCCGGTACCGCCCATCTGCCATTCAAATCCTCCCAGTTCGGTGCAATCCCTCTTTGTACATAACTAAAGCGATGGTCGTATAACGGTCTTCCAGCAGGCAGCTGAGCGGTGGTTCCATAGGCATAGAGATGTTGGATGTGGGCTTCAACACCCACTTCTGCTGTTGGGAAGGATTCGCCTGGATTGGATGGTCCAGTGGCACCAAGGCCTGCAAAGTTGTTTTGCTCCGGTTGAACTACACCGGTAAACTTCAACCAGTTGGTTTCCAGCATGGACTGCAGGAAACCAAGGTCTGCCTTGATTCCATAGATTGCAGCAATCTGGTAATACAGGTCTACAATAGCAAGATCACCAGACGGATTATTTACAGAAAGTGCTTTCTTTAACTGACTCGGTACCAGCCCAGAATTCCCCAGGATGGGTGTTTTCGTTGGCAGTTCAACAGGTGCATATTTGCGAACTGCTGCGGCTACGGCGTTTGTTAAGGTATCCTGCCACTGCGGTGAAACCAGCAGGTTATAGTCTGCTGCGTTATCTATAAAACCAAATTCTACAATGATTGTTTCCACAGACGGATAGGTTTGCCGGATGATAAAGTAATAGTCGGTACCGGGATTTACGGTGCTTTCCCGGCTATAGATTTTACGCGTACTATATCCAGTCGCAGCTACTTCCTGAAGAATCAGACCGGCCAGTCTTCCATCAGAGTGTATGCCATGGATTACTTCCATCCCACGGGCAGTACCATTGAAAGAGTTATTGTGGCAGGAAATACATAGCTGGGCACCGGAGGACTTAATGAGGTCCGTTAAAGTATTTGAATCATAGTTAATATCGTTAATGATGGAGGTATCTACATCATATCCCAAACTTTGCAGTTTGGTCGCTAATTGCTGGGAAAATATCAAATTCAGGTCCTTCTCCTGAGTGCCAAAAGCAATGGCACCGGGATCGCTTCCGCCATGCCCTGAATCAATTATTATTTTCATTTTGATCAACTCCAATGTGATTTATTGCCGAAGGGAGAGTGAAGATATATTTTCACCCGCTTTTACTAAAGAATAATAAAATTTCCAGCTTTTTATTTTTTGGCCTGTCTTACATGAAACTCGATCCTGCTGTCCATCCATGTATCGACATCCCTATAAAACTCACTCAGTTTTTGTCTACCGTCCTGACCAAGGATCTTATCGATTTTTTCTTTTGCCATGGTAAAAGCTGCTCTTTGCTCTTCCAGTGAAAGGGCCCCCTTGTTCTTTTTCAGACTATCGACATAGTTGGTATTCACAGCGGCTATAGAGGTACTGATGGCGTTTTCAGTTAGTTCCAATTGCTTCGTAAGTTCCAGCTTTTTTATATTGCTTTCCAACTCGGCTATTTTCTTTTTAAGGAACGCAATGATGTATGCTGTCAGAACGGGCAAAATTGGAATAAGCATAACATTTACAATGGTTAACAGCAGTTGATTCAGATCAAAATTGTTACTCATACATACACCTCACCGTAATCTAACTTCATAATATTATATGAACTTATTTCGAAATCGTGCTACAAATCGTAGGTTGGCGGCTTTCAACGTTTATGGATTGGGAGTAAAATAACTTCCGCTATTACTTTGCCATACCCGGCATGAATGTTATGAATATGGGACTTTATATGTGAATTTACTCTGCATCCAAATGGTCCAACTCCCGGTCATTCATGTGCTGTATATAAAGTAATGTATAAAATTCGCCGTCCAAAATGAGCCGAAAAAGGGTAGAAGCAATTTTTCACTGTACCTTAATTATGTAAAATTTCATAAACATAAAACAACTTTTGTGTAACCATTTTAACCCAAATAAATATACTAATACTGTAGATAATCAAAAGATAAAAAAATGGATTAAATTACTCAAAGATTATTCTTATTTATTCTAATGTATTATGTAATAAGGAGGTTTTATTCTATGTCACATCCTGATAACGATTATGTAAAAATCGAAGCGGGTCAGATTCTGAATCCGGATTCTTTCCCACCACCGAACGAACTGGTTTGCATCCAAGTTCCGAAGGTGTTTGACCAGGTAGCAGTAAGAGATTGTGTTACAAGAACTATTACACTGATTCCCGGGTCCGGAGTTTTTAATCCCTCCTTCGCTTTCGAAGGCACTGATGGCTTCGATATTACTGAAGTAAGAGTTATATCCAGTACTGATTCTTTGGTAAGACCTGGATTTAAGAGACTGAAATTGTTCGTACGGGTTCGATATACCATCCATTACACCGATGGTACCAACCAGTTAACCCAGGTAGACGAAGCCGGTTATAACCTTACCATCAATGAAATCTATTGCCCGAACTGCCTGGCTCAGATTGGCGTAATTCACTATCCGAAAGATCCTACTACGCGTGATGAAGACGGTTTGATAGTGAAAGTTGAAGCACTTGTCGAGACATTTAATGATGCAATCAACCCGTTAACCGGTGTATTATCACTGGATGTAGGTGCATTCTTTGTTGTTAAGTGTGAATGTGTTGTACAACTGTTGATGCCTGCGTATGGATATTGTCCGGTTCCACCCGAACAAGTCATCAATCCTTCATCACAAACTTGCCTCACATTCAATGATAAACTTTTGACTCCGTTCCCAACAACATTCTTCCCCGATCAAAAATGGAACCCTCTCGATAAAATAGATTGCTAGGGGTCGGCGAAAGAATAACTTATGCTACAATTTTGCTATACCCTGTATGGATACCATAAAGGGTCCGCAAAAAAATCGCAAGTAATTCTTTCGCTCTCCCGGGGAACATGGGGTCCGGAACTGCATGGCAACATGCAGTTCTAATTTTTAAGGGGGAGTGAATGGATGTCTTTATACTATGTATCATTTCCAACCAAGTCCCAAGCTTTTCTTATGGAACGAAGACTTAAAATCGAGGGAATTGCATGTGAACTGACATACCTGCCGAGAGAACTCATGGCCGATTTATGCAGCATGGGAGTCCGCTTTGATGAGAGTGAATACGCGAAAGCTATCAATGCAATCCGGCGCTCAGGACTTCCCGGATGTAAGCTATATAAAGAGTTTATGAGTTCAAGAGGAAGTCGTTATGTTGAAGAACGTATATAAGAATGTGAAAAAATAAGGCCGGAATTTACCGGCCTTATTCTGTATGTTTACGATGTTTGTACCTCATATTTCCGTAATTATTTATGGATGTGGTAACTCATTATGGCTATAAACATATGATGGTAGTATACGCCGCTGAGGAATAAACTTACACGGCAGCGGAGTATGAACCTCTCTGCATGAGCATGCCAGCAATCAAGGAAGAACGTAATGCCCGTGCTCGGTATAGTAAAAGAACGTGAGTATAAAGAGGTGAAAACAGTTATGGAATCAAAAGTCTATTTACTGCTATCGAAGGCAAACATTATGCTTCTCTTATGAGAGAGATCATTTTACCATGTGCGATATTGGGCATATTTTGTTTGTCCTGGCAAGAAAGAAGCCTGCTCCGGTACTTCAGACCTGAGCTCTTTATCGGCAGTCCGGCAATTTGAGTCAAAACCATAACTTATAATAAGGAAGGTACAGTATGAGAATATTGCATTTCGGTCCAGCAGGTGCAGAAGCCAACTTTTTTTCACTGTTGACGGGTTTTATGAATCTAGGCCATGAGGTTAGAACCTGTAATGTTATCCGGCGCGATGATGTAGAGGTTCTTGCTGAAAATGCCATCACAGAGTTTAAGCCTGATTTTGTTATTACGGTTGGTGGCTGGCATGCACATTATGATGCTCCAAAGCTTTGGACGGTAATAAAAAAACATGCCATACCAAATGTGTACTGGGCGATAGAGGACCCTACCTTTTTTGATTGGGTGAGTGCCCAGTACGTAAGAGAATACGATTTTGTATTTACCGTAAGTGAAGAATACCTTCCCAAGTATGCTGAATATGGCGTTCCTTCAGCATTTCTTCCTTATGCATGTAATCCCCAATACCATCGGCCTGTTGAGATAGATGATCGATATAAAAACGATATCATTGCTATGGCCAATAAGGTAAAGGAATATGATCCCGCCAGAAACAGCTTCAGGAATAAGAGTTTCAAGGATATTGTGCTGCCTATTATGTTAGGGAATTATGACATAAAGTTGTACGGTAATGCCTGGGAAACCTATGAACCGAAATTACCGGAACACAAACTCGGAGGATATATAAGTGCTCAAGACGTCTTAAAGGCCTATTCGGCAGCTAAAATCAATCTGGCAATCCAATGGGATTATTCAGGGCACATATGTTACAGGATATATGAAGCGCTTGCCTGTGGATGCTTTGTCATATCTCCCTATACAGAGGCACAGGCAAAATTCTTTACCCATGGACGCCACATTATTTACTCCCATAATGAAGAAGAGACAAAAATGTATGTTGATTACTATTTGCGTCACGATGAGGAAAGACAGCAAATAGCGCTGCAAGGGCAGGAAGAGGTTTATAAAAATCATAATTGCAGTTTACGTGCAGCAGTTGCAATGTTCTACCTGAAACAGAACAAATTAATCTCTTAATATACTTCAAGGGATTAAGTAGTATGTATATCATTTAGCAGCAGAATTCGGAAGATGGAATGGAGAGGATTACTACGAAGATCTCTGGGTAACCAATGCCATCGGAACAAAAAATATGCTGAGGCTGCAAAAAAGTTCGGTTTCAAAATGATTTTTACCGGCAGCTCCGAGGTTTATGGGGATTATGACGGCATAATGGCGGAAGATGTATATAACCAAAGCCATAAAGGACCTGGAATACCAGCCCAGTGTACTGCTTACGGACGGAATTCCCAGAACTGTTGAATGGATGAAAAAAGTTTATGATTTAAATTAAAGAGCATAAAACAAAGCAGCCGGGCCAGCCCGGCTGCTTTGTTTTATGCTCTTTTGTCAGTTTTGCCACCAATCCGGATTATCCTGGTACCACTTTACAGTTTCTCTGAGACCATCCTCAAATCTGTATTTACTATCCCAATTCAGATTGTTTCTGATTTTGTAGCTGTTAAGGGCATACCGTCGGTCATGGCCCGGCCTGTCGTTTACCATGCGTATAAGGCTCTCGGGCTTATCCAGGATCTTAAGGATTTTCCTGACAAGTTCCATATTCGAATATTCCTCTCCGGTTCCAATGTTATAAATCTCACCGGGTTTGCCGTAAAATAAGACCCGGATGATTCCGATGCTGTGATCCAGGACATGAATCCATTCCCTTACATTGCTCCCATCACCATAGACAGGTATGGGCTTATCCTGTAAGGCATTGGAAATACATTTAGGAATGAATTTCTCGGTATTCTGGTAAGGACCATAATTATTACAGCATCTGGTTATTAACACAGGCATCCCGTAAGTTTGGAAATAGGATCTGACCATCATGTCCGCCGAAGCTTTTGAGGCTGAATAGGGACTGTTGGGGAGAAGGTTCGATTCTTCGGAAAAGTAATCCCTGTTATTCTCCAGACTGCCATACACTTCATCCGTGGAGATCTGAATAAATCGGTTTCCACTGAAGTTTCGCTTCGCCCAAAGGTAACGGGCACCCTCCAGAAGCGTCAATGTTCCCATAACATTGGTTTCCAGGAAAACGGAGGGGTGACCGATGCTCCGATCGACATGGGATTCAGCTGCAAAGTTTATGATATAATCCGGTTTGTATTTTTTCAGGACATAGTTCACCAGTTCTGAATTGCAGATATCACCCTTTATAAAATGGTACCGGGGTGAGTTTTCCAGTTCTTTTAAATTATCTAGGTTTCCGGCGTAGGTCAGTTTGTCTAAATTGACAACAATGAAGTTTTTATTTCTCTTCAAAAAATACTTAACAAAATTGCTGCCTATGAATCCCGCTCCACCCGTAATAAGTAAAACTTTCATCATAATACCCCTCTTTTCACATAAAGTAAACATAAATTTTCTTAAGGTACCGTAAAGGAACAACTTACATTTTTATAGGTTATCCCTTTACAAATCCTGCTGGACCGTTTTTGAAGGTATTAAACCAATTTCTTTTGTCATTCTTATACATAAACCTCACTGTCATCCCCGACCAGTAGAGAATTTGAATTCGGTCTATATTTCTTTCCTTTGATTATAGCATTTCTTCCGATTAGACTGCTGTCAATTTTTTTATCAACATTCTCAATCTGGGTACCCTCTAAAATAATGGTATTTTCCACTTCGCAGTTACTGATTTTCACACCACTGCTGATAGCGGTATAAGGCCCCAGATAGCTATTGATAATACAGGAGTTATCCCCAATAATTACAGGTCCGCGGAGGATGCTGTTTTCGATGATAACATTCTTTCCAATGCATACTTCACCTGTATATGTTGAATTATTATTCAAAGGAGTTTCAAATATGCTTTTAATTTCGCCGAGAGTTAACTGATTCGCCTCCAGGATATCTTTCAATTTTCCCGTATCCTTCCACCAGCCTCTTATTATTTCAAAGGATATCTTTCCGCCCATTTCCAGCAGCTTTTGCATAGCATCGGTTATTTCAAGTTCACCTCTTTTGGATGGTTTTGTATTTTCTATAGCAGGAAATATACTTTTATCAAATAGGTACACTCCTGTTATAATTAAGTCACTAATAGGTTCCGGAGGTTTTTCTATCAGTCGTACTACCTGACCGTTTTCGACTACTGCAACACCAAAACCCGTTGGATTTTGAATTTTGTGCAGTAAAACAGAGGCATTTGAGCCCGTATCCCGAAAAGATTTGATCAAGGAGTCCAATTCCATTTGAAAAAGATTATCGCCTAAAATCATGAGGAAATCACTATCCTGAAGGAAATCTGCAGCTGTTTTGACAGCATGAGCAAGTCCAAGTGGAAGCGGCTGGTATATATAGGTTACGTTAACATCCCATTTATCACCATTGCCCACTGATAGTTTTATTTCATCCTGCGTATTGCCGACGATGATACCGACCTCTGTAATGCCTGCTTTTGCCACTTTTTCAATGATATAATGCAAAATTGGCTTGTTCGCCACAGGAAGCAGTTGTTTCGCAATTGTATAGGTTAATGGCCGTAATCGAGTTCCTGTACCACCGCTTAAAATAAGTGCTTTCATAAAACACCTCCTAGTTATGTCTACTTATATAATATTGAGTTGGACTACAAAAGGTGTATAAATAGGGAGCCAATTTGAAATTTTTCAATCTAAAGCATACCTCCATATGACAGGATACAGCTGGAGATATCATACCATAAACCGGGTATAGTAAACATAAGGGTAAAGCAAGTGCATACGCGAGAAAATTGGTGGAGTGGATATTTAGCAAGGGACTTTGTTCAGAGATACCAGGTTACACAATGCTTGGAAACCACATACAATAAACGGAAACGATATATTTCTATGAAACTCGTATCTGTTTACGATGAAAGGATCAGGGATATGGTGCCTCCTTTTTTAAGCTTTGTTACATGGAACCGTATGGGATTGACAGCGCGGAATCTATCAAGACTCTTGTCGTTGCCCGAAGATTTTGAAATGCATATTATTGATAATAACTCTCTGGATAGTACCTGGGAGTTTATTCAGGACCTGTCGGATCCACGTAAGAGGAATGTATTCCGGAATACAAAAAGCAGGGAATCGATGCGCATCTGATGACTCATGCCTGTTACTCCTCGGCCAAAATTGCACTGGGTCTTCAGACTATGGGAAATTCCAAAACGCATTGCTCGGTAAGAACCTTTGAAATCATGGGCTGTGGAGCTTTTCACCTTAGTCGGTACTCACCGGCTTTAGAATATTATTTTAAGAAAGGTATCCATATGGAATGGTCAAAATCCGCAGATGAGACTTTGGAAATTGTGAAGTTTTATTTGTCAAAGGAGAGAGCAAGAGAAAAAATCGCTCGTAAAGGACAGCAGGAGGTATATGAAAACCATACGATTTTACACAGGGTAAGATCTGTACTGGACATCGTTTGAAAATATAAATAAAGTCTCATGGAGAGGTTGTTTTCCGTACTTTTGTAACTGATAGATGACTTTGTAAGTGCAAGACAGAAATATGTGTACATCAGTTTACATAAGCTGCAACATCTCTGGGTCTCTCTCATATGATGTAGTAGTACGAAAACATTGACAAGGTGATGGAACGTGAAGGATATCGTTATTTTAGGAGCCGGTGCTTTCGGAAAAGAAGTATCTCAGCTCATTAAAGATATAAATCAGGATAAAAAAACGTGGAACTTTCTGGGGTATATCGATGAAACTCCGGAAAAGAAGGGCACTATCATAAACAATGACCCGGTGCTGGGGGGGTTCGAATGGCTTGATAAAAATTCGAACAAAAACATCTGGGCTGTATGCGCTGTTGGCAGCACCCGGGGTAAATACAGCATTATCAATAAAGCAAAGGCATACCATGTTAACTTTGCCAACGTTATACACCCCAGTGTAGCCTGGAATGATTTCATTGAGCTCGGAGTAGGGAATATCATTTGCTGGAACTCCTTTTTATCGGTGAATATTAAGTTGGGAGACCATGTAGCTATCAACCCCGGGGGAGGAATAGGACATGATACCGTCATCGGAGATTACAGCACTCTTTATTGGGATGTAACATTATCAGGAAATGTGACTATTCATGAGGGCTGTGAAATAGGTTCAAAAGCCGTAGTCATTCAACAGAGAACTGTTGGTAAATGGACCATCGTCGGTGCAGGTGCTGTAGTTGTTCGAGACTTGCCCGCAAACTGTACAGCGGTGGGGGTACCGGCAAAGCCTATAAAGTTTTTTTCCGAGTAGAATGCCCAGCGTGTACTTTTTTATACATCAACTACCGAAATACATTAAATTTTCAAAAACGCTTACTTAAAAGCGTTTTTGATTTATGTTTTATTTTTTACTCACGTATGGAAAATTGTAACATTTATTTTGTCTTAACATAATATGGATATTGAACAATCAATAATTCTGAAAGGAATGATGAAAAACATGACACCTCCTTTTCTAAGTTATATCACTTTTAATCGACTGGGTTTGACAGCCAGGAATCTCCAGTCCATACTGAATACCCCTGAAGACTTCGAAATGCATATCATCGACAGTAATTCCAAAGATAACACCTGGGAATACATTCAGGACCTGAAGGACCCCAGAATAAAATCCAAGACACAACTCCCGGTCAATGTGGGTCCTATTTATGCACTAAATCTGAACATGGCCAGAAGAAGACCTGATCAGTACTTCCTTACTATTGACAATGACGTGCAAATCAAAACCCCTGACTTTATTTCCAAATTTATGACTGTCTTCAATACTTTCCCGGAAGTTGGCGTTCTAGGCGTAATGAGAACAACTCCGTATCTCCCCATTTATCCTGAGGTTGTAACCAAAACAAGAAATGGAGTAACGTATCAGGAACTTAAAAATGGGCATGTGGATGTTATACTGGACTTTGTACATGGGTGCTGTCAAATGTTGAGACCTGAACTGATCAGCCAGATCGGCTATTGGAGTGAAGAATGCGGTTGGGGTGATGCAGAGCTTTCTCCCAGAGTCATGAACTACACCAATTACAAAGTAGGGTTTATGAGTGATGAAAATAAGAATAGCCTAATTGATATCGATATGACACAGTCTATCGATTGCTATTCCTGTACGGCGCAGCAGTATTGCAAACTGGATAAGAGTGATACTACCTGCTTCTCCATCCGAAACAAAACCTATAAAAACGGACCCTTTGTATCGTTATACAAGTGGAAATACCTAGAGGTGTTCAAAGAGCTGGCAGAAGGCAAGCGAACAGCTTATTGTGCATCCATATCCGACCCCCAATCCATGATAGACCACTATTATAACAAGGAATGGGCAATGGAGAACTTTGCATACTATATCGAAAACGGAAACTAAGACAATAATGCCGGAAGTTCATTTACAGAAAAGGGTGGAGGCTATGATTACAAAGAGATTCTGTTTTCAGCCTAAGCCCTTTTTAACTTCACTATTCTTTGGCTGCATCAGATTCTGAAACAAATAACATTATTTTCCGTGTAACATAACTACAAGTAATATTTTTATATAAAAAGTATTGATAAAATGAAAGGAATAGAATTATGATACCGCCATTCGTACATTATGTTACCTTTAACCGCTTAGGACTAACCATAAGGAATTTACAATCCGTTCTTGAAACAACGGATGACTTTGAACTGCATATTGTTGACAGTAATTCACAGGATAACACCTGGGAGTATATCCAGGATTTGAATGATCCTCGCATCAAATCAAAAACACGCCTGCCATTAAATTGCGGCCCAGTACTACCAGCCAACATGAACCTTACGAAACGAAAACCGGATCAATACTTTATTACGTTGGATAGTGATGTAAATATAAAAACCAAGGATTGGATATCTCGATTTATGAAGGTTTTTAATACATTTCCGGAAGTTGGGCTTCTGGGAGTGGCAAAAGGCGAGCCTTATGCGGAATTCTATCCACCTGTGATCCCTAAAAAGAAAAATGGAGTTTGGTATTTACAGTTAAGAGATGGATTCATTGATTCTCCATTGGATTTTGTACCGGGTTGCTGCCAATGCGTACGACCGGAATTATTCAATGAAATTGGATACTGGAGTGAGGAAAACGGCTATGGTGACGCAGAGGTATGCGCCAGGATCAATAACTATACCTCGTATAAAGCAGGATTTGTAATGGATATTGATATTGATATGATTCAAACCATCTCTTGTGATGAGTGCCAGGGTAAAAAGTGGTGCAAACTAGATCAGGTGGAAACAACCTGCTTTGTAATCCGTGACCGGCTCCATAAGAATGAAGGGGCGGCTGAGGTGTTTAAACCCAAATTCGATGAAACCTTTAAAGAACTGCAGGAAGGAAAGAGGACTGCGTATTGTGCCTCCATCATTGATCCGGAATCCATGCAAAAGCATTTATACCATAAGGATTGGGCATTGGAAAACTTTTCATTTTTTATTCAAAATGCCAATTAAAATAAAAAAACTAAAACAAAAAGCGATTCCAGTATTCATAATGAACACCAGGATCGCTTTTTCACTTTACGAGAAGGCTAGAGAAGTTTTATGACGGTAAATCCGTTATTTTCAGCTTCCACTTTATCGATGATGTTTCTTGTATCAAATTTTTCGAGGTACCTATTCCGAACACTTTAAAGCCCTTCATGGAATAACTGAGAGACAGGGGCAAACCGCCATAACCAAGTCCAAAAACTGCAATATGATTTCTACTGATATTCCTTCTACCACTCCTTACACATTGTAAACATAATCATTTTCAATACCCTTATGTTGCCAGGTAACATAAGGTACCAAAATGCTGCTGTTTTTGACTTTTACATCCTCTGTTCCGAACCAATTTTTATAAAAGATCCAGCGCCAACTGCACTCTTAGAGGCCTGGAAGGAATCAAGAGAGAAATAGATGCCTGTATGAAATATAAGAATTGTGTATCAGTAAGGCATGAGAATGCATAATATGGAAGTATGATATACATAATCAGGTGGAGTGTATCGCCGAAATTTTGAATTATGCATTGACATAATATACTACGTCATTACGGATATTCTCAAAATCGAGACAAGGAGATTGACGGAAAGGGATGAAACAATGACACCACCTTTTATAAATTATGTAACTTTTAACCGACTAGGTCTGACAGAGAGGAATCTACGGTCGGTGCTTGATACTACAGAAGATTTTGAAATGCATATTATCGACAGCAATTCCAAAGATGACACATGGGATTTTATCCAAAGCTTGACAGATTCAAGGATTAAATCCAAGACACGATTTCCTGTGAACTACGGTCCTATTTTCCCGGGGAATTATAGCCTTTTTAAAAGAAAGCCGGATCAATATTTTATTACTCTTGACAGTGATGTCAACATAAAAACAAAAAACTGGATTTCCCGCTTCATGGAAATCTTCGATACATTCCCTGAAGTTGGGCTTTTAGGTGTGCCACTGGCGAAACCTTACTCTCAATATATTCCGCCGGTCATCCCCCGAAGCAATAATGGGGTATCGTACCTGCAGTTGAAAAATGGTTTTGTGGACATAACCCTTGATTTTGTACCCGGCTGCTGTCAGTGTCTGCGACCTGAGTTGATACAGCAGATCGGATACTGGAGTGAGGAAAACTGCTACGGCGATGCAGAATTGTCCATAAGAGTGAACAACTATACTTCATTTAAAGCAGGATTTATCACCAGCATCGAAATTGATATGCTGCAGGAGATCCCCTGTAATCAGTGCCAGGCGCAACAGTGGTGCAAACTGGACAGGGTCATAACCACCTGTTTCAATATTCGGGATAAATACTACAAAAACCAAAGTGCTGCCAAAAAGTTTCATAAAAAATATCTTGATTCCTTTGCCGAGCTGGCACTGGGAAAGAGAACAGCGTATTGTGCTTCACTGTATGATGAAGAGTCCATAAAAAAACACCTTTACCATCAGCAGTGGGTATCGGAAAATATGGCATTTTTTTTAGAAAATTCAAATTGAGGTTACATATGATATCACCGATGATCAGTTATGTTACATGGAATCGAATGGGATTGACGGTACGGAATCTTTCTACGCTGTTATCCTGCCACGAGGATTTTGAACTATTTATTATTGATAACAATTCCCAGGATGACACATGGGCTTTTATAAATAGTCTGGAGGACCGAAGAATAAAAAACAGGATTCGTTTCAATGTAAATCGGGGACATGTGTATGCTACAAACTATAATTTATCCCTACGAAAAAAGGAGCAACTCTTCATTACAGTGGATAATGACGTAAACATCCATTCTCCCCAATGGATCACCCAGTTTGTGAGGGCCTTTGAGGAATTCCCGGAGATGGGTCTATTGGGGGCTGTGCCTCAGCAGTACTATAACAATTACAGGCTCACATATCTTCGGAAGGAACGCAATGGAGTAAGTTGTCTTGAGACGACAAAAGGATTTGTTGAAGGGTGTTGTCAATGCATACGCCCAGAGGTCTTCGACATGCTGGGGTATTGGGATGAGGAAAACTGCCTGGGGGATCTTGAGATATGCTATCGTATCCGCCACTTTACACCCTATAAGGTGGGTTTTTTACCCTCCATTGTAATCGACCAGATGCAGCAAATCCCTTGCAGTGAGTGCATCGCTTTTGAAATGTGCAGTCTGAACAAACCGGTGAACACCTGTTTCTCAATGCAAGAAAGGAAAAACCTTAATTCCGGTTTTAAGGATTCCTATAGTTTCAGATACAAGGAATATATAAAGGAAACTACAAAGGGGAAAGTGAAGGCGTACTGTCCGTCCATTCATGATCCCGAATCCATGGGAAAGGGAAGTTATAATATGCAAAAAGCACAAAAGAACTTTAGTTTATATGCCGGTTTATAGGATCGGTTTATATTTAATAATCCTTATAGGAGGGGAAATATGTAATGGAGTCATCACCGAAACCTTTTGATAAACCCATTTTGATAACGCAGCCTTTATTGCCGGACTTGAATGAAGTAACGCCCTATCTGAAAAAGATCTGGGATAGCAATCAACTTACTAATAACGGCATGATGTCAAGACATCTTGAAAATGATTTAAAACAATATTTGAAAGTTTCAAATCTTTCCTTGTTCTCCAATGGAACCATCGCACTGCAGATCGCCTGTAAGGTTCTGCGCTTATCCGGAGAAGTGATCACAACACCTTTTACTTTTGCGGCAACACCTCATTCATTGGCATGGTGTGGTATAACACCTGTTTTTTGCGATATTGAAAATGAAACCTTAAACATAGATGTAAATAAGATCGAGTCACTGATTACCGAAAAAACCACTGGCATTATGCCGGTACACGTTTTTGGGAACCCCTGTAAAGTGGATGAGATTCAAAGAATTGCCGAGAAATATAACCTAAAGGTTCTCTATGATGCCGCCCATGCTTTTGGAGTCGAAGTGGACGGAAGGCCCATCGGAGGCTTTGGTGATATTTCAATGTTCAGTTTGCACGCGACAAAGATTTATCATACGGTCGAAGGAGGAGCTTTGACCTTTGCCAATCCGGAGTTGAAGCAGAGAGCCGACTGGCTTCGGAATTTTGGCTTAATCAGTGAAGAATGTGTGATGGAGCCCGGAACGAACGGCAAGCTCAATGAATTACAGGCGGCGATAGGTTTACTTGTTCTTGATCTTGTGGATGAGGAAATCAATAACAGGAGAGAAATTGTCAAATGCTACCGGGACGGTTTAAGTGAAATCGAAGGATTGAAGTTCCTGAAAGATATAGAGGGGGTAAAACATAATTATCCGTATTTCCCCATTCGGATTGATAGTGAAAAATTCGGCATGTCCAGGGATGAACTCCATGAAAAGCTGAAGGGTTATAATGTATTTTCCCGAAGATATTTTTATCCTTTGTGCAGCAGCTTCCAGTGCTATCGAAATATTCCGTCTTCCTCGGAAGAAAATCTGAAGATTGCCGCAAAGGTTGCCCAGGAAGTATTGGCATTGCCGCTTCACGGCAGAATGAAAAAAGAGGATGTAGAAGCCACCTGTGAGATCATTCGATATCTAGCCCATAAATAAAAACAGGAAGGTGCAGGATGTAAAAACTGCACCTTCCTGTTTTTTATGCAATGCAAATTGACTTATTTTCTACCGGGTATATAGGTAAAATCCTTCTCCCGTCTTTCTACCCAGTTTGCCTTCCTTGAGCAATTTTTCAAAGATAGGATTCGGCCGATAGGCTTCATCCTGTAGCTGTTGGTACAATGAAGCTAAAGCAGCATGGACAACATCGATACCGATGATGTCACAAAGCGCAAAAGGACCTACAGGGTGGTTGGCACCGAAATGCATTGATTTATCGATATCCTCCATAGAGGCTACTCCAATTGAAAGTAAATGGGTGGCATTGTTAAGATAGGATAAAAGAAGCCTGTTTACGATAAACCCCGGAGAGTCCTTAACCAGAACATATTCCTTGTTAAGCGATTGTACAAATGCTTTTAAGACTTCTATAGTTTCCAAGCTCGTCTCACGGCCTTGGATAATCTCTACCAGCTTCATTTTGCTCACAGGATTGAAGAAGTGTAGTCCGGCAAAGGTATCCTTATAGGGTAAAGTCTTTGCCAGATCATTAATAGAGAGGGAAGAGGTATTGCTGCAAATGATGGCCGTTTCTTTTACAAGATTCGAAACACTTTGAAAAAGCTGTGCTTTTTGTATGTAATCCTCTGTAATGGACTCAAGAACCAAGTCTGCCTGTGAACAAACGTCCAAACTGTTTGAAATTATGATATTGGATTTAACCCGCTCGAGTTCGGTTTGATCCATGTTTCCTGAAGCCAACGACTTGTTCAGGATTTTGTTTAACTTGCTGTGAGGACCTGATACATCTTTGTGATACCATACATGTACAGTGTAATCATGCATTGCGGCTTCAATAGCCACACCCATGGCCATAGTTCCAGCCCCGAGCACTGCTAAATTTTTTATCATAGAAATTTACACCTCCTGTTATTTTATCCATTTTAGGAGTACAGAACCCCAGGACAGCCCTCCTCCAAAGCCGATGAGAGTGATTAGGTCTCCTTTTTTAAACAAGCCGTTTTTATAAGCTTCGGCGAGGGTGATGGGGACGGAGGCCCCGGAAGTATTTCCATATTTATCAATGGTGGTATAAGTCTTTTCCATGGGAAGACCGAGCTTTTCCATAGAGGTTTTGATGATATTTACATTGGCCTGATGGGATATGACCCAATCGATGTCCTGAACATCATACCCGTGGGTGGCTGTAACCGTCCGGATGGATTCCGGAAAAACTGCTGTAGCAAACTCCCATACTTTTTTACCTTGCATGGCAAATGCGTGAAGTCCTTTGTCCACAGTTTCATGGGAAGTAGGAATCCTGGACCCTCCGGCAGGATATTTGATTACATCCCAGCCCCTGCCGTTATTCATAATATAACTGCCAATAAAGCCCGGTTCCTCAGATTCAGACAAAACAACAGCCCCGGCGCCATCTCCAAAAAACACACAAGTATTCCTATCTTTCCAGTCAAGAATTCTGGAGTAGGTTTCGGCACCTACCACAAGCACATTTTTATAGCCGAGGCCCTTCATCATCCCTGCAGCGATGGTAATAGCAAAGACAAAGCCTGCACAAACTGCAGATATATCAAAAGCAGCCGCGTTTTTTGCACCCAGCTTACCCTGAAGGATGGCAGCGGTGGAGGGCTGAATCATGTCAGGAGAGGAAGTGGCAAGAATAATAAGATCAATATCTCCTGCTGTAAGTCCTGCATCTTCCAGGGCATCCAGGGAAGCATAAAGAGCCAGGTCGGAGGTGGCTTCACAAGGGTCCGCTATCCGTCGTTCCTTGATCCCGGTTTTGTTATAGATCCATTCATCAGAAGTTTCCACCATCTTCGCCAGGTCCCGGTTGTTCCAGGTTTTGTTTGGAACATAATATCCAATTCCTTTGATGCCTATATTTTTCATTTTGGCTCACCTTCTTAACTTTGATGTTTTATTACCTTAGCAGGAACACCCACGGCAGTGCATCTCGGATCAATATCTCTTATGGCAACTGCACCCGCTCCAAGTATGGACCACTCGCTGATGGTTATACCCTGTATTACGCAGGAGTTTGTTCCCAGCTCACATCCATTGCGTATGGTAACATTCCCCGAAACATTCACTGCTGGAGATAGTGTACAGAAATTTTCAATTTCTACATCATGCCCAATAGTGCAGTTCAGGTTTAGAATGTTAAAGCTACCTAATTTAATATTTGTAGTAAGTAGGGAAGAGGCACACAGGATATTTCCCATGCCCATATCAACAAACCGGGAGAGTCGGACTGTTGGATGCACCAGGTTTGGGAAATCGGCTTTAAAATGTTTTAAGAATTTATCGACCAGTTTTTTCCGCCCCATAGGATTCCCTACAGCAAACACCACATTTATATTTCCTGGATTATTTTCAAACCATTCGAATCCTCCAAGTATAGGTAATTCATTAATGATATGCCCTTTTTTAGCTTTATCGTCATCTATAAATCCGATGAGGTTCCATTGGAGAGCTTCATCGTTGATTTCTTCAATCAGCCACTGTACCTCTCGTGCAAATCCACCTGCACCGATAATAACAAGGTCTTTTCTGAACATACAAATCCTCTCTAAGTTCACAAAAAGTCTACATAATACATGATATGAAGTTCAACTCTTTTTTGTGCGGGGAAATTGCTAGAGTCGTCTTGCGCTTTCTTGGAAGGAAAGAGAAAACGGTTCCAATTAGAAAGCACTCCACTTTTTACAGGGAGTGCTTAACTGTAGGAATAGCAATGTTTTATGCCTTTAGTTTACTATTGTAAGAGTATGTTCTTTGTAATGCCTGGTGCTATACAAACCGGGACAGGAAAAATACAAGAAAAAACCCTAGAAAAGTAGTTAATCCTACTTCTATTGCCAAAAGGGAACCGGACAGAAGATTATCAAAAAACATCAGCACCAGATAGGAAAACACTCCGATTCCTGTGTAGGTTGCCATTTCCGAAATCGGCAGTCGCAAATCACAATACTTCCGGATCGCATTTAAATTCATAAATAATGCTGTTAGTGAAGTGATAATCATGGATATCCCATATCCATATATATTTATACCTGGAATTCCTGTAAAAATAACAATAAGAATCAATCCCTGGACTGAGACGATTAAGGAGTTTTTCAGGTTCAGATTTTGTTTCCCCAGACCATTAAGGATTCCAAAGGTTGGCGCCGAAACATAGCTGATGAAGCAACAAATGGCAGAAAACCGTATCATCCAGCCCAAATCGGTTCTATTATAGAATAATATGCCTAATGAGTCCGGGATTGTCAGCGCAACAATTAAGGTGGATATCCCCAGTAAGTAGCAGATTTTTAGCACCTGAGCTATTCTGCTTTCGGTTGCCCAGGAGTCATTTCTGCTTATACTTAAGGATAGATCGGGAATGAGCACCGTAAGCAGCGAGCCTACAATAACAAAAGGCAGATAAACGATATTCATAGCCATGCCCATGAACTTCCCTATAAGCGCAAGGGCGGAATCGTAGGATATTCCTGTGAATACGAGCATACGGGGAAGCGCCAGGGTAGATGCCGTAGCTATAATAGAAGATATTACACTGTTCAGGCATATGGGAGAGGATATTACCAGCACGTTAAAAAGCAATTGAATTCTGCTTTCCGACTTGGAGCGTCCTGATTTGCTTTTATTCCTGGTGGCTCTATAAAATGTATATAGAAGGAGAAAACTTATAAATTCGCCGATGCTCAGAGCAAAATAAGCTGCGGTTACAGTGCTTCTTACTTCCTGGAGGGATAATATTGTAATGGTCCCCAACAATATGATAATTCGGAACATTTTTTCCATGGAATCAATAAGGGCAGGTGTTTTATATTTGCCCATGCCATAAAAGTATCCTTTTAAAATCGCTGACATAGGTACAAAAAGCAGGGCAGGGCACACGATTCTTATAGCATCCGCGACTCTTGGATCTTTTATGATATAGGCGCAAATATTTGACGCATTTATAAAAACAAGAAATGCAATGGATAGGCTCCACAAAAATATAAAGGCAAAGATAGTAGTCATCGTTCTGCGCAGATTCCTAAAATCCTTTCTGCTATAGTAAACCGCAGATACTTTGGATATCGCTGTTACGAGGCCATCGCTGGTGAGACTTAACAGCAAACCGTACACAGGCATAATAATACCGTAAAGTCCCAACCCTTCAGCGCCCAGATTCTTTGAAAGAACGATGGAGAAAATAAATCCAATAATTCCTGTAACAAGGTTGGACAGGGTTAAAATAATTGAATCTCTGTAAAATTTATCAATCCTCATATGCGTTTGTACTCCAATTTCAATTTGCTCTAATAATTAATGTTATTCGGTGGGAGAAAAATATATGTTTTCTTCCAATGTCTTCCGGCAGTATCCACGGTTTATTCTGCAAAACAATAGTACTGTCAAAAAGAGCATACAATATAGCATAAGGAAAGTTTTCACTGAATAAGGAGAGGTGGTTAACCATGCGGGAATGCCGGGTGTGTGGAAAACCGGGAAATCTTCACAGACACCATGTGATCTATAGCCATGGAAAACGCAAAGCTTGGGAAACGAGGGAAAGCCTGATTGACATATGCTATGATTGTCATAAGCTGGTTCATACCCGTGAAGGGTTTGATATTGATATGCGGCTAAAGCTTCAGCTGCAAGCCGAGTATTTTAAAAAAGGATATAGTGAAGAAAAGGTGCAGCAGTTAATGGCAGGGAAACTGTATCTCCTGGAGGGGAGGATATGGGGGACACAGGTGTTTAGAACAACAAAAACAGGTTTGTAACTTTATTGTTAAATGCGTTTTCGGAAAATTTGCTTGTTTATGGTCGTGATATAAAAGTATGGCAGATAATAACTTTCCAGCGAATAAGCAACTGGTAACATCTCAGTATTTATCAGATATTTTGAAACCATACACAGGCTTTGCAGTGGATGACTCCAACTGGAAGGAAATCAAGGCGGATAAAATTGTTTATTTTAGTGATAATATACTAAACCGTATATGGAAAGATACAACCGTATTTCGGGATAACTATGCAGTAGATTTGATAAAGGAAAAACTTAAGAGTAATAATCGGATATTCATAATGATGGGAGCTGATCATATTAAATCTCAGAAAGATAGATTGGAAAGTTGCTTATGGCTCCGATACCGTTCAGTACTTTCAATGGCGTAAAAGCCGTGGGGCTTATGAAAAATTCCATGGTGCAGTGGTAAGCCATAATGGAAGTGAGAATACCCGTGTTTTTCAAGACGTACGTGAGGTGGGAGAATTTTTAAATCACTCATTGGTGTTAAAAAATACAATCACGAAAAGTGAAGTTGCACTGATTTTCGATTGGGACAGCAGGATCGCTTTGTTAGAACAAAAGAGCCTGAAAAACAAGAAAAAGGATTTTGATTCCATTATTGTAGAACACTATGAAGCATTGATAAAACAATATGTTTCTGTTGATATCATTAGCCAGGAATGGGATTTTTCAAAATATAAATTGATTGTAGCACCTGTGCTTTATCTGTTTAAGGAAAATACCGCGGAAAAGATCCGGGATTTTGTGGCAATAGGCGGAACTGTTGTAATGACCTACTACAGTGGACTTGTAAATGAAAATGATTTGGTCTTTTTAGAGTCTCCGCCAGCAGGTCTTCTGGATGTTTTCGGTATTGAATCGGAGGAAATGGATGCACTGTGTGATGATGAACATAATGAGGTGGTATGGAATGGCAAAGAATATCGGGCTATTGATTACTGTGATCTAATCAAAGCCGGTCAAGGAAGGATAATGGCAGCGTACGGTAAGGACTTCTATAAGGGTATGCCTGCATTGACGGAAAATAAATATCACAATGGTAATGCATATTATATTGCTTTTCGTAGTGATGATGACTTTTTATATGATTTTTATAAAAACCTTATCGGAGACCTACAACTTAAAAAGTCTGTTGATATAGAGTTTTGTAGCGATGTGATGATTCATGTCAGGGAAAGCGTAAATAAGAAATACTTATTTATCATGAATTTTAGCACACAAGAACGCAAAATATCCTTGCCGGAAACGTACCATTCCTATCGGGGAAACATTGTAGAGGGAAATGCAGTTTTATTGAAAGGATATGAGTTCTCTGTTTTAATAGAGGATAAATAAAATATAGATAACCAAACCGAAATATAGTGATTTCCAGCCAGGCAACGAGGTGCGGATCGACCGACTTGCCTAGCTGGGTAAAATCACTTTTCGATTTGGGTAGCTATAAGCAGTTAGACTCCCAATAATACACATATTAAAGCCACCCGGTAAATTCAAGTATGGAGGCTTTCGCTGATTGAGCCTCGGACTGTAAAGCCTGCTTGCGCCATTCTCTGGGTGACTTACCCATGAGCTTAGCGAAGCATCGATTGAAGCTTGAAATGGAATGAAAACCAACCTGTTCAGAGATAGAAAGAATCGAATCTTCTGAACTTTTTAACAATTTGCAGGCTTCCTCAATTCGAGTACTGTTTATAAAATCCAGAGGCGCTGTACCCATCGTTTCATGAAACTTTCTTCGAAAATGAGTTGTGCTTAAATGGCAAAGGTCAGCTAAAAAATCGATGGTAATGGGTGTCATATAGTTTTTATAGATATACTCTAGAACCGGAGAAATGACAAAAGTATCTTCCAGGTTCTGCTCCGTTTCCTGGTCTGCCAATTTTGCATCCTTTGAGTAGATTCTCAGGAGTTCTATATAAAGGGATAATAATAAACCGTGCGCACTTTCCCGATAGTAAGGGTTTTGCTGCTTTAACTCATCAACAATCGCTGTTACAAGGTTATGAACCTTTGGATACTTTTCCTTGCTTAGAATGTAATTAGCGATTTTCATAGCCGACGTAGGTCGCTCAAAGTTATTATCGGGACTTCTGAGCAAATTTTTAAAGAGTTCCTCCGGTGCAAAAAAGATATAGGACCAAAGACTGGCTGTATTCGGCGAACTGTATGTGGTATGGGGAAGATATCGGGGTATACAGGTAACATCGCCGGCTGCAAAGGGCACAGAAACTCCTTCGATTTCCATGATCCCGCTATCAGAATGGCAAATGCCGATTTCCAGGCAGTTATGGAAGTGGAGGTGTTCACTTTTAATGTCAGAAATTCTCCAACGTTCACCGCTTAATAGTAAAACAGGAAAGTTTATGGGTAAGCTATAATGGCGATATTCAATAACGGGTTTTTTTTTCCTGGACGTAACAAGACACCTCCTATAAGAGGATGTGAAAAACATAGGGGTTCTTTTGCGCGGCCGCTTGTGAAGCCCCACACGCGGTGTAGCGCAACCTATAGAACCTCTTTTTTCACATCCGCCTTCACATTAATTTGATTTCATTATATGTGTTGTTTATGCCAATTTCAACTGTGTTTTATTGGAATCTTGTGTTATAAAAATAGATGCTGGAGGATCGTTAGTGTAAAAATAAATGGTTGAAACTGCATAGTTTTACTGCGATTCTGATTAGATTCAGACCCAATTGTTGCATATAATAAAGCTAACAAAGTACTTGTACAAGTATAGATAACCAAATCTAAAAGTGATTTTATCCAGCTAGGCAAGTCGGCCTATCCTTAACTCGTTGCCTAGCTGGAGATCACTAAGTTTAGATTTGGTTATTTATAGAATACTACGGATCGAAAAGTTTTATTAATGGTAAAAAAATTAAAATTATTAGCTCTCATTCACGTTTGGGAGCCTGTCTTAAAGGGAGGAGAAATATGTTGAAACTAAATTATGATAAAGAAGAAATTTTAAAAGTAATTGATAAAGTTGTCAGAAAAACAATGTCCATGGATTTAACATGGGATTGGCCTTGTGGTGTGGCTTATTATGGGGTATCCAGAGCTTATAAAGTAACAGGAAATAAAGAGTATTTAGACATGCTTAAAAATTGGACGGACGAATATATTGAGCTGGGTCTGCCAAACTGGAATGTTAACACATGTGCCATGGGGCATATGCTAATAACACTGTATGAAGAAACCGGTGAACAAAAATATTGGGATATTGTTATGAGCAAAGTGGATTATCTCCGTAACCGTGCGCTTCGATTTGGAGACAGTGTTTTGCAGCATACAGTATCCAGTAAAAATGATTTTCCAGAGCAGGCATGGGCAGATACATTGTTTATGGCAGCCTTTTTCCTGCTCCGTGTAGGAAGCAAACTAAATGACCAGGATATGATTAATGATGCTTTAAACCAATACTATTGGCATATCAAGTATTTGCAGGATCCTAGCACTAGTTTTTGGTACCATGGCTATAACAATGTTCATAAGGATCACATGTCAGGATTTTTCTGGGGAAGAGCCAATGCCTGGGCAGCTTATACCATGTCACAAGTGAAACCCCTTCTGAAGGATTGGTACTTATATCCGCAGTGTATGGATGTTGAATGTGCACTTCGGGATCAGTTGGCAGCACTGAAGTTTGTTCAAACCGAAAATGGTTTATGGCGAACGATATTGAATGATGAAGAGGCCTATGAGGAAGTATCTGCATCCTGTGGTATTGCAGCTGCTATGATTAATAATGGCAACCCGCTGCATACCAAATATGTGCAAAAAGCATTGGAAGGTGTCTTGAAAAATATCAGTGAAGATGGCCGTGTTCTGAATGTATCGGGTGGTACAGCGGTCATGAAAGATAGAGAAGGATATTGCAATATTCCAAAAGAGTGGATACAGGGCTGGGGTCAAGGCTTAGCATTGGCATTCCTATCCGATATGATTAAATAGGGGGAGTAAATATGTCAAAACAAGTGAAGGGAAGCTTCACACTACCGGGAGAATCAGGGTATGAGGCACTCACCCTGGAATTAGCTGAAAAGTGGGGAGCCGATGTCATCCGTGATAGTGATGGGACACAATTATCCGATGAAATCATCAATGCAGGATACGGTATTTACTCAACCATCTGTATCATTAGAGATCACAACCAATGGGCGTCAAAAAACCTTGATAAACTGCAACAATGTTTTTTGATTACAAATCCAAAGGTAGCTGTTCAGGATTATCTATCCATTTATCTCATGGAAGATTTTTTTGCTGAACAATTTAAAGTAAATGATTCAAAAGAGGCTCTTAAATATTGGCAAGTTTATGACAGAACCACTGGGGAAGAAGTACCAAGAGAACAGTGGCACTATGACAGGGAATCAGGAAATGTGGTGATTACCGGAATTACTCCCTGGCATAAATATACGGTAAGTTTCATGGTACATCGTATATGGGAAGAGATTTCCATGTACAATCACACTACGAATCATTGGGAAAAAGAGCATTTGATGCAAATCGATCCAATCTATGAAGAAACGCAAAAGTACTTGCTGGATTGGATGGAAAATTGGTGTATCAATCATAAGGAAACAACAGTAGTAAGATTTACATCCCTATTTTACAATTTTGTTTGGATCTGGGGGAGTAACGAACGAAACAGACACCTTTTTACCGACTGGGGCTCCTATGATTTTACAGTAAGTACCCGGGCACTGGATCTCTTCGCTAAGAAATATGGTTATTCCATGACTGCTGAAGACTTTGTAAATGGCGGGAAATACCGGGTAAGTCATATACCCTGTGAACAACGTAAGCTAGATTGGATGGAGTTTATTAATGATTTTGTAATAGAATTCGGGAGGAAATTAATCGACATTGTACACAAATATGGCAAGCAGGCATATGTGTTTTATGATGACAGTTGGGTTGGCATTGAGCCCTACAACGACCGCTTTACTGAGTTTGGATTTGATGGTTTAATCAAATGCGTGTTTTCAGGTTTTGAGGCAAGGCTTTGTTCAGGAGTAAAAGTGAATACCCATGAAATTAGATTACATCCATACTTATTCCCAGTTGGTTTATGTGGACTGCCAACTTTTATGGAAGGTGGAAACCCAACACTGGATGCTAAAAAATACTGGATTAATATTCGTCGTGCCCTTTTACGTGAGCCCATTGACCGAATTGGGCTGGGCGGATATCTGCATCTCGTAGAACCTTATCCGGATTTTTGTGATTACATTGAAAAGATTGCAGATGAATTTAGAGAAATTAAAGAACTGCATCGTAAAGGCAAACCCTATCAAATTAAGACAAAAGTAGCCGTACTGCATAGCTGGGGCAAATTGAGGTCGTGGACCTTATCCGGTCATTTCCATGAGACTTTTATGCACGATTTGATTCATGTAAATGAAGCTTTATCCGGATTGCCCGTTGAAGTTCAGTTCATTGATTTTGAAAATATCCGTCAGGGTAAATTAAAAGATATCGATGTAGTAATCAATGCCGGTTACGCAGGTTCAGCATGGAGTGGCGGGAAACACTGGGGTGACAATAAATGTGTTGATTTGCTAACTGAATGGGTATATAACGGCGGTACTTTTATTGGGATCAATCAACCTTCAGCGGTTGAAGGTTATGATAACTTCTTCAGAATGGCCCATGTTCTGGGCATTGATGAAGATACAGGTGCCAGGGTAAGTCATGGAAGATGGAAATATGATGTTGTTCCCGCTGCTGGTTTGGTACCTGAAGGAGCTTGTATAAAACCCAAAAATAGCGTTTATCTAACCGATGGATCAGCTACAGTGCTTGCCGAGTCAAACGGCATGATAACCCTGTCATCTCATACATTTGGCAAAGGAAAGGGGATTTACTTACCTTCTTTTGAATTCAGCTTGGAAAATGCTAGATTGTTTCTTAATATCATTCGTTTTGCTGGTAATGAGATCAATGAAACCAAATATATAACAGATAATTTATATATAGAGTGTGCTTATTACCCGGAAAGTAAAATATTGGTTGTCATTAATAACAGCGATCAACCACAAACAACAACAGTTGATACAGAATATGGAAAACAAACATTTGAATTAGAACCATATGATACAATGATTACAAATATTGGCGATTAATAAACTCAACGAATAAAGGGACAGTTTGGGGGTTACTCCAAACCGTCCCCTAGTATAATAGATTTGTAATAAAGTTACATGGTTCTCTCTACATCAGAAGTTGAATCCTCCGAATGAAAGCAAATATACATTCAGTAATGTTCGGAT
>ENA-OFCE01000097-OFCE01000097.1-metagenomes-genome-assembly--contig:-NODE-97-length-66103-cov-5.371805_pt1 | contig 66103 bp, 55 predicted proteins | sample MGYA00153388_OFCE01 | MGnify analysis MGYA00153388
CACAGTAAGATTTTGCAAAGCACCTGTATTTGCCCCAACACCATTCCATGTTTGCGCTTTTGTATTCAAAAAGTATAGCACGCTTCCTACAGTAGAACCATTTAATGTTCCAATATTATTTAACTGGTTTCCTCTATGAAAAAGGGTAAAACCATTTAAATTTATAGTAGAGCCTACTTGAATTGTAACATCTCCGAAAATCGAGGTGTTAGCTATTAATGTCGCTGTTTTAGGATTAGTGACATTAGTAACATTAATAGCTGGGGTTACTCCTGCAATTCTAAAATTAAAATTAGCTGAGGTGGCACTTGTACCAACATTAATTACTGTAGATTCGGTTATATTAAATGCAGCAGAAGTTATTCTAAAATCTATCGGAGTAAGCCCTGTACTTGCTTGTACTAAATTTATAATACTAGTACCAGAAATGTCAACTAAAGTAGTAGGAGAAAAATCAAAACCAGGAAGATTGCTACCTGTATTTCCTAATGGTATAGTAGTTACATTGACAGTTCCTTTGTCCATAATAAATGAACCTGAACCTGTACTTTGTAGCCTACTTCCTATATTGAATACTCCTCCACTAATAAGATACTTACCTCCAAAACCCGTCATCGTATTATTTGGAACTAAACCTACATTAAATGTTCCTGAGGTTATTAAAAAAGTACCTAAATTAATAGCATTTCCATTTTGGCCAATCACAGTACCAATAGAATTATTCATCCAAAAAGTTGCTGTGGATGGTATAGTGTAATTAGAAAGTGTAAAAATTGGAGAACTAAATGGCAAGATTGTTTCCGCAAATTCAAATATACCGCGAGTAAGCGTTAAAAATCCTAATGTCGTACTGTTTTCAACGGTAAATAACCCGGATGCTGAATGATTCTCAACAAATTTAAAATTAGAAGTGACATTATCTTTGTTAATCGTAATTCCTCCAACATTGCGCAGATCGGTATTACTTACATTCGCTGTTGAAAAAATTCCATCAATTGGGCTATTAAAGGTAATTCTGGCACCTGCGGAATTTCCATTAGTACTAAAATCAAGAGTTCCATTATTAAATAAACTTCTGCCAATATTTAAAGAGTGGTTAGTTACTGTACCAGATAGGGCTGATCTAAAAGTAGCATCAACACCAATATTGATATCTCCGGCAACAGTTAGGGATCTAGCATTTGTCGCTTCATATTGTAAAATACCGAAACCATCTTCAAGATTTACAATGAATGCTACAGCAGCTACATCTATTGTTACAGTTGCACCATCAACAATAGTTACTTGGTCTGTGGCTATTGGCACTACACCTCCAACCCATGTTGTTGGAGCACTCCATAAACCTCCGGATGCTGTCGAAAATTTAATACCAGGAGGTAAAGTTGTGGCATTACCTAATAAGTTTGGAGACGGTGGACGAGCTTCATTATTAGCTGTTATTTGATAATAGTAGGTTGTTGAAGGTAAAAGACCAGTATTGCTAAATGAATAAATAACTCCAGTTCCCGCCTTGGAAGTTGATAATACTGTTCCAACTTGAACAAAAGGCCCTCCAGCATTTAAACTTCTTCTAACAGTAAAAAAAGTTTCCTTTGTTGAATTATCTACCCAATTAACATTCATTGAAGTTTGGGTAATAGCAGTAGCAGAAAATGTGATTGGTGCAGTTGGTATTGCTATTTCTGGAGTGAAAATAATTTGTGAATTGCTGGCTGGTAATATAGAATGGAAAGGAGGAATTGCATTATTAAAAATGTCAGTATTTGGCGTTTGTTGAGCTAATAATTCATCAACAGTGGGAACAGTTGAAACTACCTGGGCATTAATACCAGAGGCGTAGGCAAAAACTGCTGGACTTGTAGCTCTTAACGTCATAGATCCGTATACAAATTCTATGTGACCGTCGGCTTCAAATAATTTAATTTGAAAATTTAATGTAGCATCTCGAAAACCGCCCACATTACTTCTTCTTTGGGTATTAGTCCATTGAGCAGTCAAAATTTTATTTGGAGTTAATCCGGTCGACTCCCATTTAATGGTTGATAATGGACCAGTTAATTCCCCTAAAGGCGTAGAAGGAACACTTAAATCATCATACAAAGGAGCAATAATAGCATTGGAGCCATTGGGTCTAAACATTTGAATTGGTGCATATCCATAAGCACCAGTTCCTGTACCAGTTGCAGTGGTTCCCACATTTAAATTTAGAAAACCTTCTGTGGAAAGTTGAAATTGAGAATATAAAACTCCATTGTAATAGAAATTAAATCCTATTGGTTTTGGAATACTTAAATTATCATCTCGATTAGCAGAATTTTTCCACTCTCCAGCGTTAAAAAATAAGGCACTACCTGAAACAGGTGTGTAGGAAACACTTGTTGCACGCGTTACAATATAATTTGAAATGCTTTGTGCATATAAATTGGAAATGGATAATGCTATAAAAACAAAAAGCAAAACGAAAAACCGAAATGAGTTGGAAAATTTTGCAGAATTTTGAGTAAGAGTTGATTTCATATTGTAAAAAATCAGAGTTGTTAATGGATAATAAACGTTGAGAGTATGAATTCTCGGGTAACTATTTTTACGTAAAAAAAGTAAGTAAGAGGAATTATTATCCAATTACCGAATTTTTAATGGATACTTATATGGCTTTTAAAAGCTTTATTATGTATGAAAATTCTGTTTTTGTCAGAAATTTCAGTTTGAGGGATATTAAAAAATTCAACCGAAAATTCAGCTAAAAATGAGTGAGATTGAGATAAGCGCATACGTTAAATTTTATTGCATTAATTAAGCCAATTATATTATTGGAACCAAAGAACTGAATATATAGCCAATGTTAAAACTACATTAAATTTTAAACAAAACAAATTTGATTTAAAAAAAGGTGAAATAACTCAAAAAATAGCCCTATGGTTGCATATTGCAACTATTTTTAAGAGCTGTTTTTATTTTCAATATTTATTCTTTGTTACAATGAAGTGAAAAGTATTGTAAGTGTAACATGTTTGTCACAAATTGAATAGGATAGTTTTTAGGCAATGTAAGAATTCAACCCTTTCGGGGTTGTAAATTCTTTCTTATCCATTTTCCACGGATTTCATCCGTGGTTATTAGAATTCAAGCCTTATAGGCTTGGCGGTAAATGGGAAATAATAGGGATAGAATGGTTTTTTATTGATTTGGCGTTGGGAAATCTTTCGCATCGTATCCACGGATTTGATCCCTTTTTATTGAAATTTAAGCCTTAAAGGCTTGGCGGTGATTGGGAAATATTAGTTTAGAATGATGACCTAAAAGGGTCGCCCTTATATGGCTTTTAATTTTTGGATGATGCCGTTTTTTCTACCAAAGGGTCGCTCTTCTTAAACTGATATTATAATTCCGTTAAAATATTATGCTAAATAAAATGCCGTAGGCATTACCCTATGGTAAAAAAAATGGGTAACAATTAACATTGCTACCCATTCAATAGATACAATTTTATTTAAATATCCTCTTCTTTCTTCTTACGTTTTGGTTTTGGAGATTTTAAGACATTAATGGTGATTTCAGATTTTTCTTTATCAAAATCAACTTCTAACACATCACCTTCCACCAATTCTGCTTTTAAAATTTCTTCTGCAATTGGATCTTCCAGCAACTTTTGAATAGCTCGGTTTAATGGACGGGCTCCAAAATTTGGATCAAATCCTTTTTCGGCAATATGTTCTTTTGCCTCAACAGTTAACTTAATTTCGTAACCAAGGGTTTCTATTCTTCCAAATAAATGCTTTAATTCAATGTCAATTATCTTGAATATATTCTCTTTTGTTAATGAATTAAATACTACTACATCATCAATTCTATTCAAAAATTCTGGAGAAAAGGCTCTTTTCAATGCTGTTTCAATTACACTTCTTGAATAAGTATCCACATTTTCGGCTTTGGTAGTCGTAGTAAAACCTACTCCTTGTCCGAAATCTTTTAATTGACGTGAACCAATATTGGAAGTCATGATAACAACAGTATTTCTAAAATCTACTTTCCGTCCTAAAGAATCTGTTAAAATTCCTTCATCCAACACTTGTAATAAAATGTTAAATACGTCTGGATGGGCTTTTTCAATTTCATCTAAAAGAATTACAGAATATGGTTTTCTACGAACTTTTTCGGTTAGTTGACCGCCTTCTTCATATCCAACATATCCCGGAGGCGCACCTACTAATCTAGATACAGCAAATTTTTCCATGTATTCGCTCATATCTATTCGAATAAGTGAATCTTGTGAACTGAACATAAATTGAGCAAGAACTTTAGCTAATTCTGTTTTACCAACTCCTGTAGGTCCAAGAAAAATAAATGATCCTATTGGCTTTCGAGGGTCTTTTAAACCAGCACGTGTTCGCTGGATTGCTTTCGATAATTTCTTAATAGCTTCGTCTTGACCAATTACTTTCCCTTTCAATTCATCCGCCATGCCCAGCAATTTGTTGCTGTCCGCTTTCCCGATTCTATTTACTGGAATTCCAGTCATCATGGAAACAACATCCGCAACATTATCTTCAGTTACAGTATATCTTTTAGTTTTAGTTTCAGCTTCCCATTCTGCTTTGGCTGTTTCTAATTCTTCCAACAAATGCTTTTCAGTATCGCGTAGTTTAGCAGCTTCTTCGTATTTCTGACTTCGAACTACCCGATTTTTCTCCAGTTTAATTTCCTCAATTTTCTGCTCTACATCAATTATATTTTGTGGAACATGAATATTAGTAATATGAACTCTTGAACCAGCTTCGTCTAATGCATCAATTGCTTTATCTGGTAAAAAACGATCGCTAATATATCTAGCAGTTAGTGTAACGCAAGCCTCAATAGCTTCCTGAGTGTATATAACATTATGGTGATCTTCATACTTTTCTTTAATTCTGGTTAATATTTCAATGGTTTCTTCCTGAGTAGCTGGTTCAACCAATACTTTTTGGAAACGTCTGTCCAATGCACCATCTTTTTCGATATACTGTCTGTATTCATCTAAAGTAGTAGCACCAATACATTGAATTTCTCCCCGAGCTAATGCAGGTTTGAACATGTTTGATGCATCTAATGAGCCTGAAGCACCACCAGCACCAACAATAGTATGTATTTCATCAATAAATAGAATTACATCTGGAGATTTTTCCAGCTCATTCATTACCGCTTTCATTCGCTCTTCAAATTGACCGCGGTATTTTGTACCGGCTACCAATGAGGCTAAATCAAGTGTAACTACCCTTTTGTTGAATAAAACCCTTGAAACTTTTCGTTGTACAATTCGCAAAGCAAGTCCTTCTGCAATTGCAGATTTTCCAACACCGGGTTCACCAATAAGAATCGGGTTATTTTTCTTTCTTCTGCTTAATATTTGGCTTACTCGTTCAATTTCTTTTTCACGACCAACAATTGGATCTAGTTTACCATCTTCTGCAGCTCGGGTCAAGTCACGACCAAAATTATCTAGTACCGGGGTTTTAGATTTTATATCCCCTGGTTTTTTAGCAGCAGAAAAGTTTTCTTCATCTTTATAACCGTCTTCATCGGGTGTATTTTGAGGTGCTTCGCTACGTATTCCTGATTTTGAAGATTCTATTTCACCTTTAAAAGAATCATATCCAATACGGTAATGACCCAGAATTTGGGATGCAATATTATCTTCGTCACGAAGAATAGATAAAAGCAAATGCTCGGTTCCAATTACATCACTTTTAAATATTTTAGCTTCTAAGTACGTGATTTTTAGTACTTTCTCAGCTTGTTTAGTTAAAGGAATGTTTCCCAGATTTACCGAAGTACTAGTCGTACCTTTTACTGCATCTTCCACAGAACGGCGCACTTTTGCCGTATCTACTCCTAAAGATTTCAGAATTTTAATGGCGATACCATCGCCTTCTCGAATTAGGCCCAACAGTAAATGTTCGGTGCCTATGTAATCATGCCCAAGTCGAAGAGCTTCTTCCCGACTATAGGATATTACGTCTTTTACTCTTGGTGAAAATTTAGCTTCCATTATTTATTGTTGATTTATATTTATTAAAACGAAAAAAAAGAAATAAAGTTCTTTTTAACTAATGTATTAAAATGTTTGGAGAGCAAAAGTATTGCAATACAAATTAATAGTTACCAGATCTCAATTATTACGCCATCCAGTTATAATTGGTTTTCCTAAACTTTTTCGTCACAAGACTAAATTAAATGAACGACAAGCTTTCCGGTTTTTTTCTAACATTGGTTAAGAAACATGTTTTAAATAATAATTACTGCCAAAGTTGCAGTTGAGTTATTCTATTTACTTGATTTGTGGTTCTCATATTTTAAAAGGTAATTCTTTATTTAATTAATTGATAATTCTTGAAATTATTAAGAATAATAATCTATTATACAAGTCGTCGCTTCTTAGGAGGTTAAAAAATACCAGAGGTATGACCCTTTGGTAGCAATAATGGAATGAATAAAAAAATAAATTGCGATTAAATGCCGTAAGTAAAACCCTTTTATCATAATAATAACCAAAAATTAAAAGGGTCGCCCCTCCAGGGCTTTGAATTTTTTCATTGTAGGTATTTTTCTAGCAAAGGGTCGCTCCAATGGAGCTAAATAAAAGCAATTAAATGCCAGAGGCATGCCCTTTTTGTAGAAACAATAATATTATCTAAAGAAATAAAATGCCAGAGGCATGACCCTTTGGTACAAACTATTAAAAAATTGATTTCAAACCTCTTGTTATTTCTTCATATTTGCATCAAATTCAAAAGATGGCTGACGAAAAAATAATCTTTTCTATGGCTGGTGTAAGCAAAATTTACCCACCTCAGAAGCAAGTACTTAAAAATATTTATTTATCATTTTTTTATGGTGCAAAAATCGGTGTTATTGGTTTAAATGGGTCTGGAAAATCATCCTTATTAAAAATCATTGCAGGAATTGAAAAAAGCTACCAAGGCGAAGTAGTATTGTCGCCAGGTTTTTCTGTGGGGTATTTGGAGCAAGAACCAGCATTAGATAATAATAAAACGGTTAAAGAAGTAGTGCAAGAAGGTGTTCAAGAAATTATGGACATTTTGAAAGAATATGAGGAGGTAAATGAAAAATTTGGTTTGCCAGAGGTATATGAAAATGCCGATGAAATGGACAAACTTATGGCAAGACAAGGAGTTTTGCAAGATCAGATTGATGCTGCAAACGGATGGGAAATTGATAGTATGCTGGAAAGAGCAATGGATGCATTACGATGTCCTGAAGGCGATACAAAAATTTCTGTACTATCTGGAGGAGAACGAAGACGAGTAGCTTTGTGTAGATTATTATTGAAAGAGCCACAAGTTTTGCTGCTCGATGAGCCGACTAACCATCTCGATGCTGAGTCAATTGATTGGCTAGAGCAACATTTAAAAAATTACAAAGGAACTGTAATTGCAGTTACGCACGATCGGTATTTTCTAGATAATGTTGCTGGATGGATATTAGAACTTGATAGAGGAGAAGGAATTCCATGGAAAGGAAATTACTCTTCGTGGCTCGAACAGAAATCTAAACGATTAGCTCAGGAAGAAAAAACGGAAAGTAAAAGGCAAAAAACGCTTGAACGCGAATTGGAATGGGTACGAATGGCACCAAAAGCTCGTCATGCAAAATCAAAAGCAAGAATAGCCTCTTACGATAAACTTGTAAGTGAAGGCGGAAATGAAAAAGAAGATAAGTTAGAATTATTTATTCCACCAGGCCCAAGGTTAGGTAGTATGGTTATAGAAGCGCAGCATGTTTCTAAGTCATTTGGTGACAAATTATTGTTTGAAGATTTGAATTTTTCGCTTCCCCAAGGTGGAATTGTTGGCATAATTGGGCCAAATGGTGCAGGAAAATCTACTTTGTTTAAATTAATAACCGAACAAGTAGCGCCAGATAAAGGAAGTTTTAAAATTGGCGAAACGGTCAAATTAGGCTATGTTGATCAATCGCATGATGAACTGGATTCCGAAAAAAATGTTTACGAAACCATTACTGGAGGTACAGAAACAATGATGTTAGCTGGCAGACAGGTGAACTCTCGAGCCTACGTTTCTAAATTTAATTTTAGCGGTGCTGATCAACAAAAAAAAGTTGGAGTATTGTCGGGTGGTGAGCGAAATCGCGTTCATTTAGCCGTAACATTAAAAAAAGGGTCTAATGTATTGTTGTTGGATGAGCCAACCAATGATATTGATGTCAACACACTTCGTGCTTTGGAAGAGGCTTTAGAAAATTTCGCTGGTTGTGCAGTTGTTATTTCTCACGACAGATGGTTTTTAGATAGAATTTGCACGCATATTTTAGCTTTTGAAGGTAATTCTCAAGTATACTTTTTTGATGGTAATTATTCTGAATATGAAGAAAATCGAAAGAAAAGAATGGGAGATCATGAACCAACTAGAATTCGTTATAAAAAGTTGGTTTAGATTTTTTTTTAAGAAAATAAAGTCCACAGCATTACAGTAATCTGATTATTAAAGGAGTTTGTTGCATTTAAATCTCTCTATTTAAAAGAGAACTTGTTAACTACTCCATTAAATTTATCTTCAAAAAATTAAAAATTATAAAGTTTTTTGAAGTCATTACGCCAATAATAACGTTGATTTATTACGCAAGGTAATTGAATTATTGGCTTATAAATTTGATTTTAATTTTTAGAAGCTAATCCGGCTTTACGCTTTATCTTTTTTGTTGGTTAATGCAATACTTTGATTTGTTTTTAAATCTTAACAAAAAAGTATGCCGCTTCAATCCGGGCTAAAAAACCGATTTAGTTTTATTACAATCTTGTTGTTTTATTCAATTGAGCCATTCAAGTTTTTGATCCATTCTAATTAATAGGTTATTAATTTCGTAAAATGAAATTGTGATCTGATTTCAAATTATCTATTACATGAATTAATTAAATGATTAAGTTGTTTCAGTTTGTTTAAGCTAAATAAAAAAGGGAGGTGTTTGAAACACCTCCCTTTTTTTGGATTATTATTTTCGGTTTGCTTTTCTGATTTTTTTATTTTAATCAGGCAAATCTGTTAAGTAATACTAATTAATTGTTAATAAATCGAGCTACATAAATACCATCACCTAAACGAATTTGGATGCTATAAACACCTGTTGCTAAGTTTGATAAATCAATTTTCTCGTTGTATGTTCCTACAAACTGATTTCTGTTTTCTGTATAAACTACCTGACCAAGCATATTTACTACGTTAATTTGTAAATCTGCACGATCTTCAGCTTTCATAGAAAGATTAATAAATCCATTAGTACTTGGGTTTGGAAACAACAAAATGCTGCTTGCAAAAGCTTCGTTTTGGTTAAGTCCAACAACTAAATTCACTCTTGGAACTAAACCACCTGGAGCTCCTAAAGTAGTATCAGCAGTTCCGGCACCTAATACAAATAGGTTATCTCCTCCACTTTCATAACCACTATTCTGGAAAGTACTTGTGCCTTGTGCTCTGAATTTCCATCCTACGTTTCCTGGAGGAATAACTCGCACTACACTGTAAATATTAGGATTAGCAGTTGGAGTCATTCTGGTTCCAAAAATACCTCCAGAGATAGTTCCCGAAAATACTGCTGCAAACAAAGAATCACTGGTTGGATTAAATCCAGCTGCTAATAATGCCGTCATATCAGCAAGGAAAGTAACGTTTCTTCCTGAAGGAGGAATAATATTAATTAAAGGAGCAATTGGGCCAATAATTGTATCGTTGTTAGCGATAAAATTTCTATCGTTTCCGCTTTCATATCCAGAGTTTCCAAATGCGGATGAACCGAAAGCACGAAACTTCCAATTAACCGATGCACTATCAGCTACACTACGAATTACCTGATAAATTGAAGGATTAGAGGTTGGAACCATTCTCACACCATCTGTACCACCAACTGGTGATCCGGTAAAAATTAAAGCTTTAATACTATCAGTTGTTGGGCTAAAGCCTGCTGCAAACAATGCAGTCATATCTGCCTGAAATGTAACTTGAGTAAAGCCAGCTGGAGTTGGGGTAATAGTAATCAACGGAACAATTGGTCCAATAGTAGTATCATTTCCACTGGTAAATGTTCTGTTATTTCCACCTTCGTAACCAGAGTTATCAAAAGTAGTAGTACCTAAAGCTCTGAATTTCCATTCAATAAAACCACCAATTGGAACTTGACGAACAACTTGATAAATATTTGGATTAGCTGTTGGAGTCATTCGAACACCATCAGTACCACCTACAGGACTTCCAGTAAAAATTAATGCTTTAATACTATCAGATGCTGGATTGAAACCTGCAGCAAGTAGTGCAGTCATATCAGCTTGGAAAGTAACGTTAGTTGTTGTAGGAATTGGAGTAAAATCGCTATCCCATTCTGAGATACCACCAACACTTGCAGCAGGACCATTAAACCCACCAGCATAACCTCTTGTTGGACTAAAAAATTGTACCGCAGTATATTGAATTCCAAGATCTATGTTTGTCCAGGTTGCTCCATCATCTTCTGTAAAAGCAGAACCTGAACCTGCACCTAAAACACTTGTTATAACATACGTACCAGTAGTACCAGGAACATAAGAAATATCATTTTTATACCCTAAACCACCAGTAACTGTAGTATTTGGAGCACTCCACGTTGCGCCACCATCTGATGTAGTTACAAAACCAAGATTTGTATTAGTAGCACTTGTTGCTATTAATATTCCATTATTAGCATCCTTAAAAGCGATACCAGAAATTGAAGCAGCAACACCAAAACCTGGAGTAGAAACTGCCCAAGTTAAGCCTTTATTAAAACTTCTGAACATTCTGCCTTTAGAGGTACTAAACCAAATATTATCTCCTGAAGTTCCAAAATAACCAATAGTACCATATTCATCTGCAGCATTAGGTGCAGGAATATTAGCTTGAGGAACACGAACCCAATTTACTCCACCATCAATTGTGGTGTAAATTTCAAAATAACCTCCCACTGGATCTCCTTGGGCAATACCATCATTTTGGTTGAACATGTGAACAAAATTCACGAATCCACCAAGTGAAGAAGTGAAAGCAGCTGAAGGTTGCCGTGCCCAGGTAACACCATAATTAGTAGTTCTCCAAATTCCACCTTGTGCGTTGGTAGTAGGATAAAGACTAACATAAGCGGTGGAATCATTTACAGCTGAAACATTAGCGGCTTCTAATGCTGCTACAATACCAGTTCCAGCAATGCTTCTTGGAGTCCATGTTGCACCTCCATCTAGCGTGTAGGTAATTTGTCTAACATTAGCACCCCCACCGGAACCATCATAAGCTGAGGCATATGCAACGTTATCGTTTACTATAGAAATTTCTCGAATACCTCTAGAAACCTGAGTAAAACTTGTGTTTTGCACCGCCCACTGAGCCGTGGCTGTAAATGCACTCACGAAGAATGCGGAAATGAGTAAAAATTTTTTCATGACTATTTTTTTATGTTTTGTAAAATTAATATTTAAATCATAAAATTAAAAAAATTTATGCTAAGAAACATCAATTTTCTGTTTCGATTGTTATAAATTTTTAAATTAGCTATAAGCAGTTAAGCAATTAGCAATTAATGCAGTCAAATATTTACCTTTGAAATCCACCTTATAATTAAATTAGTACATGCAGGCAATTCCCGAAACATTATTAGAAAGTATATCATCACCTGCGGATTTACGTGCCATACCCGAAGAAAAACTAGAAACAATTTGTAAAGAACTACGTCAATATATTATTGATGTAGTGTCGGTAAATGGAGGTCATTTTGCTGCAAGCCTGGGAGTTGTGGAGCTTTCAGTTGCATTACATTATGTATTTAATACACCTTATGATCAATTAGTTTGGGATGTAGGTCATCAAGCATATGGGCATAAAATACTTACTGGCCGAAGAGAAGTTTTTGATACCAATCGAATTTACAAAGGCATAAGTGGTTTTCCGAAAAGAGATGAAAGCATTTACGATACGTTTGGTGTAGGTCATTCTTCAACATCAATTTCTGCTGCACTGGGGATGGCAGTTGCCTCTCATTACAAAAAGGAAGATAATCGGCAACATATTGCTGTGATTGGCGACGGAGCCATGACGGCTGGATTAGCGTTCGAAGGCTTAAATCATGCTGGAGTAGAAAACTCTAATCTCTTAGTTATCCTTAATGACAATTGCATGTCAATAGATCCAAATGTTGGTGCATTAAAAGAATATTTAACAGACATAACTACTTCCGAAACTTATAATAAAGTACGCGAAGATATTTGGAAAATGCTGGGCGTTATCAGCAAGTTTGGGCCAAATGCTCAGCAAATTGTACGTAAAATTGAAAAAGGAATAAAGGGAACTTTGCTTCGAAATAGTAATCTTTTTGAATCGTTAAAATTCAGATATTTCGGTCCAATAGATGGACATGATGTCAATCATTTGGTAAAAGTTTTGGAAGATTTGAAAAATATTCCAGGGCCAAAAATTTTGCATTGTGTGACAGTTAAAGGAAAAGGATATGATTTAGCTGAAAAAGATCAAACTAAATGGCATGCTCCAGGACTTTTTGATAAAATAACTGGTGAGATAAAAAAATCTGCTAATCTTACCCCACAACCCCCTAAATATCAGGATGTGTTTGGAAATACACTGGTAGAATTGGCAAAGGAAAATCCCAAAATAATGGGAATTACTCCAGCAATGCCATCTGGCTGTTCCCTAAACATCATGATGAAAGAAATGCCAGAAAGGGCTTTTGATGTTGGTATTGCAGAGCAGCATGCCGTTACATTTTCAGCTGGACTGGCCACGCAAGGCTTAATTCCATTTTGCAATATCTATTCTACATTTATGCAAAGGGCTTATGATCAGGTAATTCATGATGTAGCTATTCAGAAACTTAATGTAGTGTTTTGCCTTGATCGCGCAGGTTTTGCCGGAGCTGATGGAGCAACACACCATGGTGCTTATGATTTAGCTTACATGCGTTGCATCCCGAATTTAATTGTTTCAGCTCCGATGAATGAGGAAGAACTAAGAAACCTAATGTATACAGCACAACAGGACGACATGGGACCATTTGTTATCCGATATCCACGAGGAAATGGAGTGATGGTAGATTGGAAAAAAACGATGAAAGCAATAACAGTTGGAACGGGTAGAAAAATTTGTGATGGAGAAGAGGTGGCCGTAATTTCGATTGGACATATAGGAAACGAGGTAATTAAAGCATTCTCTATGTTAAATCTGGAAGGTTTTTATCCTGCTCATTATGATTTACGCTTTGTAAAACCTTTAGATCATGCCTTGCTACACGAAGTTTTTTCGACTTATAAAAAAGTAATAACTATCGAAGACGGTTGTATTATGGGAGGGATGGGTTCAGCAGTTTTGGAGTTTATGGCCGATCATCATTATTCATGTCAAATAGTTAGACTTGGTATGCCTGATAAAGTAATTGAACATGGTGAACAACAGGAGCTATTTGCAGAATCTGGTTATGATGCAAATGCAATCGTAAATAAAGTAAGAGAAATGGTTGGGTTAGGAGTTGTTATACTTCAGGATTGATTTGTTTTTCTAAAATCCACTTTTTACTTCACCTTATTTTTATTTTGATACTTAGAAAGTAAGATATTAAAGTGTGTTTACCTTTGTATTATTGCAGGATAGTTCAATAATCTCAAAATATTTTACTAATAAATTAATTTTTTGGAGCTATTCCGGCTTTACACTTTATCTTTTTTGCGGAAATAGGATTTTTTAATCGAAAAATTATCATGCAAAAAAGGATGCCGTTACAATCCGGGCTATGGCAACATTTTCTAAACTATTTAACTAAGCAAAACTTTATAACATTAATATTTATCTAATAATAATTTACAAAAAATGTTATTTCCAGGAATGAATTTCTAGTAATATATATAGTAACCCAAAAAGGATTTTAGAATTAATTTATCATAGAAACTAAATTCGGTTATTCTCTATCTAAAAAAATAAACTTAATTGATAATATTTACAACAGTGATTTTAGCCAAAGGCGCATATTGAAAAAGAAGCTTTCTTGTGTTGGTTTCTCATTAAATTCAAAAGCTATAAGCTGATTATTCTTTTTGAAAAGTAATACGCTAACTACTGTATTGCAAATAAGTGCAGTTAGAAGAATTAGCAGCATCAGATTTAGATTACCCAAACTCTGCAAAAAAAGCGCTTCAATTATTACCAAAATATTAAATAAAAATAATGTACAGCTTGTTGCAGCATGCCCTAATCCAAGTTTAACCAGTCGATGATGAATGTGATTACTATCTGCTTTGAAAGGAGAATCGACATTAATAATTCGTATAATAAAAATGCGCAACGTATCAAATAATGGTACAATTAGAATTGCCATCATTAAAGCTGGAGCTGAAACGATATTTATAAACTCATACTTATTTAAGGTGTAAAGTCTGTTAAGTTGGATGAAATGGATTGATAATACAGCAATCATAAATCCGATAACCAATGCTCCAGTATCGCCCATGAATATTTTAGCAGGCGAGTAATTGAAAAAGAGAAAGCCTAAACAACACCCAGCAATTGCAAAAGAAACTAAAGATATCCCAGTTTCGCCCATTTGGAAAAATAAAAAGCCCAAAACCGAGGTAACTAACATACCAGTTAAGCCAGCGAGCCCATCAATACCATCAATCAGATTAAAGGAATTGGTAATAACAATAATAGTAATAATGGTAAGAATACAGCTGGCAATATAAGGAATGGTGGTAATGGTGAAAATCCCGTACATATTATCTAGGTGTATATCTGTAAAAAAGAAAATTATGCCTGCAGCAAGAATCTGGGCTAAGAACTTTTTTGAAGGAGAAATGGCAATGATATCATCTTTCAAACCGATAGCAAAAACTATAATTAATGATGCTAAAATATAGTTCCAACTTGCAAAAATTGAGTTGTCGACAAATAAAGAAGTTGAAAATATTAATGAGAAAAAGATGGCAAGGCCTCCTAAATTCGGTACGCTTTCAGCATGTACTTTACGGTGCCCTGGGTCATCATGTAGATTTTTTGCTTTAGAAATTTTTATAACAGGAGGTATAATAAGATAGACTACCGCTAGCGACAAAAAGAAAATCGATATGTTGTTAATAAGCGCAGTAGACATGGATACAAAAATTAAAAAAACTTTTTACAAATTGACTAAACTAAAACCACATTTATATAAAAAAATTTAAATATTGAACGATTTTTCTCGTTGGCTTCAACAAAAAGGTAAACCAAAATGGTTTTAAATCATTGTCTCTCCAAGCTTTCCTATCTTCTCTATTAGCATTCAAACGATTCGAAAGTTTGCTATTACTTACACCACCAGTTCTCATATTTACGATAACTTTATTGAGATAAGCGGCAGAACAATTATTTTTATAAAACAGTCTTAACATTAATTCATAATCTGCAGCAGTTTTATAATCTATCCTATAATTTCCAAATTCAAGATATTTAGACTTTCGAACAAATAATGTAGGATGTGGAGGCATCCATCCAAACTTAAAACTTTTTAAATTAAAAATTCCAGATTTCCAGCTTCTTACAATTTCTAAAACATTATTTTCTTTTACATAATTCAAATCAGCATATAAAGCATCTTTGTTACTTATTTTTTGAACTACCTCAGAAATAACTGAATCATTAAAATAAACATCACCAGCATTTAAAATTCCAATGATATCTCCGGTGGCAATAGCTAAACCTTTATTCATTGCATCATACATTCCATTATCTTTTTCTGATACGAAATACGAAATTTTATTTCTGTATTTATTAATGATCTTTATACTTGAATCTGTAGATAATCCATCAATTACGATATATTCAACTTCCTTATAGTTTTGTGAAAGAACTGACTCAATTGTTTCAGCTAAAAATTTTTCAGCATTGAAACAAACCGTAATGATAGAAACTTTCACAGAAAAAATGTATTTAGGGATGTGTTAATTTTAGTTTTTCATCCAAATCTTCGAACACCGAATTATTACTGATAAATTCAGGAACTATTGTTTTCATTCTTCTTACAACTTGAGTTTCATTGTATTGATTTGCTTCGTTTATTAATGCTAAAATTTGATTACTGATTGTAAACAAATGGTACTCCCTAACTTTTGCAATCATAATTTGAGCATTGTGAGTAGGAACTGTGTTTTCCTGATTGTTTAATAATTCTTCATATAATTTTTCTCCAGGCCTTAATCCTGTAAATATAATTTCGATGTCTTTATTAGGTACAAAACCAGATAATCGAATCATTTTTTTGGCTAATTCTAAAATTTTTACCGATTTGCCCATGTCAAAAATGTAAATTTCACCTCCATTACCCATAGAACCTGCTTCGAGTACTAATTGACAAGCCTCGGGAATAGTCATAAAATACCTAGTTATTTCAGGATGAGTAACAGTTACTGGACCTCCTTTTGCAATCTGAGCTTTAAATCTTGGAATTACAGAACCATTTGAACCTAATACATTTCCGAATCTTGTAGTTATAAATCTAGGTACTCTTTTATTTTCATTAACTAATAATGTTGCTTGCAATAAGGTATTGTCATACTCATTGTTCAAAGCTTGTATATAAATTTCAGCAATTCGCTTGGATGCACCCATCACATTGGAAGGGTTTACAGCCTTATCAGTAGAAATCATCACGAATTTAGTTACACCAAATTCAATGCATAAATCGGCAATAATTTTTGTGCCCAAAATATTCGTTAATACTGCCTCGCTTGGATTGTTTTCCATTAATGGAACATGCTTGTAGGCTGCAGCATGGTACACATAATTTGGTTTATAAATGGAAAAAAGCTGCTCCATTCGTCGCCTATTTCGCACATCACCAATAAAAATTTGAAAATTAGTTTTAAGATTATTTTCCTGAAGCTCTAATTCAAGATCATACAAAGCAGTTTCGGATTGATCGCAAAGGATAACCATATCTGGGTTGAACAAGGAAACCTGACGAACAAGTTCACTTCCAATAGAGCCAGCAGCTCCGGTTATTAAAATTCTTTTGCCTTCTAATTGTTCATTAATATGTTCATTATCAATTACAATGGCAGCTCTATCCAATAATTCTTCAATATTTATTGTTCGAATTTGTTTCGTTTTTAATTCACCATTTATCCACCTAGTAACTGGTGGTACGTTTAATACATTTACTTTATTCGCTAAGCATATATCAACAATTTCTATTTTTCGGGTTGAGGGAAGATTTTGAATAGAAATAATTACCTCATCAACTACAAAATCTTTAATGAGTCGTTCAAAGTCTCTTGATGTGTTATAAATTTTAACTCCATCTAAAATTTTTCCTGATTTGCGCTCATCATCATCTATAAAAGCAACCACTTTCATATTTGAAATACTATCTTGATCTAATGCTCTTTTTGTAATAATTCCAGATTGACCTGCTCCGAAAATCAATACATTTTTCTTATCAAATTTTAGGTTTTTGATGTAAGTAAACAATGTTTTAACAATCATACGGTATGAAAGCAGCAACAAAAAATTGGTAAGTGCACTGATAATTAAAATTGATAATGGCACAACGAACAAAAAGCCATACGTTTTTGCAATTACATTTAATATACCTAAAGTAATGGTACTTACGATTACTGCAAAAAGTATTCTAACTGAATCCTGAGTACTGGTGTACCGAATAATACCAGCATAGGTGCGGAATACCGAAAAAACAATGGAATAAACTAGAACAGTGAAAGCCATAGATTTAGCCATGTCGTCCATTAAATCACTACTTACATAAAAATTGAATCGTAAATAGTATCCAATGATTACAGAAATTGCGCAACTACAAACATCGAGAAGAAAAATAATCCAGCGAGGAACAATATTTAGACGTGAAAGCATTGTTTAGTAAATTGCTTTGGGTTAACTCAGGTTCTCAAGCGTAAAATAATGAGGGCATAAATCTAATGAATTACTTTTTCAAATACTCCAGAAATTGCAAGACTTACTCGATTTAAATCTTCTTCTGAAAGGTTAGAACCTGAAGGTAAACAAAGACCATGATTAAATAAATTTTCTGCAGTGCCATTTCCATAAAATGGATATTTTTTGAATACTGGTTGAAGGTGCATAGGTTTCCACAATGGACGAGATTCAATATTTTCTGAGGATAATGCTTTTCTGATATATTCAGATTTAATACCACCATCCACAGGTTTTATTAATAAACAGGTAAGCCATCTGTTAGAGAAAAAACCCTTTTTTTCTAAATTGAATTGAATTTCAGGTATTAAAGCAAAAGCATGTCTATAAAAATCAAAATTATATCTTCGTTGAGCAATTCGATCATCAACAACTTCCATTTGACCTCTACCAATGCCTGCGCAAATATTACTTAATCGATAATTGTATCCAATTTCTGAATGTTGATAATGTTCAGCTTCGTCTCTTGCTTGTGTTGCTAAAAATTTTGCTTTAATTATTAAATTTTCATCGTATGAAATTAAAGCTCCACCGCCAGAGGTTGTTATAATTTTATTTCCATTAAATGATAAAGCGCCTAATTTGCCAAAAGTACCGACATGACGACCATTAAAAGTAGATCCGATTGATTCTGCTGCATCTTCTAAAACCGGAATTTCATACCGATTGGCTATAGCCATTAATTCATCTATTTTAGCTGGCATTCCATATAAATGAACTACAATTATAGCTTTGGGTTTTTTTCCTTTTGAAATTCTTTCTTCAATTACCTCTTTAAGAATTTCAGGATCCATATTCCAAGTATCAGATTCGCTATCAATAAAAATTGGTGTTGCTCCCTGATAAATGATCGGATTGGCACTTGCTGCAAAGGTAAAGGTGGGACAAATAACCTCGTCTCCTGCTGATACTCCTAATAAAATTAAACCTAAATGAATAGCCGCAGTGCCAGAACTAAGGGCTGTAGAATAACCAGATGTAGTAAAATTGCAAATATCACGTTCAAAACCATCAACATTAGGTCCTAGCGGAGCAATCCAGTTGGTATTAAATGCTTGCTTTATATATTCGGCTTCACTGCTGCCCATGTGGGGGGTTGAAAGCCATATTTTTTTATTCATGAATGCGAACTAAACTCATTTAAGGTAGATTGATTTTGCAAATTTCCTAAAAAAGGCTCCATTGTAGCACTGGAAAAACCTGAGACTCCGTTACCTGTAATTACCTTTACCATTGTCAAAGCTATAATTTTCAAATCAAGTGATGCAGAAACATGTTCAGTATACCATATATCCATTTCAAATTTATCCGTCCAGTTTACTTTATTTCTACCATTTACCTGTGCCCAACCTGTAATTCCTGGACTTAAAATATGTCTTTTTCTTTGATTTTCATTATAAAGTGGTAAATAACTTATCAACAATGGCCTGGGGCCAATTAAAGACATATTTCCAAAAAGTACATTAAATATTTGAGGAAGCTCATCAAGCGATGTTTTACGTAAAAAATTTCCTATGCTAGTAATTCGCTTATCGTCAGGAAGCAAATTTCCAAATGAATCTTTTTTATCGTTCATTGTTTGAAACTTTATCAATCGAAAAATTTTTTCGTTTTTACCAGGACGCATTTGAGTAAAAAAAACGTTTCCATTATTAAAGAAAAAAAGAAAAATGCCAATACCAATTAAGATTGGCCCACATAGCAAAAGTGCTAGGAGCGAAACTGTAAAATCAATAATTCTTTTTATCCGTAAGTAGTTGAACATATTTTTTTTTGATCAGCAAACGAATCTGCTTTTGTTCGAAATTGATTATTATACGTTGATGTAAATTTTGAGCTCTGAAAATAAGTTCATTTTTATTTTCTATTGCAAAGGTAATGTTTTGTTGCATTGCGACCACATTTCCAGTGGTAAAATGCAAGCCAAAAGAGGTATTTGGTAAAATATCAGTGTTGCCGGGTATGTCGGAACATAAAATTGGGCATTGCATTGCGCCTGCTTGAAGCAAAACATTCGGAAATCCTTCACGGTGAGAAGCGTGTACTAGTAAATTGGAAAAAGAAAGGTAATATTCAACATCATCAGACCATGGAATGTAAGTTATTGATTCATTATGGTGGATTTGATGTAAGGTTTCTTTATGCAAAGGATCTAGTTTTTGTTCTAAAGGACCTATTAAAATTAGCTTTAGATCTGAATGAAGATGTTGAAGATTGGAAAAAGTTTGTATCAATTCATTAATGCCTTTATCCTTAACCATTCTTCCGATTGCAATTAGATAAAATGATTTAGTTTGAAAATTAATGTTGTTTTTTATCAGATTTAACTTTTCAGGATCAAGGTTTTTTTTTGAGAATTTTGATAAATTAATTCCATTGGATGATCCTTTTCCAATTACGTAAACCTTGTTTGTTTCAACCAAATGATGATTAATAATAAAATCTTTACCAGATAAACTGTTTGGCCAAACTTCGGTAGAACAAGAGTAAGTGATTTTTTCTATCCACATCAAAAATTTTCTTTTAAATCCAGTTTCCACCATCAAAGGTAAACCTGCCATCGTATGAATACGAACGGGAACACTCATAATACTAGCGGCAATCATGCCTAATAATCCTGCTTTGGGAGTGTGAGTATGAACTATTGCTGGCTTTTCATGATAAAATAAAATAATCAATTTAAGTAAACACCAGAGATCTTGAAAGGGAGTTATGCTCCGGGTGAATGGAATGCTATGATGCTTTACGTGCTCTTTTTTTTCAACTTCTTCTGATTGTGATTTATTGCCAGCACTTACTGCAATTACATCGAAACCATTCGTTCCCATGTATTTGCATTGCCCAGAAATAAGAGAAAATATTGATTGATAAACGGTTGTAATTCTAATAAGTTTAATACCAGCCATTTAATTTATGCTATGTTAGCCTTCCACCAGGTTTGAAAACAATATATTGCCCAAAGTTGAAAGGTATGATCTTCTTTTGATGCACAATGTGCATTTACCATATTTTGAACGTATTCTACTTCAAAAATATGTTGATTTTGCAGAAATGCTGTTTCTGTGAGCAACAAAAGCTGTGGTTTTAATTCATTCCGTAGCCAGTTTCCAACTGGTATTCCGAAGCCAGTTTTAGGAAATTTAAAATGCCCAACTGGTAGTAAATGTTTAAAAGAATCTTTTAGAATTCGTTTTTTATTAAAGCCTTTAATCAGAAAAGTTTCGGGTAATGTGTTGCTAAATTCAAATAATTTATGATCGAGGAATGGAGCCCGACATTCTAGCGAAGCCAGCATACTTGTCCTATCTACTTTTACCAACATATCTCCTTCTAATGAAATATTTTTATCAAGATATCTTGCACGGGTGATATTCCCTCTATGATTTATATTTTTATCAAACTGGTTTACGAATTCAGAAGGTGAATCTGAATATTGATTATTTATTAAAAGTTGTTGTAGTTGATTATCATTAAAACCTAAACAAATAATCCGATACATATTTTGCAATGCATCTGATTGAAGCGAATGTGTTAATTTCCTAAATTTATAAAGTAAACCTCTACGATTATCGCTGGTTTGTGGCATCAATTTTAATAATGGATTTATAATTTTCTGATGGATTCCGGTTGGAATGAGTTCATTATACTTATCAGCAAAATAATTAACCAAATATCTGTTGTATCCTCCAAAAGCCTCATCGCCACCATCTCCTGTTAGCGCAACTTTTACGTGCTGCCGAGTCATTTTAGCGATAAAATAAGCAGGCAATGCAGAAGAATCTGCAAAAGGTTCATCAAAATTTAAAATGATTTTATCTATTTCTTCAATTAAATCTAAAGGATTAAGAATAAAAGAATGATGATTCGCATTTATATGCTTTGCAACAGATTTAGCTTGAAAGGATTCATCGAAATTTTTATCATTAAAGCCAACAGAAAAAGTTTCAATCTTTTTATCACTATTCAAATCAGCCATAATTGCAGCAATTATGCTACTATCAACGCCTCCACTCAAAAAAACACCTACCGGAACATCGGCAATCAATCTAAGGTTTACGGAATTGTAAACTAAATCGGTTAGTTTTTTACTTGCTTTTGTGTAGTCGGTTTCCGTTTCTTCTGCCTGTAAATCTATATCCCAATACTTCGTTTGAATTACGTGTAGGTCTTCTGTATCTATTTCTAAATAATGTGCAGGAAGTAATTTATGGATACTTTTATATATAGTATAAGGTGCTGGAATAAAGGTAAATGATAAAAAAATGTTTAGTGCATCAAGGTCAAGATTTTTATCAAAAACAAAATTATTGGTAATACTTTTAAGCTCAGATGCAAAAATAAAACGCTCATTATCGCTTAAAAAATAAAGTGGTTTTTCACCTAACCGATCTCTGGCGATCCATAATTTATTCGTGTGCTGATCATGAATGGCAAAAGCAAACATGCCATCTAATTTCTCTAAACAGGCTATTCCCTCTAGCTCAAAGAGTTGCAAAACTACTTCTGTGTCTGACTGTGTTTGGAAAGCGCAACCCTTTTTTTCGAGTTCAGCTTTAAGTACTTTATAATTATAAATTTCGCCATTCATTACAATGGAAAGCGTTTTATCTTTGTTGTAAAGGGGCTGATCTCCAGTAGCTAAATCAATAATTGAAAGACGTTGCATACCCAATACAACTGCATTATTTTCTTTATTTTGAATAAAATATCCATGGCTATCTGGCCCTCTATGTTTTACATCTGCATTCATTTTCTGAATTAGATGTTTACATTCCTGGTCTTCAGCTTTTGCTATAAAACCATTAATTCCGCACATGCTTTACTGTATTTTCTGTTGAAAAAAATCAACTGTTTTAGCGATGCCTTCTTCAAATGATACTTCGGGTTGGTAACCAATTACTTCTGATGCTCGGCTTACATCTGCAAAACTATGTTGCACATCACCCTTTCTTGGATCTCTGAATGTTGGGTTAATTTCTGTATTCAATCTTTTATTAATTGCATCTACTAAAGAAGTCAAAGAAGTTTGCCCTCCAAAAGCTATATTTAAAACAGTATGTTGTTTAATTGTATCGGCGAAAACAGATTTTATGTTAGCCTGCACTACATTTGACACGAAAGTAAAATCTCTGGAATTAATTCCATTACCATTGATTATTGGATGTTCTCCTTTTAGCATAGCTGCAACAAATAATGGAATAACGGCTGCATAAGCCCCATTTACATTTTGCTTTGGACCAAAAACATTGAAATAACGAAGTCCAACAGAGTGAAAACCATAAATTGAAGAATAAACTTGAGCATATAATTCATTTACATATTTGGTAACAGCATAAGGAGAAAGTGGCTTACCAATCAAATCTTCTTGTTTGGGCAGAATTGGACTATCTCCATAAGTTGATGAAGAAGCTGCATAAACGAAACGTTTTATACCTGTTAATCGGGAAGCTTCTAACATGTTTAAAAATCCATTAACATTAACTTCATTTGTAGTTAATGGGTCATCGATAGAACGCGGAACAGAACCTAATGCAGCCTGATGTAACACAAAATCCACATCATTTACAGCAGTTTTACAAGTTTCAAAATCTCTAATATCGCCTTCTAGAAATTCAACGTTGGGAAGCGAAAGAAACTCTCGAATATTATCTTTACTTCCCAAAGAAAGGTTATCTAAAATTCTAACTTTTAACGCCTGATGTTGAACCAAATACTCAACTAAATTTGATCCAATAAAACCAGCACCTCCTGTAATTAAAAATTTTTTATCCGATAAAGATCCAGTATGGTAAATATTAAATTTCATACATTAATTTGATTGGTTTGGAGTTGTTTTTAGCGAGAATAGACATACTATTTCTTGTGGCTAATATCGGAGAATTTTGGTTAATGTGAATTTTAATATTTTGAAGGATAGATGTACTGAATTAGTGTGCTTCAAATAATTTACCTAACAAAAATTTATGTGTTTTTTATCAACTTCAAAAGTTTAGGGAAATTTGCTGTAATTGAATACTCTGAGGCTATAATTTTTCTGTTTTCAATACCAATATTTTTGTATTTGTGTTCATTGGAAAGCACTTGGTTAAGAGCTTCTACCCATTGCTGTTGTGTATCTGCGAATAATGCAGTTTCGTTTCTATCAATTTTTTTGTTTGCCAATAATGGAGTCGAAATAGTAGGTTTTCCGCAAGCCATATATTGAATAAGTTTAAATCCACATTTTCCGTTTTCCCAGTTATTGTCTACTAATGGCATAATGCCAACGGTAAATTTGGAAATTTCTTCTGCTTCCGTATTACTATTCCATTCAATAAGTATGGCATTTGGAAGCTTCTCCTCAATATTTATTTGCTTATCAAATCCTATCAAATGTACTTTACATTGATGATGCTGGGAAAATTCTTTCAAGGCAGGCAAAATATCAACAATATATTTTGAAGTAGATTTAGAACCAATCCAACCGATAATAAATTCACTATTTTCTGTTTCAACAAGAGGATAATTGCGCAGATTTACAACTGTAGGTATTTCAACAACTTTATTTGAATATTGCTCACAAAAAGTAGTTAAGTATGGACTTCCAGTCACAACCCAATTTGCATTTTCTATTGCTTTATCGAATTTAGATTTGTACCAAGGAATTATAAATTTTGGTTTTAAAGAATCGTAATTATGAAAAACTGCATCATCAAAATCGATTAAATAGTTGATTCCCATTTTTTTCAACCAATATTCTATTTTAAAAGGGATGTAAGGAAAAAGCTCATATTGAATAATGATTAAATCATATTTGCGTACAGAAAATAAAACGAAAAAACGTTGCAGATAAGCTAAAAAGAGCTTGATAAAATTGAGTTTTGCTCCATTATTAAATTGTTTGATATACTCATCAGAAAATAACGGAGAAATAACGCAGCTACAGTTTTCGTTTTCTAAAAAAGGCAAATATTGATACATTCGATACCTGCTACTTGCACCAGCAGCAGTATATTTTGGCAAAAATAATAGTTGAAGTTTTTTAGTGTTTTGCAAATCAGAATTGAGCTTTAAATAAGTAAACTTTACACTAAATAAGAGATTGCAAAATATCTGCTTTTTTGCTAATTAAAATTTCTTTTTGATTCATTCAAAAATTAAACTTGCTTTACAAAAGTACGATTTGCAAATAAAAAATATATATTTATTACTGCGAATAAAATTAAGTTTAAAATATGGTAGATATTGTAATAGTGAATTGGAATAGCGGAGCATTATTGCAAACATGTGTAAATTCTATTTTAACGAAAAAAAACTATTCTTTTTTAGGTGCAATTTTTATAATTGATAATAATTCTACAGATAATTCAATGATGTTATTGTCTGTAGATCCAAAAATTAAAATTATTTTAAATAATACAAATTTAGGATTTTCAAAAGCGTGTAATCAAGGATTTAAATTATGTGAAGCATCTTATACTTTATTATTAAATCCAGATGCTCAACTACAAGAAAACACGTTACAAGAATGCATAAGTTTTTTGGAAGAAAATCCTACTATTGATATTCTTGGCTGTATGCTTTTAAACGATGAAGGTAAAATAACACACAGTTGCGCAAGATTTCCAACTCCATTAAGCTTTTTATCCAATTCAATTGGGTTACCAAAAATATTTCCAAGCGTGTTTAAACCTACTTTATTAATGGCAGACTGGGATCATAAAACGAATAGAGAAGTTGATCAGGTAATGGGTGCATTTATGTTTATGCCAACTTTATTATTTTCTAAAGTTGGTTATTTTGATGAACAATTTTTTGTTTATTATGAAGAATTAGATTTTTCTAAAAGAGTAAAAGAAGCAGGTGGCTTAATTTATTTTAACAGTAAAATAAAAGCAATTCATAGTGGAGGTGGTTCAACAAGCCAAGTAAAAGATTACCGTTTATTCCTAAATCTTAGAAGTAGGTTACAATATGCAAAAAAACATTTTAGCTATTCAGGAAACTTTTTAGTTGGTATTGCTACAATATTTGTAGAACCTGTTACCAGAATATTTTATTTACTTGTTCAAGGTAAATTATCGGAAATAAAATCAACTCTCAAAGGGTACAAAATGCTTTTAGATAAATAATATCTCATTGGATATTTAGTACTTTAATATCATTTTTAGTTGATAAAAAATTACAAAGTGCTATTGGATAAAAGATCACCCACATATAATCCAGTTTCCCGATATAAGGATTTGTTGCAGAATTTATTAAAAAAACGCAACTAGCACAAATAACCATTATTAAATGATTTCCTATATAACCTGGATATTTTTTTACCAATTTTAATATAAAATATAATACTGTTAAAAAGGAGGAAAAATATAAAAGCAATCCAATTATTCCCTGATGAAATAAAATAGAAAGATAAAACAACTCATAAGACCAAGGTTGTTCATACGATCTAACAACTCCAGCAACGGCTCCAGCACCATTCCCTATGAAAATATTTTTATAAAATCCGTTTAATAATGCAGGAAGTTGTTTAGTTCGTTCGACGTTTGAAGCCTCTTTATTTGTAAAAAATCGATTTTGAAATTCTGTTATAATTTCCGGATACAGGTAAATTAAAATTCCCAACAGAAAGAGTATAACTATAACAGATCTAGCTAATATAGTTGTTGCTTTCCTTAAACCTATAGTTCCTGATGCAATCAAAAATGAAATAAGTATAGGAATGGTTATACCCATTGCAACTAATAAACCTCTTCTGTTTGCAATAAAGCCAATTAAAATTATAATAATCACATACCACAAATCGGATTTTCTTTTTTCTATAATTAACCGTGTTAAAAAAAAAGGGCCTAAAAACAGTAAGGATGCCATAGCTGGATTAGAAAAAGAGGCATACGCTTTATCAATATTAATATATGTTTCTGCATCCTTTTCAAAAAAATATTTAGCTATTCCATCGTAAAGAAAAAAACTTTCAGACAATTGAATCAAGCCAAGAATTAAAATTAATATTGCTGAAACCTTAAATATTTTTTCTACTTTTTTAATATATTCAATTTTAAAATGACCTGAAATAATAAAAAAAAGAATTGGCCAGAGCATCGTAACAGTTAACACGCGAAGTGCTCCTGGATTGCCATAAAGCAAGCCTAGAAGTGTATTAAAACATGCATACAATAATATGGCTATTAAAAAATAAAGTAATGTTTTATTATAATATGGCTTTAAAAAAATTACTAAAGGAATTAATAATGCTAATAAAATTACTTTTGGGAAGCGAAGTAAAGATGCTGTAGGAAGTACTAATAAACTTAACCAAAGTAAACCAGAAATTCGTTGAAAAAAGTTTTGATACATCGCTAAATTTCTGAATACATAAATGATATTATTTTGGAAGATTTTAAGATAATACGTTTGTTGAGTAATTCCAGAATTTACGATCTGAAACATACATATAAACAAGATAAACGATTGAACTACCAATAGTGCAATAAGCCGCTGGAGTTACACTTTGATATAACTTAATGAAGTACCAGTTCGCAATTATATTTACAGTAAAAGCGATTGAAACACCAATTGCCAACTGTTTAGTTTTTTGCTTTAACTCCAAAGGTTTATGAATAAGCATCGCAAACTGCCATAAAGCAATTCCAAAAAATATAGGAATAGCTAATTTAATGATTTCTAAATCTATTTTGCCCGAAAATAATTTTGAAAAAATACTTCCCCCAAAAAAATAAATTACACTAAAAACAATCAAGAAAATAGCTAGTTCGGCAAAAATTGCTGTGAATAATAACCGTTTAACTTTACCATAATTCCTTGCATTGTATTGATTTGTTATAGCTGGAAAAAATGCCATAAGAATAGGCGCACAGGCCATTGTTACTGACTTTCCGATTATATCATAAAGGGCGGAGTACTTTCCGGAAAGATCATAATTAAGAATTTGGGCGATTATAAAACGGTCGGAAACATTTAATGCTAATGAAATTCCTAAAAAAATAGTAATTGGATAACCATAATTAATCAATCGCTTTCGAAATATTGCGAATGGTTTCTGCTTTACCGAGTGGTTCAATACACCCAATAGAATTTTTAAATCAAACAAAATCGGTACAAGAAAACTAATAAATAAAGCAGATAATAAAGTTAGTAATTGATCTATTTGCCAATTATTTCTAATAGAAAAATAAGGTAGAGAAATTAATAAAAGCGTTCGAATAATTTCTAAAATCATAATGGGGATTGGTTTTACATTCGCTTGTTTTATTGAAATTAAAATTGAATAAAGCCCGGTGAAAATAAAAATAAAAAAAACCAAAATTGAAGCGAGCAAACTTAGTTGTAAGAAAATAAACAAAAAGATGCTAGCAAAAACGCCTGCTAAACTGCTAATTAAGAATAAACGATACACAGCAAAAATAAACTCATCTGAATTCTGATATTTGCTGTAAAACCGAATGATACCTTGGTTAAGCCAGCCAAATGAGAACAAAACAAACAAATTTGTGGCATTTTGAACGATAGAAAATTTAGCAAATACACTTACATCAAATAATTGTACTACAAGAGGAATAAAAAAAAAGGACAAAATCCCTGGAACTATGACACCAACACCATATTTCGAGGCATATTTAAGTGTGCTAACTATTTCTGATTTATGGCTCTGTGTTGGCATAATAAATGAACCGCTAGTGTTGAAAATAAATCAGAACGTATAAATAAAATCAAAAAGTAAGCAATTGTTTATTTGCCTTTTTAATTCCATTATCCAATTAAATTTTTAGTTAAATTTCGTCTAACCTTTATAATAATCAAAACAGAAATTAATAGAATAACTAAAATTAAACCTCCTATTACAAAACCTTTTACTTTACCAACTTTCTTTTCTTCTAAAGGTAAAATTGGAGAATCAATAATTTGAATTAAAGGCTCGTCTCGTAACAAGGTCATTTTAGAAATTTCCAGATTTTTCACCAATTCGCTATAAACAGTATTCAAAATCTCTACATTTCTTCGCTGTTTTATTTTGCCAACCTGGGCTTTAGCCATTACAATATTTTGCTGGGCATCTTCTAACTGAGCAACTCCGCTTAACGCTTTATTTAATTCTAATTTAACAGAATCCGTTCTATTTTGTAGTATTGCTACATTTTTGCGTGATCTTTCAGTTTTTGTTAAAATATAAAAAGTACTAACATTACTTACCAGCTTTTCTACAAAATACTTAGTAAATTTTTCATCTACAGTTTCACAGCTAACCGTAATAATATCTGTTTTGACATCTCGCTTTTCTATCCTCAAATTGTTTTCAAGAATATCTTTATAAATTAAACGCAATAAACTATCCTGAGTTCTATTACATAATTCTCGTTCAACGGGAAAAATAAAATTTGTAGGATTTATTTTATCGTACTTTTCGGCAATTTTATTGAATAATACATAGTGATTAATTAACAATTGAGGTTTAGAATTTTCGTTAATTAACACGGGAGTAAACAAAGCTTTTTCAACCATTAACCGCGATTTGAGTAATTCAAGGATGTTGTCATTCGAAAAAACCCCACCACCATCCGAACCAAGATTGAACCCAAATTGTGAAGCTAAACCAGCATATGCACTTATTGCATTGCTCTCTTCTTCTTCTAAAACGAAATTAAGTTCAGCTTTGTAAATTGTTTTTTTAAGGATAGAATATAAAACTCCTAATGCAGATCCAACTAAAAATGCAATTAAAATAATTTTCCATTTTTTTTTAAAATACCTGTACCAGTTAGAAAACTGATTGATGATTTCATTAAGTGAAATATCTTTATCTGAGTTTTGCAAAGGCTGATTATCCACTATTGCTATTTTAAAAGAGTAAGTATAGAAACTCCAATTAAAGCTAATGAGCTTAGTCCGGTAGAAATTCCGATTATTTCTTGAGTTGAAAGATTTCTTCTATTCGACTTAACGGGTACATAAACTTGACTTCCAGGATCTACTCTTGGAAAGGAATTAATAAACATAAATGATTTCTTCGTTCCTTTTACCGTTCCGTTTGCATACACCACATACGTTTTTCTTCTAAAAGCCCGTTCAGCGAATCCACCTGCTTTGTTGATGTAATGCTTAGCGTGCTTATTGTTTTTAACGCGTATAGATATAGGAAATAAAACTGCTCCATTTACTTCCATGGTTTGAATAACGGTTGGAATAGAAATCTGATCACCAGGTTTTACCAGTAAATCATATTTTGATTTCGGAGATTTCATAATTTTTTCTAATCGAATTCCTACTAAACCACTTCGCAGCGAATCTTCGCCTACAATCAAAAGTGAATCACGAGTAACATTTTCCAGATGTGCAATTTGCTTTCTTCTTATTTTTAATTCTTCATCTGTCAATGGGCTGTTTCTAATCAAAAATGCTCCACTAGGATATGCAAAATCCGTAAGCCCTCCTGCTCTTTTAATGATATCTGAAATGTATTCTCCTTTATTGGTGATTGTATATAAACCTGGAAACTGTACTTCTCCATTTACCGTTGCTTGTTCTTGAATATTATAAGTTGGTGATCTCCTGACCGAAACCTGATCAAATGGTTCAAGAATAAAGCCTGATGCAGAATCACCGATTGAAAGATCTCTGGAAACATCAAATTGAAAAATTTTAGAAACTACACCACCATCAGCGTCTGCCGAATTTTTTATTCTGCGAGAAATTTCTACTTTACTAGTTGATGATGCCTCGGTGAAACCACCTGCTTGTACTATAGCATCTTCTAAAGAAAGACCTGATGCAAAATTATATTTACCAGGTTTTTGAACTTCACCAAATATGTTAAAATAATAATTTTCTTTAAGATCATAAATAGATGAAATTAACACCTTATCTTCTCTTTGTAGTGGTATATCTGTAATTTCTCCTTTTAGCAATTTTGCCAAATCAAATGCAATAATTTCTTCAGAAAGATCATCGCGAAGTCTGGTAATAGAAGCACGCGACAAAAAAGCGTCTCCCTGTAGTCCTTCTGCATTTTCGATTAACTTCTTAACACTTAATCCTTCATAAATTGCAAATTCTCCGGGTCTGTAAACTGCTCCAGAAATAGTAACTCTGTTTTCAAATCGTTCTAAAATTGGAGCAACTGTAAATTGGTCACCTTTTTTAGGTTCATATTCTGCAAATAAAGATTGTTCTATATCCGAAACTTTTCGTTCTCGTGGAGTTATACTTTTAACTTTAATTCTAAATGTATAGGCTTGGTTGGTAAAATTCCCGGCAAATTGTATCAAGTCTTGAAGCGACTCGCCTGGAAGCATCTCAAATATTCCTGGATTTTTTATTTCACCATCTATTTCTACCCGAACATCATAGTTTCTTACTTTAATAATGTCTTGATCTTGCAAACCAATATTTTTTCGCTGATCACCACGAAGCAGAAAATCGTAAACATCCAATTTAGCAACAATTTTGCTGTTTCTAATTAATTCAATCTGTCGAAAAGAACCATTTTCGGCTGGTCCACCAGAGGCATAAAGTGCATTAAAAATAGTTGATAATGAACTTAATGTATATGAACCAGGTTTAGTTACTTCTCCTAACAAAGTAACTTTTATACTTTTAATATTTCCTAAACTAACTTGGGCAAAAGTATTTGGGTTTGCACCTTTCATTCCCACATAAATCTGGCTTAGTCGACCAAGAATTCGTGCTGAAGCTTGTTCAATTGTCAATCCGCTAACATTTACTGGACCAACTTTATCTATACGTATTAATCCTTCAGTACTTATTTTTAGCGTATAGCTTTGTTGAGAAAATCCCCAGATATCAATTAAAATTTCGTCATCAGGCCCTAAAATGTAATTCTTTGGAGTTGGTATTCTAAGATCTGGTTCAAAAGTAAGATTGGTATTATTAAATAAGTCAGCACCAAATATTCTATTTTTTATGCCATTATTTATTGGATTAATAATTAAACTGGTTTTTTCCTTTGGTTCATTTTGATTTCTTGATTCTATTATGGGTTTAGAAACATTACCTTTCTCAATTGGACTAGTTGGATTTCTAGATAAACGAGCTTTTAATCTCGCTAATTCTTCAGATTTTAACCCTCTTGTAAGTAAAAGTGATTCAAATTGATCTTGTGATAAGCCACTTTGATCAGCTTGGTTTTTGAATTTAAGAATTTCTTCATCAGATAAATCATCAATTCTTACATCTGAATAGTTTTTTTGCTGAATATTAATACTTTGTGCAAAGCCAAATGCGTAAGTAAAAAAGAAAACTAAAAAAATAAATAAGCTAAAATACTTTTTGAAAGACAGGATTACATTCATTTTCACATTTGAATTGTCAGGAAACAATTTTTTCAATTAGAATGCGAATATATCATTAAATAAGGTGAAAGGAAATAATGACTGTTTTGCTTTATACGAAATTATTTTCTCACTTAAAATTATCTTTTAAAACTTTGCAGATTTATTCTTTTCTACAGCTAAATCTTAAAAATAATCAGTCAATAAAATTGACTATACCATTTGCAAAATAAAATAGCTACCCTTAAAAAATTTAAATTGTCATTATATCTTTCTCTTTTAATTCAGAAAGTTTATCGATTTTTATAATAGTTGCATCAGTAAGTTTCTGAATTTCACCTTCACCAATTTTGATTGCATCTTCTGAAACACCGTCTTTTGATAATTTTTTGATCTTCTCGTTGGCATCTTTTCGGATATTCCGAATCGTTATTTTGCCATTCTCCCCTTCATTTTTTACTTTTTTTACCAATTCTTTTCTTCGATCTTCGGTTAACGCTGGTACATTCATTCTAATGACAATACCATCATTTTGAGGATTAAGGCCTAAGTTAGAATCAATAATTGCTTTTTCTATTGGCCCTAATAAAGATTTTTCCCAAGGTTGTACAGTTAATGTTCTAGCATCAGGTGTATTTATACTTGCTACTTTACTCAATTCAGTGCTAGTTCCGTAATAGTCTACGAATACTCCATCCAACATTTGCGGCATTGCTTTGCCAGCTCTTATTTTCTGCATTTCGGTATCAGCGTGTGCAATTGCTTTTTCCATTTGCGCCCGCCCATCTTCAATAAGCGGTTTAATTTTTTCATCCATGATAATTTTTTTTAATAATTAAGCGTGAACTAAAGTTCCAATATGCTCGCCAGTAGCAACTTTCATAAAGTTACCCTCTTTATTCATATCGAAAACAATAATAGGAAGGTTATTTTCATTACACAAGGTAAAAGCTGTCATATCCATAACATTTAATCCCTTTGATATTACATCATGAAAAGAAATAGAATCAAAACGAGTAGCCTCAGGATTTTTTTCAGGGTCAGCTGTATAAATACCATCTACTCTGGTTCCTTTCATCACTACATCTGCTTCAATTTCTATGGCTCTTAAAGAAGCAGCTGTATCTGTTGTAAAATATGGATTGCCGGTACCAGCTCCAAATATTACAACTCTTCCTTTTTCCAAATGCCTTACTGCTCTTCTTCTGATAAAAGGTTCACAAATCTGCTCCATTTTTATGGCACTCATCAATCTGGTTTTTACTCCAGCATTTTCCAAGCCATCTTGCATTGCCATACTATTGATAACGGTAGCCAGCATTCCCATATAATCCGCTTGCACTCTGTCCATTCCTCCTTTTTCTGCATCCAGACCACGGTAAATATTTCCCCCACCAATTACAACTGCCACTTCAACTCCTTTTTCAATAACTTCTTTTATATCTTTTGCATATTGTGCAATCTGTTCTGGATCAATTCCAAATTGCTTTTTACCCATTAAAGATTCGCCACTAAGTTTTAATAAAATTCGTTTGTATTTCATGCGCTGTAAATATAGCCCTGTTTTTGATTAATATAAATCTAAAAAATAAACAAAAAAAAACCTCTCGGTTAGGAGAGGATTATATCTTATGCACCTAATGCAACCCTTTTAAATGCATTCACGGTCAATCCTTTATGAACTCCGTCAAGCATTTGAGTAATTGTTTTGGATGAATCTTTCACAAATTCCTGATTCAATAAAGTTGAGTCTTTGTAAAACTTATTTAGTTTACCTGCAGCAATTTTATCAACCATTTCTTCTGGTTTACCTTCTGCCCGTATTACATCCTTTGCAATTTCCAACTCACGTTCTATAATGGATGCATCAACGTCTCCTTTGTCCAATGCAACAGGATTCATTGCTGCAATTTGCATTGCAACATCTTTACCTGCATCATCTCCTGGTTTACCTGCATCTGCAGATAAGCCAACTAATACTCCAAGTTTGTAACCCGCATGAATATAAGCTATTACCTTTTCGCCAGACAAAACTTCATATTTCGAAACGCCGATTTTCTCACCTATTTTTCCAGTTTGGTCAATAATAGTTTCAGATAGCTTATTTCCGCCTACTTTTAGATTTAATAAAGCTTCTAAATTAGCAGGATTTTCAGAAACTGCAGCGTCAGCAATTGCATTTCCGAATGCTACGAAATCAGCATTTTTAGCTACAAAATCGGTTTCGCAATTCAATTCTATTACAATTCCTCTTTTACCATCGCTGGTAGTTTTAGCAATTACAACTCCTTCTTTTGCATCTCTGTCTGATCTGCTTGCAGAAACTTTAGCACCCTTTTTTCTTAAATAGTCGACAGCAGCTTCAAAATCGCCGTTTGCCTCCATTAATGCTTTTTTACAATCCATCATTCCAGCGCCAGTTTGCGTTCTAAGTTTATTAACGTCTGCGGCCGTAATTGTTAAGTTTGACATAATTATTTTTTTTATTTTTTTTTAACAAAAAAAATCGGAACAGAAGATACGACATCGGAATAAACCAAAATCGCTACCTACCGTTCCGATTTGGATATTTTACTCTTCTGTTTTTTCAGCTACTTCACCTTTGCCTTTTCGTGCTCTGGTTCCTGGAGTTAATGTTCTTTCTACATCATTTCCATCTTCACCTTTTTCAGCTTTAGCTTTTGCGGTTGCTTCCTTCTCAGTTTCTTCATCCTTTTCACGCTTGCGCTCTTCCATACCTTCTTCAATTGCTTTGCAAATAACGCCAGTAATTAAGGTAATAGACTTAGTCGCATCATCATTAGCAGGAATCGTAAAATCAATATTGGTTGGATCACTGTTTGTATCTACCATTCCAAAAGTTGGAATATTTAATTTCATTGCTTCTGCTACTGCGATGTGTTCTTTTTTCACATCAATCAAAAAAAGAGCAGCAGGAAGTCGGTTTAAATCACCTATTCCACCTAAAACTCGTTCTAATTTAACGCGCTCGCGCTCTATTTGTAATTTTTCTCTTTTTGATAAATTATCATAAGTACCATCTTTGGTAAACTTATCAATATTCGTCATTTTCTTGATTGACTTACGTACTGTAGCAAAATTGGTAAGCATTCCGCCCAACCATCTTTCTGTAACAAAAGGCATATTTACACGAAGTGCTTCCGCAGCAACGATGTCTTTTGCTTGTTTTTTAGTTGCTACAAATAAAATTTTTCGACCCGATTTTACAATCTGCTTAATTGCATTTGCTGCTTCATCGAGTTTTACAATCGTTTTATTTAAGTCTATAATATGAATGCCATTTCGTTCCATAAAAATATATGGTGACATTTTCGGATTCCACTTTCGTGTAAGGTGTCCAAAGTGAACACCAGCATCCAATAATTCTTGATATGTTGCTTTTGCCATGTTTTCTGTTCTTTGGATTAACGTTTACTAAATTGGAATTTCTTTCTTGCTTTCTTTCTACCTGGTTTCTTACGTTCAACCATTCTTGAATCACGGGTCATTAAACCTTTTGCACGAAGTGCTGGTTTTTTCTCAGGATCAAGTTCAACAATAGCTTTTGCAATTGCTAAACGAACGGCTTCTGCCTGTCCGGATACGCCACCACCAGCTACGTTTACATTAATAGAATATTTTCCAATAGCTTCTGAAACCAATAGAGACTGATTCACAACATATTGCAATGGTAAAGTTGGAAAGTAAACTTTATAATCTTTTCCATTTACCAAAATATCGCCATTACCTTCTTTAAGGTAAATTCTGGCTACAGCAGTTTTCCTTCTGCCAGAGGTGTTAGTTACACTCATTTCGTTTGATTAAAATTAATGGTTGTTGGATTTTGTGCTGCATGCGGATGCTCAGCTCCTGCATAAACATGCAGGTTGCCAATTATTGCATTACCTAATTTATTTTTGGGTAACATTCCACGAACTGCTTTCTCAACCACATGAGTTGGATGTTTTACCATCAAATTCTTAGGGTTAATAAATCGTTGTCCACCCGGGTGACCTGTGTAAGACACGTATTGCTTGTCTTCCATTTTCTTTCCGGTTAATCGAACTTTGTCTGCGTTGATAACAATTACATTATCGCCACAGTCTACGTGTGGGGTGAAGTCTGGTCGGTGCTTTCCTCGCAAAATCATTGCGATGTGCGAACTCAAACGCCCCAAAATCTCTGATTCAGCGTCAACAAGCACCCAATGCTTAGTAACGGTTTTTTTGTTAGCAGAGACAGTTTTGAAACTTAACGTATTCACTTGCTTTTAGTTATAAGGTGTAAAATTGAACTTCCCTCTTTTTTAGGGACTGCAAAGTTAGCAGGATAATTTTAAAATTCAAGTAGCTGAGCATTAATTCTTTTCATAAACTAAAATTTCATGTAACAAATTTTATGAATCAACTACTTTTTTCATTGAAATGGAACTAAAATTGCTTTCTTGCGTTCAAATCCAAAACTTATTAATTATGATAAAAAATTACATTTTAACAATTTCTTTCTTAATTGTAACTACTTTTTCTTTTTCTCAAAACCGTGAAAGTAATTTAGATCAGACAAAAAGAAAGTTTAACGTTCATTCAAACACATTCAATAAATTTAAATCAGCTGGAATAGATACTATTTTTGATCATTTTATTGGAGTAGATACATTAGTAAATTACGTAACTCAAAATGGATTTGTTGCTGGTCATAATGAGTTTTTTGACAAAAGTAAAATGCAGAAGTTTGATTCTAATTATGGAGTGACAGGAAATGGTTTCATTACTGAAATTTTATTTCAGTTTTCATCAAAGCGAGGAGATACATCTGGAAATTTAATAGCAACTATCTGGAACGATAACAATGGTAAACCAGGAACTATTATTGGTATAAAAAACTTTAAAATTAAAGATATTGACACATTAGATTTTACCTCAATTGTTTTTCAAATTCCAATTCCAATTCCGAATGATCAAATATTTTATGCTGGGTTTGAATTTGATTATACTTCAACTGGTAAAACAGGTTTATATACTTCAAGAGATAATAATGCAACAGATGCACCTGGAGTTACAGGAGAATTTCCTGATGCTATTACACACACTTGGGAGCAGGCTTCCAATAACTCATATTTATCATTTGGTAAACAGCCAGGGGCTTGGGGTTTAGATGTTGCTTTAGGGATTTTTCCAGTAATACGCACAACAACAGGTATTTCAAATCAACCATCAGAGTTGTTTACTGGAGTAAAAAATCATCCAAATCCATTTTCAGAAAATACAACTTTAGCATATGAATTAAAAAAATCTGTAGAAAATGTAGTAATTACAATTTCTGATGTAACTGGTCGAGTAGTTTCAACATACAATCAAACCAATCAAACTGCCGGAAAGCAATCGGTAATAATTGATGGCTCAGAATTAGCTGCTGGTTTATATAATGCTACAATTAATGCAGATGGAAATTCAACTTCTATCCGAATGATTGTAAAATAAGATAATATCCATTTTATAAAAATCCTGTGAACCAAGAGTTTGCAGGATTTTTTTTTGCTAATTTTTGAGTCATGAATCAATAAAGTAAAGGTATGTTTATTGAGTTTCGAGAAAAAATCTCAACCAATTTTTTAATAAAATAAAACTTTTGTTATCTTTCATTCTTTTGCTAATCACAATAATCCAAAACTTATGAAACTATCCACCATGGCGAGCAACTTAATTGGCTCAGAAATTATAAAAATTGCTGGTGAGGTGAATGAGATGATAAAAAAAGGAGAAAAAATCTGCAATTTAACTATTGGTGATTTTGACCCTTCTTATTTTCCCATTCCTAAAGAGTTAGAGAGTGAAATTATAGCTGCTTATGGTGAAAAATTAACTAATTATCCGCCAGCAAATGGAGTAGCTGAATTGCGTGAAAGTGTTGCTCATTTTATAAAATCAAGATTGGGCCTAAGTTATTCCCCAAATGATGTATTAATCGCAGGTGGCTCAAGACCGTTAATTTATGTGGCATATTTGGCCATTTTAGATCAGTTTGATACCGTAGTTTTCCCGGTGCCATCTTGGAATAATAATCACTATTGTCATTTAAGTGGGGCTACTCCTATTATGATTGAAACTTCGGCAGAAACCAATTTTTTACCAACTGCCGCACAATTAGCCCCTCATTTAAAAGATGCAACATTGTTGGCGTTAAATTCTCCGTTAAACCCAACGGGTACTGCGTTTTCAAAATCAAATTTGGAAGAAATATGCGATTTAGTTTTACAAGAAAACCTTGGAAGAATCTCTGGCGAGAAACCCCTTTATTTGTTATTTGATCAAATGTATTGGATGCTTACTTTTGGAGATGTAGAGCATTTCGACCCAGTATCTTTACGGCCAGAATTGAAAGATTATGTAATTTATATAGATGGGATTTCAAAAACTTTTGCAGCAACTGGAGTTAGGGTAGGATGGGCATTTGGGCCAGAAACAGTGATTAATAAGATGAAATCAATATTGGGACATGTAGGTGCATGGAGTCCAAAACCTGAACAAATGGCTACAGCACGTTTTTTAATGAATAATAAAGCAGTTGATGGTTTCTTGCATTCTTTTAAGCTAAAAATGCAAAAAAGTCTAAATGCCTTATATGATGGATTTATTGAACTAAAAAACGAAGGGTTTGATGTTGATGCAATAGCCCCAATGGGAGCTATTTATTTAACAGCAAGTATAGATATTGCCGGAAAAAAAACACCCGAAGGAAAAATTTTAATCAATAGTAAAGATGTAACATCATATATTCTTACAGAAGCTAAAGTTGCTGTTGTTCCATTTACGGCTTTTGGAGCTTCTGATAGCAGTTCATGGTTTAGGCTTTCGGCAGGAGGCTGTCATTATGAAGATATTTTAGCTGCAATTCCTCGATTGAGAACTGCACTTTCCAAACTTAGTTAATGGCTATCGGAACTTTATTTCTTATACCAACAACCATAAGTGAAGGAACAATTACCCAGGTTTTACCTTCTCAGCTTTTTGAAATCATAAACACAATTGATGAATATATAGTTGAAAATGAACGAAATGCAAGAAGATTTTTAAAAGAAGCTGGCCTGAAAATCCCTCAGGATAAATTGATTTTGCATGTGCTTGATAAACATGCCAAAAATTTACCCTACGCAACTTTTCTAAAAAATTGCATGGTAGGCAAAAAGATTGGTTTGTTATCAGATGCCGGATGTCCAGCCATTGCTGACCCTGGTGCAGAAGTTGTGCTTGCAGCTCATAAATTAAAGATAAAAGTTTTACCTCTAGTTGGCCCTTCATCAATTTTGCTGGCGCTTATGTCATCAGGATTCAATGGGCAATCTTTTACGTTTAATGGATATTTACCTATTGATAAGCCAGCTCGAATAAAAAAAATAAAAGAACTTGAAAAACAAAGCAAACTCGAAAATCAAACTCAATTGTTTATCGAAACACCATTTAGAAATAAGCAATTGTTTGAAGAGTTAGTAAAAACATGCTCATTGGGTACATTTATGAGTATTTGTTGTGATGCAACCGGCGTTGAAGAATATATTTTTACAGCAACTATAACGGATTGGAAAAAAATTGAACCTCCAATTCAAAAAAAACCTGCTATTTTTTCTATTTACTGTAAGTGATTTTTCTATGATAATTTTATTTAGAAAATATCGATAGATTTTTGGCTTTGCATCCAATAATTTAAACCAAAATTTAATTTATTCTTCTTTAATCTTAGTGAAACACAGCATCCTTTGTGCCTTCGTAATTCTAAACCACTGTATAAAATTAGCCATGAATCGTTTCTGCAACTCCATATTTTGCAATAACTTCTGCTTCGTAGACTAAAAACTGCTGCCATCGAGCATCCACATCTTCGTCACCCGCATACTTTTTTGCTAGCTTAATAAACATCGTGTAATGCGTTGCTTCACTAACCATTAGCTCATGATAAAATTTAGCTAATTCTTTATCTTGGATATTCAAGGATAGCAATCTGAACCTTTCGCAACTTCTGGCTTCAATTAAAGCAGAAACCAACAACCGGTCGATCAATACGATATGGCGCAAAAAACCCTTTCGTACAAATTTCATTAGCTCTCCAACATAAGTATCTTTCCGTTCGCGACCAAGCACTCCACCTCTTTTTAAAATAAAATCGTGCACCATTCCGAAATGTTCCATTTCTTCTTTTACTAAGGCAATCATTTCTTTTACTAACTCTGGATACTCCGGAAAATTTACAATCATCGAAATTCCATTGGTTGCTGCTTTCTGTTCGCAAAATGCATGATCCGTTAAAATTTCATCAATATTCTCTTCAACAATACTAACCCATCTTGGGTCGGTTGGCAATTTTAATCCTAACATAGTGAATGTGTAAATGGATATTTTTTAAAAATAGTAAGCATAAAAAAACCGGAATGTTTGAACATTCCGGTTTCTAAAACATTTCTTAAGTTATAATATTACAACTCCTTTTGCTTCAAAAGCAAGTTCTTTTTTGGGTTCTGTAATTGCAGCAATTTCAGCATCCGACTTTCCACCATCTTTTGCATAATGTTGCTGATCTTCAACTGAAGTAACTTCGTTGTAGGCAAATCCGTCCAACACTACTTCTTTTCCTGAAATATCTTTAGGCAAAAATATTTTATAATCTTTAAAAGTTACTCTCATCATTTTACCGTCACCAATATCCATAGTAATCCAACATCCTTTCTTTTGGCATACTTCTACTACTTTACCTTTTACCTTTATATCAGCTTTTTCTGATGTTCCCATACTGCTAACTAATTCAGTTACATTTTTCACTTCTGTATTATAAATGGTATCGCCAAAAATGGTACCTACTACTACTTCTTTTTCAGCAGTTTTTTTATTTTGTTGGCTGCATGCTGCTAGTGCAACAATAAATGGAATTAAAATCAGAAATCTTTTCATTTGAATTGTTAATTAAGTTATAAAAGTGAGAAAATTGTAGCAGAAACCAAAATAAGGATGTTAATCTATTCGGATTTTAAACTCATGTTAGAATAAAATAAGATCAGAAAGGAGGCTTAGGGATTGTAACGGCATCCTTTTTTGCAAGTTTGTTTTTGTATTTTTAGATAAACTCACCGCAAAAAAGATATAGTGGAAAGCCCGACCCCTTTTCAGGGGTAAGCTCATAATAATTTTTAAAAGCCTTCAAATCATTATTTTAAATAAAACAAAAACAAAAAAATAGCCAAAACAAACAATAGGTATTTTTAAATAACTTTATATAAATTAAATAAAGGATAAAATTATCAAACCGTTTCGATTAAAATTAAGAACCTTAAATTTAACCAAATAAGGAAGAAAAAACTTCTTCAACTTTAGATACTGTTTCAATTTCTATAGAATACCTTGTTCTGTCTAAGCCTTTGGCATTATATTTTGAAACAAAAATTTTCTCCATGCCTAATTTTTCTGCTTCAGAAATTCGTTGTTCTACTCTGTTTACCGCTCTTATTTCTCCAGAAAGGCCAACTTCTGCAGAAAAACAAACTTTTGGTGGTATTGGCATATCTTGATAGGATGAAATAATAGCGGCTATAACTCCTAAATCTATCGCCGGATCTTCAACTTTAATGCCTCCAGTTATGTTCAGAAATACATCATTTGCGCCTAACTTAAACCCACATCTTTTTTCGAGAACGGCAAGCAACATATTCATTCTTCTTAAATCAAAACCTGTAGCCGATCGCTGTGCAGTTCCATAATTTGATGGACTAACTAAAGCTTGAGATTCAATTAATAATGGTCTTAAACCTTCGATCGTTACAGAAATGGCAATTCCACTCAAAGGTTCATCTCGAGGTGATAATAAAATTTCTGATGGATTGGAAACTTCGCGTAAACCGTTTCCTTGCATTTCATAAATTCCTAGTTCTGAAGTAGATCCAAATCTATTCTTCGAACATCTAAGTAACCTGTAAATATGATGCCGATCGCCTTCGAATTGCAAAACAGTATCAACCATGTGCTCCAAAATTTTAGGACCAGCTATCAATCCATCTTTGGTAATATGACCCACCAAAAACACCGGAGTTCCACTTTCCTTAGCAAATTTTATCAATTCAGCCGTGCACTCGCGTATTTGAGAAACACTACCTGCAGCAGAATCTAAATGAGCAGAAAAAAGCGTTTGAATTGAATCTATAATTACTAATTGAGGCTCAACTTTTTCTAGTTGTTTAAATATGTTTTGAGTTGCAGTTTCAGTTAAAACCAGACATTGATTGCCTTTGCTAGTTTTTATTCGCTCTGCTCTCATTTTTAATTGTTGTTCACTTTCTTCGCCAGAAATGTATAAGACTTTTCCACCCGTCAAACCCAATGCAGTTTGCAACATCAAAGTCGATTTCCCAATTCCTGGTTCTCCTCCTATTAATATTACGGATCCAGGCACTATACCACCCCCTAAAATTCGGTTCAATTCTCCATCATTGGTTATAATTCTTCGCTGATCGGAATAATCTATTTCCTCGATAGCAATTGGTGCATTAATTCTCTTAGAAGATGCTATTTGGTAAACGGATGAAGATGTATCAACCTTTTCAACAACTTCTTCTACAAACGTATTCCATTCATTACAAGATGGACATTTGCCTAACCACTTTGCAGCTTGTGCTCCACAATTCTGACAAAAAAAACTTGTTTTCAATTTCGCCATTAGGTATTCATTAACATTTCAATTTCTTCTACTTCTCTTGGTATCGTTGCCATCATGTCAATATTTCCATCTTCTGTTAAAACAATATTATTTTCAATTCGAACTCCTAAACCTTCGCTTGCAATGTAAATTCCAGGTTCGCAAGTTAAAACCATTCCTGCTTCTAATTTCTCATATCTATTACCAAAATCATGAACATCTAACCCTAAAAAATGAGAAGTGCCGTGCATGAAGTATTGCTTATATAAAGGCATTTTTTTATCTTGTTTTTCAACATCATGTCTGTCCAGCAATCCAAGATCAATCAATTCAGATTGCATGAAATTGCCCACCTCATTTTGATATTCATCTAATAAGATTCCAGGTTTAAGCAATCCAGTAGCAAATTTCATGACCCGTAAATCAGCATTATAAACGTTTTTTTGTCGCTCTGTAAATCTGCCTGAAACCGGAATTGATCTACTTAAATCGGCATTATAGTTTCCATATTCAGCTCCAAAATCCAACAAAATCACTTCACCTGCTTGACAAAGTTTATTATTATCGTTGTAATGTAAAACGCATGCAGAAGCTCCAGAAGCAATTATTGGATTGTAAGCGTGCCCGGTAGCACGGTTTTTTATAAATTCATGAATTATTTCTGCTTCTATTTCATATTCGCCAACACCGGGTTTCACAAAAGATAAAACTCGTCTAAACGCTGACTCAGTAATTTCACATGCCTTCTTTATTTGTGTTATTTCAATTTCTGATTTGATGGAACGGAGTCTCCTCAAAATTGGTGCAGCCCTCTTATATTCATGCAATGGGAATCTGGTTTTAAGATCTAAAGCCATGCGCAAATCTCTATATGGAACCGTATGCACGTATCGATCATTCTCATTGGTATTTAAATAGATAGTTTCAGCATAATGTAAGAGTAGATTTAAAATCGTTTCATATTCATCCAACCAAAAAATACTTTCTATACCCGAAGCAGCTTTCGCTTCATCTTTTGTATATTTATGTCCTTCCCAAACAGCTATATGCTCATTAGTCTGTTTCAAAAACAAAATTTCCCTATATTGTGCTATTGGACTATCTGGAAATAAAATTAAGATACTCTGTTCTTGATCTATTCCAGACAAATAATAAAGGTCAGGACTTTGTTTAAAACGGAGTAAAGCATCACCGCTTTGAGGAAATTCATCGTTGGAATGAAGAATTACAATGGATTGTGGTGTAATATTTGAAACAAAATGTTGGCGATTTGCGATAAACAGTTTGTTTTCAGGCGAGATATACTTCATAAATTGCTTTTTGAATACGTAAATTTTAATTTTTATAAAATAATATTGGTAAAATAAGGTGAATTGCTCGGTATTTGGAATTTAATTCTGCATAATTTTTGATAGTTTCAAAATTAAATTACTTTTGCCAAGATTGTCGAAAAATGCTCTACGAACAACACATCAACAAAACAAAAATGAAGAACTCTACTTTTAGAAAAATTACTGCACTTACTATTGCCGCTTTCGCAATTTCGGCAAACCTTTTTGCTCAAGAAATTTCTACAACCACAACAACGACAAAGAAAGCAAAAACAACTTTTCTTGGTCGAAGTCAATTCCGAACATGGTCTGTAGGCATAAATGCCGGTATGCAAAATCCATTTACCATTTTTGGTGGTAAAAATGATTTTGATGCAAGAAATGGTTTTATTCCAAGTTATGGTGTTGGAATCAGCGTTGAAAAACAATTAGGATACAATTTTGGATTAAGGGGAGATTTAATGACTGGAGGATTAGAAGGTGAAAATCTTAAAACTTCATCTTTTGAAGAAGGAACGTTTAAGACAACTATTAAATTTGATGCTACATTAAATTTTGTTGTTAATTTCGGAAACGTTGATTTTCTTAAAAGAGACAATAAATTTAGTCCATTTGCTTCCTTTGGTTTTGGTTTAGCAAATTTCGAAGCTGAGGCTGATTTTGCTGATACTAATTTTTTAAGTAATCAAGGTGAATATGTGATTTCTGGAAATACCTATGAATTTATAATGCCTGTGGGTGTTGGTGTAAAATATGCTTTAAATGATAATATTCGATTGAAACTTGGATATACTGTTAAATTTATGGATGGTGATAAATTAGATGCATCTGATTTCTATACTAACAACGATAGATATCAGTATACCTATTTGGGAGCTACTTATAGTTTAGGTAAAAAAGAAAAAGACGATTTAGAATTTGTAAATCCGATTGCAAGAATGTATGATGAGTTAGAAGTTTCAGAGGAATTGCAAAAACAAATTGATGAGTTAAAAGGCAAAGTATCTGCAAACGAATCAGAAATATCTAATTTGAAAAAAGATAGCGATGGTGATGGAGTTGCTGATTTGTTTGATAAAGAGCCAAATACACCAGCTGGAAGTAAAATTGATGGATCTGGAAGAACATTAGATACCGACGGTGATGGAATTCCTGATTACTTAGACAAATGCCCTACATTCCCAGGTGATTCTGCTTCTGGAGGTTGCATGATGAATGGAGTAGGTGTAAATGGTTCAAATGCTGACGGAAACGGTGGATATACCAACTTCTCTAATGATAACGGAATGAGTGGAAATGATGGAATGGATGGAAATAACAACGGAAAAGGCGGAAAAAATAATGGTAAGGGAAACAACGGAAAAGGTAATAATGGACGTGGAAACAATGGCTCTGGCAATAACGGATCTGGCAACAATGGATCAGGAAATAATGACGGTAGCGGAAATGATTCAGGCTTAGGTCTATCTGGTCCAATTTCGGGATATGAAAACGTACAGTTTGACTTTGATAGTTTTGTTATCAAGCCGATTTCTTTCCCAATTTTGGATAAATTATCAGAAATTCTGACCAATGATTCTAAGAAATCAATGTATATAGATGGTCATGCAAGTGCAGAAGGAAGTGATTTGCATAACATGCAATTATCAAAAGAAAGAGCATTTGCAGTGAAAAGTTATTTATTGAAGAAAGGTGTTCCTGCAAGAAAAATAACTACAAGAGGTTTTGGAGAATCAAAACCAGTAGTTCCAAATTCTAGCGAAGAAGGAAGAATTAAAAATAGAAGAGTTGAATTTAAAACAAAATAATAACTAAAAAAGTTAAATGAAAGGGCTGCAATTGTAGCCCTTTTTTATTTATGTATTTTTTCAGAAAAAAAGACCCAACACGTCCGACCAATTTTAATATTAAAGCTATGCACTGGATAAACAGAATAGCAATTATTGTATTTTTAACCGGAATACTAATCAGGTTAGGCATGTATTTCATTAATAAATGAAAAGAATAATAAATACAGAAAATGCTCCTGCACCAATTGGGCCTTACAGCCAAGCTGTTGAATTCGGAAATACGCTATACACTTCTGGCCAAATTGCATTAGACTCTGAAACGGGTTTATTGGTTAATGAATCAATAAACGCTGAAACCAAACAAGTATTGGCTAATTTAAAAGCCGTTCTCGAGGCTGCTGGTTATAGTTTTGGCTCTATTGTGAAAACGACTATTTATCTTTCGGACATGAATTTATTTTCGGAGGTAAATGAAATTTATGCTACCTATTTCGATCGGGATTTCCCTGCTAGAGAAACTGTGCAGGCGGCAGGTTTGCCAAAATCTGTGAACGTAGAGATATCTGTAATAGCCTGCAAATAGTATTTTGCTAAGCAAAAAATTTCCAATTCATTTTTTTGCGGCTGTATTGGCTGCATTTATTTGGGGATTTTTTTCTATTCCGCTTCGTTTATTAAAAGATTTTCCGGCACAAGAAATACTCTATTATAGAATATTTACCTCGTTAGCAATAGTTCTGTTAATCTCACTATTCTTTAGAAAAAATAAAATAAAAACTGATTTAGCATTGGTGAAAAAATTAAACTCAAAAGAAAAAACCAAATTATATATTCAATTATTACTTTCTTCAGTTTTTATTACTGTTAATTGGTTTTCATTTATTTATGTTGTTAATAACGTGAGTTTGCAATCTGCAGCGTTTGCTTATATGGTTTGCCCTATTATTACCGCATTTTTTTCATATATTATTTTAAAAGAAACATTTACCCAACAAAAATTTATTGCTTTATTTATTAGTTTTTTAAGTGTAATTCTTTTATCGTATGGATTTTATCAAGAGGTTTTATATTCAATTTTCATTGCTGTTTTATATTCCTTTTATTTAGTCATTCAAAAAAGAATGGTAGCGATTGATAAGTTTAATTTTTTGCTTATTCAATTGCTTTTATCCTTTATCATTATTCTACCTTTTTACATTGCCACTTCTAAATCAGTACCTAATGATTCATTTTTTTGGATAATGACATTGTTAATTTCTGTTGTATTTACGATAATTCCGTTGTTTTTAAGTCTATATGCTTTAATAGGTATAAGCTCATCAACGATGGCAATTATTATATATTTAAATCCGATTCTAGCGTTTTCTATTGCTTTTTTATTTTACAACGAGCCTGCTACCAGTACCCATGTTATTGCCTATATAATACTTTTATTTGCAGTAATTCTTTTCAATTGGCAATTTTTAAAAACCGCATTTGGATTTAAACCGATGATTTAACAGTTTGAATTTCTGTACTCTTTTTATTGGAAATAAAGACTCCTGCTAATATGACTAACATGCCCAGAAAATGGTAAATGGTAAAAGGCTCACCATCTAATTTGCCCCATAGTAATGCAACAATTGGAATTAGGTATGTAACGGATGATGCATACAATGCATTAGAAACTTTAACCAATTTATTAAACAAAAATAAGGAAAGCGTAGTGCCTAAAACAGATAATAAAGCTGCATAGCCTAAAGCCGTTAAATAGGATTCTTTTAACAAAGGGAGTTGAAGAAAATCGGTAAATACGAATAAATAGAGTAAACAAAGCGGTCCTACAATGCACAGAGCAAGGCTTGCAATACCAATAGAAGAAATATCCTGCAAATAATTTTTAGTTATATTGACACTGAATGCATAGCAAATAGTAGCCATTACAATTAATAATCCATATAAATTTCCATTTGCTGCACCCAAAGGCTGTTTTGCCGACATTAAAATAAAAGCACCGATTAAACCTAAAAGAATGCCACCAACTTTGAGTAAAGTAATTTTACCTCCAAAAAATAAAGTACTTACCAACAAGGTGAAAATGGGAACCAAAGAATTTAAAACTCCAACAACCGAACTACTTAAGTGTACTTGAGCAGTTGTAAATAAAAATGCTGGAATCCCATTCCCCAAAAAACCAGTTGCGGTAATAGCAGGCCAATATTTTTTCTTTATTTTATTAATTTGAACGATACTTATTGGCAATAAACAAATAAAAGATATGCCCATTCGCAAACATGCAACTTGAGTAGGCGAATACATAATTAATGCCCTTTTTATTAAGATAAAAGAACTTCCCCAGATTAATGCTAAAACAATTAATAAAATAACAGGAAGTTTGGAATTGGACATGTAACGAAAAGTATTTAACACAAAACTATACTAAATAGCTTAATTTTATTTTTATACTTTGTAACAATAAAACATATAAGCTGTGGCAGAAACCAATCTTTTTTCACCTATTGAATATCTGAAAGGAGTTGGTCCGACACGAGGAGAAATACTAAAAAAAGAGTTGAAGATTCATACGTATTCAGATTTGTTGCATTTTTTTCCATTTAGATATATTGATAAAACAAAGATTTATACTATATCAGAAATTAATGCTGATTTACCTTTTATTCAATTAACAGGAAGTGTGGTATCGGTTGAATTGTTAGGAGAAAAAAGAGCCACTCGTTTACTGGCAAATTTTAGCGATGGCACCGGAACTATCGAATTGGTTTGGTTTAAAAGCATACCATATATGCAAAAAATAATAAAACCAGGTATAAAATTTCTGGTTTTTGGTAAACCAACCGAGTTTAACCACAAATATTCCATTGTGCATCCAGAAATGGATTTATTATCAGAAGCTAAACCTGAAATAAATCAAAGTTTAGTGCCTGTGTATAGCAGCACCGAAAAATTAAAACTTTTCCAATTAGACAGTAAGGGTTTAATGAGATTGCAATTGAATTTACATGAAGCCTTAAGTTTTAGAAATCAAGAATTTTTGCCTGTTTCAATAATTGAAAAATATAAATTATCAGATCGAAATTTTGCCTATCAGAATATACATTTCCCAACAGATGCAATTACATTAAAACAAGCAGAAACTCGAATTAAATTTGAAGAATTTCTGTTACTACAGTTACGATTATTAAAAAATAAAAATCTAAGGATGGCAAAATCTGAAGGGCAATTATTTTCGAAAGTTGGAAATCGGTTTAATGATTTTTATCATAAACAACTTCCTTTTGAATTAACGGAAGCGCAAAAAAAGGTTTTTAGGGAAATACGATTGGACACGAATACAGGAAGGCAAATGAACCGATTGCTGCAAGGTGATGTAGGAAGTGGAAAAACTGTTGTTGCTTTAATGACTATGTTACTGGCAATTGATAATGGATTTCAGGCATGTATGATGGCACCAACAGAAATCTTAGCCAATCAGCATTTACATTCTCTTACCCAATTATTGAAAGACGAAGTTGGAGAAATTGCTTTATTAACAGGAAATATTAAGGGTAAAAAAAGAGCAACATTATTAAATGATTTAAAAGAAGGAAAAATTAAAATACTGGTAGGCACGCATGCCTTAATTGAAGAACCGGTAGTGTTTCAAAATTTAGGTTTAGCTGTAATTGATGAGCAACATCGGTTTGGTGTGGAGCAACGATCTAAATTGTGGAAAAAAAATATTTTACCTCCGCATATTCTGGTGATGACAGCTACTCCTATTCCACGAACGCTGGCAATGACCTTGTATGGAGATTTAGATGTTTCTGTAATTGATCAGATGCCAGCAGGTAGAAAAGCGATTCAAACGATACATCGGTATGACACAAACAGGTTGGCAATTTTTGGATTTTTACGAAAAGAAATTGCTCTTGGTCGACAAATTTATATCGTTTATCCGTTGATAGAAGAATCGGCAAATATGGATTATAAAGATTTGATGGATGGATTTGAAAGCTTATCAAGAGATTTTCCGCAACCCGAATATCAGATTTCCATTGTGCATGGCAGAATGAAAAGCTCAGATAAAGAAATAGAAATGCAGCGTTTCATTCAGAAAAAAACCCAAATAATGGTGGCAACCACCGTAATAGAAGTTGGCGTAAATGTGCCTAATGCTTCGGTTATGATTATAGAAAGTGCTGAACGGTTTGGATTGTCGCAATTGCACCAGTTGCGCGGAAGAGTTGGGCGAGGTTCTGATCAATCGTATTGCGTATTGATGACTAGTCAAAAACTTTCGCCAGATGCAAAAACCAGGATTGAAACCATGGTACGAACGAATGATGGTTTTGAAATTTCGGAAACTGACTTACGCTTGAGAGGACCTGGAGAAATACAAGGAACCCAACAAAGTGGTGTTTTAGGATTAAAATTAGCTGATTTGGTAAAAGATCAACTGCTTTTGCAGGAGGCTAGAGCAACAGCAATTGAATTATTAAGTAAGGATCCATTTTTAAGTGAGCCAAAGCATTCTTTACTTTTACATGAACTGCGATTGGATAAACAAAATAAAGAATGGGCAAGAATAAGTTGAGTAACCATTTTCAATTTCTATTTTTGCAAGAAATAACTACATGAACAACAACTTTATCGACTGGCAAAATTTAGCTTCCAAACTTACCTGGAGGCGAAGTTGGAATTTTGTGTTGGTGTTGACGAGTTATTTTTTAAGTAAATACACGCAAAAGAAAACACATTGGGGCAATCCCATTAGTATTTCCATTGAACCTACAACCAGTTGCAATTTGCGATGCCCGGAATGTCCGAGTGGTTTACGCTCATTTTCCCGGCCTACTGGTATGTTATCTTCTGATTTTTTCAGAAAAACAATGGACCAAATCAGTAAAGATTTGCATTATCTGATTTTTTATTTTCAAGGTGAACCGTATTTGAATCCAGATTTTTTAGAAATGGTGAGATACGCATCCGATAAAGGTGTTTACACAGCAACCTCCACTAATGCACATTATTTAACAGAAAAAAATGCCGAGCGAACTGTGAAAAGCGGGTTAGATCGAATAATTATTTCGATTGATGGAACTACCCAAGAAACCTACGAGCAGTACAGAATTGGTGGCAATCTAGAAAAAGTGATAGAAGGAGCTAAAAATGTTGTGAAATGGAAAAAGGTATTAAAAAGTAAAACTCCTCATATAATTTTTCAATTTCTGGTAGTGAAACCCAATGAACATCAGATAGAAGAATTAAAAAAACTGGCAAAAGAAATAGGTGTAGATGAAGTAGGATTGAAAACTGCTCAGATTTATGATTATGAAAATGGATCTGATTTAATTCCTTTAAATGATCATTTTTCGAGGTATAAAAAAAATGAAGATGGAATATATTCTATAAAAAATAAATTATTGAGCCATTGCTGGAAAATGTGGCAAGGTTGTGTAATAACCTGGGATGGCTTAGTGGTGCCTTGTTGTTTCGATAAAGATGCAGAATATAGAATGGGCGATTTGAAACAGGAAAATTTTGAACAACTATGGAAATCTGAAAAGTATAAAAGGTTTAGAAATTCGGTGATAACCTCAAGAGGAGAAATAGAAATGTGTAAAAATTGCACAGAAGGAACCTTGGTTTGGGGTTGATTTTTTTATAAATAAGTATTGGAATAGGAAGCTAAGTTTGCTCAGACTTCTGCTTAGGGATTGAAGCGGCATCCTTTTTTTCAATTAAAAAACAATTAAATCAAAAAAGATATAGCTGAAAGCCCGACCCCCAAATTTTTTTATTTGGGGGGAAGCTCATAAAAAATATTTAATTAATAGGAATCAATAAAAGTATAATTAGACATAAAAAAGGATTGTTCGATGTAATAAAAGATGGGAAAAGATAGAATGGAGATTAAAAAAGATCCTTATCAGGCATTAAAATATCGTGGGTTTAGGAATTTTTTGATCATGCGAGTATTTGTAACCTTGGCAGTACAAATACAGGCAGTAATTTTAGGCTGGCATATTTACACCTTAACCAAAGATCCTCTTTCTTTGGGTTTTATTGGATTAGCTGAAGCAATTCCAGCTTTGTCTGTAGCTTTATTAGCAGGCCATATAGCTGATCATAACAACCGGAAATGGATATTACGAATATCAATTTTAGTGATGTTGGTTTGTTCGTTGGCAATGCTGATTATAACGTTGCCGAGTGTTGCCGATGATTTAAGTTTGCGGCAAACGCTTACCGTTTTATATTCCACCATCATCATGATTGGTTTTGCAAGAGGATTTTATTCTCCGGCTGCGTTTTCGTTAATTTCTCAATTAGTACCTAGAACCGCTTATGCCAATAGTTCAACGTGGAATAGTTCGTTTTGGCAAGCTTCTGCTATTGCCGGACCTGCCTTGGGAGGTTTGATTTTTGGCTTTTATGGTATTACCGTTTGCTTTGCCATTATTGTTTTGTTACATACTACAGCCATTGTTTTGGTTGGGTTTATACGAGAACTTGAAATACAAACCATACCCGAAAAAGCGGAGAATATTATTGAGAGTTTGATGCAAGGTATCCGGTTTGTGTTCTCTACAAAAATGATGTTGGGTGCCTTGACGCTGGATTTGTTTTCAGTATTTTTTGGTGGTGCGGTTGCTTTGTTGCCAGTATTTGCAAACGATATTTTAAGTACTGGTCCGCAAGGGCTTGGCTTGTTACGTGCTGCTCCGTCTGTTGGCGCGGTACTTTCGATGTTGTTTTTTGCTTACAATACTCCTATGAATAAGCCCTGGAGGAATCTATTAATTGGTGTTACAGGTTTTGGAGTAAGTATTATCTTATTTGGCTTTTCCACAAATTTTTATCTGTCGCTGTTTTTCTTATTTCTGAGTGGTGGGTTTGATAGTGTAAGTGTAATTATCCGTTCTACCATATTGCAATTGCTTACTCCAGATGCGATGCGAGGGAGAGTTTCGGCGGTGAATACCATGTTTATAGGCTCAAGTAATGAGATTGGAGCTTTTGAGAGTGGTTTGGCCGCTAAAATGATTGGTGTGGTACCATCGGTGATATTTGGTGGGAGTATGACCTTGATGATAGCGGGGATAACATGGTTGAAAACGAAGGATTTGTTGGGTGTGAGGTTGGAGAAGTGATGGGATTGGTGAATTTTTACAGTTGACAATTCGCGTTTTATATCTGACATTGGAAGTTTCATACCTGCCATCGGTAGTTTTATATCCGCCATTGAGAGATTCATACCCGCCACGGCAAGTTTCATACTTGCCATCGCAAGTTTCATACCCGTCATTGCATGTTATTTACCCGCCATTGCAAGTTTCATACTTGACATTGAAAGTTTCATACTCGCCATCGGTAGTTTCATATCCGCCATTGCAAGTTATATACTCGCCACTGCAAGTTATATACCCGACATTCGGTCAATTGGCTGGAAAGGGGCTTTTTTGAAAAGAGGCAAAAGGCATAAAAGATTAGAGAATTGTAGTTTTTGTTGAAACTTCTTCTTCAATGTCAATATCATCTTGCAAGCCAAAACTTAGCTTAATTTCCAAAGTACTTACTCAATTGCAAAGCTGTATCAGCGGTAATGCTATTATTTCCTTTAATTATTTTAGATATTCTCGTTTGGAAAATTTCTATGTCTTTTACAAGTCTGTATGCCATAATATTAAAAGAAGCAAGAAACTATTCTGAAAGAATTTATTTTGGATAAATATTTATTAATTTGGCCATGCCTTAATTATTTGGCGATAATCTATAATTTCTACTTCAGAAGCATTTCCTGCATTCCATTTAAAAACGATTCTTTATTCAAAGATGACTTTCAATATTCATCATTTCGTGTAAAACTCTTATGATTTCTATCTCATCATTTTTACGATTGATTTTATAAAAGATGAAGTGTGATTTTACTTTTGTTTATAAATATCCTTTTCTAATGTAACCAAAATCAAACCTGAATTTGGTTTTAAGCATAAATAATCAATTTCATCGAATATTAAATCTTAATATCGGTCAGCTTGTTCCATTGTCCAAATTTCAAAAGTATAAAGCCAAATTTTTTCTACATCACTTTCGGCTTCTTAACTTAAAATGTAATTTATTCTTTTGATTATTTACCTTGAAGATTTTTTAAGAAAGATTCGCGTTTGAAATCTTTAACAAAACCGGATTTCTCACCTTTTATGAGTTCTTTAATCAGTTCCGTTTTTTTTGTTTCTTCTTGTTCAAACATTCTCAAAGCAGCACAAACTATTTCACTTGCAGAAGAAAATTTGCCAATTTTAACCTGACCATTTATGAAATTATCGAAATAATCGCCGAGTAAAATAGTTGTGTTATTTGCCATAATATAAAAATTATATTTCAAAAATACCCATTTGTAGTATGTTATGAAGTTTAGTTACAGTTTGTTGATGAGAGATTTATTTAATAGAAAATAATTAGCTGATATAACCTTATCTTTTATATATCAAATACGTAAACGGTTCCAGCGTAATTTCTGTGGTAGTAGTTTCGCTAAATCCGGTCATGGCGTTTGTCCAAGTGGTGTTTGCAACTGATGAGGGTAGAGTGAAATTGATGGATTTGTTTCGGAGGTTTGACACTACAAATACTTTTTCTGAACCCAACTCTTTGGTGAATGCACAAACATCAATGGTGGAATAAGAAAGTAATGTTCCAAGGCGAATGGCCTCGCTAGCGTTTCTGAAGGCTATTACTTTTTTGTATTCGGCGGTAACTGTAGGATTTACATTCCAGTTGATATTTGCACCCGTAAATGGAAAAGTAAGTCGGTATGCGGTGCCTACTTCTTGCCCGCTATATATCATGGGAACACTTTTCATGTAAGCAACTACCACAAAAACTGCCATAGAACCTTTTAAGCCACCAAATAATTCGAGAGGTGTTCCATCGGAACCGTTGACATCGTGATTGGTAAGATATCGAACTACTTGTTGACCCGATGTAGCATTTAGATATTCGGAATTGTTGAGTGAGTTGATATTGATAACGGAAAGATTATTTTTATAGATATTTTTTATTTGTGAGAAAAAGCTAAAGCCGAACGTAAAATCGAAACCTACTGTAAAATGATTGCTTCGGTTTCCTTCTGCTAATAATAGCAATTTGTGGCTCTTAATATTTCTAAGTGTATCAATGGTTTGTTTCCAAAAATCTACAGGTGGCCCGTCCGCAAAATCGAATCTAAAACCATCTACATTGGCATTGTAGACCCAATATTTCATGCTGTTTATCATCTCTAAACGCATTGCTGGTTTGTTAAAGTTTAATTGAGCAACATCATTCCAGCCTGTGCCGGGAGGAGGTAAAACATTACCAGCGGCATCTTGCAAATACCAATCTTTGTGGTCAGTAATCCATTCATGATCATAGGAAGTGTGGTTTGCGACCCAATCCATAATCACACTCATATTTTTGTTGTGGGCAGCATTTACCAAAGCTCTAAAATATGTCAAATTGCCAAATTCGGGATTAATACTTTTATAATCTCTGATGCAATAAGGAGAATTAATTCCTTTTAAGATACCTAAAGGATAAGTTGGCATTAAATAAATCACATTTGCACCAAGTGCTTTGATAGAGTCAAGGCGAGCAATTACACCTTGCAGATTGCCTTGGCTGCTAAAAGCACGGATGTTGACTTGGTAAATTGTTGCATCTTGTTTGTCTGTGACGTTAACGAATGGAGTTCCATATTGAATAAACTCAGTAGATTTAACAGAAAGTGAAATGTTGCAAGATTGGCCATTAATTATAATAGCAAAATTAGCTGAACCTGAAGTTGTTGGTATGCCTGAAACATTATAAATAAGGTTGCCTTTTTCCTTTGCAAAGGAACCTGATTGTAAAGTTATTGAAAGGCCAGTTACACTTGTGGATGGTAGTGAAGCGCTATCGTTATAATCTGAACCATCTCCTCCTGAGTAGGGTACAGTAATAAAACCTGAAAAATATTCTCCAATTAATGCAGATGCACTCGGCGTTGCAGCTTCGCAATTCAAAGAAAATTTCGATAATTTATTTTCGGGGTTTTCTGGTTTTTTGCAGGATAGGATAATTACAAAAAGAAAAAAAAGTATTAGGAAATGTTTCATTCAACTAAATTAGGGATTATAATCTAATGTTTTATATTCTATAAAAATTGAGTTATAAAAAAAAATGGCTCAAGAAATATTACTATTTCTCAATAGCTTAATTAAAATATTTTGATTTATTTCTAATTCAAAAAATAGTGGTATAAATCACCCAAAGCGTTGTCTTTAAAATTGAATCATCGGCAGATACTTTTCTCGGTTTTTAAATATTACCTAAAGATTGATTGTTAGTAAAACTATTACGATTGATATTCCAGATGGTGCATTTATTATGTTAGTTAATAAAATTCCAGTCATAACCGGAAAAACTATAATTGCTCCCAATGCTCTATATTTTATAATAATAAAAAGAACTCCACTCAGAATTTCAGCAAAACCAACCAATGGCATTATCCAGCTGATTTCCATAAATGCTGCCATTAATTAAGCATACTTTCAGGCATGTCTTTCGGCATAGGCAGGTAATTAAAAAATTTGTTAAGCCTTGAATTAATAAACATCATTCCAAAAAGTAGTCTTAAACCAAATAGAATTTTATTTTTCAACTTAGTTGTTTTTTATTTGTAATATAAATTTATTTTTTTTTAAATAACTAAATGAATACAACAATTTGGGAAGCTAAATTTATATTTATTGTTTATCCATCCAGTATTGAATTTCAAATTCATATAGATTATGTTTGATCGGGTCGATAATTATATCTTCAAATTCATTATTGTTTTTTACAAATGCTTTTGTATCCCAATTGCCCCTAGTAAATTGAATTTTAGTTAATGAATTAACCTTTATTTTTATTTCTCGTTCATTATTTTTCAAATTTTTCATTTTTACTTTTGAAGGATTCCATTCTCCCAACGATAGTTGATTGCCAGTTATATAAACTTGATCTTTATTATCTGGAACTTTAACCCTTATAGTAATATCATATTCTTTGTCATATATTTTTTCAGGTTGCTTAATTGAGTAATCGCTATAAAGTTTTAAACTTTTTATAATACTTGGCATATAAACCGACCAATGGTCATTGGTTGATAAGTCTTCTATTTCAACTTTTAGTTTGTTTTGTATTGAAGGGCTTTGCAAAAACTCATAAAATTTTTGCCTAGCTGGTAACCATTCCTGCCAATATTCTTTGCCTTCGTCTGCATTACTTATATATAAAAACTTATTTTCCTTTTGTTTACTAAAATCAAATTTTTTATACTCTTGAATAATGTCCTGTTTATCGATTGCCAAATTTGGCGAAATTGCAATAAACGAATCAAACAAATTATTCTTAAGAATTAATGTTTGCAAAATAAACGAAGCACTTAAAGAATGCCCAATTGCTACCCTTTTTGGCAATGTTCTATAATTAGAATCTATGTATTTAACTACTTCATTTTCCGTGTAATCAAGTAATTTTTCAGCATTACAACAATAGCCATTAAACAATTCTTGCTTAGTTATATTTTTGGGAGTAAAAGAATAATCGTTATTTCTTGCATAATCAGTTTCTTCATAATAAGGAGAAACGATACCAACTACTATAAATTTATTTTTGCTTAAATAACTTAATGAGGAGTGAACTAAGTCAAAATGCTCTCTGTTCTGTGAATCAAAAACGTAAATCACTTCATAACTTACCAGATTAGTTTCATCATAATTTTTAGGAGTGTAAATTAATACAGGCCTTTTTTGATTTAAAATTTTGGAGTCAATTACTATTTGTACAACTCTTGCTATTTCTTGAGCCCTTAAATTATTTGAAATAATTAAAAGTAAAAATATAAAAAGTACATTTTTTATTTTCATAACATAAATTATTAAAATTCTAAAGTTTATTACCAATATTTAAAACATATAAATTTAAAATAATACTTCCTTGTAGCGACCATAATTTATTGGCACCCACCAAAAGCTTTGCTTCTACATGTACTTATATTAGATTTTCATGTCGAAGCATATTTTTTTCGAAACGAACTTTTAACAATTCAATTAGATCCTGAAATTGGATTGTCGCTAATTCCTTTTTCATGTTTTTTCACCTAAAGAAAAAATAATTTGTTGGAAACAATTTCTAATCTGCTATTTTAAGTAATGAAGTATTAATCATTTCTTGCAAAACTGAAAGATAAACATCCTCCAATTTATTGATGTAAAGGCAACCGATACCCGCTTTATGTTTGCCAAGTCTTTCCAACATTGCCGGATTTTCTTTTAAATTAATACTTAAATATAATGATAAATTTGTTTTTCGTGGCGAGAAGCCTATTCGAAGCCAATCTACTTCCCTACCTGTGTTTGGGCTTTTGAATCGCTGTTTTCCAAAACCTATAAGAGAACTACTCCATAAAACCGGCTCTTCACCACTTGCTTTCTTCATCATTTCCATTAGCACAAAGCTGTCTTTTCGCTTTTGTTCATCTGGAACATTATTGATAAAGTCTTCTACGCTTGCCTTGGTTGGCTTAGTTTTGATTTCAACCAGTTTTGATTTTTTTTCAGCCATTTCAATATTTACAAGGTTGTAGATGAATTAAAAAATTAATTAATTTCAATATTAATATTTTCTAATAAAAGAAACTAATCATCTAATCCTTTTCCTGCTAAGATTTGAGAAACGGATTTTTCTACTCTGTCTTCGCGTGTTTTGGATTGTTTAGGCACTGAAAAATAAAGTAAATACGCACGCTGACTACCAGGGGTTAAAAATATAAATGCAACTTTTAAAGCTGAGCCAATTTCCAAAGATAATTTACGTTGAGATTCATCTGCCATTTTAAATTCAGTTGGCTTTTTAAGTTCTACTTTTAAACCTGATTTTTCAACTTCTGTAGCTTCCTTAATATAAGTTTTAATTATATTCTATATTTCAATTATTTGCTGAATACTAGTAAAACGAGTTTGACGCGCTGCTTTGACATTTTCTGTTTGCTAAATTAGAATTTTATTGTTATCAGCTAATAGTGCGCCTTTGAAAAATAAAATAGCACAATATTCTTTAAAAACGTGGATCAGAATTAAATTACTCTTTTGAAAAGTATAACAAGGTACACCCCACTTTAATTCTTCAAAAAAGCCGCCTGAATGGTCGCTTGGCAAACAATTAAGAACTATCATTCTCAATTTATTAATTTCCAATTGCCATTTATTTGGTTTATTAAAATAAAAATCAACTTTTGGATTCATTATATTCAAGAAAATATGCAGAAATCTAAAAATAACTTTAAATAATAGGATTTGATCTAATAGTTGAGAAATATGGTTACTTATTTATAAAATTGGGAAAGCAAAAAAAAACCGGAGGCTCTCACATCTCCGGTTTTCATTGTTTTACTAATACTCATTACTCATAAAATATTTTATTCTTCACGTAAGCGATCATCATTAATTACCTTTTGATTTAGTTTATTAACTAATTCTACATTATTTGCCGGATCCTCATTATCGTCGCTTATTTTTTCTTTCATTGTTACTTTTTCATCCAATTCTTCATCATCCCACTCCATACTTGACCGATATGATCTTCCATTTGTCATAATATCCTTTCTGTCAACACTTTCATTTTCAATTATTTCTTCCATTTTATTTTCAGCAGAGGCAGAATCTGGTGATCCGTCTTGCCGACTAAAATTTATCGATCCATCACTTGAATCATTTATGATAGCGTCATTTTTGTCAGATTCAGATTCTCTTTGAGTCTCATCTTTTGCAAAAAATGCATTGTAAAAATGATTTCCGTAGTTTATACCTGGCTGAAAATTCTCTTGATTTCTTTCATGATGATTTTCATTTTGAAAATTAAAATCACCTATTTGGTTCGTTTTCATACTTTTATTATTTGTTTTTAAATGAATGATTATAATCCCGTAATTATTTTAAAAAATAACTCAGGCTACGCTGTTAATTGTATTTCTATTTTTTATTATGTCAAACACACTATTTCTTACCGGCAATACAGTAGGTTTTAATTGTTCCATTGTTAATCTGGCAATTAAATAACAAACTGTTGATTCAGCACCTTGATTTTGATTAATATGTCCATCTTCTAAACCATCAAAACAGCCTCCAGATACCGGGTTGTACACCATTTGATTTAATTTATTGTTTCCTAGAAACCAATTAAATGCAATTCGCATTTTTTTCAGATACTCAATATTACCCGTCAATTCATAAAATTTATGCAAAGCAAGAATGGTATATGTTACATCAATGGCTTGTTCACCACCGATAGTTTTTGTACCGCCTTTTACAAACCATCCATCATTTGATATTAAATTTAAGGTGTTTTCTTCTACGGTATGAGAAAGTAAAAAATCGAAACTTTCAAAGGCTATTTTGCGATGTTCTTCTTTTTGCGATGCTTCATATACAAAGCACATCGCCTCACTTAACACAGCATTTGCATAAGTAAGTGATTCTTCGAACCAATGCCAATCCTCAGTTCGTGTTTCAAAATACCTAATGGCAAGTTTGTTTCCAAGTAAACATATTAATTCATTGATACTTTGAATTTTATTTTTTTTATTAAAATGACTTAATCCCTTAATGCAAAAAGCAATAGCTCTTGGTGAATTAAGTTCAGTAATCCAACTAAGACTTGCAATAATGGCTCGTTCAAGTTTCCAAATTAAATCTGGCTCAAGTGCAGTACCACAACCAACGGTAAATCCCAAAGACCAAATTGCTCGACCATTTGAATCGTCTAAATTTTCACTATAATTTTGCGAAGTAAAGCGATGATTTTTATCCAAATAATTTAAAAATCTTCCATCTGTCTGCTGACAATTTAAAACAAAATCAAGATAATGTTTCATTAAATATATACTTGATTTATCTATAAATGATTGATTAAACATGCATAAAGCAATTAATGCCCTCGCATTATCGTCAACCGTATATCCAGATTCTATATCGGGAGTAGATATTTTTGCAAATTGAATAAAGCCTGCATCGTCGGTCATTTTATTAAAATGATGCAATGAAATTGGAGGTAAAATTGGTGATAAATTTCCCTTATTGTTGCCTTTAATATCAGAAAACAAATTGGAATGTGAAATTGCCACATTTTCCCAAATGCTTGTTCTGGTTGCATGGTAAGCATTCATACTCATGTTTTTCATTAATTCTGGATCACTTAACAATCTTTTTGCTGCTATTGATAATTCATTTGGACTATTAAAATTAATTAAAACTCCAGTTCCTTCATCAAGCATTTCTTTTGCCTGTACAAATGAAGTTGAAATAATAGGGCATCCCGAACTCATTGCATACAAAAATGTTCCACTTACTGCCTGGTTAGGATCTTTGGAAGTAAATAAATAAATATCTGTTAAAGCCAAATAATTTAGCAGTTCGTCTAAGTCTAAATATTGGTTAATAAATTGAACATTGTCATTCAAATCATATTTATTCACTAAACTTTCTAAATAATTTCTATACTTTTCTCCTTCATTAGCAAAAACTTGAGGGTGTGTTTTTCCAATTATTAAATACAAAGAATCAGGAAACTCCTTACGGATTTCTACCATTGCTTCAATGGCAGTTTCAATACTTTTATTCCTACTTATAAGTCCGAAAGTAGAAAATACTTTTTTGTTTTCGATTCCATAATGCTCTTTTAATACCTGTTTATCTTTCCACTCGGTAAGGTGAGTGCCATGCGGAATATGTATTATTTTTTCTTCAGGTATTTTATAATCTGTTTGCAAAATTTCAGACGAACGTTTCGTCATAGAAATTAATCGGGTTGCATTTTCACATATCTTATTGATGATGGAAAACCTTTTAGAATCAGGATTTGGTAATACTGTATGAAAAGTAATGGTAACAGGTTTATTGAGAATTGCTAAAAAATTTACTATATTATCACCCATTTCACCTCCAAATAATCCGAATTCGTGTTGAACACAAATCACATCAAAAGAATCCTGATTAATTTTTTCTGCTGCAATTTTTAACGCTAAAGTATCATCAGTATTGATTTTATATTTCACATTGACAGTAAAATAAAAATGCTCGCTACCTCGTATTAATGCACCTATGCTAATATTTATTTGTTTGCCATATGTGCATTCAATTGCATTTATTAAATCTTGAGAGAAAGTTGCTATACCACAATGTTGTGGAGGAAAAGTTGTTAAAAATAAAATATTCATTGTATTAATTGGTATTATTATTAGCTAATAAAGAAGACATTAATTCATTAAAAGACAGAGAAACAACACCAATACGTGAATCGCCAGCTCCATAATAAATGTATAATTTGTCTCCAACTTGCGCAGTCCCGGTTGGGAAAACCACATTATTTACATGACCGATTACCTCCCATTTACGTTCCGGTGAAAACAATGGAAATTTTAATCTGCTAATCTCAATCGTTGGATCATTCAAATCCATTAAAGCCGCGGCTGCATGATAAATTTTGAAATTTCCAATTGATTGAACGCCGTGATAAATTAACAGCCAACCTTCAGGTGTTTCTATTGGAACACTCCCCCCACCTATGTAACTATGTTCGAATTCATGCTTTGGCTCAAGCATGATATATTTTTTGAAATGCATAAAGTAATCTTCCCAAAAGGCTTCAGTTAGTTCAGCAACATCGTTAAAATAAACTACCTGAATTCCTGGCCAAATCCTATGCATTAATGCTAATTTTCCATTAATTCTTTTGGGAAAAAAAATAATATCCTTATCCCAAACCAGCATTTCTTTTAATTGTCTGTAGCTTTGAAGCATAATAATATGCTCAAAATAACTTTTGGGTAAATCGCCACACTTTTCGAGTAATACTTGAAATTTTTTCAAGGTTATATATGGTGTGATAATTCCTTTTCGATCAAAATTAAATCCATCGGTAGAGGTAGCAAGACTTCCAACTGCATTTAATCCATCATAAGCAGTATAGGTTAAATAAAATGTATCGTCAATTTTTGTAATCCTAGGATCTTCTACTCCTTGCAATTCTGACTCATGAACTCCAATAAAAATCGGTTTCTTCCAACGTTCAATTACAGTTAAGGGGTCAGATAATTTGCAATAACCTACAGTAGATTTATTTCCTAAACTCACTGCTCGGTAATACATGTGAATTCCATCATCAACCTGGTAGCAGGTTGGATTAAAAACCCCTTCGTTTTCAAAATCTAAATTGGTAGCTTCTAGAATTACCCCTTCTTTTTTAACATGAATATTATTATCTACCATCTTTATTAATTTTTAATAAAAAATAAGCTTTTGTATTGAATTCAATAATTTTAAAAAATGAATTTCAAAAGGAGTAGACAAAAAGAAGATTCAAAATAATGCCAGCATAATGAATTTTTGTACTATTTTTTAATATTTATGGAATGTTAATAATTTAATGCAACTGATTATATTCCAAGCCCATATTTTACGAATTTAGAGAGTTAATTAATATAAATACGACTAATAATGGCATGGGTATTTGGGAAATCCAGTTATTGAAAAGTTTCCATGCTTAGAGAAAATATTCTACACTCCGTTTTTAAAAAGAAGATTAATATAAGCAAAAACGGATTTATTTATAAGAATAAAAAATGTTGAACCTTTGGTATGGTTGTGAATACTATTTGAGTGATAAAAAATTTAAACTCACTCTCAAAAAAAATTAATGAGCTATTTAAAAATTCCACAATTCGGATCTGACAAACACGTTTCTATTTATTATGAAGATATTGGAACAGGAAAATCTGTAATATTTATTCATGGATGGCCAAGTAGCCACGAAATGTGGGAAAATCAAACATCCACACTTTCCCAACATGGGTATCGCTGTATTTCTTATGATCGAAGAGGTTTTGGAATTTCAGACAAACCATTTGATGGATATGATTATGATACGTTAGCATCAGATTTAAACGAATTAATTGAAGAGTTGAACTTAACTGATATAACGTTAGTTGGTTTCTCTATGGGAGGTGGCGAAATTGTACGCTATTTAGCAAATTATGGGGAAACCAAAGTTTCAAAAGCTGTTTTGGTGAGTTCTGTATGTCCTTTTATGCTCAAAACACCTGATAATGAAAATGGAGTTGATAAAAAGGTATTTGATGACATAGTTGCTGGATTAGTAAAAGATCGCGCTGATTTTTTAACCGAGTTTGGGAAAAATTTCTTTGGAGTAAATATGATTAATAAACCAGTAAGTCAAGCAACTCTAGATTTTGCTCATTCTTTGGTGATGAGAGGAGCTCCTGTTGCTACGCAGAAATGTGTAAGAGCATTCACTGAGACAGATTTTAGAAGCGATGTGAAGAAAATCAACATACCGGTTTTAATTATACATGGCGATAGCGATAAAATAGTACCGATTGAGGTTAGCTCAGATATTACTTCCGAATTAATTTCTCATGCAGAATATATCAGATATATTGATGCTCCTCATGGACTTTTCGTTACCCATAAAGATGAATTAAATAAAGATTTAATGAATTTTATTTAAGAGCTGTAACATAAATTTTTAAAATTTAAAAAAATCTTGATCATTTAACATGGATCGAGGTTTTTTATTTTTATATAATTACTAAATTAGAAAAGATATATTTTTACCCATTGTGAGGTTTGATTTATTTATAATTATTTTATTTATTTTTAAAATAATTGATATTTAGTATTTTAAATACAATTTGGGGCTTCCTGTGAAAAACGGGCCGGGCTATCCGCTATATCTTTTTTGAGGGAAGTTTACCTGAAATTGATAATTTTAAATATTAAAAAAGGATGTCGCTACTATCCTTAAGCCTCTTGCTTCCTAAATAACATGATAATTTGAGAATTTAAACTGCACAACAACATTACTATTATTTAAATGATAAAAGCTGATAAACCCAAATTTCTATTTTGCTTGATCAGAGGTATTTCTAATTAGCCCAATGCCTGTAAAAAAGAATATACCGCCCAACACTGCATAGATAATCAAGTTTTTTGCTCCTTCTGAATTTTGAGAAAAACCCATGGCTGCATAAATTAATCCACCTATTCCTAACAACGTTAATATAAGTCCGAAAATACGTTTTAAATTCATTTAGTTTTTTTAACTTATTTATTGCAAATAATCAGCCAATGTAAATGTTTTTTACATCGAACAATGATTATAAAAATAAATAGTTATTTAATAAAAGAACTTTCAGATTTGGGTAATTTTAAAAAAATAAAATGTGCATTAATAAATAGAATGTGCTTTTATTCGCAAATCCGAAACTGATTGTTAAATTTGAGTAGATAACAGATATGAAAATAGCATGAAAAACAGATCTAATTTAGCTCAAACTATTATTTTGATTTTGATTTTCTGTTTTTTATCCTTTGTTGGAGCTAAATTAATAGTAAAAGTAGCCGAGGTGCCTTTTACGTTACAAAGCCTTTTTGTCCTTCTCTCTGGTTTACTCGGTGGTCCAGTTATTGGTTTCTTTTCACAATTATTATACTTATGCTTGGGTTGGTTTTTTCCTGTTTTCAGCAGCGATACCAAATTTGGAGTTGAAGCATTTACAGCCCCTTCAGCCGGATTTTTACTAGCTTTTCCATTTGTAGCGTTTATTTGCGGAATGTGGAATTCATTTACTCATCGTTTTTACCGTTTATTTTTAATTCCACTCACAGCACATACTTTTTTATTTATATGTGGTATTACTGGCCTTATTTATATTGGTAATTTAAGTTTCGATAAATCATTCAAAATCGGTTTCCTTGATCTGGCTTTATTCGGATATCTGAAATGCCTGATGGCAACTATGATTGCTTATTTATTCAATAATCGAATAAAAGGAGAATTGAAAGGGTTGTAAGATAGTTATTTAACTGAACCAGCGTACAGTATAAATCAATATATAAAAATGTAAAACCGGAGTGCAAAGGCTTAGGGATAGTAGCGGCATCCTTTTTTTCCTTTAAAAAACA
>ENA-OFCE01000099-OFCE01000099.1-metagenomes-genome-assembly--contig:-NODE-99-length-65390-cov-5.723043_pt1 | contig 65390 bp, 62 predicted proteins | sample MGYA00153388_OFCE01 | MGnify analysis MGYA00153388
GCGGCGGGGGCGTAGGGCTAAGGGCAAGTACAAAACTTCCTAGACCGCCGACCTTATCCATGCTACCAGCATAGTCAATTACGCTAGAGCAAGGGCAACAAGGAGCATAAGACACGAGCAAGCAACACCCTAGAACCTACATCAGAATTAGCCTATAGAAAATCTACAGAACTGATAACATATATGATAACAATAAGTACAGTACTAAATACCTTACTAGCAATGTACTTAGTACGCTAGTCGCTTAAACCTGTGACAGGTTCTCTACAATCCGGTCGTCTAACCGAGCGTTTAAATATTCCAGAAGAAGTATATCGTCGAATCGCTTGAGCCGACGCGAACCAGAATCAACACAATCACCAATAAACGATTGGAAATCATCCGAACCAAACGCGCGACACAATAAAGCTAGACTCTTTTCAACTTGTTTTTTTATCCAAATCACACGAGACTCAATACTTGTGACAGGTTTATCAACCAATATCTTAGCACGCCCAAACCCAACCCAGGCAAGAAAATCCTCCCACCAAGTTAACCGATCACACCGCTCAAGATTTTTCTGATTCTTACATATAAAGTCAAAATTGCCAAACACATAAAGTTCAAGGTGAGCAACAGCAGCAGCAGAAGTTTTCTGCAATGCTAACTTACGAAAAATGTAATCAGCTTTATCACTTTTAAACTCACTCTCCCAGCGAATAGCATCAATACGCCCCTTGCTCTCAGCGGCTTTATTATATACGCGGACAAAATGTTGCGACTGACGACTACCCAAATAAATAGTCCAACCGTCCGACCCGTCATGATTCCGTGTGGAAGTCCCGCCATTGAAGCCAGAATGATTTTTAGCATCTAACGCAGCACATAAATTATCGAATGTCAGCTTCTTACTATAATCATCGAGACAGATGTCCATACGGCTACATACTAAATCAGCATTGTTGTGGTGAACAACCTCAAAAAATCGAAGCAACAAATCCAGAGGAGTACGAGAGCAAGCTTTTCCTGAAATAGAGAGCCTATAGCGAACTCCCCGTTCAGTCCGACGAAACATATAAAGGCAGCCCAAAGAACCTCTATAGCAATTTTCCCACACTACACCAATACGAACGGGATACGAATGAGTAAAGTCAAACTCAACACCCAACAAATCGCGTACAAACGGTAGTATATCAAAACCATCTAGCTCATCCCACATCAGAGACACATTATCAATAGCTAGTATAGGTGTATCAGGAGAGAAAGGTAAAAGAGTACTAGGCTGAGAATCTAACCCCGTATTACTACAGGGGGTTTCGGTCAAAAAGGACAATTGCATGTTATCGTAGAGGTCTAATTTGTTTTCTAGAACTCACACCAAAATATGTGCGTTACTGGACAAAAGGGCGAGGGGCGTAATTCCTTGCCTTTTTGCGTTGGGTGCCAATAGCGAGAGAACTACTCTCTTATCCCAATCACGACCGTTAATAGTTGTCATCAACTATACTAGGAAAAAACAAAATTAGAAACAGTGGAAATACTTAGTACACTCAACTACAACTAATCGAAGGTCGCGGGGGCACACCCTTCCAGGGAACCCGCCCCCCCCCCTCCCCTCCCATCCATCAGAAGTACACAAAGTACATTACTAGTACAGTACTTAGTACGCTAGTCGCTTAAACTTGTAACAGGTTATTTAGCATAGAAGCCATACTCTAATTTGTAGTTTTCAATACGTGAGTAGTGGGAAGATTTCAACTTAGCTTCAGCAGTAGTAAGAACGTCAGCGAACCACTTGTGATATCCAGCAGTACCAAAACACTTTTTAATAACAATTAAAGACTTAGCAACTTTATGCTCAACCCATTCGACAGTTTTAGCAATAGTTCGTATAATACGGGGAACAGCCCAAGCGATGGCACCACCAGTAATCGATAGGAAGTTAGCCCACCAATCGAGCCGTAAACATCTGGCAACAGGTTGCCCAAATTGGCGGTCAATAAAGTCAATTGAACCAGCTACAAGACGCAGAGCAAAATCGGTTAGACAATCTAATTCAAGTGAGCAGAAATTAGCAAATATGGTAGACGCGTAAGTATTTTTGTACTCAACCTCAAAACGATGGGAGTCGATCACCCCCTTAGACTCGATAGACTTATTGTAAAATCTACAGTAACGAGCGTTAGAACGTTGGCCAAAGGTGACAAGCCAGCCACCATCACCGGATGTCTTAACAGTTGTGCTAGAAGCGCGAGAACCTGAGAAGTTGCCAGAATCGGAGGCATCCCGAAGGTTTTTAAGACTGAACAATTCTTTGCTGTAGTCATCACACGCAAAATCAACACGGCTACAATGAGCACCTATATTGAACATAATGTTACAAAAGAGGTGAAGTTTGGGGAGCTTAACACGCTGTAAAGCAGTACCAGAAAGCGTTAACATTAATTCCCCCTTATCGGGATTAACTCTATCCCAGTTATAGCCAATGACACAGGATTGGTCAGGACTACGATGTCCATTAGCAAAATACCGACCACAGAAATAAGGTTTATTTTCTGAAAGGTCTAGAGAAACAAAGAAATATTCTTTAAGCATGATATCCAAACCCTCAATGGTATATTCAGAGCGGGATATAGGCAGTATGAGACGAAGATAATCAATAGAGGTTTGTAGAATAGCACCCGTGAGACTAGGGGGGTGCTTAGACAAAGATTGTGATATCATTAAAAAGACAGACGTATTTGTGACGTCAGTTTTTGAATTTATTAGCTGAAAAAGAGAGAGTTTCTTGCAAGATATAGCACTACGGATTAATATTAGGACACTGTTTGAAAGCATTATCGACACAATCACGAAATTCTTCAAATTCACCCCAACGTTGCTTCATCCAATTCTTGAGTACAGACCACCATCGCTCTATTTTGTTGAGATCTGGTGAGTAAGGCGGCAAATACCAGATTTCACATCCAGCCGCAGCAACGATTTCATCAATCGCTTGAGAGCGATGAAAACTGGCATTGTCAATGACAATTACGTCACCCACATTCAGCTTTGGTAGTAGACAATCTTTAAGCCACATCTCAACTAAGTCTCGATTACAACTTCCATCAAACGTCATTGGGGCAAATAAATTTCCTTGCTTTAGTGCTGCAATCCAACTGACTCTGTGAGTGCGTTTTCCCGATTTTAATGCTTGAAATCTTTCCCCAATCTTGCAGTATCCGTATGGATACTCTTCTCTGTTGTCAATTCCGGCTTCATCCACATATACTATCTGCTCTGGTAACTTGGTCTTTAGTCGCTCTCTGAATTCTTCCCGTTTGGTTTCATCCCGTTCTTGGTATCCATACGTTTTTTTTTACGACTTAAACCCATCCGTTCTAGTGCATCACTAATATTCTGCTGTGTTACTCCTTCCCCCCATAATTCTGCCATTTGTCCTTGCGTCTTACCTCCATTTTCTTTGGCAAACTGCTTGAATCTTTCCCAATCTGTGATTTTATGCCTACAGCCTTGTTGATATTTCGTGATTGCTTGACATTCTCCTGTTTCATGCTCTCGCTTGAGCCAGAGATCTATTGTGTTTCTACTGATGCCTAACATTCGGCTCACTATTGCTTTTTGTTCTCCTCTTTTTACTGCTGTAAGTGCTTTTATCCTCAAGTCTTGGCTATATGGTGCTGGCATTGATATCTTTTTTGTCTTTACCCTATACTATACTATTCGTCTTAACATAACTTCGTAATGCTATAAATCTCAAATGACAAAACCCCCTACCAACGATGGTTAGGGGGTTTTGAGGTTTAAGGGTGTGATAAGGCTATTTTTAGTGGGCTGGATAAATTTATTTTGTTACAGATTGAAACTTATACAAATTAGCGTATTCTGTTTTGTTGTAAAATATATCCTCTAGGTGACAGAAGAGGGATAGAGCCTAATAAGAGTTGAATTATTGAGGCATCGCAATAATGAGGGAATCTGTGTCATTTTTAGCAAGTTGATAAACATTACTGCTATGACTTATTACCCCAGGGTTATTTCATTCTAAATAGAGACTTGAGAAAATCAAGACCCGAGCCAGCTCTACGTTGAGCTTGAGCCATATTTGAATAGCCATCTTCTCGATAAAGATTTAGAGTGAAATTACGTGCCAAAGCAAATATATTCGGCAGTGACTTAACGCGAATTCGAGAAGCATCTTCTCCCTGAGTTACATCACGGACATGGTGAACTTTATTTTCAACGTGCCAATAATCACGAATGCGGCTTGCAAATTGTTCTACTGTTTCATCCAGAGAACTGATGTAATAACGGATCTGGGGCTTTTTAATCATCAGATATTTTCCCTTGAGGACATGACGATAACTGGTCACTCGGATCACACTGGTTAATCCCGACCAATCTGAATGCCCTGGTAAAGCGGCCAACGTCTGCCATAGAGACACACTGCGCCGCTCTACACGACCATGGCCAGTTTCAACCGTATTGCAATGGGATTCAGATTTAAATTGTTTCTGGATCGCTTTATGTAAATTGCCATGATTACCTTTAAGTCCTCCTAAATAATGATTTCCAGAGGCGATGATTTGCTCACAAGTTTTTTTTGGGTATTGAGTGCATCAAAGGCAAAGACTACTCCCCTTTGTGCTAACGCTGCGATCACAGGTGGTAAGGCTTTGATTTCATTAGTTTTACAATCCACTGGTTGAATAGGTAGAATCAGTCCCCGTTCTACGATGTAGACTGTAACCAATTGAATTGCTGGATGGGATTCTGTGGGGAAGAGCGCAAGTTTTGAGGTTATAGGAACCTCTCAATACTTTTCCATCCATCGCTATAGTTTCACCTCCTACAGGGTCAATCTGGAAAAACTGCGCTAGGCAATTGCTGTAAGCTTTATAGTTGAGATTGAGCAACACTCGGCGAATCGTGCTGTAAGAAGGAAGCCGTGATTTGGCTGGATTGAACAGTTCTATTAGTTCACTGCGATAGCTCAAAAGCCAATCACTGATTGCTAAAAACCCCTTACATCCTGCACTAATAGATAACGTAAATAAAGCTAGACATAAGGCTTGGTCATGACGCTTACCCTCTCCACGTCGTGCGTCTGGCAAATCTAAAAAGGCTTCTATGATTGCTAAGTTATTCAATACTGATGCTACGTTATAAGTCACTGTATCGTAATATTAGCATTGCTTGTGGCAATCATCTTAGAATGAAATAATCCTGCTTATTATCCTAACACCAAGACTGCTCTCCAAATGGATTGTGCAATAATTCCTGAATATTGGCTTCTATCAATCGGTAACCAATGTTTCCGCTAAGTCGTTGTCGCCCTTCATTAAAAATCAAAGTAGGACTGACTGTAACATTATGCTCTTTGAGCAATTCAGTATCTTTAGAAATTTGAGCATAGGCTTCGCCATTATTAATTAAGTTGGCGATCTCATCAACTGGTAAACCTAACTCCATTGCAATATCGAATTGAACTTGGCGTTCACCTATATTTGCAAGTTTTGCAAAAAATGCTTCTCTGAAAGCCCAAGCTGTCTTTTCCATAACGCGCTCAGATTTTGACACTAAACCTTTTACTTCAAGTAATTGGACAGCACGCAAAAATAAGTGAGCAGAAGTTGATGAAGCTGGAATCACTTTTTTCCAAATATCAGGATTAATGGTGATGTGATCGAATTTTTGGGCAATTTCTTTAACATGATCACTATAGCCTTGTAATCCACCGCGATCGCGCCATTGATTCTCTAGCTTTTCACGGGCATTACCAAAAACTGATACAAAGTGATAATCAATGGAAATACTGTCTTGAAAAGTGGTTTTCAATTCTTCTAGACGAATCTGAGCTATGTAAGCCCAAACACAGAGAATATCAGAAAAGTAAAAAATGCGAATTGGTTCCATGTTTTTCCCATAGATATAGATAATGGCAGTGCAAAGCAAAAAGCAACTTAGACAGGCATTAGGTGATATTTCAAACTTTTTAAATCAAGGAATTTGATAAAAACGGCAAAACTAAACCAGCTATTTTTCTTACCTTACAACTTTAAAATCTATAAATCATTTCTGATTGCTATAGCAAAAAAAAGTTCTGCTTAGGACATAAAACCAAAAGATGAGTAGTGGCACTTCGCGCCGTTAATCGCTTCTTGGGTTTTGGTTTGTACTGACTAACTCTTGCTTTGCTATATAAAAGCTATTCACGTACAACCTTGACTTGACTTTACCTCTTAAAACATTCAAGTTGTTTTTGAATGTTTAGAAATATAACTCTCCAAAAATTGCTTCATTTGTGGTTGAGCATTACAGTCGAAACCAGCTTCGGCTGCTTTCTCAAACACTTGTTTTGATGTCATACCTTGTCGCGTTGCTACGTTCATAAATGCCATTGCACCTGCACGCATCGAACTCGCGCAATGAATTAAAAGGGGTTTTGGTAGGCGATCAATTTGTTCTAAAACTTTATCCGTCAACTCTTCGGTCATTTCATCTGGCTTGACTGGAATATTGACATATTGCAATTTTGCGGCTTCTGCTTGTTTCTGCTCATCCTTCATGAAACCTTCCTCTTCAGGCGACCGCAAGTTCAGTACAGACTTGTATCCCTCCGCCGCTGCTTCCTGCAACTGCTCTGCTTTTACCTGTCCAGCTACAGTTAGCTGCTCGTTGATTTTTTTAACGTTTTCCATGGTGAGCTTGTTTTTTAACTTATCTTTCATATTACCATATGGTAATATAATAGCTACTGTCTATAGTATGATGTAATTTTTAAGTGGGTATGTTACAGCGGTCTCCTCAAGCCTTAGCTCCCGTTGCCGAGTTTTTCAAAGTGATATCTGAAGTGAGTCGGCTGCAAATTTTGTGTTGTCTGAAATTAGGAGCTAAAAATGTCACGGAAATTATTGCCGCAACGGGATTAGGACAAGCGAACGTTTCCAAGCATCTCAAGGTGTTAGCTCAAGCGGGGATGGTGACTCGTCAGCCACAAGGAATTACTGTTTTTTATAAAATTGCCGATCCGATTATTTTTGATTTATGTGAAATAGTGTGCAATCGCTTGGCGATTCAACTAGAAGAAAAAGCTCAACAGTTAAAGGAACTTAAAAACCTACGCGAGTAGACTTGACACTAATATTTATCATGAAACTAAACAGCCATCTACTGCTCTAAATTCCTCGCATACTTAAAATTTGACAAGTCTTCTGCCAAGACTTCTACCCGTTCCAGATTCAAGCTACTTACCCGCGCCAAGAGTTCGGGGGAGAGATTGCCGACTTTCTTAGTTAGCAGTCTGATGGTTAACGCTCGTTCTCCTTTGATAATTCCCTCTTCCATCCAACTAGTAGTAATTTCCATCACGTCCTGCCGCTCTTTAGGTAATTTGATTGTATCAACTTCAACTTGAAACTGTTGCTCGCTAGATGGGTCGATGGCGGCAAAGAATTCAGGGGTAAATAGTTCTAGAAATTCTAGGAAGAAGGTGGTTAATAATTGTTTGAATAATTGGTCGTGGTCGATGCTTTCTAGCTTGGGTTTACTTTTGCTCATGTCGGGCGATTTCGGTTTCTAGTTCTTGAATTAGTTGATTGCATTTTGTCCAATCTCTACTTGGTTTAGATATTTCTTTATATCGTTCGATGATTGCGGTCAGTTGTGATATTCTATTGTTATCGCTACAATCAATTTTAGCTACTTCTAAATTGCCAGATCGGAATCGCTCGACTATTTCCTCGACCTGCTCCTTGACATCGATGGGGATGCGGATGGTCATCGTTTGGTATGGGGCTTTGTGACCCCTACCGCCAACGGGTTTAGACATATCATTAAACTTGTAACTGGTTTATATCTACGATTATAGCAAACTAGTGACAAGTTAGATAGTCAGTTATAATAACTTGTTACTGGTTTAAAAATAACTAGTTACAAGCTTTATCTAACGTGAGTTCGGGTTAAGCAGAACTCACGTTACATTATGGTATGCCCATATCTCAAAATGGCGATCGGATTTGCGACTCAACAGACGAGCAAACTGGCTGCGATCGAGTTCGGCGATCGTCGCTTTAGAGGTCTTTGTGCTGACGAGTCTCGTTGCGGCTTGGATTATTCCGCTGTTCAAGTAGTCAGATAATAATACATGATGATAGAGCGACTAAAGCAGCAGGCAAGGCGACTCAAAATGCACAAGCCGCTGTCAACTATCAACTATCAACTATCAACTATCAACTATCAACTATCTAACAACATCCATCACCCTGATAGTGCCAAGTAGAGGGAGTGATGATACATTTGTCGGGTAGTAAAGCCATCAATTTTGCTGCTGTCTTATCGCACACTGCCGCAGGTAGACCGCGTGGTAGAATATGTCCGACTCGATCGTCAAAAACAGTTTCTACACCAGCATAAATCGCCGTTTTACCTGTAAAAATACACGCACCATCATCAGCGATCGGCACTTTAAATGCAACTGAATCGAGACTTTCTAACAGTAAATGTGTATCGAGCTGATAACTGGGTGCGTCCAATAATCGGTAGGGACGACGCGCCCGAATTTCGATTTGCCCGAAACCATTGGCGATAATTCGCTGGGTATATTCATCATAAGTCATCGCCCCAGAGAGACACATCGCCCGCAAGCGTTCGTCCTGCTGTAAGTGTAGCGGGATCTGACGAGTCGCGATCGGATCGCTCATTTGCAGTCTACCACCAGGTTTGAGCACGCGATAAGCTTCCGCCAAGGCGCGATCGAGATCCGCTGGTTCAAAGATATTAAATAGACAATTCTGCGCGACTACATCTACAGATGCGTCTGGCACTGGTAGATCGAACGCATCACCAGCGCGAATCTCCACAAAACTCGGATCGAACCAGGGATTGGACTCCGCCGCTAATTTGAGATTCCGCGCCGCCGCAACCCGCATCTGAGCCACTGGATCGATCGCGATTACCCCAGCCACCCGCCGACTAAAATAAGCAAACTGGAGAGCCTCCAAGCCCCCACCCACGCCGATATACAATACCGTTGGTTCATTTCCCAACTCCGATGGATGCACTGTACTCCCGCAACCATAATTCATCTCCTGCATGATATCGGGGATATTCAATCCAGGTAGTTGTAAAGGAGTACTTTGCACACAGCACAACCCGACTTCTGGCGTTTGGGCAACTTCAGTATAGAACTGAGCGGCTGTCTCTAGATAACCCATAAAATATTCCCGCGTTAGCTAAATGATTTCGTAGAGGCTCATATCAGCCTTTATGATAAACCATCCATTGCTGTTGGTTTGAAAGCTTAATCAGCCAACAGTCGAGATCGTTATTCCCATCCGCATCCATGTAGCATCGACTTCATCCCTTCTAGCTTAAATTACCGAATAGCATGGGTTTAAAGCCCCTGCCTTTAGGCAGATTGTGATTAGAACGGAGATTTAAACTCCACTGGACGGGTCTCCCGCCCAGTGTTCTAATCACTTCGCTGTCAACTGTCAACTGTCAACTGTTTACACCAACTCCGCCAAAATCTTGGTAACTTCGCCTTGATGGTGTCGCCGATTGTCGTCGTATCGAGTCAAAGTATTTAGATCCGCATGACGGCTCAACTTCTGTACCCGCCGCGTATCCCCATTCGTCGCATCCAGTGCCGCTGTAATCGCACTGTGACGGACGCGGTGGGGACTCATCACTTTGTAGATCCCAGCACGGGTTCCCGTCTCTCTGACGAGAGTATAGATCGCATTCCCGCTCAATCGGTGTCCCTTCGTCGCGCGATCGAGTGTACAAAATAACGGTTCGCTCTGCTTACATTTCCCCCGCAATGCCAACCACGCTTGAATCGCCTGTACCGACTGACGGCTCAGATCGATCGCTTCACGTTGGACTTTCCCCTTGCCAATAATCCACAACTTACCCCCAATCGGATCGAAATCCTTGACATTCGCCTGACACAATTCCGCCCGTCGGAGCGCGTTATCCCACAATAACCGGAGGATGGCATAATCCCGCCCCCCTTTGAGTGTCTGGCGATCGAATACCCCGATCATCCCCTGATATTCCGTCGGATTCACCCCCGAAGTATCCCGATAAGTCACCACCCGCACCCCTTCCACATCCGCCAGATCGTAGTGACACTCTCCCACCTTCCGCGCATAACCCACCAAGCTCTTGATCGCCGCCAGTCGGGTATTAATCGTCGATGGAGCCAATCCTCGATCGCTCAACATCCGCCGATACTTCAATACCAGCGTCATCGCCTGATATCGATCGAGTGCCAAAAATTCCCCGACTAGTGCAGGTGTCGGTGGTGCATTCGCTACCTGCATAAAAAAGTCTACCAATGCCTTAGTATACGTCCGCCGCGTATTGGCCGATCGTCTGTCGGCGATGAGTTCGCTCAGTAAATCCCGCTGGGCGAGATCTTGCAGGGATAGGGGCGTTGCCGCAATGGTGGTGAGTAAACTCAATGTCGGAAATTGGGGGGAGGTGGTTTAGCGAAATCTCGTTAATTAAATATTACCCTATGGAGCTTATTCTATTTTGTATTGCAATTCGATCTGTATATATGCAAATGTTATTAACACTCATTAATTATATAAACGTGCTTATTATTTATATATGTATTTAAAATATAAATAGGTAGAGAATAAATTAGTGCTGGGTACCATCCCCAGGGGGTGACAGAAAATGTAGATTGATTACTCCGGTAGGCTACGCCAACGAGTCATGTCGGAATAGTCGATCGTGGTAAAATTGTTCTACCCACCTGAAATGATGGTTTTTAAAAATGATTGCCCTCAGAGAACAGCAACCACGCTTTACTCCCGCTGAATACCTCGCCTGGGAAGAGCAACAAGAAATCCGCTATGAATATGTTGACGGTGAAGTGTATGCCATGACTGGTGGCACTATCAATCATAGTAAGATTGCGGCGAATTTTATTACTATACTCAAAAATCATTTACGAGGTAGCGGCTGTCAGGTACTCACCAGCGATGCTAAAGTTCAAACCTTAGCCGCCAACTCTTACTCATACCCTGATGTTAGCGTGACTTGTGACGATCGCGACCGCAATGCCAGTCAGTCTATTAGTCATCCTTGCCTAATTATCGAAATTCTCTCACCTAGTACCGAAGCTTACGACCGAGGCAACAAGTTTAGACGATATCGTCGCTCTACCAGTTTACAAGAATATGTCTTAGTCAGCACCACGGAGATGTGCTTGGAAGTGTATCAACCAACCGAGCGCGGTAGATGGGAGCTTACTACTTATACAGATGGGGAATTGGTAGAATTCAAAAGCGTGAATCTGAGCGTATCGATCGACCAAATATACGAAGATATCATATTCGCACCAGAGGACTTGTCGAGTAATTGATATCCGCCCCCTAGCCCCCCTGGGTAAATGCCCCCTAGAGAGCAGGCGAGAATCGCCCCCTAAATCCCCCAAGTCTGGGGGACTTTCCATCCGGTTCCCCCAAACTTGGGGGTTAGGGGGCATTTACTCTAGGGAGCATATTTACGAGTTATCGGCATTCTCGGCGGTGCTGTACGCCACATCAATTCGATTTCTGCTGGGGTGAGTTGATAGGCTCGATTTACTAAGTCTGATAATTGATGTTCTAGTTGCAATATTTCCGCTTTTCTTGTCTGAATTTGAGGTGCGTATTCTTGATAGGCTGCTTTGATTTCTTTTAGAGATTGTGGGGTTAAAGCCCGATCGTCTTTAGACTTTCTTTTTTTGATTTCTTGGACAAATTCTTCTAAACTCAAACTACTAAAGTCTTCTAGTTTGCGTCCGAGTTTCTCGATATTTACCCGCTCATATTCACGACTGAGATATTCAAAAGCTGCAATCAGAAATGCACCGGAACCACAAGCAGGATCGATGACGCGAGTTTGGACGATGATTGCTCGATATGCTTCCCAAAATTTGACCTCTATTTGCTGTCTTTTCTTAGTTAATCGCTCACTCAGCGGAGCAGTTGGCGTAGCCTCTCCATCAGGAGAAGTGAGCGAGTATTCAATTCGTAAAGCTGCTTCCTGACGACGGAGATAACCGCCTAAAGCCACATCAACGATATATTGGGTAATATAGGCGGGAGTATAATAAACGCCTTGGGTTTTGCGTTTACCTTTACTAACATCAAACTTTTCCCCCGCAGCAGTGGCGCGTAATTCTTCTAAATCGGTAATCGACTGCTCGAATATATGCCCTAAAATATTTACCGATACTTCGGTTTCAAAGTCAAACCGAGCTAGATTTTTGAGTTGAGTACAAAGAGCATCACTAACTCTTAATTTTTTATCTAAAATCGGGTCGAGCTTAAATAGTCCGCCATTATAGCTAGGTATTTTTAGCGCATCATTCCCCTTATCAACAGAACGAAATATCGACTGATAATTATCCCAAATCTGCCGCTCTGGATGGTAGGGATCTCGATGGTCGTGAGCTTGTTCGATCGTTCTAGCTGGTAATAAACCCCGATCCTCACAGAAGGTGATAAATAAGATCCGATCGAGTGTTTTTTGAGCTTTCTCGATCGCAATTTCTACCTCAACGTTAGGATCGGAATTAGAAAAATGTTGAGTGAGTTCGAGCCGGACATGTTTATATTCTCGATATAGTCGATCGGTAATTTCTTCCTCTGCTTGATTTGATGCAGACAAGAGAGCATCAATCGCCGAAACAGAGCCAGCAACAGCAGGAATAAAGTTATCTCGACACAGCAGAAAATAAAACTGTTTAAACTGCTCTACCTCTGCCAAATCACTTAAATAAAACTGCTCGTAATAAGCCGGAGTTTTACTGAGATTATACAACCGAATCTCTCGATAATTAGATACAATTACCCACTTACAATCTGGTGTATAGTTAGCATATCGCCACCCCTGATCTACCGCCGATTCCTTTCGCCCTGGCGCGGGACGATCCAAATCATTTTTAGCACCTTTTAATTCGATCGGCGCAATAATTTTCCCAGCTAATTTTTGCTTACCCGACTTACCACTTACCGCCGTAAATAAACCAATCGCTGCATCAGCCGTACCTCCACCATCAGATATAGATTGCTCGGCGTGAATTTCCCAACTCTTCCCACCACCGTCGATAATCGATCGATAACCTAATACCCGTCCAAAAATATCACCCAAAAATTGCCCATGTAGAGAGACTTCCTTTACCTCATCCAATACACCCGATCTCAGTGGCTCTAACCACTGTAAAATCCGCGCCTGTAAAGTCAATAAATCATCGGGGAAATCATAACATTCGATCGCTTTCCCAAGTGTGCGACGGTGAAAAAGTAAATTGGTTGTCATCGTTCGCATCGCGGATCGTAAATTCCCCTTTGTAATTCTATCAGATCTGTTAAGCCCCCTAAATCCCCCAAGTTTGGGGGACTTTCCATTCCGGTTCCCCCAGACTTGGGGGCTAGGGGGCAGATTTACCCAATCTAGAGCATCGCCCCCTAAATCCCCCAAGTCTGGGGGACTTTCCACTCCGGTTCCCCCAGACTTGGGGGTTAGGGGGCAGATTTACCCTGCTTTGTATCCCCATTAGTGGCATCCAAAGCCGCAGTAATTGCGCCGTGACGAACGCGATAGAGAATCATGACTTTCAGATATATCAACACGGCTTCCCGTCTCTGTGCCGAGATTATCGATGGTATTGCCCTGCACGATCGAGACTACAAAACAACCGATTATTCCCTACATCATAAAAGATACTTATATTAATTAATAGTTTAATTAATATCAATGTATATTCGTTTTTTATATACGAATTTAAAATATCAATCAGTAGCTGTAAAACAAATTAATGCTGTAGGGTGGGCAATGCTGCTGGTCGGGGAACCCGACCAAACCACCATCTAAGTTCAGGGTCGATTCTCCAGGGGAGAGGTTACGCCAACGGACTCGTGAGCGTAGCTCTTGTCGAGAGCATTTGCCCCCAAATTCGGATCTGGCTTGAAGCATTCGATTACCTCTGTAATAGGAATAGACGTAAATTCTGATATTCCAAACAACTTGCCGATCGGTGCATTATCAGTCCATCTAGAGATAGTCTGACGATCGACATCGATCGCCGACGCTACAGCCGCAAGCCGAAACCCACGTCTTCTAATTAATTCGTTCAATCGCTTGCCTCCATTGCTCATGAGCCTATTCTGGCTACTTCAATCATATCGTATTGAGATAAATTACACTCAATAATAAGATAAATTACTCTCTTTATTATACTAGTGAAATCGCCACTCTCCAGTTAAACATCTAATCTTAATTGTGAGGCTCAGTGGTAGCTGTGAGTGCATAGTCACACCAATTAGAGACTAATTTTTTAGCCTCTGGTGAAGCTATTCGCGTTGCTGCTCTCCGATGAGAGAATTTGCCCCCGAATCATCTTCAATCACAAGACAATTAATGACATCCATTAGAGGAATCCCCGTGAACTTTGATAGCTTTACCAACTTACCGATCGGCGCATTATCAGTCCATGCACCAATAGTCACTCTGTTAATCCCGATCGCCTCAGCTACCGCGCTAATCCGAAAGCCACGCTCCCTAATTAATTCGCTCAACCGCTTGCCTCCATTGCTCATTAGCCTATTGTGGCTACTTCAATCCCAGATTTATGTTATTTAAAATTAACTATATTGATAGATATTTCTAACACTCATGCTATAGTAGAGAAGTCGCCAACCTCCAATTAAACCTCATTATTAATTGTGAGTCGAAAAGCGACCGCGATCGCAATAGTCATCACTAATTAGGGGATAAATATTTACCCCCTCAGTTTGCCCTTGCTTGGAAAGCCAAGACATACGCAAACGAGTCAAACATCAGCATCGGAGACAACAAGAGCAATGGAACAAACTTACGAAATATCGATCGAGAGCCACCTGACGCATCTGATCGCCGAATGGAAAACAGACTTATTCGATCTCAACTTCAAAGATATCGATGGCTGGAGCGATAGCAACCGAGAGCTAGCAGCCTCCCAATACGCCTATATCAAATTCGGACTAATCCTCGAAAAAATCCGTAACGAATCCGCCTACAAATACTGCCAAGACAAGCTAAAAACCTTCGCGCAGTTTTGTAGACAAAAGCTCAAACTAACAGTCTGGCAAGCTAATAGCTATATCGAAGCCGCTGCTACAGCGATGTACCTAGCTAATTCTGGATTTGAGATCCTGCCCAAAAATTACTCTCAAGCGTCAGTACTCACCAAAGCAAAAAAGCTAGCAACAGGTTACTACCAAGACCATCCCATCTTAGAGCAAATATGGAGCAACTTAATTGCCAATAGCGAATCCGAAAAAATCACAGCTAGCGCAATCGAGAAAGCGATAGATCCACTTTACGAGCAAAAACAATCCTTAAAACTCCCAAAGCGGATTCTCGCGCGTGCCAAAATTCAGGCTCGACTAAAAGGGATGACAGTCGAGGAATATCTGGATGAGCTGATGAATGGAGATGTAGAAGATCGCCCAATCGAATCTGATGATGAAGTAGCTAGTCAAATCACCGCAGAGATGTCCAAAATTGTTGACGAAGTGGAATTGCAATGGCTGCAACCGATCGCCGATCTAGTAGCGTCTTCCGTGGAGAAGCCAATAGCTTTATTACCTCCGGTAGACCAAAGGTCAACGATTGAACCTGGGAAAATTATTGCAGCAACCATCGATAAAATTGAGGCGACAATCGATCGATTAGACAATTTAAGATGGCGACTGATGGGGAAATATTTTCCTCTAGCTGATGTGATGTGAGGGAAATCGTGGGTGTCATCAGGGGGGTTCGAGTATTTAAAATTAAGGGTGTGAAAAGGCGCATTATCACATTCTTAAATACTCAAAACTTTTGCCAGTAAAGTTTACCTGCTCTAATATCACTCGTCAATACATCACCAAAATTCGCGCAGATCGGTCTGCTGTAGGCACTGCCCACCAATTGTCATCATTAAGGACGCAATGCCAACCATCATCTGCGATGGAGCAAGTGAGGTACCGATAAGTGTAACTATAAGTACCTCACTTGCTGCTTTGTGCAGCAAAGTCCAAGGAACCAATCAGTTAAGTTGAGATTTTGCTGCTTTGCAGTGACATAAATCGCCAATATTTTATACAATAAGAGGAAGAACTATCTTACCCAAGTGCAGATGGTCGATACCACCGAGCAACAGACCGAACCAGTTGTCGAAATCGATTGTGACGAATTGATTGGAGTGTTCACCAACTTTTTGCAATTTGATGTTGCCAATGGTGGTGCCAGTGGCGATACGATCGTCACTTACTGGACACAGGTTAAACAGTATCTAGAGTGGTGTCAAGATAGCGCGATCGATCCGATTGCGGCGACGCGAGAGACAATTAAAATCTATCGGTGGTGGTTAACGCAGCGAGGGTATAAGCCCAAAACGATCGGGATTAAATTGACAGCAGTTAGTCGGTTGTATGATGCGGCGGTAGAATATGGATTGATGGGGGGCAACCCAGCCTGGGGCATTAAACCACCCACGGAATCGATCGATCCGGCTGCAAAAATCACCTATCTCGAACAGCAAGAGGCTACTGTACTGCTCCAATCGATTCATACTCGCATTCCATTGAAAACCCTGCGAGATAAATTATTGCTCGGTGTAATGACACTCGAAGGGACGCGGACTGTCGAGATGCACCGTCTCAATAGCGGTGATGTGGTTCGTCAAGGAGAGCGGGTAGGGTTGAAAGTCAGTAGTAAGCGACACACCCGAATGGTGCCATTGACTCCTCAATTAGCACAGGTATTAGAACAGTATTTAACAATGCTGCGGGAGAATGGGTTTGACTGCATGATGGATACTCCGCTATTAATCAATCTCAGTAATTACGGGCGCGGGGAGCGGTTATCGCGGCGGGGGATTCGACAGGTGGTGGACAAATATCTCCAGGCGACGAAGCTTAAATATATGGAAGGGAGAACGCTATCGGCGCACAGTTTACGGCATACAGCGGGGACATTAGCCCTGCGGAATGGGGCATCGTTGAGACAGGTACAGGATTTGCTGGGTCATGCAGATCCCCGCACTACGGCGATTTATGCCCATGTTGGTGACAGATGGGAACATAATCCGGCGTTGAAAGTGGCTATCGATCTACTCATTTAGGATGGAGCGGTGACGAACCCACAGTCAAGTTTTTAGAGCCAATTTTTTACCCAGTTACTTTGATAGTGCTCGGTAGTAGGGTAACAGGCGTTGAGGTATGGGATGGTACTGTCGTTTTTGCCAATCTATCCCCGTCCCCGTCCGCCAATTTGGCGATTTGGCTGAATGAATCGCTCGAACGCCCTAGCTCCTAGTACCTAATATTGATAAAATATAATTAGATTGAATCTACAGCAAGTGCAGCTAATTAGCGAAGTCCGCCAGACCTCATCACCATTGTGAGGATTGAGGTGTGAGGGTGGAGTTGTTAACTGCGAACTGGACTGGGAGCGATCGTTATTCCTTCATAACTATGAATAATCTGTGTTTGTCCTTAATGGTTATGAATATCTCCTCGGCTTCATCTTGACTTGTAGCCTAGTGCCGATTTTAGCGTTGTCAGCATCTAAATTACTTCGCCCCAGTGGTGGTGGTCCAGAACGTCGGACGACCTATGAATCGGGGATGGAGCCGATCGGTGGTGCCTGGATTCAGTTTAATATTCGTTACTATATGTTTGCCCTCGTCTTTGTCGTCTTTGACGTAGAGACAGTATTCTTATACCCGTGGGCGGTGGCGTTTAGTCAGTTGGGTTTACTCGCTTTTATTGAAGCTCTCATTTTCATCGCAATTCTTGTAATCGCGCTAGTCTATGCTTGGCGCAAAGGAGCCTTAGAATGGTCATGACCCCTAATGATATCAATAGTTTAGACCGGATTTCCAATCCGATCGAGCGTCCGCAAGTGACGACCGATTTATCCGAAAATGTGATTTTGACAACGGTAGACGATCTCTATAACTGGTCGCGGCTATCGAGTCTGTGGCCCCTGCTATTTGGGACGGCTTGCTGTTTTATCGAAATGGCAGCGATGATCGGCTCTAGGTTTGATTTCGACCGATTTGGATTGATTCCGCGTGCGAGTACTCGTCAGGCAGATTTGCTGATTACTGCTGGTACGATTACCATGAAAATGGCACCAGCATTGGTACGTCTCTACGAACAGATGCCCGAACCCAAATATGTAATCGCGATGGGTGCGTGTACGATTACAGGTGGGATGTTTAGTGCCGACTCGCCTACAGCAGTGCGCGGTGTCGATAAACTCATCCCTGTAGATATTTATCTCCCTGGTTGTCCTCCACGTCCAGAAGCAGTGATGGATGCCATCATTAAGCTACGGAAAAAAATCTCCAACGAGTCGATGCAGGAACGGGGTCAATTAAATCAAACTCACCGCTATTATAGTACGACGCATAATATGAAAGTCGTATCGCCGATTTTGACAGGTGCCTATCTCCAGACGGGTACTCACGACCATCCCCCAGCAGAAATCGCCGCAGCAATGGGAATACCTGTAACGCCACCACTAGTTACCGCTCAAAAACAGGAGGTCGAACGTGGCTGAGGAAGAAACTAAACCAGCCGTTGAAATTACTCCAGCAGCGGCTCCCATCGTACCTGCGGGCAAAATATCTCAATGGTTGACTCAGAATGGCTTTATCGATCATACGGCTTTAGCTACTGACAATCAGGGGGTTGAGGTCATTCGCGTCGAAGCTCAGTTTTTGTTACCTGTGGCTACGGCTCTGTATGCTTATGGATTTAACTATCTTCAGTGTCAGGGTGGTTATGATGCAGGGGCTGGTGACGATTTGGTGAGTTTTTATCACTTAACCAAGGTGAGTGATAACGCTGTCCGACCAGAGGAAGTCAGAGTAAAGGTGTTCTTACCTCGCGAAAATCCAGTCGTACCATCAGTGTATTGGATCTGGCGGACTGTGGACTGGCAAGAACGCGAAACTTTTGATATGTATGGGATTGTCTATGAGGGACATCCCAATCTCAAGCGGTTATTGATGCCTGAGGATTGGGTTGGCTATCCACTCCGCAAGGATTATGTTTCGCCTGATTTTTATGAGTTGCAAGACGCTCATTAAATTAGTTGACAGTTGATAGTTAATTTTCCTCGTTGTAAAGCGGGGATTTTTTATTTGATATCGATCTCGTTAAAAATGCTATTACTCGTTGGCGTTGGCGCAAGCCTGCCGTAGGCATAGCCTCTGTGTAAGCGCAAAGCGCAGGCTACGCCCGAACATCAACGATCGAAATGGAATGGACTCGGTGGTACGATAAAATATTTAGATGAAGTTAAGACCATATCAAACCAAAATCATTGCTGAAGTTCTATCATCATGGCAAAGCGGAAAACGTCGCGTCATGGCTACCGCACCAACTGGCTCCGGTAAGACAGTGCTATTTGCCAAAATTGCCGATAAACACCTCACTGATATCCCTGATGGTAAAGTCTGGATTATCGCTCACCGAGTCGAAATGCTCAGTCAAGCCAGACAAAAGATTGAGGCAATTTCCGACCGCCGGATTGGTAGGATTGAAATCGGTGATAAATTTGACCCCACCGCCGCCGTTTATATCTGTTCGATTCAGAGTTTAGCCGCTAAACTCCTCGAAATTGAAGCAGTTCCCACGCTAATTATCATTGATGAAGTTCATCATGCGATCGCTGACTCCTATCAAGAAGTACTCAAGAAATTCCCCAAAAGTTTAGTCTTAGGCGTAACCGCCACCCCCATCCGCGCTGATGGACAAGGCTTTAACGATTCATTCGATGAGTTAGTCTGTGGTCCCAGTGTGAAAGAATTAATCAACCAAGCCTATCTCGCCCCTTTTAAAGTATTTGGTGCCAAACTGATTCAGTTAAAAGATATCAAAATTAGCAATGGAGATTATCACCGTCAAAGCTTAATCGACCAGATCGATCGCAGTATCGTCTATGGCGATCTATTATCCGCCTATCGTCAATATGCTGACAATACCAAAACCGTCGTATTCTGCGTCGATCTCCAACACTCCAAAGCTACAGCCGCCGCCTACCAAGCCGCAGGTATCGCCGCCGAACATATCGATGGGGAAATTGATAGTAAAGAACGATTGGCAATTCTGAACCGATTTAGAAGCGGTGAAACCAGAGTATTGTGTAACTGCGAACTGATCCTCGAAGGCTTTGACTTAGAGGATATCGAAACCGTCCAAATCGTGCGTCCTACCGCCAGTCTCAGTTTATACCTCCAGATGGTCGGTCGAGCCTTACGTCCCCATCCAGATAAAGATTATGCCCGAATTATCGACCACACTAGTAATATTGCCTTATTTGGACTGCCAGACCAAGAGCGATATTGGAGTTTAGATCCCGTTCCCGCACCTTTGAGTGGATGGGTCGAAAAATGTCCCAGTTGTCAACATATTTTCCGACCGATTAAGAGTAGTACCAGTATCCACCGTCAAGTCATGCGGGGAATTCCCCGTCAATTTGGGCGAACGATTTGCCCGAATTGTCATAATAATCTGCAATTCTTATTACGGAAACCAGGATTATTATTTAATGCCGAAGTTCCCGCCCAAATGTTGGTTGAAGAAGATAAAGCAGCGATTGTCGAAATTAAAGATCGCCAGCAAATTAAAACTCGAATGGGCGACAGGGTGCGGAATTCCACTCAAGTCGTCGAGAAGACTCAAGCTCTGATTCATCCAGACCATTTGATTCTCATTGATAATATTTTGAGCCATGCACCATCCCATGCTGAAGCCGTCGAAATCCTCGCGAATTTAGAAGCCATTGCTGATTTTGGCATCACTCATTGGCAGTATATCGGCGGTAAAGCGATGTATCGACCAGAATGGGCGAAGGGGGCTTTTTATAAGTATACTGTCAGGAAAAGATTCAATATTCAACGGGGAATGCCAGGGAATTCAATCTCCGAAATCTTTGAGATTATTGATGGTGAAGTGTCTTTACTAGAACGTATTGTCGAGCCGAGTAATTGGACGTTAGATCTTGAAACTGCTGAAAAGTATGTGAATTTTGCCAGAGGTCAGCGGAAAATGTATCAAATCGTTAAATTAACTCGGTGTGAGAATTCTCAATGGATGGTGGATAATTGACAACACAAACCTACTGTCTAGCGATGGAAATCACCAATGAAGATCGAGAAATCCTCGAACGTTTAGAAGAGGAATTATGGCTGGGAGAGACTCGCTTCGATCTTGACCGGATGAATGAACTGATGGCGGATGACTTGTTTGAATTTGGACGATCGGGACGTGTGTACCAAAGACAAGATATACTGACGATCGAGTCTCAACCAATCGCTGCTGTCATACCGCTACTGGAATTTCACGCTCGGTTGCTCGACGAAAATATCGATCGGGTTACTTATAATAGTGCTGTCACATATGATGGTGAGATCGAGTATGCACGAAGAAGCTCGATTTGGTCGCGAACTAGGAGCGGTTGGGTGCTGCGCTTTCATCAGGGTACGCCGTTCCAGTCTTGAATGAACGATAGTATTTATGGTATTTAAAGATGTGAATTTAGCCAGATCGTTAGTAACTCTTAACACAAAACCACTGCCGCGCCAGTCTAGACTTGGTAAAATGCACTAGAGAAGCGATTCTCCACAGGAGAGGCTGCACCAATGAGATGACTGGGCTGTGTCGCCTGGGTCGATCGCAATATGAATTAGTTATAAAAAAATCACTATGGTAAATACCCCTACAAAACCATCATCATTTGACGAAATCAGCCCAGGTATAAAACGCCCCGCTAAAGAAACTCTCCTCACGCCTCGGTTCTACACCACCGACTTTGAAGAGATGGCGAAAATGGATCTCTCCGTCAATGAAGATGAGATGCGATCGATTATTGAAGAAATGCGGGTTGACTACAACCGCAATCACTTTGTCAGGGATGAAAGATTCGATAAATCTTGGGATGATATCCCAACCGAAACCCGTCAAGTGTTTGTCGAGTTTCTCGAAAGCTCTTGCACTTCCGAATTTTCTGGATTCTTGCTCTACAAAGAACTCAGTCGTAAGCTCAAAGACAAGAATCCGCTGCTAGCCGAAGGTTTTAACCTCCTATCGCGGGATGAAGCTCGTCATGCTGGCTTTCTCAATAAAGCGATGGCTGACTTTGGACTCTCGCTAGATTTGGGATTTCTGACTAAAACTCACAATTACACTTTCTTCAAACCCAAATTTATCTTCTATTCAGTGTACCTATCGGAAAAGATTGGGTACTGGCGATATATTAAGATTTTCCAGCACTTAGAAGCAAATCCTGAAAACCGGATCTACCCGATCTTCCATTTCTTTGATAACTGGTGCCAAGATGAGAACCGTCATGGTGATTTCTTTGATGCCTTGATGCGCGCCCAACCCCAGCTCCTAAATGACTTCAGAGCAAAACTCTGGTGTCGATTCTTCCTATTGGCTGTATTTGCCACGATGTATCTCAGAGATCGATCGAGCAAATTTTACGGGATTTTGGGTATGGATAGCCGCGAATTTGATATCGAAGTCATCCAAGAAACAAATAAAACTGCGGGACGAGTATTCCCTGTGATTTTGGATGTAGATCGTCCCCAATTTTTCCAACTTCTAGATAAGTGTGCGGCAGATTATCTAAAATTATTAGCCTCGGCAGAATCTACAACACCTAAGTTATTGAAAAAGATTCAAAATCTACCGATAATTGCATCGATGGGTGTAAAATTACTCCGCTTGTATCTGATGAAACCGATCGATATGACCAAGCAAGCAGGCGTAGTTCGCTAACTGTTTTGAATTGAATTATAGCTAACAATGAGTTAATGGTTCTGTCGTGACAGAACCATTTTTTTAGATCGGTATAGCATTAGCTCTAGATGAAGTTGTTACGAAAGATCGATTGAAATGGTCAGGATGAGAATTAATCCATCGCTGCTGAGGAGATCGAATCAACCTTGTTAGGATCGATCGCATCCATTCAAATAAAATCGAGATCGGCTCCCAGTCCCTGCAAAGTGTGGATCGATGATGAAATATCTACTCAAACCGATCGACATCGATGGCTCGGAAGATGTTTGGATAAAATAGTCGCTGTGATTGACTAATTCCTTGTCAAAATTAACGCGATCTTCTGGCTTGCACTGAGCGACTTGCACTGAGCGAAGTCGTTGGCGTAGCCTCGCCTCTGGCGATAGTGAGCCGAAGTGTAAAGGAGTGGTGTCAACGAGTGTAAATGGGTGTCCTAGTCTTGTTTCTTCGGAAATTTAGGTAAATCGATCTTTACTGTTTTAGCGATCGATCTACCACGATTGACGGTTGGTGCTGGCCAATTAGGCGATGATGTAGTCGTCGGATCTTCACTTGGTGTTTGGGGATTAATTGGATCTGGTGCGCGAAGTGGAGAGCTGGGAACGGGATTGGGAGTGGGATTGTGACGATGGGCTGAATTATTACTGGCGAATACTTCGCGCCAGCTTGGGGGCGCAGATGGTTTTGATGGCGATGAGATGGTGGTTCGCGCAAGTGTCGGAGCGGATGGATTCCAATTAGGTATCTCTGTCTGGGGAATCTCTGGCGGTGCTAGGGGTGGTGCGGGGTCAATTTCTGCGGTGAAGGTGGTTGAGTCAAAAGTAGCCGTTTCTAGGAGGGATAAATCGGGGCAGGCGATTTCGGTTGTAACGTCAGATGGGCGAGCGGCTGCTTCGCGCTCGGATCTCAATTGAGCGGCGGCGATGGTTTCGGTTGAGGCGCGATCCTGTTGTGGCATTTGGGCACTAGCTGGATTTGAGGCGATCTTCACCCGCGTGGGAGCTGGTGATGGGGTGGCTTGCAGTTTCAGGCGACGATGGAGTTCGAGTGCTACTTGTTCGGTTTTGATTAATTTTTGGGATTGGTGCTGATATTTTTGGCGGAGTTGTTCGTTTTCGGCTTCGAGTTGGGGGACGATGGTTTGGACGATTTCTAGTTGTTGGGAGAGGGTTTCGATCAGCGTTTGTTGGCGTTGTCCGATTTGGTGGGATGTCTCTAGTTGTTGAAATAGTGCGCCGACGCGATCGTGTGATATTCTCAGCTCATCTTGTTGTTGTAGAATCGTAATTTCATAAGTCTGATTTGCTTCTTTGTGAGTATGTTGTGTCTGTTTGGCGGATGCTAGAGCTTCCTCTAATCTGGCAATTTCTTCTACTAGTTGACGATTGATTTGCCGCAGATTGCTGACTACTGTCAACCAGTCAGTGCGATCTCGCTGCACTTCAACTGTGGTATAAATGGTTTCGATCGATTGGTCTGATTTGGCTCGCTGCTCGTCACGAGGGGCTGCGCCAAAGTCGTGGGGATTGTGTTCTGCTGGGGACATGGCAGGATGGATGAGTGAGTGGGTGGATGGGGATAAGAATGCTAATCGGCTACTTTCTGACTGCTGGCTATTTTACCGAGCGTCGCAGTTAGTAAATCCTTGTGGGCGAGAGATTTTCGACTGATGGTTTGGAGTGATGCCCAACTCAGAGCCGTTCCTGTTTTGAGGTGTTGTTGCCAGGATCGAGCGATCGCACCTGCATCTGTGGGGATATCGGCTAGTTCCCAGCCAGGGATATCAATTTCTGTCATTAGTTTACTGACTTTTGGGTCATAACCGATCGCCCAACATTTACAGCCCTCTGCTGCTGCCATAATCAGACTGTGATAGCGCATTCCGATCGCCAGATCTACGCCTTGAAATAAACCTTTGAGTTGTTTGGGATCTGTAAGTGTGACTACTTGACTATTATCGGTCAGTTCTGCCTGAATTTGCGAGGCAAGATCGAGATCTGTAGTTAGTTGAAAGGGGACGAGTAAAATATGACTGTCAGTGGCGGCTTGCAAGTCCACTACGGCTCTAGTCAATAGGTCTAGCCGTTCATTTGTCAATTTGGGATGCGATCGCAGGGTAACGGCGATTTTCGGGCGAGGAATATTCGCAATTTCGGGGACTGGAGTAGCCGCCATACTCCACACTGGATCGGGAGCCATCTGACAGGATATGCCCCAGCCAGAGAGCAATGCGGCAGAGGCTGGATCTCGGACGCTTACCGCCGTACAGTTGCCAAAGGCACGTTTGGCAATCCACCGCGTCAGCGGCTGGTTGAGCGGGCCAATTCCTTGCGCGAGGGCGATCGTTTGGAGTCCGAACTGTTGGGCTAATCCCAGTAATCCCCCATAATAGAGCGAATTCCGCAGACTTGTCGCATCTTGGATCAGACTCCCGCCGCCTAAGATTAAAACTTGGGACTCTCTGAGCGCGCGAATTACCGCACCGCTATTCATCCGATCGTAACTTCTGACTCCATAGCTCTTGGAAGTAGCACGCGGATCGGCAGACAGTACCAGCGGTTTTACGTGTGGCGGTAACATCTCCAGCATCGATACCAGCAAGGCTTCATCGCCACCATTACCTTTGCCATAATAACCACACAGCACAGCCTGAATCTCAGTCATTTGGTCACACACCCGATCGATAACTTAGAGATATTTTACATTGCTTCCCTACCAGTAGTGTTTAAGCGATCGGTATAATATGTTTAACTCGATCGACTAAAATTAGTGTGAGTGAAAAATTTCAAATAGTTGAAGTTGCGCCAGAAGATGCCCAAGCACAAGAATCACTGGGAACAAAGGAAAAGTTTTGGCTCAGACACGATCGATTAGGTCAGTGCTTGTATAAAAAATCTCGATCGAATACAGCAGGTGAGGATTGGTCGGAAAAAATTGCCGCCGAATTGTGTGGGCTGATAAAACTTCCCCACGCTGAATACGAATTAGCAACCTGTAATGGTGAATATGGAATCATCTCTAGATCGTTTCTGCCTGAGCATGGCAATCTCATCCTTGGTAATGAAATTTTAACGAGAATTCATCCAGATTATCCAAAAGATACCAGGGATCTATCTCAGCATACGCTCGATCGCATTTTTGGTGCTTTCGATCGACTAGAAGCTAAGTACTCAGAAGTGTCTCTACCTTTAGGTTGGGAACCAATAGACAATATTATCAAAGTTCAACATACTTTTATTGGCTACCTACTTTTAGATGCTTGGATTGGCAATAGCGATCGCCATCATGAAAATTGGGGATTTGTAGAACTAGACAAAAAACTTTATTTAGCACCAACATACGACCATGCTTCTTGTCTAGGTAGAAATGAACCCGACCAAATCCGAGCGGCAAGACTCAGGACGCAAGATCGAGGTTATTCTGTCGAAGCTTATGCTGATAAATGCCAGTCATATCTTTGTGTTAGGATTGGAAACAAGAAAAGACTCAAGACGTTTGAAGCCTTTTGCGAAGCTGCGAAACTTTATCCCCAAGCTGCATGTATATGGCTCGATCGATTAGAGAGCATATCATTCGATCGCACCCTAGAATTGTTGGAACGTATTCCCGATCGTCGAATATCTCTAATGGCGATCGAATTTGCTCATAGAATATTAATTCATAATCAAAATAAATTATTAAAGTTTCGCAAACAACTATGAAAAAGCTATTCCTAGCATGGCAAGAACCCAAAAGTCGTCATTGGTTTCCGATTGGCTGCTTAGAATTTGATGGCGCAGAATATCATTTTTTTTACATTAAAGGAGTTGAAAAGGCTAGGATTAATGGCTTCAATGAAGTTTACTCTTTACCAACTCTAGAAAAAGTTTATAGTTCGGCTCATCTTTTTCCTCTGTTTTCTAATCGCTTAATGACTCGTTCTCGCCCCGATTATGCCAAATACATCCAGTCTTTAAACATTCCAGCAGGTGAAGACGATCCGATGACGGTACTTGCGCGGAGTGGTGGGGGAAAAGCTACCGATAGTTATGAAGTTTTTCCCTGTCCAGAAATTGACGAGAATGGCAGCTATCACACCTATTTTTTTGTGCGTGGCTTACAGTATTTGCCAAAATGTTCGCTAGATCGAGCCGCCCAATTACAACCGCAACATCTATATCTAAGTCACGATCTGCAAAATCCCTACGATCCAAAAGCCTTATTACTACATACAGAGGATCGTTACATTATGGGATATTGTCCGCGATATCTATCCCACGAGATTTTTCCGATTCTGCAAGAAAATCCCCTGCTAGTTAAAGTTGAGATCGATCGAGTAAATCCACCACCAACACCAATGCAATTTCGACTGCTATGTCACATGACAGTGGAATGCGATCCTCTTACTGCGACAGGAAGGGACTTTAAACCATTTGCAGGCGAAGATTATCAGCCGTTGTCGGACAAGCGTAGTAGTATGGGGATCGATTGCGCTTAGGCGCACGCTTTGCGAACGATCCCTATACCAAGTACCTGCTGATTTCAATGCTGACATACCAGCAGACTTACTAACCGCCTTTGAGGGGGAATAAGTTTGAAGTTATTGCTAGATAGTCCATATTTCTCATGGTGGTTGGCGGAGCAAATCTCATTAGCAGAAGAAAACTTATAGTAATTAATTGTCTGTTAAGATGTATTCTTCAGCTATCAGCTTCAGTCTATCTCCCTCTAACATTAATCTATCGATCGAATCTTTAATCTCTAGCTACGGTTGACGTGCATCTATTTTCTCTCGTTCGATCTGTCTTCGTGTTTCCGATCTAACTGTACCAGCCCATCTACGTTTACCAAAAATATCTAAACCGACGGATATGACGCTATCAGCATGAGATTGATTAGCATTTTGATTGATAGTCCGAATGAAAGCATTGATTTCTTTCTTAATAATTCGGAGCTGCCTTTGGGCTAGATTGATTTGTTTAACTTGCAGCTTGACAGATTTAGGATTATCTAATATTAAGGTAATTTGGCTGTTTACTGCTTGAATTCTCTGAATATCCATAGCTTAAATTATCCTGACTCTTTGTAAATCTTCCATCGCGCCCTGATAATCGCCTATTGCCGAGCGAGCCGTACTTCTTCTGTTGTAAGCTTCACTATTGTTAGGATCTATTTCTAATGCTGTCGTGTAAGATTCGATCGCTTCTGTATAATTACCAGAAGCTGAAAGTTGATTTCCTAAAAGCATATAAGCTATTATGTCATCTTTTTCTCCTTGAGAATTATATCCTAATTGATAATAAAGCTTTGCTCGCATAAGATAAGCCCACGGATTCTCATTTCCAAATTCTACAACTCGATCAAAATCAGAGATTGCTGCTTCTATATCTCCTATTTGTGCGTAAACAGCACCTCGTTTACAATAAGCATTCTCAAGATCGGGATTTAGAACTATAGCATGATTGTAATAGACTAAAGCCTTCTGATAGTTGGATTTTTTTTGAAAGTTTACCCCTGCATTTACCAATGTTAAAGCAATATAGGATGATAAAGTATTGTCATCTCGATCGGCATCCTCATCCCATTGAGTTAAGTACTCCTTGGTAATCTCAGGGCTTAAGTCGATTGCATTAGAAAAGTTCTTTGCAACTAAAAAATTATTGTTTAGATAAAAGTAACATAGACCTGTATTTAAATAAGCTTGTACATGTTCCGAATTAATTTGAATCGCTTTCTCCAAATTACTCAAAGCATCTTGATACTTCTCAAGATGCAATAAAATCAGCCCTTTATTATTATAGGCATCTGCACTATGGGGATTTATTTTAAGAACCTGTTGAAAATCGTCTATAGCTTTTTGATAATTATTGCATCTCATATATGATAGTCCTCTATTCATATATGCTATTTCAAAATTGGGTTTAATTATTAAGGCTAGATCGTAATCCTGTAATGCTTGTAAATGATATCCCTGTTGAGCATAAGCCCAACCACGATTTATTATTGCTTCGGCATTTTTAGAATTTAGCCTTAAAACTTGTGTGCAATCACTAATCGCTTCTTGATAGTACCCAAGAGGCATATAAATTAAAGAATAGCGAATAATATAAGCTTCATAATAGTCTGGATTAAGATCGAGAGCTTGTTGAAGATTTATAAGTGCGTGTTGATACTCTGATGGTGATATTTGGGGTAGGGCTAAATTGTAAAAATATTCAGCATCTTGGATGAATTTATTAGAAAATAGTTGTTCCTGATGACGATCGGGTGTGGCTAGAGAAACTTTTTTTGCTAGTTCTAGCCCTCTGTTAAATACAGGAGAAGAGTATCTTGTCATATATCGATCGCTAGAATCAGTATTATTTTGATAATTTTCGGCAGTCATATTTACACACTCAGTTTAATTGTTCCTTAATTTCTTGTAATTCTATCTGAGCCTGTCTAATCTGCTCGTCAAGCTCTTGAGCCATATCAGCTAACAAATCTTGTCCAGCTTCTTTAGCAGCGTCAGATCTATATTTCAATTCATATAATTCTGTTTCTTTAACCGCTTTAAATTCTTGTTTAATCGCACATAATCGTTCTCGACATTGGGCGATTTTGCGAATTACTCGGATTAATTCTGCTACAACTCCATCGCCTTTTACTGATTCGGGGCTACTTTCCCAACTGTGTAGAATAGCCTTGAGTGCTTCGATATCGCCCGCTTCATAGGCTTGATTGGCAGCAACCATCAATTCTTGGCGGCGGACTTTTTCAACCGGATCTGTAGTTAGATCTGGATGGATGCGTTTCGCGACTTCTCGATAGAGTTTTTTGAGATCTTCTGATGGGGTAAAATCTGTTGATGATTCCAGATATGCCATGTACTCAGCAATCTGCTCCTCGATGCGATCGAGTTCTGTATATCGAGTACCGATAACTTGCTGATATTCGCGATCGAAATTCTGTAACTCAGCGTGAAGGGTGGTTAAATCCAACTCTCCTTGAACTAATTCTGTTTCGAGTGTTGCTAGTTCCGCAGATTTACGCTGTAGCTCTTCATCTTCGGGGGTAACTTGTAAGATTAATTGGGTACTCATGGCAAAATTCTCATCTCTTCACCCGATCGCTATAAGATGTATCGAAGGACTGAGATTAGTATGCCCAAATTTTGGATCGTAAATTACTATTTGGTGTCGATCGAGACCTAGATGACTTAAAGATTTGGAATCTCGCTCGAAGTCACATCTACACCTATCTACCAAAAGTGACGTTTACTATCGGGTAAGCAGTCCCAGCCAGCTAGGTTTCAGTTATCAATTTGACAAATAATTATAACGACCTACTCAGCCGCTTATGAGGGGGGAGACGGCTGCTAGTTACTGGCGAGGGATGATGTCATCGAGCCTAAGTTGAAGTTCGGGAAAAGTAGGCGATAAAATAGACTCTCCCCGTCGAAATTGTTGTTGGCTATAGCTATCTCCCATCAGTTGACAAACTATAAATGTTGGTTGCTTTGGTTTGCCAATAAAAGCGATCCCGCCGATGCCTAAATAGTCTACGATCCAATATTCAGAAATACCTAAGAGTGCATATTCTTCCACTTTGCGAGCATAGTCATCTTGCCAATTGGTACTGACAACTTCAACGACTAGTTGAATCGTACTGCCGTTACAAACGATCGGTTCTTTTCGCCACAGCGGTTCTTGACTGAGTTTAGCTTCATCTAGCACGATTGCATCGGGGCGCAAAGCGGTAGCAGCCATCGCAGGTGGTTTGATGAGGCAATTTTTGGGGACAATCCAGTTGCGGCGCGAACGCAGAATTTCACCAAACATGTAGCCGATTATCTGTCCCGTTACAGCTTCATGAGGGCCTGTCGGTTCCATGTCGCGCAATTCTCCATCGATTAGTTCATAACGGGGATTGTCGCCGTATTGGGCGATAAAGTCATCAAAGGTGAGAACTTTGGTAGAGGTATAGGTCATAATCTGGTTTGACTGTTATCTCATTTTGCAACATTTCCGAACGTGACTTACACCGATCGATCGCAATGCTGGATCTGCATCATAACTTGTCTAACTATGCGTAATTTAGATTTAGTGTGTAACTCGATCGAGATAGGGGAACTATAGGTATATCCGATATACTCCCCAACTATTTTCCCTTGAACTCAAGTTGCTCAAAAGTCGTACCGAGTCATCAACCGTCTGACTGGCAAAAAACAGGTCTGAAACTGACTTCCAGCCACCAGGGGCGGGATGTAGTACTCGCGATCGATCTGACTGGAAGTGTCCGCTTGAATGATGAAGGGCGGTTGCGCCTCAAGCAGATTATTCAAGATAGTCTACACCCAGGCGATGCGGTATATGTCGTCCCGTTTGCATCTACAGTCAATCCGCTACAGCCCCAAGTAGATTGCTTATCCGCAGATGCGGCGATGCCGTTTAGTGGTAAGCCAGCAGATATCGATCGCATTCTCCAGACATTACCACTCAAATCTAGCAATGCTTTACAGAATACGGACATCCAGATTGCGGAATCGACAATCTACAAAGGTTTAGCGCAGTTAAATCAGTGTCGGCTCACCGCTAATAAAAGTATTCGATCCCAGTCGGTGGTGTGGCTGACAGATGCGCCACTACTAACGAAACCAGGCATCACTTCAGCTATTTGGGTAGAGACTCCAGCAACTAGCCCCTTTCGTCAGCAAAATTCAGCGGAAAGTAAGGAGCGACAAGAATGGCTGAGTGCTTTGCCGTTGCAGATGCGATCGCAAAAAATCGGGAACTATAACTTGAGTGTGGTTGATATTGCGCCCACAGTACAGGAATTTTGCACCCCAGCACCAGGTGGGAGCGAAACCTGTTTGATTAATGGTTATTTATTTCAGCAGCTTTGGCTACCAGTTTTACTGAGTTCTTTGGGCATATTAACAACACTAGCAGGTGGTATTTGGTGGTTTAAACATTATTGGAGTCTTCAGCAAGCGTGGAAACTGACAATTGGCGATGAGAGCGACTCTGAGCAACAGATTTGCTATCTCCGCAATCGGCAAAAGTTGGGAATTGGCAGCGATATCGAATGTCGGGGGCACGATATTCGCGGCTATCTGCGGCGTGAGGGCAATAAGTTGTGGTTGGAGCCGAGTGGTGAATTACCGATTCATTACCAAAACAGCGAAGTCACTCAACGTCAAATCCTGACAGGTAGATGTATTCGGCTCAATTATCCCCACCAGTCTTGCGACTTGGAACTCACGATCGTTATTAACTAAACTATTGGCTGATTTTGGCAGCAGCTCTAGTTTTTAAAAATAAAACTGTTGTAATCCGCATTCTGTCGTCAACAATCGAAGTACTGAAATATTTATTTTGGTGCGTTACCCTCCGGGATAACACACCCTACAATCTCCCATCTCCCATCTAAAATTATGTCTCAAACTATTCAACGGACTCTTTGCATCGGCTTAGGCGGTACTGGGCGCGATGTGCTGATGCAGATTCGGCGACTGATTATCGATCGATATGGTAGGCTCGATGCTTTGCCCGTAGTGAGTTTTGTCCATATTGATGCCGATAAAGGGGCGAGTGACATTTCGGGGTTGAGTACGGGGAATACCTATCGGGGTGAGAATATTTTGTTCACGCCTGCGGAACGGGTAACGGCGACGATGAGCAGTCAAGAAATCGACCAATTAATCGGTGGATTAGAGCAGCAGGGTGAATTTGAACGTCAGAGTCCCTACGACCATATTAGAAGCTGGTTGCCACCTCAATTGATTCGGAATGTAAAGGCGATCGAAGATGGTGCTGGGGGGATTCGCCCTGTGGGGAGACTATCTTTCTTCCACAATTATCGCAAAATTAAAGCTGCATTTGAGACTGCCGAAAATCGCACGACAGGACACGAACAAGCTATGCTAGGGCGGGGATTCTGTGTAGAGCCTGGGTTAAACATTTTCGTCGTTGGCTCTCTGTGTGGTGGCACTGGCAGCGGGATGTTTTTGGATGTGGCGTATGCGCTGCGAAAAGCTTATGGGAATATTGAGCACAAATTAGTCGGTTATTGGGTGATTAGTCCCGAACTGTATGGCGATACTCCCAGCATGAATGCGAATGTCTACGCAGCGTTGAAGGAGTTAAATCATTATGCGGCTAGTAATACGCGGTTTAAAGCCTGTTACGATCCTCAGCAATTGATTTCGGTAGATGAAGAGCGTCCGCCGTTTGATTTTACTTATGTGCTGTCAAATCGCACGGCGACAGATTATCGAATTCTGGATAAAAATAAGCTCTGTAATGTCGTCGCTCACAAAATTTTCCTCGACTTTGGCGATGAATTGACTTCGGTAATTAAAAGCCAGAAGGACAATTTCCGCGATAAACTTACCCGCTTAGATAGTCATCCTCGCCGCAATGTTCAACGATATCTGACGTTTGGATTAGCCAAGATCTATTCGCCCCAAGAGCGAATCGTGCAAATGGCATTGACAAAAGTTAGTCGGCGACTGGTGAATTTTTGGCTCAAAGGGATTGGGCAAAGTCCAGATCCAGGGCTGTTATTAAATCGCTTTTTGTCGAAGTGGGGTGACTCTAGTATCGATCGAGAATTCCCCCACCGTCTGCAAGGTATGGTACAGGATAATGGCAAAACATTCGCGCAAGCTCTAAAGACTTGGAATAGCAAAATCGAACAAGAAATTGCGATGGTAAAAACAGCCGCAGATCGATCGCAATTACTCCAACAACTCCGCAGTGATACTCGCGCTCAATTTCGGAAAGTTCAACCTGGCGAAACTGATGATATTCGCGGTGCTTGGTTAACCAGGATTCAAAAAACTCAACCCCAACTTAGCAATCTACTCAGAAATGATATCGGTCACTTTTTTGGCGAATTACTTACACCATCTCATCCCGAATTTTCGCTCAATAGTGCGCGTGGTTGGCTCGAAGCGATCTTGACACATATTAATGAATATCAACGCGGGCTGGAAGACTCTATCCAAAATAAAGGTGGTTTAGCTAGTCAAGAAGATATCGATACTCAATGGAGAAATGCCGAGCGTCGCATCCAAGATATCGAGGAGAAAAAAGGTTTTCTCGGCATGTTAGATAATAACAAGCAGAAAAACAAAGATTTTCAGATCGAAGCTACTCAGATTGTCACTACTACTAAAAAGCTCATTCAGGAGAACTTTGATTATCAGCTTTATAAAACAGCATTAGTTATCGCCAGTGAAGTATCGAGCTTCATTCGATCGCTCATCCTTGAAGCTGGCTGGATCGACCAATTATTAGTCGCAGTTGAACTAAACTATAAAAAGCGGTGTGAAGACTTAGAAAGACTAAATCCAGATGGAATTACTGGTGAAGCTTTATTCTCGCCCGAAGATGCTAATGTTTGCTATCTTGAATTTTTACCAGAACAGAATGAGAAATCTATTCTCATCGATATCAGCGGACAAATTCTCACCGAGAAGTTTACATTTGTCGAACAGTCGCTGATGTACTTCTTAGTTCGAGTTACTGACGAGGAAAAGACATCAACTGGTTCTGTAATTCATTATTTAGTCGGCTCCCGCGATGTAGATGAAAGATTGGTAGGAACTAATATTACTGCAACGATCGATAAACTATTTGGCACTCAAGCGATTAGCTCCTTACAGCCAGTCATGGCAAGATTCCTTCAGAAATATCCGCTGGCTTCTGGCAATGCCGAACGCCGAATGCGCCAAATTATTAGCGAAGCCCAACCATTACTTCCTTTATTAACCAGAGATGGACATTTCTATGAGGATGGTGGTAATAAGTCCGAAATTATTGCCTTCAAACAAACCGACGATCGCGCTAGTCAACAATTACAAGAGTTACTGACTAGGAATGTCGGAATTAGCGAATCCACACTTAAATCAAGTCAAAATGATAGTGAAATAACGATCGTCAATGAGTATGCAGCTTTTCCCCTCCGATTAATTCAAGGGATCGATCGAATGCGCGAACATTACGATCGAGAATGTTTGCAAAACAAAGCGCGAATTCATAACGACTATCAACAAACATTCTCAGAAGTTATTCCACCAGATGCGCGGCGGATGGAAGAAATGCAAGATGCTTTTTATGCTTGCTTGGCTTTCGGAATATTAATACAACAAAATAATTGTTATCTGTACGAAATCGATGATGACTTTGGCATTAGTAATAGCACTATCAAACTAAGTTTAGTTTGGAGCGAAGCCTTGGAGGAGATATCCAAAGCTATTGGCATTGCTGACAGCTTGAAAGAGCGAAGAAATAATATTATTGCTGAAATTCAAAGCGATCCTAGCCAGTGGACAGAAATATATTTACCCAAACTTCGCTCGTTCATTAAGCATGTGCTTGGACTTTCCAGAGAACACCCCAATTATCCTGAAATTAGTGTTGTATGGGGCGAAGATCTCACAATCGATCGACCAGCTACAACTGGTATTTTGAAGCGGTTATGGAACTATTTAGATAAGTTAGCAAAAGAAGCTCAAGCTAATCCAGTTAATCATACTAGAACTTTACAAGCTCAACGAGCGATTAATAATAATAGCGATTCGATTGAAGATGCAGAGATTGTCAATATGAGTTCTGAATCATAGAGCGATCGGTAGGGTGTGTTGTCGAATATGGCACGCCCTTTAATTTAATCTTTACCATCACCACTATCGATATCTAACAAATGCCAATTCTTACACTAATACCATTAGAAACTAAGATAGCTATCTTAGTTTTAGTCATCTTACCAGCAATCGCTGTAGTTCTGTTACGCCTTAGTCTTAATAAAAAACTTCAAGAGATAAATCATAAAATCTCTAGACTATTAGTTGGCGGTGAGGAAGAGGGAATTCAACCAGAGATCGTCAAACGACTGAGAAATCGCTATCAAAAGGCAAGTCAAAAGTTAGAACACGTTAACACTCTTGCGCTTATCGATAGTATCTACAAAGATGAAGGAGTACGCTTTTTAGTTTTTAAAATCCAATTCGATCGAGCAGATGGCATTACTAGAGCTTTACCAAATTTATTAATCGCCTTTGGCTTAATTGGTACCTTCTTAGGTATCACCAGTAACTTAACTAATATCTCAGAGATCGTTACTGGCTTTAGTGATAGTAATGGAAATATTGGTGGATTAGTTCAAAAATTGCAAAAACCTTTACAGGATATGGGTATTGCTTTCTCAGCTAGTCTGGTTGGATTGTCATTTGGCTCAATGCTGACTATAGCTAACACTATTTTTAATACAAGCATCGCCAAACATCAATTAATTGCTAGCTTAGAAGACTATCTCGATAATATTTATAAACCAACCGTTGAAGGCAATACTAGACTAGATACAGCGATCGATCGCATGGTAACTCAACAGCAAGAATTTCTGACCAGATTTCATGAAAATGTCGGTGCAGCACTAGAAAGATCCTTCGGCAAAGCTGCAAATCAAATTGCTGAAGAATGCAGCAGAATTAACAAAATTGCCGAAAATGTCTACACCAACTTCTCAAATGCCGCTGGTACGATGTCTACAGGTGCTAGCACATTTCAATATGCGGCTAAATCCCTAGAGTCTCAAACTAAAACTCTCGCCGAATCCCTAAATGGATTTAAAGGTGGTGTAGAGACATTTAAAATAGCTGCTAACCAAATCGAAAATAATAATATCGTCCAAAATCTCGATCGCATCTTAGCAGAACTACATACCAGCAAAAAAGCTTTTAGTACTTCCACCCAAATCCTCCAAACATCCCTCGTCGGTATTAGTACTAGTAACCAAACAGCCGCACAACTAGCGCAACAAGTTTATCAAACTTGGCAAGATTCTACTACCCAAATTGTTGCTGCATCTGAAACTATCGGTGCTGGTGCAATTATCTTTCAAAAAGCAGCTACTTCCCTAGAAGAGCAGACACAGGCGGTTGCAGAATCAATCCCACAGTTAAAAGCTGGGGTAGACACTTTTGTAACTGCGGCAAATAAAGTTAAAACTAATAATATTATCAAGCATCTAAATACTCTAGTCGAAAATCTCGGTGTCACCCAATCAGCATTTACTAGCTCAACCCAAACTCTAGCCACAGGTGTCGAAGGAATGATGAGCAGCCATCACCAAAACAATCAAACCGCCGAGCGAGTTTATCAAGGATTAGAGAAGACTACTAGCAGCATCCAATCTGGTGCAAATAACTTCGTCAATGCCGCTCAAATTATCCGTGACAGTTCGCTGGCAACCGATCTAAATAGTGTCGCTACCAAGTGGCAAAATGCCCAATCTGAATTCACGAACTCCACAACTATTTTTAGTCAAGCTTCCAAAAATCTCCAACCAGTCACCGCCAAATTAGAACCAGCAATTGCTGCGATCGATCGAGCAGTTAGCTCTCTTCAACAAGTTGGATCGGAAGTAGCCAATCTGAGTAAAAATAACGTCCAAGTTTCTGAATCGACACAAACTGCCATAGATGGGTTCAATCGCAATTATCTAAAAGTATTGAACAACACAGATTTATCTATCCAAGATCTTGGTACTATAAATCGCTCCAATTGGCAATCATTAGTAAATATCTTAGAGCCAAAAATTCAAGCCGATCGAGAGTCTTTACAAAGATTGTTAACAGTGATTGAAAAATTAGAAAAAATTATATCAAATATTGAAAATATAAATAGTAGAGATCTTTCAGGTTTAAAAACAAGGGCTTTCGCAAAGTAATTAAATTCAAATATTATGTCTAGAAGAATCGACCGATATCATCAAGATGAAGAATTAAATATATTTCAAGCATTTACAGATCTGATGTCAAATGCTTTCATGATTATTAGCTTTTTATTATTAATTAGTTTATTGCAGTCAATCGCAATGGCGAAAAAGCTCAAGTCTGCCGAGCCGATTATCATCGATAAAAAATCTGTAACATTCGATTTTAGATCTGGAAGCGCAGAGCTAACACCCGAACTCCGAAAATATCTTGAGACGAAGATATTACCTGCAATCCAGAAAGAAAATGGGCAAGGTAATGTTGATTTTATCCAAGTAATCGGTCATACAGATGGTCAGGGGATAAGTAATATCAGCAACCTTGATGGTAAACTTACCTCAGCCGCTACTGGAAATGAAAAAATTAATGCTTTGAAAGCTGGATCTAATACCGATCTAGGACTAATGAGAGCAGTAGCTGTAGTTCAGTTTTTAAATACTAAAAGATTAGACAAGGTTAAATTTCAAGCATATTCTGCTGGTCAATTATACATGCCATCTGGCGAACTTGCCAAGATCGATCGCGGTGCCGATGATACCAGACGCAGGATTGAAATTCGATTTATTCCTTATGGACAGAAGAAATAAGACTCTCTACACTACTAACTAAATACTAAACAATCTGCGGACTTCAACTTCAAGATCTGGAAAAGACAAAGGAGCGATCGATCCATCAATCAATTTAGTTTCTGTCTGATAACCATCATTACCCACGCCTCTAAATACGATTAATTCTGATGCTTGTAAATTGACTACCCAGTATTCCAAAATCCCCGCCTGAGCGTAAATCCGTTGCTTGGTATTGAGATCTTTGGTTAGAGTAGTATCGGAATATTCGATCGACCAAAATATATCTTCAGGATAGGGATGATGGTCGAGATATTGAGTATCTGGCGCACGTACGATGGCGACATCTGGCTCTGGTTCGGAATTATTAGGTAGAGTAACAGGGTGAGCTTCTCTGATTTCTGCTCGATCTCTGAGCAATTCTCTCAAATATTCAACCGTTCTACCACAATAGACAGCATGAGGCATTCCTGCTGGTGGCATCTCGACAATATCTCCATCTAATAACTCTACCCGTCGCTCGTCTAAAATACCTGTAGCAATTAGTTCGTGATATTGCTCGATTGTCCACTTGGCGATAGTTACACTCATCAGATCGTCTCCATGTGAGTCAATATTGGTATACACATGATAACTCCTTCGGCTGTTAGGGATGCACAAAGATGGCAACGATCGGATAATGGAGAAATAGATCTGACATGAATCAAAATCTTATGACTGCACTACTACCTACAGTTAAATCACCGAGTCCGATTCAGCTCTGGCAGTGGATTACCGAACCGATCGATTATTTGGACAATTCCGAGCGCGAGTATGGCGATATCTTCAAGATTCGGATGTCTGGCGTATTAAATAATTGTGTATTTCTGAGCGATCCTAAAGCAATTCAACAGGTATTAACTGGTACTGACAAGCAATTTGCCGCACCTGGTTCGATCAATGGGATCTTAAAGCCTTTTTTGGGCGATCGCGGGGTACTCTTATTAGATGGGGGCGAACATCGTCAACGCCGACAGTTATTGATGCCCCAATTTCATGGTGATAAAATTCGGGTTTATACAGAGCTAATTTGCAAGCTGACACGAGATTTAGTAGCAGGATGGCAGGTTGATGAAACTATCAATCTCCGAGAGCAAATGCAATCAATTTCGCTGTCGGTGATTTTGCAGACTGTATTTGGACTATATGAAGGCGAACGTTACGAGCAGATTCAAGCAAAGTTGATCCAAGTCATCTCATTAATCGAATCACCAGTCAAGTCTAGTTTCTTATTTATCCCCGCATTACAGCAAGATTTGGGAGCGTGGAGTCCGTGGGGTCGATTTTTACGCGATCGCGAGGTACTCGATCGATTAATATATACAGAAATTGCCGATCGTCGTCGCAATTATCAACCAGATCGATCGGATATTTTGAACCTATTAATCGGCTCGAAAGATGCCGAAGGTAATGGGATGAGCGATATCGAGCTGCATGATGAACTGATGACGCTGTTATTTGCCGGACATGAAACCACCGCAACTGCTCTAGCTTGGGCTATTTATTGGATTAATCATCTACCTGAAGTCAAAGCCAAATTAATGGCAGAAATTGCGACAATCGGTACAGAACGCGATCCATTAACGATTAGCCGATTACCTTATTTAAATGCAGTTTGTTCGGAAACATTGCGAATTTATCCAGTGGGGATGTTAACATTTCCTCGAATTACGCGGGAGCCAGTATCAATTCAAGGCTACGATCTCCCCGCCGATATGGTAGTTTTCGGTTGTATTTATCTGACTCACCATCGCGAAGATCTCTATCCCGAACCAGATCTATTCAAACCAGAACGCTTTTTAGAACGTCAATTTTCACCTTATGAATATCTCCCATTTGGCGGTGGTAGTCGCCGCTGTATTGGGATTGCATTAGCACAATTAGAAATGAAATTAGTCATCGTTGAAATCCTGTCTCACTGTCAACTCGAACTCACGAGTAAATTACCCGCAGTTCCAGCGCGGCGGGGAGTTACTTTGGGGCCAAAAGGTGGAATTGAGGCTCAGGTAGTTTCTAAAAACTAAATCTCAAGGATATCCCAGGGGTAATTAATGAATTGCCCCTGGTTTATTTGGGTGCGATATCATTACGATCTAAACCTAAAATTCAACAATCACAGGTGCGTGGTCGCTGGGTTGAACTAGTTTACGCGGCTCGATATCGATCGCACAACTAGTGGCTCGATCGAATAAATCGGGTGTGAGATAAAGATGATCGATCCGCCAACCGCGATTGCGTTCAAATCCCTGTTGACGATAATCCCACCAACTAAAATGTCCCCCTTCAGGCGTGAATTTGCGGAAGCTATCTCGGAAGCCTAAATCGAGTACAGATTTACGCAATAATTCCCGTTCGGGGAGAGTTGCCATTACCCGATCTGCTGCGGTACTTTTACTGTGAATATCGATATCTTCGAGGGCAATATTAAAGTCTCCACAGACGCAAATCGACTGTTGACCAGACTCAATTGTGGTTTTTAAATACTTACCCAATAACTCCAACCATCGCAGCTTGTAGGCGTATTTATCGCTACCAAATAGATTCCCATTCGGCACATAGAGATTGACGATCCCAACACCATCGAGATTCCCCGTAATCACCCGCTTTTGCTCGTCCAAATCGCCGACTAATTCTGGTGCTAGCATACCCTGAAAACCATAACCAACATTAGTTAATGGCTGCTTGCTAAACATCGCAACACCATTGTATGATTTCTGTCCTGAGATATAGGCATGATAACCACAAGCTTCGATCGCAGCCAGCGGAAATTGCTCATCTGTGACTTTAATTTCTTGCAGACAAAGCACATCGACGGGATGCTGTTGCAACCAATTAGTCACAATCTCTAGTCGCGTCCGAATCGAGTTGACATTCCAAGTAGCAATTTGCATTTTTTGGTGAATAGTGAATGGTGGATGGTGGATGGTGAATGGTGAATATAGCGATCCTAAATGAAAAGCTATGTGGATGTAGGGTGTGTTAGGCTTCAGCCGTAACGCACCAGTATCGATACCCAAGGATCTGATTTAGGACTGCTATAGAGATTAGAGATTAGGCTTTATGGTGAGGATTTAGAAGTTGAATATGAGTTTTAACTATCAACTATCAACTATCAACTATCAACTATCAACTATCAACTAATTTAACTCTTTTGGTAAGATGAAAGAACCATCTGGAGCGGCTTCAAGATCGATCGATTGAATTACTGCATCGATGTTTAGTTCGCCATAAATATGTGGAAATAGATTGCTTGGTGTTCCTTCATACCGAAGTTCGGAGGTGACTAGATCGATCGCGATTACCAGGATTACTAAGTCTTGCTGTTGCTTAAAAAATCGATTTGCCGAGCCGATAACTTGGGCTACTGTCGAACAATGAATAAATCCTTCAGAGTCTAATGTCTCACTGCGATAAGTCCCCAGATTTTTGGCTTTTGCCCATCGATCGCTTTGAGTAATATGTAAGATTGTATTCATAAATTATCTGATAATTATGATAGTTAAATTTGTCGATTGCAGCAGATTCAAGAGCTATTTAGATATTAATCATCGCTTATTAATCTAATTCGATCGAGCCTTGCTCAATCGCCGTCAAAATTGTCGGTACATCTTGAGGATGAACGCGATAATACCATATTCTTGCTGGTAAAACTAATACCATCGGCCCATTCCCACAGTTTCCTAGACAGCCACAACCTTCATAGGCGATCTCCGGCGGAGCAAGTGCGCGGAATGCTGCGAATACTTCAGCCGCACCTTGCTTCTTACAAGTGCGGTTTTGACAAATGAGAATGCAAATTGATTCCGGCATAAATAACTGTCAACTAATTCAACCATTGCTGAATAGTCTGATTGAGTTGCTTGAGTTTGACTGGTTTGGTGAGATAGTCATTGGCTCCCGCGCTCAAGCATTTGTCTCGATCTCCTTCCATCGCTAGAGCAGTGAGTGCAATGATGGGAATCTCTGCGAGTTGCGGATCTTGGCGGATGCGGGAGATGGCTTCTAGTCCGTCCATTCCAGGCATTTGAATATCCATCAAAATCAAGTCGGGATGGTGCTTTTTGGTAAGTTCGATCGCCGATTGTCCGTCACCTGCGACAATGGGGCGGTAGCCTTTTACTGTGAGATAGCTAGAGATCGTGTTGATATTTAGTTCGTTGTCTTCAACAATCAGGATCAGTGGAGGTGTGAGGATTTCTTCGACAATAGTTGCTGAAATCGAAGCAAGATAATCAGAGCAGCCAGAACCATCGATCGCATCGGCTGGGACTAAACATGTCTGCGGCAAGGATACCTGAGTATAGCTACCCTGACCAATTATAGTCTGACAACTGAGCATACCACCATGCAGTTCGACGATCGGGTTGACGAGCATCAAACCTAAACCGACGCGGTGGTTGTCAGTGGGGAAGATAGATTGACAGAATTTATCATCTTGAGTAGTGAATGTCTGTTTGCTGGTATCGATAATCGCAAACTGGATCGATGCGGTAGCATCTGCACTAGTCTGTGGCTCCCTGGTAGCTACCAATTTTACTCTACCGCCAACGGGAGTAGAATCGATCGCATGATTGAGCAGGTTGATTAATACTTGACGCATCCGGTGGAGATCGACAAGGATCTGCCCCGCATGAGCTGAAACATCGAGATCTAGTTGAATTTGTTTGCCGATGGCATGGTGTTTGACAAAGGCAGAACTATATTGACAAAGTTCCAGCACCGAAACATTGGTAATCTCTAGCTCTAGCTTACCCACTTGAAATTTCGACAGATCTGTCATGTTGTTAATCAATGCGAGTAAATACCCGCCACTGCGATCGATCGTCGTAATCGCATTGAGTTGTCGTTCGTTCATGACACCGAAGACTTCTTCTAATAATGCTTCTGACATGCCCAAGATGCCATTGAGGGGGTTGCGAAATTCATGACTGAGGGTAGCAATGAATTCATCAGTAAAGTATTTATCCCAGCCAGTTTGGGAGCGGTGCTGGAGTAATTGTGGGTAGCGTCGATCGAGACTAGCTATTTTAGTGGTCGCTCCCGATTTAATATAGAGATCGTAAGCATCTTGCAGATAGACGGCAGCGATTTTTTCTTTCCCCCATTCTAGGTAAAATTGAGCCGCAGCTTCGTTAGCAGTGGCTTCTGCTACCAGGGAGCGGGTTGCTTGTGCCGCAACAATGGCTCGATCGAGTTTGTCGATCTGTGCTGCATATAGTTCCAAAGCTTTCGATCGTTCCGCTTTTACCAAATCATCTTCATCGTCACAATTCATGGGTAAAAACTTAAACAGTTGACAGTTGACAGTTGACAGTTGACAGTTGACAGCGAAAAGTGCGTTCTTGGGGCGCGAGCTTTTCGGGGGAAGCTTCCCCCGAAAACGTCGCTTGTTTCCCAACTGGGCGGGAGACCCGTCCAGACAAGTAAAGCACCTTTTCAAGACAGCGATTCGCGCTCCTCGGGTTCCCCGAGGGTTTGCAAGCGATTCTCCTAATGGAGAGGCTACGCCAACGAGACAGCGAGGTTTTTAGGATGGGGATTTAGACCCCTGATTTATGTGAAATCGATGCTTCTGGCTTACTACTTATTAAGTATACCCAGATTATGTGCTGATTCATTGTGAGCTAGATCCATCGGTGTGAGTAGAATAGCCAATACCTGAGCTGGTGTCTGAGTCGTAACTGTCAACTGTCAACTATCAACTATCAACTATCTAAATCCGGTTGAGGGAGTGTGACAGTAAAGCAACTCCCGACTCCGAATTCGCTATCGAGCGTCACATCACCGCCGTGGAGTTCCACAATTTGCTTGACGAGCACTAACCCTAAGCCACTACCTGGATATTTACGATTGAGGCTACTATCGAGTTGAATAAAGGGTTGAAAGAGTTTGGATCGATCCGCACTATCGATCCCAATCCCTGTGTCAGTGACTGAAAAACAGAGCCAATTACCCTGTCTTCCGTCCACTTCCAGCAGTTTCAACCGAACAGATAGTGTGACTAGCCCGCCCTTGGCGGTAAATTTGACCGCATTATTGAGGAGGTTGATTAATACCTGACGCATCCGGCGTTCATCAACTACGATCCGATCGAGATCGCCAGGTAAATGAGTATCGATGTAAATCTGTCGATCGATTGCCTGTTGCTTGACTAATATTAAGCTCGATCGACACAGTTCGGTGAGGGAAACTTCTGCAATATTCAGCTCTAGTTTACCTGCGGAAATTTTGGAAACATCGAGGATATCATTGATGAGTGATAGTAAATGCTGTCCGCTTTGTTCGATGGTCGCGATCGCATTAAGTTGGCGAGAGTTGAGGGCACCAAATAGTTCTTCCTGCAATGCTTCGGACATCCCCAAAATCGCATTCAAAGGGGTGCGGAGTTCGTGACTCATATTTGCCAGAAACTCGTCCTTGAGGCGGGTTGCCCGTTGGAGTTCGGTATTAGTCAATTCTAAGCGATGGTTGGCTTGATACAGCTCGGTTTCGACTTGTTTGCGATCGGTGATATCTAGTAATACACCATCCCAGACGATCGCGCCATCGGGTTGAAGTTCTGGACGAGAGGCAGATTTGACGCATTCGATCTCCCCAGAACTCAGGATCGCCCTCCCTTCCCATAGTTTAGGAGTCATATTTTGGGCAGATTCAGCTATGACGCGGTGAAATTCTGGGAGATCGTCAGGATGAATCAGATCGAGCAGACAGTTGGAGTCAGCCATCACCGCCGCACAAGTGAGGTGAAATAGCTCAAAACAGCCGGAACTCATATAGGGAAAAGCAGTGCTACCATCTGGTGCCAAGCGAAACTGATAGATCGCGCCAGGAATATTGTCAGCTAACTTTTGATACCGTTGTTCTGACTGACGCAGGGCGATTTCTGTCTGTTTGCGCTTGGTAATATCCATCAGAATCCCATTCCAAACGATCGCCCCATTGTCTGCGAATATCGGTCGAGACTCCCCCCGAATCCATTTGATGGCGGAAGATGTCGAGATCCTACCTTCCCACACCCAAGCTCCCGCTTCAGCAGTAGCTTGGATCGATCGCTCGAACCCCGCGCGATCTTCTGGTAATATTCGATCGAACAAGATCGAAACATCTGCTAGAGCTGCTGCTGGCGAAATTTCAAACAATTCGGCAAATCTGGCACTGAGATAGTTGAGTTTGTAAGTACCGTCAGCACTCAGCTCGAATTGATAGAGCGTCTCGGGGACATTCGACACCATTTGACAATAACGCTCCTCCGACTCCCGCAAGGCGATTTCCATTGCTTGACGATCTAGGAGTATCTCTAAATGGCTCTGCTTGAGCTGGCTATTTACCGCTGCTGTTTGAGCTACTCGATCGCGATCGATCGCACCCGCTTGCACGTAGCAATCATCAGCCGCCTGCATATAGGTGTCGGCGATTTTTTCTTGACTCCATTCTCGGCAAAATTTCGCCGCGCATTCGTTGGCGATCGCTTCTTGTTCGAGGAATTGATTAGTTTTGGCTTCAGCAATAGCTCGATCGTACCATTCGATCGCTTGGCTAAATTCGATCGCCAGATTTAGTTCTGCGATTACACGATAGCCGCAGAGATAAAAGATAAAGCTTTCGATAGTCATATGCGATCTTGCCTAATGATTTCGACAGCATCCCCTGGATACTGTCGAATTATTGGTTGCTCACTTAATATGCCCTGTTATCGTCGAGCGATCGCCACTGTCAATTCCAGTCCCAGTCAAGAAAGCCAAAGTATAAAAAGAATTACCATTAAATTCAAACTCATCAATAATTTCTAGATCGAGTTTCCGCGTATGCGCCTCAAACGATCGCTGATTTAACTTATTAATAAAAGTCACCCCAATCGGAAACTTTAGGGCAAAACTCGACCTCATCAACTCGAACAACTGCGGAAAAACGCTACTCCCACGCATAGCCATATCTATACAAATTGGCCCATGCTGAAATGTTCGATCGACACTCAGATCCCGACCTTGAAATTTTAACTCAGGCAAGCGAGAAATCATCAGTCTAAAGATTTCCCACTGAGCATAAAATTCCCAATCACCTGGTAAATACCCGACTATTTTACTCTCACTTTCCGCTACAAATACACCATCTTGAATGAGCAGTTGTCCGAGCAAATCTGATGTAAAAGGAGTCGTCACAAATCCACCAGCTAATTCTGTTGGCGATAGATTTGTGTAAAGATTCCGAGACTGAAGAGCGAGGATACCATCAAAATCGGACTCGATTGCAGTTCTAATAATTGGGAACATCTCGATTGATTAGGTAATAAAAATGTGTGAGTAGTTGAGCGATCGATCGAAATGTTCACGATCTTAGAATTAGAATATTGTAGGGTGTGTTATCGCGAAGCGTAACGCACCGAAGAGAATAGATCAATTCAATAAATCTCATGAATCATTTAGGATCGCTATAGATGGTGCGTTACGCTTTGCGATAACACACCCTACACCTAAAGCCTAACTTGTCGATCGTTAATATATTTATACGTCAATCGCGATACAGCCTGGACAAAATCGCGGGCACGTAGATCGTTAAAAGACCGCTTCACAAAAATACCCGCTAAATAGAGTTTTCCATTTGGCATTTCGATAATCCCCGCATCCCCAATCAGTCGCCCCAACGTCCCCGTCTTGTGAGCGATGGCGGCACCTTTACCCAAACCTGCTGGGAGTAGTTTTCGATTCTCAGTTTGATTGAGAATATCCAAAACTTTGCTGCGGCTAGCTTCAGTAATTAATTGACGCTTGGCAAGTAACGCTGACAACCTCACCAAATCTGCGGGACTAGTCGTATTTTCCCCTTGAAAATCTCCGAGTAGACGGTTAATTACTGTTTTCCGCAGTCCCCAATTTTTGAACTGACGATTGAGAACGGCTTTCCCACCCAACCTGTCAATAATCATATTCGTCGCAGTATTATCACTAATAGCGATCATCTTCGTGGCTGTCTGCAACACGCTCAATTTTGCGCCAGGCCTATTTTGGAGTTTGCCCGAACCGCCCGTAATCAAATCGCGCCTAACTGTGAGCGTTTCATCCATCCGTACTTTCCCAGCATCAACAGCTTGAAACAAAGCCATCAAAATCGGCAATTTAATCGTACTTGCCGCCGGAAAACTCTTCTCGCCATTAATATCCAAATAATTTCCCGTCTCCACTTCCATGAAAAACATCCCTGGAGAGAGGTAATCATACTTGGCCGCTAAGGTCTGAATTTGGCTCTTGAGCGCGAGCATTTCCTGTCCGATGGGTACGACTCCGGCAAAGATAATCGGACTGATGGGCACGGGTTGGACTCTGCCTGTGCTTGCTATCGCAACACTACGATCGATCGATCTCAATTTAATCGACCAGCGCGACGGTAAATCGCTGCGAATAATAATATTCTGCGGACTGATACTATAACCAGGTGCGAGTTCCATCACCAGTCGAGTATTCTGAGCGTCTGCTTGGGCAATTCGCACTTCTCGCACTGCTGCCCCAAATTTCTTGCGGACGGTAGCCTCGGTCATTTTCGTACCTGGAAGATCGACAATCAGGCGGTAGGGGCCATCGAGCAATGTTGCTTTGGGCTGGACTCCACTATCGGTGCCAAAGTTTAATTGATTGCGACTAGCGTCAAATTGCCAACCAGTGAATTTACTTGCCTGGGCTGGTGCGGCTAAAAGTAGACACGCGCTGCTAATCAGTCCGGTGAGGAGCCAACTTAATTTCATAGAGTGAGAATGTAATGTAATGGTAGAGCAATTTTGGTTTTTAAAAATCAGTAGCTAAATGCGCCGCTACGCAAATAGGGGAGGCTAACTAGCACGGTTCTAGTCTTCACCCAGATGATGATTAGCATTATTCGGTTGCTTTCGTCAATTGATTTGTCCAGATCGCGTACCCCAAGTAATCGAGCTAAAATTTCTCTAACCCAGATTGGAATTAGATTTAAAGCCGATCGATAAAATATCTGTATCGATCGATATAGTCAGACGATCGACATTCCCGTTATATTAAGAACTATTGCGGGTTGTAAATCCACACCCCAATCTGTGTATCCAATCGTGAGAGGACACCCATGACTAGAGGCTTGCAAAATCCAGCTACATCTACCACTGAAGAATTACTCGTTGCCAAATTTTTTCGCAGTTCGGTTGGTAATTGGTTATCCGAACGACGTTACTATACTCTCCCCGATGGAGCTACTCAAGAAGTCGTCAGCGAAATTGCGATCGAATTTCTAGCACCAGGCTGTCTGGAATTACAAGAATTAGCACAGTTACATGGTTTGGATGAGTTCGCGCTTACCTGCGGGAGCAAAATTGAGTGGGATAGTAAAGACTCCGTGACGGGAAAAAAAGCTTCAAAAGGAAGTACGTTATTTGGAGCTTTAGGAAATATCTTATATCGCGATCGAGGTTTTGCCACGCCTAAACCAATTACGGCTATTTATCATTTCCCCCATCCCGATACCATGTGTCTGAAAACAGAGTATCAAAATTCGGTATTTGAAGAAGAAATCAAATTAGTCGGTGAAAAATACCGCACTCGTCAAACAATTATCTCTCGTGCTGGCGAACAAGTGACGATCGGTCAATATCTAGAAAAACGAATTAAGCTCTAGACTTACTCACATCTTGCACCAGCGATTCGCACTCCTCGACAAAGCCGAGGAGTGCGAATCGCTGTCAACTGTCAACTGTCAACTGTCTAACTACACCCACCCAGGCAAGCGACAGACTTTCCGCTCCCTACATTTCTCTTGTAAAATATCATTGTGCGATAAGCGCGATCCTTAATTTTTCAAGAGCAGACAACCATGACTCAGGCGACTATGGAACTGGATTTTTCTACCCTAGATGCGGAACTAAGTACAAAAAGTCCCCAAGAAATCATCAAGCGAGGATTGAGCCTGTTTGATAATATTTCCATTTCCTTCAGTGGGGCTGAGGATGTGGTTTTGATTGACATGGCGTACAAGATTAATCCCAATCTCAAAGTCTTTAGTCTCGATACTGGTCGTCTCCATCCTGAAACTTATCAGTTTATCGATCGAGTCCGCAAACACTATGGTATCGCGATCGATGTCGTCTATCCAGAGGCGGCTCCAGTCGAAGCTCTCGTCAAGGCTAAGGGTTTGTTTAGCTTTTATGAAGATGGACACCAAGAATGCTGCGGTGTGCGGAAAGTTGCTCCCCTACGGCGCAAATTAGCGACCCTCGATGCCTGGATTACCGGACAACGCAAGGATCAAAGTCCCTCTACTCGTGCGACAGTCCCAGTTATTCAAGCCGATGGAGCTTTCTCAACACCCGAACATCCGTTAGTCAAGTTTAACCCCTTGGCAAATTGGTCGTCTGCGGATGTCTGGAATTATATTCGCGCCCTGGAAGTACCCTACAATACTCTCCACGAACGCGGGTTTATCAGTATCGGTTGCGAACCATGCACCAAACCCACTCTCCCCCGACAACACGAACGCGAAGGGCGTTGGTGGTGGGAAGAAGCCACGCAAAAAGAATGTGGACTGCATAAGTAGGCTTTAGTAAATTTGTACTTTCGCACATTAGATGTCGCTATTCGCAAATTAGTGTCGTTATTCGCAGGATAATGTCGCAAAACACTTAAGCAGACATATTTTTCGTGAATTCGCAATTTAACGTCGCTAATTTGTGAATTTGCTCCTATTCGCAAATTAGTGTCGTTTTTATCATGAGATAATAATGTTCTTGCAGTCTTCCATTGCCAAAGTCTTCACTATCGAGAGCTACTATTAATGCTCTGAAATTTAGCTTTTGCGTAGCCTCTTCCCTTTCAATCCACCAACTTTTGAGACAGTCCTTTTGAGTCGCTTCCTCCCACCTTTCAATCGCGCAGACCTTAGTGGGGTAAATCTCTTTCAACCCACCCATCTCTGGGAAGGCCATAGCAACGATTGAGTTGGATTGAGATTAGTTGCCATTAGTGCTTTCAACCAACCCATCTCTGGGAAGGCGATAGCAACTCCCAAAGCCAAAACCCTTATCGTGAGAGCTTTTCAAACTAGGCTTTGGCAAAGCTGCTAAAAACCTGTCTTATAGACTCCTCACAAAGACTGCCTTGTTAATTTCAAACTAGTGAAAGTCTTACTAGCAGAGGGATTCTGGATTTTGGCAAACCTCTAGGGGTTTTTGACCTCGCTATAGGTTTGCCAGTAAAAATTATGGCGGATTCCTCCTCGAGCGGAGGCGATTCAGTAACTACCACTCCGGTCACACCATCTACGTCAAAAAATTGAAGCGATGATGCACCCGTACTTCCACGAAGTGAAAGCTTTACTTGCTGCTGCGAAAGGCACATATGCGCTACTGTTAGAAGAGGGAAATCTCCTAATTCAGCCCCATCCCCACACAAATTTCATATCAAAATTTGTACTAGGTTGGCAGTCAACAAGCGGATAGCTACTAGGGCCGGAAAGCAATTAAACTGACCCACATTTTTCACAGTTCAGAGGCTCAGAAAGCTTGAACTGCGGCGCAATTAATTTATATATTACATTATCTAGGTACAAATGCAGTGAATGGCAAGATCATTCAGCAGAATTTCGTCGAGAGTGATAAGTCCCGATCGCCACATCTTTCGCTCGTTCTTGAGGACTAGCTCTGACTGGCTGAAATCCTGACTCAATTGTGATACCGAGTCTCCGAGCTTTAGAACGGATAGCTTCTATAAGTCTGTTGTAGCTCCAGCGGGAAATTCTCATACGGAACTCTTTAGCATATTTGTTTTGAGCTTCAACAGAGCCAGGACATTTCTGTTTTGCCCTAGCAGTAATCTCACTATTAAGTACTTCTCTCAGATGTGTCAGACTGGGAATTACGATGCTATCTGCTCGATATTGTTGTGCAAGTTTAACAATCTCATTGGCCAATAGACGGTCTACATATTCTCCCAGCTCTGATTCTGATGGCTGATCGGAAATTCCACGTTTCTGATTTTTTTGACGTTGTAAGATATTTTGCTGCTGTTTAGTACGATGACGATTCAGAAGACGGTACCGATCGCCCAGTAATGTCTTGGGAGTGCGATAGGTCAGTACCTCTCCCGTTATGACATTAACAACTGCGGCAGTGACAGGATTGGCTAGTCCGATACTGAGTCCAACCAAAATTTCGGGATTACCTTGGTAGGGTTTATGGCTGGGACGAGCGGGTATATTTTGCAGTCGAGCTAGCTCCGATCGTTTGCGAGGATCGGGCTTTTCACCCTCTAGGTTTTTAAGAGCTTCATCGGATTTCTCCTGTTGAACAAGGGCAGTTCCCTCTGCGGTCATTAAGCGAGTATCGTAAGAGCAGTGGAGGGCAAGATGGTTAGCATTCCAAGGATCGCCTTTACCCTCGCCTTCTGTCCAAATCAGCATGGCTGTACTGAGCGTGAGTAAACCTGGGGGATATGTATCTTTATTCGGTTCATAGGCTTGCCAATCTTCCCAAAAGCGTTGGAACAAAGGTAATTGTCGTCGATCGCAATACAACTGGAAAGGATTCTCTTGATGGACTTTGTACCATTCTTTAATGTCGGGATCGACTGCTTTGAGATATTTATCCATACCATTGAAGTTGACAGTTATCCGCCCTTTGGTCGTTTTGCCCCAACGGACTTCCCCAGAACTATCATAGATAATGGGATATGGCAGAGATGCAGACTTAGTTTCTAATTTAGCCTCCCACTCTTTTGCCTGAGCAACATTTTCGGAAATTTGGTAGGTCGCGAGTTCTAGTGTTTCGAGAAACTCAGCCCCTGAGAGATCCCGACTTTTAGGTAATCGAGCATTCAATTCTGCCTCAAGTTGCTCGATCTGTTCCTTCTTACGATTGATGCGGTGGGCAAATCCATCTGGGTCTTCTTCTATTTCCGAAACTTTGCAGTCATTCTTGAGCAGGTAGGAAATCGCGCATTTGCTCAAGGTGTCTTCGGTATCATCATAAGCAGTGAATAGCTTAGACATCAGATTGTCATCGTTTGATGATTTAGCTTTCTGTTTAGCTTTTTTACGCTTTTTGGCATTGGGAGCCGATTCAACTTCATTTGTTACGGCATTGAGTCGATCGAGAATTTCTTGTGCCTTTTGCTTGATGACATCAAGATTAGAACCGCTAAGTTCGTGCAATTCACGATCGCTTTTGACTACATTCAACCAGCGTTGCTTTCCATCAATCCGATAGCGAAGATTGTTCTGAATTGCCAGCCATGACTTATAGGTATACAGAACCATCGCAATCGCAGAAGAGTAGAATCGTCCAGGTTGTCCTGGATAAACTTCTCTGAGCGGTTCGCATAAAGCTGTAACTATCTTTTTGGAAATGGTACCTTTGCTTTGCCAGATCTTAAAATCTTCCTGCTGACTGACTAACTTTGTCAGTTCGTTGACCAATGGGGTATTACTCTCTGCCATGAGGTGCCAGAGGTGGCGACGAATAGGCTCAGAAGCGACTAGGCGACAGTGAATTGTAACGATGCTCATAAGTTACTAATGATTTAGTACAAATAACTTCTGAAAAATTTGAGGATGGCTAGATCGCATCTTCAATTGCTAGTGAGAACCAAATTACTAGTCTTTGTTTTCAATATTTGGTTAACTAGATTTGTTATCAGCGGATTGGTTCGATGGCTAGCTGCGGTACGATCGATAGTATGGAGGAGCCATTTTTTACTAGTAAGCAAGCAGCAGAGATATCTGGTTGCACCTTGCGTCAATTGCAATATTGGCGGGAGAAAGAGATTGTTGTGCCCACAGTCGGTTCTCAGGGAACAGGACGGAGCATTTACTACAGTCCTGCGGAGGTGGTAGAACTGGGGATTATGGAATATTGCCTAAGATCGGGATTAAACATGGAGATCGCCTCTGCTGCTCTCAAATCACTAAAGGACAAGTCCCCCGATCTGATTCAGACAGTATCCCAGTCGTGGTTATTGTCTTGGGATGGACACAAGAGAGTGCTGGAGCTGGTCGATTTTGATGAAATCCAGGCGGTGGAGTGGTTGAAAGCAGGTAGAGTCATGATTCTTCTCCGGTTTGAAAAGGTAACTTTCCTTCGATCGGTCAAAGATGCAGTAGCTATTTATCGTTCAAAACTGTGAACTAGACTTTGCCACAATCTAGGCGAAACAAATATCTAATTCCTGTTCAGAGAAAACTTGAGGCGTGGTTGTTAATCCCGATCTCCACACTTCAAATCTAGTTCGATCTCCTCCCCGTGTCCCAAATTGATGGTTGTGCAAATCGACAAAATATCGAACTACTAATTTTTCCAATTCTGGCAATGTCAGGCTAGCTCCTGAATCGGTATTTTGCGAATGAGAACTTCCCTGCATATATCCTGGTAAGGCAGAAAATAGTTGTGTGTTGAGACTACCGAACAGCCGCTCGACTACATGACTTTCAAATGGACGAGGTTTGAAATCGTTGGTAAATCCTAACCGTGCAGCAATTTGTTTGAGGCGATTGGATTGAACCGAAATGCCACGATCGGTATAAAAATGCTGCGGTAAGCCATATGTTTGCCATTGGTGCTGCAATTCATATTCTCCACTATATTGTTTGGGCAGAATTGCGTGACGCAATGCTAGAGCGACAGCTTGAGGATTTGGTGCTTCATAACCCAGGTGGAATCCCATCACACAACCAGAAGCAATATCGATCGCGATAGTTAGCCACGGACGATCTACCAATTCACCCTCTGAATTCACCAGCAAAACGTCAACTCGTGAGTGGTCGCACAGCCAACTTCGATCTTGAGTACTTTTGTTAGGCATGGTCGATAAATAAATAACGATATTGATAGTATACAACAACTATGTATTATTCGATCGATTAATCACAGATTAGTTTTTTATTTTCAGATCCTGAGTCAATACAGTCTATGTACACTAGTATTTAGTTGGTTTGGCTTCAGCGGTATTGTTGCCCATAACCCGATCGATAGATAAGGATAGATGCTCGGATCTAGACTCTAAGAAAGCCTCGAAATCGTCATTCCATAGAGTTTGAGGCTCGATCGAATGCGATCGCAAAATCTCATCCAATCGCTTTTGAGAAATCCCATGCTGTTCGACCAATCGAGCTAAATACACTGATGGTGGTTGAGAGCCAATAAAACGGTTAGTATCTCTTTTCAATGGAGTCCGATTCAGCAAACAATTATATCGAGCTGCTGGAATCCCCTGCTGCTTGCACCAAGCCTCTGGAAATACATGATGAGACTCAATCTCTCCATCAAATGCCTTTACGTCTCGAATAATTTCTCCTGATAAGAAATCGATCGCGCCCTGCTTGCGGAGTAGCGCATTCAGACTCTTATAAATTGCCCCTTGTCTTCGGGTTACTTGTAATAATCGTTCTCGATTGAAATGTACTCCAACAAGATTGGTTGGCACATTTCCCCCTGCTAACCATTGGGGAATCTCGATCGTATCGTTAGCAGTGCGTTTATTCTGCCAATTATTGTAGACCTCCCCAAACGCACAAGACCACCACCAGCGTTCTAATTGAGTGCGTCCGAGATCGTTTGGTAAACCCACAATTGCCAGTACTGAGGCTAGAGCTAATAACTGACTCGGATAGGCAATATCGTCAGGGTGGACGAAGCCCAATCCATGTAAGAATTTAGCAGCTCGATCGAAACCAGCTAAGGTCATCGGGGCAAATTGTTGATAATCATCCACTGCTAAATCGAGAATCTGTCGGCGACCACAACCGACGGATGACAAGTGAATTGCATTCGGATGTTCTCTGACAAATAGCTCTCGACGGTGACAAGTCGATACTAGAGTCACTGCTGATAACCAATCGGTATTTCGTACCCCTTGAAGTACCCCAAATCTGGATAACTGCTGACTAACACCAGAAAAATGTTCGCGGAGGGAAAAATCTTCAGCCGCAAAACAGGCTGTTACTAAGTCGAAAAAGGTCATGGGGGTAGGCATTTCGTGCATATCCTCAAATACCTGGCAGACTGCTACTTTAGACAGTTCTGGGCGCAATTGAATGATTGGCAGTTGATAATGCTCGAATCTTTTGACGATTTCTAATTCAAACTGTCGGGCTAGAGCTAACTTCTCTGGATCGTAGCTCCAGTATTTCTGAAAGCCTTCGCGCCATTGAGCATAATTAAAGATGGCAGAGACAGGAAATAATAATTGCTCGTACTCTTTTTCGCTGGTGGTGCAGTCAATCTTGCGGTGTTGAGTTTTCTTAATTTGCGATCGAGGTAATGAAATAATGGCATCTACTCGCTCGATCTCTGGATTGAGCGCAGCGGGAATATCGATGTAATACCACCGCTCTTGAATTCGATGAGTCTGACGATCGCGAATACTGACTGCGGCACCCGATCGCAAGCACATGAACATACTGGTTAATCGCTGTTGTCCATCTAGGATGAGGCTTTCAGGGATGGGTTCCTCTTTTAGTCGTACACCTTCAAGCAATCGCGGCTTGAATGTAAAACTGCTATTACTATTGACTTTAATCGTTAAAATCGCACCAATCGGGAAAGATTGAGAGATGCTGGCAATCAGCTTGACAATCTGTTCATTGCACCAAGTGAAACTGCGCTGAAGATCGGGCAATTGGACTTTGCCTGTGTGGATCTCTTCGAGCAAGTCGCCGAGAGATTCTTTGGTGTTATCGAACATACCGATCGAGTTCATAGCTACTATTATTGGCACCAACTCTTTTCAGCATAAGTCCTCTGCTGGGTTTCAGATCGTTTGGAGACAGAGAAAGGATCGTGACGATCCTTTCTTATGAATATTGGTAAACAAGTACTTGACAATTTCTCAAATCTTTAAATTGTTAGCAGCTCCTTGGCTTTTTAGGATGGATCGTAATAATTCTGGTGGAATCTCATCAACATATTCCAGAATCAAGTCTGTTATTGCCAAATATCGTAAGTGATACTGATTCGGGGCGGTATAGTCTCTACCGCTCTTAAACCAGCGTTTGACGCTACCTAGAGAGCAGTTGCATAGAGCCGCCATTTGTACTCGCGTTACATCCCATTTAGCTTCAAATTCGCGGGGAGTCATGGCTAACTGACAATTAGCTAGCTTCTGAATCAGATCGAGTTCCCGCTGTGCCAATTTACGCGGCGTATTCATCATCTGCTCTGCCTGTAATTTTTGCTAGATTGGCTTCTGAGTTCTATACGGCAAATACTTCAATGCCATAAGTAATGTACAACACGTTATAAAAAACTACTATACATTATTTGACTGTCTAGTAAGGTTGCGAGGGTACGATAAATTTGCTGGGAATTTTGAATGAGCAAATGAGTCAAACCGATCGAGTACAGACATCTGTTTATTTTCCTAAAGAGGTATATGCCGCCCTGGTGAAGTGGGCTGAGGAGGAGGATCGCTCGGTTAGTAATTTGGTGGTGCGGCTTGTAGCTAAGGCGATCGAAGAGAAAGAGTCAAAGTGAAGTGGGCAATTGGGAAAAGGGGCGGATGATGCCAAAATTGACGATCGATAAGGTGGCGGTTTTATGTGAGTTGGATCGATGTTCGATCGTGGAGTTAGCTCAAGCCGCTCAGAAGTCAATTTTACAAGCAGATGTCAAACTCGATTTGGGCGAGATTTCAGATAGTTCAGAGGTTGAATAGCTGCATCGTTGATGAAGAATACTGGTTAGGGGTTTAGTAACGTTTACAAACCCCCTAAGCTTGTTATGACCTCTACAGATTAATCAATCGGCAATCCGACCAACCGCGAGGTATGTCGATCTGATGATAGAGAAGATCGATCCATTCCCCATCATCAGGCAGATGCTTCGCGTTGACACAAATTACCCAGTGGCAGTGCATTCCCAAAGCAACGCGCACTTCCTTCCATGAATATGTTTGCTGTTGTTTCATCAATCGGTAGGCACGAGCTTCATTCTCAACGATCGAGATTGCGACCCGATGGTGTTGTCCTTGAATATCTTCGAGGGAGATAACGGCATCGATGCTGAGTAATTCCCATACCTCATAGGGATCGTCTAAATCTATGCCGCTCGATCGAGCCTTATCGACAATTTCGGCGAGTCGATCGCTAATTACTAGCCGCACCTTTTCAACTGCTAAATCTGGATGATTGAGGCTTAAAACTTTGATTCGAGCCGCCATGCTCCGAAATCTTAATCCGATAATTGACATCATCTCTCCTGATAAACAAACACAAGATTCCTGCGGACAGGGTTATCTGTGTGTCATTAGGAGTGGATTTGTTATCAGTCAGTCATCGAGATTCCTATTAACTGGGCGAAAAGTAAGTTGGTGACTTACCTGAAATTGAATATAGCATTTTTCTGTCAGATTTTGCTAAGAGGAGACTGACACGACGAGTATCGACGCATTGGATCGAGTTGTCGATCCAATGCCTCTGCTGGCGGAATCGTCTACGGAAAGGTATGCAATTGAAATGGCACTTGCATTTTCTGATGTGTCCATATAGAGTATTTATGTATTAGTAAATCGGGTTCATTACAATCTCCAGCGTATGAAATTAGCAGATTTATCCGAAGCGACACGTCAAAAGATTGCGAAAGTCCGATGGGATCGGATTATCGAGAAGCACGAAGGGCCTGAAGATTGGAGTTGCCTCGTTGCTGATGATTCCGATCGAGTAATTTTTGTCAACCGTCCCGATTACGATCCATTTACTCGTCAAATCGAGGATGTTCCAGAGTTTTTAATCATCGATAACCGTCCAGTTTTACTACCGATTCCTCGCAAATATCACCCCAATATTGAGATCTGTCGCACTATTTGGAGTGTGGATGGTAATTCGGTAACGATTTTTTTGACAGACATGACTTTCGGGAGCGATTGGTCTGAGATCGGTTTTCTAGCTGTTTGCGATCGAGTGACAGCAGAAGACTTTTGGCTGGCGATTATTTATCATGAACGATTTGTCATCGAGCCAGATCCTGTATTTAATGGGTCTTCGCTTTGAATCCTGATGCCTTACGCATGTGGTCGAGAGTATTGTGATGAAGGCTCTAGAAGAGTAACAATCGAAGTAGAGTGGAAAAGCATTTAATTAGATAGATCGCAAAGGTTGGGTAGATCGAACCAGAAGATTATGAGGCAGCAGACATTTGAGAATTTTGCGATCGAACAGATCGAGAAAAATTTGGTGAGGATGGGGACAAACTCCCATTTACTCGTTATCGTTGCTGCGGCTGGTAATCCGCCCATTGGTAGTATTTCCGCAGATTTGCAGAAGTACGATCTAGACTATCTCGATGTGAGCTTGACTCTGAGTGTTAGATTGGCTAAATTCCCACATCAACGTCGGAGTAAAGATGTGATGCCAATTTTGAGGGAGATAGTCGATCGAGTAGAGGGATCGGGCATAATTCTAGATAACTTAGGAATACTGTTCGATCGATCTTTGTCCTTACGACCGCTCAAGATTCTTCAAGAGTTGGCCAAGAATCGGGTAATTGTAGCTGTATGGCAAGGACAAGTTGTCGGGAGCAAGCTGATCTATGCTGAACCCAATCATCCAGAGTATTGCTGTGAGGCAATCGATAATAGTTTTCGCGTTATAGATAGCAGTTATGAAGTATAGAGATACGATCCAGTTTGAGCCACTCGAAACTACAATCCAGATTGGACAAGCGGATCGGAAGGAAACGGCTGCTCCTTTGGTTTCCAGCTACGTTATTTCGGACGAAATGGCGGAAAGATTGAGCAATGTTTTATTTCCCCAGCTTCAATTTGAATACCCAGCCGATAATAAGGGGTTATTGATTGTTGGCAACTACGGTACGGGGAAATCACATTTGATGTCTCTGATTTCAGCGATCGCCGAACACGCCGATCTGGTAGAGTACATCAAAAATCCCAGAGTTCGTGCTGATGCGGTTTGCATTGCGGGTAAGTTCAAGGTAGCCAGAACCGAACTTAATACGACGATGCCCTTACGGGATGCCATGTGCAGCACGATCGAGACTTATCTTGCCAGTATTGGTGTCAGTTATACTTTTCCGCCTTCTGACAAAGTTGTCAATAACAAGATTCCGCTCGAAGAGATGATGGCAGTATTTGCCGAGCAATACCCACAGCAAGGGTTATTGCTGGTTGTGGATGAGTTGCTCGATTACTTACGATCGCGGATGGGACAAGGTACTTCTGCGGTGATTGCCGACTTTAATTTCTTGCGGGAAGTTGGGGAAGTTGCCAAGGATCTCCGGTTTCGATTCATTGCGGGAGTGCAAGTTTCTTTATTTGAGAGTCCAGAGTTTGAGTTTGTTGCTGACTCGCTGCGACGGGTAAAGGATCGGTTCGAGCAAATTTCGATCGCGCGTCGGGATGTTAAGTTTGTGATTGCCGAGCGGCTGCTGGCTAAGACAGCCGAGCAACAGGTAAAAATTCGCGAACATTTGCTACCATTCGCTAAATTTTACGGTGATATGAACGAACGGATGGATGAATACGTCCGCCTGTTTCCGATTCATCCTGAGTATATCGATGTATTTGAATTGCTGACGATCGTTGAAAAACGGCAGGTGATGAAAAGTCTCAGTCAAGCGATGCAAGCGGTACTCGATCTGGATGTGCCAACTGGGGAGCCAGGATTGATTGCTTTCGATCGCTATTGGGGGATTATGAGCGAGGATGCTTCGTTGCGATCGATCCCTGATGTGCGGGAAGTAGTAGAGCGGAGTAATAAACTAGAAAGTCTGGTAGATCTGGGTTATCCCAAAAAAGGTGCTGCTAAACTGCTGGCGATGCGGATCGTTCATGCTCTGAGTGTCTATCGGCTGGCTGTGGGGAATATCGAAGCCAAAATCGGACTCACAGCGGAGAACCTGCGGGATAATCTGTGTCTGTACGATCCTTTGGTTGCCGAAATGGGTGGCGATCCGGCGGAGGACTTGCGTGGGGCGATCGAGACGGCGTTAAGATTGATTCGGAAGACGGTTAACGGTCAATTTATTTCCTCCACTGAGCGCGATGGTGGGCAATATTACCTGGATGTCAAGAAGACGATCGATTATGATTCCCAGATTGAGAAACGGGCGGAAACCCTCGGTGTCGCTACCCTCGATCGCTATTATGCTAATGCGCTGATGCGGGTGTTGGAGTGTTCCGATCGCACGTTGGTTACAGGTTGTCAGATCTGGCAGCACGAAATAGAATGGCTCGATCGCAAAACTTCCCGCCTGGGCTATTTATTTTTTGGTGCGCCGAACGATCGCAGTACGGCAAGTCCACCACGGGAATTTTATCTCTACTTCTTGCCTCGCTATCGGGAAGCAGAGTTCAAAGATGAAAAGCGGGCTGATGAGGTGTTTTTCAGACTGGCGAAAATCGATGCGACTTTTGATACTAATCTCAAACAGTATGCAGCGGCTCTTAACGAGGCAGCCACAGCCGCTGGAGATGCGAAGAATGTTTACAACAGCAAAGCTGCTGCAAGTTTGCAACTGTTAGTTAATTGGTTGCAAGATAATTTGATGTCTGCTTACGAGGTAACTTATCAAGGTAAAACCAAACCTTTGATGGAGTGGCTGAAAGGGAATGTTTCTTTACCGAGCCTCAACCGCGCTAACGTCAAAGATTTTATCGATACTGTCAGCTCTGTTTGTTTAGGATCGCATTTTAGCGATCGCGCACCCGAATATCCACGTTTTTCGGTCTTGATTACTGAAGAAAATCGCGTCCAAGCAGCCCAGGATACCCTCAGAGGCATTGCTAATCCAAATAATCGATCGAAACAAGCGATCGCCGTCCTATCGGCACTGGAGTTGCTAGATGGTGAGAAACTAGTACCCGATCGATCGCGTTATACCCGTCATATTCTCGATTTGCTTCAGAAAAAAGGACAGGGACAGGTATTGAATTACAGTGAGTTGATTCAGGAAGATGCGGGTGTACCCTACCTGGACGCAGCCAAATATCGATTGGAACCTGAGTGGGCGATCGTGACACTGGCGGTGTTAGTACGTGAATATAATTACACGCTGACGATTCCAGGCAAGAAGTTTGATGCGATGAATTTTGCCGAGCTTGCGAGTACTCCGGTTAAGGATCTAGTCGATTTTCAGCATCTGAAAGCACCGAAGGATTACGATCTGGAGGCACTCAAGGCTCTGTGCAATTTATTTGGTTTGGAAACAGGTAAAGCTGTTGCCATTACCCAAGGTGGGAAAGTGGCGGATGATGCGACTCAAGATATTGGTACCGCTGCCTTAAAAACGATCGAACGGGTGGTTGCGTCGCAGCAAACCTTACAGAGCAAGTTAGGGCTATTTGGCAAGGCACTGGCGAGTGATGGCGAACAGTCGGAATATCGGAGCCGTTTGGATCGGTTTAAAGATTTTCTGCAATCTCTCCAAGCCTACAATACGCCTGGAAAGCTCAAAACTTTTCGTTATGGTGTCGAGGAGGTTAATAGCCAGCATCTAGGCTTAGATACGCTGCTAGAGGTAGAACGGCTACGAAGATCGATCGCCGAATTGGGTGCGATCGCAGGTTATCTGGCAGAGGCGGAATTAATTTTACCGAGTACACATCCTTGGGTAGAGAAATGGAAGGTGGATAAGGACGCGATTTTGGCGCGGATTACTTCCCCAGTAGAGCGGAATAATCGATCGCTAACGACGGAAATCAGCAGTCAGCTACAGCAAACCAAGCAGGAATATCTTCATGCGTACCAAAGCCTCCACGTTGCAGTGCGGTTGGGAAATAGTGCAGATACCCAGAAACAACAGCTTGTGTCAGACTCGCGCTTAAAATCGCTGGAGCAACTAGCAACAGTGCGGATCGTGCATGTCAACCAGTTACAAAAGTGGCGCGGCGATTTGCTCAAACTCCAAAGTTGTTTTGTGTTGACAGAATCTGACTTACAAACTTCGCCGCGTTGTCCTCACTGCGATTTTAAACCTAGTGATGAAATTTCAGCAATCGCGGCTGAAGACAATTTGCAACATCTCGATCGACAACTTGATGATATTTTGGCTAGTTGGACACAAAGATTGCTTGAAGAATTGGCAGATCCGGCGGCTCAGGAAAATCTGGATTTACTTTCCACCCAGCGCAAGCAGTTGGTGAATGAGTTCCGAGCGGCGAAAATATTACCCAATCCGATCGCCAATGAGTTTATCCAAGCCATTAATGAGGTATTATCCAACCTGAGCAAGATTGCGATTTCACCCGTCGATCTGGTCAAAGTACTGATGCAGGATGGTACGCCAGCGACACCCGATGATATCGAACAACGGTTCAAAACCTATTTGAGTAGCCTGTTGAAGGGCGAGGATCGTAAAAATGTGCGAATTGTGGTGGAAGAGTAGAGATCGATGGTGCTAACGAAGGTTTTACAGACTTATCCTCAACCGATCGCCTATGCTTATGGTTGTATTTTACGATCGAGTTCTAAATCTGAGCCAGAACAACTCGATCGAATCCTGCGATGTGCCGAAGTAACGGCACGTTATCTAACGGCGATGGCGATCGCTACCTTTGCGGCGAGGGCAGATGCTAATGTTACGCTACCAGAAGCATTGATAAAATTTAACGGAAAATTATCTTTTGGACATTTTGTTAGTGTTATTCAAGCAGTTGCTAAGTTAAAAATAAATCATCCGCTTCAGCCTCAGTTTTCTCAAAGTTTCCAGGATAAAAAAAGTCCAGCGAAAGAGAGATTAGAACCACTCCTAAATTTACGAAATGAGCTTGGTCACGATCTCCGAGGTTTAAACGAGAATACAGCTAGGCAGACTCTAATTACTAAAAAACCTTTAATTACACTCGAAGAACTTTTAGTAGGAATCGAGCCGCTTTGTGCGTTACCACTATTTATTGTAGATACGCAGAAGCCCATTCAGAAAATCATGAATATTTCGCGATTGCTGATGATGGGAGAGCAAAAAGATCCAATTCCACAACAGATTGCTGTTTCTGAAGCATTCATGGAGAATAAGTGTCTCTATGTTGGTACGAATGCGGGTGTACTGCCACTACATCCAATGCTAGTCTGGGATTTGGAGCAAGATCGAGCCGCACAGGGTATTTACATGATTCATCAAATCTCTGCGGATCGGCTAAATTATCGCTCTCTGGTTGCGGAAAATCAGCCGATAAATCCTCCCGTCTCTGATGATATGCTCTCGCTTACCCAAGGGAAAATCATCGAAATCGAGACGATTAAGCTTCAAGATGGTCGAAGTTTTGCACAAGAGTGGCTGGAACTGCGCGATAGTTATTCATCTGGTCAAATTAATAGCACTCAGCCTGTAGACTGGTCATTACTCGATCGGGCAACGCTCAAGCGGTATACCAATCTGCTGAAAATTAAACTTCAGCGAGACGATCTAGAAGTAGAAGTAGACGGCATTAAATTAGACTGGAACAAGCACGAAGAAGTAATCCGGCTGGTATTTTTTGATGGTCGTGGCGAACTGACTGCTGACGAACGGCGGCAATTATTATTACTGTTTGGGCAAAAGCAACAAATTCGGCAGGCAATTGGTAGAGATACTCTAGATTTGCGAGTCCGTAAAGATCCCGAACAGCGATGGGACGAGCGGGATGAGTTTTCTGGTAACTTAATCGAGGCAATTTTTCGGGCTATCGCCTTTATCAGCAAACACCACCCACTCTTTGGCGACTTATCTGGAGAAAGTCTCCAAGTTCCAACGGGTTCTACTGATTACATCGCTGTCCGCGAAGCATTGGTCAATCTGATAATTCATCAAGACTATAACGATCCTCGGACTGTCGCTCAAATCGAACTAGAACCCGATCGCACTAAAATGGTCAATGCTGGGTCGTCGCTGGTTTCAGAACAAGAACGGATCGATGGTGGTACTAGCACGGCTCGTAACCCCATTGTGGCGCGTGCGCTGAAGCTGATTGGCTTTGCGGAGCTAGCTGGATCTGGTTTGCGGGAAGTCTCGCGAGTCTGGCGTGATGCTCAACGCCGTCCGCCCACCATCAGATCGGATGAGCAAAACAATCGGTTTTCAATCGAACTCGATTCTCGACTGGTGGAGATAGTTATCGATGCTTTTTGGCACAAACGTCTCGGCGCAAAGGTTTCCCCCGAAGAGGCAAAGCTGTTAAGCTTACTAAGTGGTTTCCCCCAAGGCATGACACTAGCTCAAATGTGTGCTGGAACTGGACAACGGAGTGAAGACGCTCTCTCTAGATGCCAGCGGTTGTCGCAACAAGCGTTGCTGGATATGGATGGGGAAAAGTACCGCTTGAAAGAGCATTTATTAGAGCTAGCAAAGGAAGCAGAAGGGTAGGCAGTAATGACATCGAATCAGCACTCGACCTATTGAAAACACGACAGAAGCCAGTCGATCTCAAAAAATATTTGCGAGATGCTAGTCTAAGTTACGGGCGCATTAATTACACAGTTTGGAGCGATGTATTTACCTGTCCAGAGTGTGCGGGCGAGATAGTTTTCTGGGAAGAAGCCGTAGATAAAGTAGCAGGCAAAGTCCAAGATAAGTTTTCTTGCCCACATTGTGAGGCAGAAGTGACTAAAAAACGGATGGATCGAGTATGGGTCACAAAATACGATGCGGCTCTTCAACAAACTATCCGTCAAGCGAAACAAGTCCCCGCTGTAATTAATTATACTTTTGATAGAAAAAGTTACGAAAAAACACCTGATGCTTTTGACATAGCCTTAATTGATAAGATTGACGAGTTAGCAGTTCCCTATTGGTTTCCTACTAATTCTATCGAGAAAGGGGATAAAACAGGTGAACCTTTGCGACTTGGTATCACTCATGTTCATCACTTTTATACTAGTAGAAATATATCGACATTAGCTTCTATTAAGCAATTTTTAGGGTCTTCATTTCTATCAACTCTAGGATTCACGTTTTCGAGTATGGTGAATAGAGCCACTCAAATGAATAGAATTCATCTCAAACATTACTTTTTTGGTGGGGGTGGCTGCAACGCTGGATATCTCAAAGGTACACTTTATATTTCTTCTTTACCTATTGAAACATCAGTTGTCGAGCAACTTGAGGACAGAATTGAAGGGATTGCTCGTGGTTTAAAAAATATAACCAGTAAACTTGGATTTTCTGTAACGCACATGATGGTGAGCGAAACGGAAGGAAAATTTAAGGTATTTGATGGGACTGCAAACTCAAAAACAGAAATGGATTTTACAGATGCTAAAATTGATTTCACGGCAGATGCTGCTTCTATCAAC
>ENA-OFCE01000100-OFCE01000100.1-metagenomes-genome-assembly--contig:-NODE-100-length-65256-cov-5.546004_pt1 | contig 65256 bp, 62 predicted proteins | sample MGYA00153388_OFCE01 | MGnify analysis MGYA00153388
TTAGAGCAGCTCTCCGGCATAAAGGCCCACACACTGCGCATTTGGGAGCAGCGGTACAACATCATTTCGCCCAAGCGGACCGATACTAACATCCGCACGTACGACGACCGCGACCTGAAGTTAGTGCTGAACATATCGCTGCTGAAGGACAACGGCTACAAAATATCCGAGATTTCCAAGTTGTCGATTGAGGATATGTACAGCGAGGTCATCAAGATATCGGACCGGCAGCTTAACTACCCCGACCAGATTCACGCGCTGACGATTTCGATGATTGACCTTGATGAGGAGCGCTTCGACAAGATCATCAGCACGAACATCCTCCAGTTTGGTTTTGAGGATACCATGATTCATATCATCTACCCGTTCCTGAGTCGCATTGGTACGCTGTGGATTACGGGATCGGTTGGCCCGGCGCAGGAGCATTTCATCACGAATCTGATCCGCCAGAAAATTATTGTCGCCATCGACGGTCAGGTGAACAAGCAGCGTCCCGGCGGCAGTAAATACATGCTCTATCTGCCGGAGGGAGAACTGCACGAGATCGGTCTGCTTTTCGCCAACTATATCATACGCGCCCGGTTCAATAAGGTAATTTACTTAGGTCAGAATATGCCGTTCAATGAGTTGGTATTTGCCTACAACATCCACCGGCCCGACTATATCTTCACCGCGCTGACGTCGGTTCCCTCAAATCATGAAGTGCAGCCCTACGTCAACCGGATGATCAAGGCTTTCCCTGATTGTCATCTGTTGCTGACTGGCTATCAGGTAGTTGGGCAGGACATTGACATTCCCGAAAACGCCACGGTGATTAACCAGATTGAGGACCTGATCCACATTTCAGGGTCGTAGCGAGGTACATGTCCACTACTCTATTACGTTCCGGGGAGCACCGTCCAGAAACGCCCGGATGTTATCAGCCACGGACTGCATCAGTCGCTGACGGGCACTGAAACTGGCCCAGGCGATGTGAGGGGTAATCAGGCAATTCTTCGCCGTGAGCAGCGGGTTGTCGGCCGACGCAGCCCAGGCGGCACGGCTGCTGCGCCGGCCCTGGATGAACATCACCATGCCGTCGTCGCGCAGCAGCGGTGAACGGCCGCTGGGCAGCAGCGGCAGGGCCAGCCGTTGCGCGGCCCTCAGCAGGCGCGTGTAGGCTGCGCCGATCTGGGTGCCGCCGGTTTCGGGGCGGCCCGGCAGGTCGTCCAGCGTGTGCACCCGCCCGCCCACCCGCGGCGAGGCTTCGAGCACCCGCACCCGCAGGCCGGCGTCTTCCAGCAGCGTGGCTGCCTGCAGCCCGGCCAGGCCGGCACCCAGCACCAGCACGTCAAGCAAGCTGCCGGCCCACACCGCGCGCGGCGCCTGCGCGGCCATCAGGCCGGCGGCGCTGCCTGCCAGCAAGCGACGGCGGGTCAGCGCACGGGGAGGCGTCTGGGCTGGAGTGATAACCACGGCATTCAAGGGCCGGTTAAGCGGACAGATTGCCGCTGCAGGGCATGTTAATTGTCCGGACAAGTTCGGGCAAGTTCGGCGGCTTGAATTGACAGGCCGACCCCGGCTGCTATCATTTGTCCGGACAACTTGACACGCCATTTTCCCAGCTGCTGGAGACACCATGACCACCCTGATCGTGCTGTTCAATCTGAAGGCCGGCAGCCACCGCGCGGACTATGAACGCTGGGCCCGGGAGGTCGACCTGCCCACTGCGGGAGCCTTGCCGTCTGTCGACAAATTCGAAGTGCTCAAGGCCAGTGGCCTGCTGACCGGTGGTGCGTCGCCTTACGAGTACATCGAGATCCTGCGCATCAACGACATGGCGCAACTGGGCGTCGATGTCGGCACGCCGACCATGCAGGCGGTGGCGGCGCAGTTTCAGGCCTTTGCCGACAACCCGTTGTTCATCTTGACGCAGAGCCTGTGAACACCTGCCGCGGAACCTTCCGCGCACTCAAGCCACTGGGTTGTCATGAGCACCTACCCTGAACTGGCTGGAAAGATTGCCATCGTCACCGGCGCCGGCCGCCGCGGCGGGCTGGGTGCAGCCATTGCACAACGCCTGGCCGCTGAAGGCGCGCGCGTGGTGATCGCCGATCTGGGCGCTGCCGCTGGCAGCCTGCTGCCGACATCGGCCATCGGCGCGAGTGACGAAATGCAGGCGGTCGTGGAGATCATCGAGAAGGCAGGCGGCCAGGCCCGCGCCTTGCCCGTCAACATGCTGGACGGCGCAGCGGTGGCAAAGCTAGTGGCCGACACCGTGCAGGCCTACGGTGGCGTCGACATCCTGGTCAACAACGCCGGCGTCGGCTACTTGATGAAACCCATCCTCGAGATGACGTTGGAGGAATGGGACACCGTGTTGGGCGTCAACCTGCGTGGTGTGTTTGCGGCCACGCAGGCGGTGGCCAGGCAGTTGGTGGCGCAAGGGCGGGGCGGACGCATCGTCAACATCGCCAGCCAGGCAGCGAAGACGGGATTCCCGCATGCGGCGTCCTACTGCGCGTCCAAGCATGGCCTGCTGGGTTTGACGCGTGTCGCGGCCATTGAGTTGGCAGCTCACCAGGTGACCGTGAATGCGGTCTGCCCCAATCACGTCACCACGGGCCTGGGCGCCTGGCAGAACGAGTATTTCGCCAAGCTGCTGGGCAAGAGTGTCGAACAGTACCTGAGCGACATGCGCTCGCGCATCCCGCTGGGCCGTGCCGGCCTGCCCGCCGACACGGCCGGCGCCGTCGCTTTTCTGTGTTCAGACCAGGCCCAGTACATCACCGGAGAGGCCATGAATGTCTCTGGCGGTGAAGAAATGCACTGAAGAAAAGAACGCCCCGATGAGCCCTGAAGACACGCCTGCCTGGTCCTGGCCCGGCGGAAACAAGCTGGCGCTGTCGCTGGTCGTCAACGTCGAGGAAGGCTCCGAGTACAGCATCGCCGAAGGCGACGCCTTCCCCGAGCCGGTCGACGAACTGGGTGTCGTGGTCAAGAAGCCGCTGCGCATGCATGGCAACGAGAGCAACTACCGCTATGGCCTGCAGGAAGGCGCAGCACGCATCGTCGCGCTGCTGGACCGCCATGCCCTGTGCGCCACGTGGACGGCCGCAGCGTTGGCGCTGGAAAGGGCGCCGGAACTGGCCAAGACCATCCGCGCGCGCGGCGATGAAACCTGCTCGCATGGCTGGCGCTGGGTGCACCAGTTCCGCTTGGCCGAGGCCGAGGAACGTGTGTTCATCCGCCGCGCTGCCGACAGCATCGAGGCCAGCACCGGCACACGCCCGGTCGGCTGGTTGTCGCGCTACCTGCACACCGACGTCACACGGCGGCTGCTGCAGGAAGAGGGCTATCTGTATCACATGGACGATTACAGCGCCGACACGCCCTTCTGGGGCGCCGTGCCGGGAAGTGCGCGGCCCATGGTCATCGTGCCTTACGCGCTGGACAGCAACGACATGAAGATGTGGGTGGCGCCCAGCTACACGCCCGATCTATGGCTGCGCTATGCCTGCGACACTTTCGACACCCTGCTGGCCGAAGGCGCCACGGCCAGCCGGCCGCGCATGATGTCGCTGGGGCTGCACCTGCGCATCATCGGCCGGCCAGGGCGCATCGGCGCCTTGCGGCAGTTTTTGGAACATGTGGCGCAGGCCCCTGGCGTGTGGGTCAGCACCCGCCGCGCTATCGCCGAGCATTTCGTGGCCCAAGTGCCCGCGCCCGGCGGCAGCGCATGACCGCGTTGCGCGACATCCGGTCGCTCCTCTTTGTTCCTGCCCATCAAGCTGCGCGTTTTGCCAAGGCGGGTGCTGCCGGTGCAGACGTGGTTTGCATCGACCTTGAAGACGCGGTTCCGGCAGCGCAGCGCCCGCAAGCGCGTGCGGCCTTGCTCGAGTTCCTGCCGCAGCAGCCAGCAGGGCATGGCTATGGTGTGCGCATCAGCCGCCTGGGTTGTGTCGACGGCCTGCGTGATGTGCTGGCGCTGCATGAGGCCGCGGCCCAGCCAGCCTTCGTGATGCTGGCCAAGACCGAGAGCGCCGCCGACATCGCGCAGCTCGCGTCACTGCTGCCCGGCCTGCCGCTGGTCGCCCTCATCGAGAGTGCTCGTGGCCTTCACGCGGCCGCTGAGGTGGCAGCCACCCATGCTGCCTACCCGGCCTTGCAGGCGCTGATGTTCGGTGGCGCCGACCTGGCCGCCGACCTGGGCTGCGAGATGGCCTGGGAGCCGCTGCTGCATGCCCGCAGCATGCTGGTGGCCGCAGCGGCCAGCGCCGGCCTGGCGGCCATCGACGTGCCCTGGCTGGCTCTTGAAGACGACGCCGGCGCGTTGGCCGAGACGCAGCGCGCCGCGGCGTTGGGGTACAGCGCCAAGGCGTTGATTCACCCGTCGCAGGTGGCCCCGGTGCATGAGGGTCTTATGCCGGCGCCTGCGGCCGTGGCGCGTGCTCGCCGGGTCATGGCGGCTGCTGCGGACGACGACGGCGCCTTGCGCCTGGATGGCCGCCTGGTGGACCGCCCGGTGGTGCTGGCGGCGCAACGGCTGCTGAGACGCGCTGACGCCTGAGCACAACAGCAACCCGAGGACACCATGGTTCAGAACATCAAGCAGGTCGGCCCGCAGCGCTTTCGCGAGACTTTCGGCCGCCACTTCGAGGACTTCACGGTCGGTGACGTGTACGAACACCGGCCCGGCCGCACCATCACCGAGACCGACAACACCTGGTTCACGTTGTTGACGATGAACACCCACCCGATGCACTTCGATGCCGAGTACGCCAAGGCCTCGGAGTTCGGGCGCTGCATCGTGTGCAGCCCGTTCACCGTGGCGTTGATGGTCGGCATGAGCGTCACCGATGTGTCGCAAAAGGCCATCGCCAACCTGGGTTGGGACGACATCCGGCTCACCCACCCGGTGTTTGCCGGCGACACCCTGACGGCCGAGTCCGAGGTGCTGAGCAAACGTGAATCGGCCTCGCGCCCGGGCGCAGGCATCGTCAGCGTCAAGACCACCGGCTTCAACCAGCACGGCGTGGTGGTCTGCACCTTCACCCGGTCGATGTTGATCGCCAAGGCCGGGCACAGCGTCGAAGACAAAGTGAACTATTGAAACGCCACCACCAAGGGAACTCCGTGAGCCTGCCGATCACCCCAATCAGCCCCTGGAGCGCCGACGACGAGCGCGCCATCCTCGACAGCATCGACCACTGGGTCGAGAAGGAAGTCCGCCCCGTCGCCAAGCGCTTCGACCAGGCCGACGAGTACCCGCATGCCCTGGTCGAGCAGATGAAGGAGTTGGGGCTGTTCGGCGCCACCATCGGCCAAGAGTACGGCGGCCTGGGCCTGCCGGCGGGCACCTACGCCAAGATCGTCATCAAGGTGGCTTCGGCCTGGATGGCCCCCAGCGGCATCTTCAATTCGCATCTCATCATGGCCTCGGCCATAGAGCGCTTTGGCACGCCCGAACAGAAGGCCGAGTTCCTGCCGCGCATGGCCACGGGCGAGTTCCGCGGCGGCATCGGCCTGACCGAGCCCAATGCCGGCACCGACCTGCAGGCCATCCGCACGCTGGCCCGGCGCGACGGCGAGCATTACGTGATCAATGGCGCCAAGACCTGGATCACCAACAGCGGCAACGGCCACGGCATCCTGCTGCTGGTCAAGACCGACCCGGCTGCGCAGCCGCGCCACAAGGGCATGAGCCTGTTCATCGCGGAAAAGGCCGCGGGTTTCGTGGTGGCCAAGAAGATGGGCAAGCTGGGCTACAAGGCCATCGACACCTGCGAGTTGGTGTTCGACAGCTACCGCGTGCCGGCGAGTTGCCTGTTGGGTGGGGTGGAAGGCAAGGGCTTTGCGCAGATTGCCGGCGGGCTGGAACTGGGGCGCATCAACGTGGCCGCGCGCGGCTGCGGCATCGCCCAGGGTGCGCTGGAACTGGCGCTGCGCTATGCGCAGGAACGGCAGACCTTCGGCAAGCCGATCTGCGAGCACCAGGCCATCCAGCTGAAGCTGGCCGAGATGGCCACGCAGGTGGAAGCCGCCAAGCTGTTGATCGAACAGGCTGCGCGCAAGTACGACAGTGGCGAACGCTGCGACATGGAAGCCGCCATGGCCAAGTATTTCGGTTCAGAGGCCGGCGTGTTCTGCGCCGGCGAGGCGATGCGCATCTTCGGCGGCTACAGCTACAGCACCGAGTACGAGATCGAGCGCTACTACCGTGACGCGATGCTGATGTGCATCGGTGAAGGCACCAACGAAGTGTTGCGCACGATCATCGCCAAGCAGCTCGTCGCACGGAACCCGGCGTGAGCACGCCCGCAGCGCAGCCGCTGCCCGCGACGCAGTCGCTGCCCGCGGCGCAGCCGCTGCCCGCGACGCAGTCGCTGCCCGCGGCGCAGCCGCTGCCACTAGCGGGCGTGCGCATCCTCGCGGTGGAGCAATACGGCGCCGGGCCCTTTGGCAGCATGCACCTGGCCGACCTCGGGGCCGAGGTCATCAAGATCGAACCTCCCGGCGGCGGCGACGTGTCGCGCGCCACCGGCCCGCACTTCCTGGGCCCCGATGACAGCCAGTTCTTCCAGACCTTCAACCGCAACAAGGCCAGTGTGGTGCTGGACCTGAAGAGCGAGGCCGGCCGCGCCGACTTCCATCGTCTGGTGGCCGGCGCCGACGCGGTGCTGAACAACCTGCGCGGCGACCAGCCGGCCAAGCTGGGTCTGACCCAGGCTGCCCTGGCCGCCGTCAATCCGCGCATCGTTTGCGGCCACCTCTCGGCTTACGGGCGCGACAACGAGCGGGCCGGCTGGCCTGGCTACGACTACCTGATGCAGGCCGAAGCCGGGTACATGCACCTGACCGGCGAACCCGACGGGCCGCCGTCGCGCATGGGCTTGTCGATGGTGGACTACATGAGCGGCGTCACGCTGGCCGTGGGCCTGCTGGCAGCCTTGCTCAGCGCGTTCAAGACCGGCCGCGGTCGGGACGTCGATGTCAGCCTGTTCGACGTGGCCCTGTTCCAGCTGACCTACCCGGCCACCTGGTATCTCAATGGCGCGCACATGACGCAGCGCCAGCCGCGTTCAGCCCACCCGGCCACGGTGCCCTGCCAATTGTTTGCCACCGCCGACAGCCACCTCTTCCTGATGTGCATGACACCCAAGTTCTGGGACCTGCTGGTGGATGAGATCGGGGCACCTGCTCTGCGCGACCCGCGCTTTGCCACGCTGGCGCTGCGGCGCGCGAACCGGGCCGAGCTGATCCCGCTGCTGGACGCCGAGTTTGCGGTGCGCAGTACCGCCGGCTGGCTTGCCGCGCTGGGTGGCAAGGTGCCCATTGCGCCGGTGCTCGACATTGCCGGTGCCTTGTGCAGCCCGTATGTGCAGCAGGTGGGGATGCTGCAGCCGCTGCCGCACGCGGCCGACCCAGGATTTCGGGTGTTGGCCAACCCCATCAAGCTGGACGGACAGCGTCTGCCTGGTCAGGCGTGCTCGGCCCTCGGTGCCGACAACGCCCGTCTGCTGGGGTGACAGGCAATAGTGACAGACACGTCCTCAGCGTGCAGGCGCTGGCGTCGACATGCCGGCCGGCGCGCCGAGCAGCTTGTTCAGCTCGATGTAGTTGCCGTCCGCGTCCCAGACGGCGCTGAACAACACCGGGATGACACCGCCGGCCGGGTTGGGGTACTCCACCCGCGTGGGTTTTGTCTCGACCCGGATGTGCGGCGTAGCTTCGATCTTTGCCCAGCGTTCTTCCAGGTCGGCCACGTTGATAACCATGATCATCTGGCCCACGCCGGCTTTCTTGAACTCCGGCGGTGGCGCGGGCGGCTGGTTCAGTCGTTGCATCAGGCCCAGTGCGCCGATGAAGCCGTCGTTGGCGCGCAGCAGCACCAGGCGCACGCTGGGTGCGACGGCCTTGCCGTCCTTGTCGACACCGCCGCCGATGGGTGTGTCATAGATCAGCTTGAGGCCCAGCGCGTCGCGGTACAACGCCATCGATTTGTCGATGTCGCGCACGACAAAGGTGGTGCGGCGAATGTCCACAGGAATGCGCTCGGCCGCCGGCACGGGTTGGGCCCGGGGCTGCACCGCAGGCAGGGCTGTGAGCAGGCCGGCAGTGGCCAGGACAAGGGTGAGGCGTTGAAACATGGTGGGCTTCGGGGTTAGAGGGGGGGACGGTTTGAGGAAGGAATGCCAGGCAAGAAAGGTCTCACAACACGACCAGGGCCTTGCCCTGGTTGCGCCCGGCCATCAAGCGGGCGAAGGCCGCCGGCGCACTGGCCAGGCCGTGACTGATGTCTTCGCGGTAGTGAAAGCGGCCGGCGCGTACATGGGCGCTGATCTCCTGCACCATCTCGGCAAAGTGGCCCCAGTGGTCATACACCACCAGGCCCCGCACGGTGGCTCGTGCGCGAATCAGCAGGCCCGGGTTCAACGGCACCGGCGGGGCACCGTTGTACTGGGCCATCAGGCCGCACAGCACGACGCGGGCATTCAGCGCCAGTTGCTCGCACACGGCCAGCAGGGTGTCGCCCCCCACGTTGTCGAAGTAGACATCGATGCCACCGGGCGCGTGCCGCTTTAGCGCATCGCGCAGGTTGTCTGCCCGATAGTCGATGCAGGCATCGAAGCCGGCGACCTGAGTGACCCAGGCGCACTTTTCGGGACCGCCGGCAATGCCCACCACGCGCAATCCGGACAGCTTGGCCAACTGCCCCACCGTGGCGCCCACCGGCCCGCTGGCGGCCGACACCACCAGTGTGTCGCCTGGCCGGGCGTCGGCCAGGAGTTTGAAGCCGGCCCAGGCCGTCAGGCCCGGCATGCCTAGCACGCCCAGGGCCAGGGTGGCGGGCACCACATCCGCGCCGACCGGGCGTGCGGCGTCGATCGTGGCGGCGTCGAGCACCGCCTGGCTGCGCCAGCCGCAGGCCGCCACCCACTTCTGGCCAGCGGCCATTCGCGGGTGACGGGATTCGATCACTTCCACCAGGCCCTCGCCGCGGACGACGTCGCCAGGCTGGATGCTGGCGCCGAGATGGCGGCCGGCCATCGCGCTGCGCAGATAGGGATCCAGGGACAGGGCCAGCACACGCACACGGGCCTGCCCTGGCGCCGCCTCGCCGATCTCGCCGATCTCGCCGCCGCCCAGGCTGAAGTCAGTTTCCCTGGGTTGACCGTTGGGCGTGGACTTCAGGACGATTTGTTCGATCTGCATGTCAGTCATTCATCGTTCGCTGGACGCTCGGGCCGGTGCGTGAGAGAAGTTTCAAGATGCGTTCAGTGCCAGCAGGTGAGCGGTCATCGTTGCGTAGCGTTCCTCCATCGGTGCCGGAACATCGACGACACGGATGTTGTGCGGCAGCGAGAACTGCAGCAGGCGGTCGATGTGGCGGAGCAGGATCGAGCCCCGCCAGCGCAGCAGGCTGGTCGGAACAGTGAGGGCCTGCACATGGGCGGCGCGTTCGTGTTCGAAGGCGGCGCGATAAGCGTCGGCGTAGCGCGGGCCTGCGGCCAGCAATTCCTGCAGGGCTGCGTGGACGGCTGCTGCGGGCGCCGGGCTGGGGGCGATGCGGTGGGCTTCGTCGGCTTCGAACCAGGGGAAGTATTCCGTCATCTGCGCGCACATCTGCCAAGCCGTGGCCAAGTGGCAGCCGTCGCTGCGCAAGGTCAGATCAGGGAAGTAATGCGCCAGGAGGTGGGCGCGTTCTTCGTCATCGAAGTGCGCGGCGTTGTCGAGCAGCAGGTGAGCGACCTGCTGCGGTTCGGTGTTTGCGTAGGCAATGGCCAACTGCGCACCGGTGGCCGAGCCGTACAGCGCAAACCTCGGCCCGGCCACGCTGTGCAACAAGGCGCGCAGCGGCGGCAGGTAGTCAGCCAGCTGGGTGGGCGGCACGGGCAGGGGGTCGGACCCACCATAGCCGGGCGTGTCCACAGCGAGCACGCGAAAGTTCGCCGCCAATGCGCCCATCCACGGCTCGAACATCGCCGAACTGCGGGGCGAAGGGTGCAGCAGCACGAGCCTCGGCGCGTCGGCATCGCCGGCCTGGCGGTACTGCAGGTGCAGGCCGAGGGCGACATGCACGTGGCGTGTCACCAGGCGGCCGGGTGCGTTCTTCACTTCACCAGCGCCAGCGACAGTCCCGGCCACAGCACCACCACCAGCAGGCCCAACAACAAGATGCCGATGAAAGGCAGCACGGCCTTGCAGCAGTCGGCGAAGCTGGCCTTGAAGGCCACCGAGGCGACGATGATGTTCAGCCCCATGGGCGGTGTCAGGTAGCCGATCTCCAGGTTGACCAGCATGATCATCCCGAAATGCACCGGGTCGATGCCCATGGCCTGGGCCATCGGCATCAGTACTGGGCTGAGGATGAGGATGGCCGAGCCGATGTCGATCAGGCAGCCCACGCCTAGCAGCAGCAGGTTGACGACCACCAGGAAACTGGCCTTGTCAGTGATGACCGTGCCCATCCACTGCGCGGCCATCTCGGGCACGTGTTTTTCGGCCAGGAAGATGTTGATGCTGATGGCCATGATGAGCATCGGGAACAAGGCGCCGCTCATCTTTACCGTCTCCTGGGTGATCTTGAACAGCCCCTGCAACGTCAATTGGCGGTGCACGAAGACATCCACGATGACGGCATAGAACAGCGCCACTACTGCGGATTCAGTGGCCGTGAAGTACCCGCTGTAGATGCCGCCCAGGATGATGACGGGCACCATCAGCGCGAGAACGCCGCTCTTGAAAGCGGCACCGATTTCCGCCAGGTCCCAGCGATCGGACTGGCGCAGGTGACGGTTCTTGAAGACGGCGTAGATGCCCAGCAGCAGCGCCAGGAACAGGCCGGGCAGCACGCCAGCTTTGAACAGGTCGGTGATCGAGACCTGCGTCATGATTCCGTAGAGGATCATCGGAATCGAGGGCGGAATGATGATGCCCAGCGTGCCGCCGGCGCACAGCAGACCGAGCGAGAACAAACGATCGTAGCCGGCCTTCAGCATGGCCGGGTACAGCACGCCGCCCACGGCCAGCATGGTGACCGTGGACGACCCCGAGATGGCCGCGAACAAGGCGCACGACAACACGGCCGCCAGGGCCAGGCCGCCCGGGATGGGCGCGGTCAATGCCGACATCACGCGGATCAGGCGCGTGGCAATGCTGCCGTTGGCCATCACGTTGCCGGCCAACACGTACAGCGGAATGGCCAGGAAGACCTCGCTGCGCGCGTTCTGCCAGGCGTCCAGCGCGGTGTTGGTGATGGCGCCGCTGCTGTAGAAGTAGTACAGCCAGGCCGAGACGGCGCCCAGCACGACGATCATGTTCTGTCGCAGCCACAGCATGAGCGGCACCAACAGCAGCAAGCCCAGCAGGGGCAGGGCGGTGCTCATGGCTTCGCCCCGGGCGGCAAGCCAGCGGTGTTGTCGGGCACGGCGAACTCGCGCAGCTGCTCTTCAGACGGCGGTGCGTCTTCGCCGCCTGCTGCCCGCGGTCGCAAGGCAGGCCAACACGCGTAAATGCTGTGGCGCAAAACAACGATGGCAAAGGCAGCCACCAGAAAACACTGGAAGGGCCAGACCTGCCATTGCAGCACGGGGTCGGTTTCTTCCAGCTCGATGCTCTCGACCATCACGCGCCAGCACAACACGGCAGCGCCGACGGCAAAGAGCGCAAAGCCGGCATCGGTGAAGCGATCGAACAGGCCGTCGGCGCTGCGCGGCGCCAGGCTGTCCATGAAGCGCGGCCGCAGATGCGTCCCGCTGGCCGAGGCCACACCGATGCCGATGAAGGCGATGAAGACGTTGGCATACACGGCCACGGGCGTGGCCCAGATCTTCCCGCTGCCCAGCAGCTCGCGGCCGAAGATGTCCCATCCCAGCACCAGAACCATCACCAGGAAGGCCAGCGACGTGGTGGCCTGCTCCAGCCAGCCGAGGGCGCGCAACAGCGTTCTTGCGAGGTTCATCGGGCTTCCACGCGGGCTGTGTCCGTGCTCGTACTCGTGTTCGGCTTCGGGCGAGCGTCCGTCACTTGGCGGTGGCGATGTCTTTCAACAACTCGTCGTGAATCTTCCTGGCCTCCGGACCCATGCCCGCCAGCATCTCGTCACTGGCTTTCTTGCCCGCGGCATGCCACTGCGCCATTTCGGCGGGTGTGGGCCGGTACAGCGTGACGCCTTTACTCGCCGCCTCGGCCAGGAACTTGTCGTTGCTGGCGCGAGTGGCCAGAGCTTGTTCGCGCGCGTTCCAGCCGTTCTGCACGGCGGTCTGTTGCTCGGGCTTGAGCTTGTCGAACCATTCCTTGTTGCACAGCAGGGTGCCGGAATCGAAGGCGTGGGCGGTAAGTGTGTAATGCGGTGCCGACTTGGCAATCAGGCCGCTGTAGACGATGACACCCGATTCGCCGCCTTTGATCAGGCCGGTTTGCAGCCCGGGCACGGCCTCGGCAATGGGCAGCACGACGGGTTCGGCGCCGGCGCCCTTGATCCAGGCCTGCGAGGCCCGGGATTGGGTGGCGCGCAGCTTCTGGCCTTTGATGTCGGCCGGGGCCTTGATCGGCTGGGTGCCGTAAGTGTGCGTGAAGCCGACTTCGACGAACTGCAGCATGGCCAAGCCCTTGGCGGCCAGGAGGCGTCGAAAGTTGTCGGTCAGCCCCTTGTCGTAAGCCGCATCCACCTGCGCGAAGCTGGCGAACAGATAAGGCAGCTGCAATACGGTGATCTCAGGCAGGATGGTGGACGTGCCTTGCAACGAAGCGCCCACGCATTCCACCCGGCCGCGGCGAACATTGCTCAACAGGTTGGCCTCGTTGGGGTCGCTGGTGTTGAGCTCGACCTTGATCGTGCCCTTGCTGTCGCGTTCGACGTTGTCCTTGAACTTCTGCCAGAAGGTGATGAACACGCTGCCCGGGGGCGCGAAGGAGCCGGTGCGCAACACCACGGCTTCCTGCGCCAGTGCCGGCAAGCTGGTCGGCAATGCGCAGAACAAAGCGACCATGGTGGCCGAGAGCTTGAGGTGGGTCGGCTTGAAGTTCATCTGGGGGGTCCTCATCGTCGGGTTCGAACGGGTGGCGGTCGGTCAATCACCCAGGCCCAGGCTGCCTGGGTTCATCAGCCCACGGGGGTCGAGCTGGTTCTTCAACGCTTGCAACAGGCTGCCGGTTGGCGTGGCGAGCCGCGGCAAGTGCCGGTAGGCGCGGCCGATCTGGAAGTGCACGGCGCCATGGTCGTCCATGCAGTCGGCTACCTCTCGCCACAGCCGTTGCACCAAGGCCCTGGCTGCAGGGGCGGCGGGTCGGTTGCGCCAGGGCGCGGTGAGGGCCTGGCCCAGTACCTCTACGTGCAGCGGGTAGATCTCGTCGGGCCAGTAAAAGCAAGGCTCGAACAGGAAGGCGCGGTCGATGTTGGCCGTGAGCGGTGAATAGACGATGCCGTGAGCCTGCATGGCGCCGGCATGGCTGTGGATCAAGGCCTCGACGGCCTGCACCGTTTCGAGCGCCCGTGACAGCGGCACGATGCCGTGCACCGGCAACCAGCGGTTGCCGTTGTGCGCCAGCACCGAGCGCAGCGGCTGGAAGGGCTGAGCGCGCAGGATTTGCGGCACCGAGGCCGGCTGAGCGGTGCCGCGGTGTTGCTGGGCGATGGCGGCCACGCGCGCCAGACGCTCATCGACATGCACCGGAGAGTCACCGTCCAGCGCCAGATGGATGGAATACGGGTGCACGGCCAGATAGTCGGTGCCGGCGAGCGCCACGCTGGCGGCGGCCTTCAGGCCCGACAGCAGCGACGGCCCCGAGCGTGCGATCTCGCCCAGCGTCTTCACCCCGGCCGCCAGCTTGTTGCCGGTCTGCGCCGAATTCGTGGCCTTGTAGGCGTCGATGCCGAAACACTCGCTGCCCAGGCCGTTGCGCATCAGTTCGATTTGGGTCGCCACCATGTCGGCCATGCTGACGAAGCCATAGGACGCACAGCCCTGAGCGGCCGGCGACGCCACGAGCCGCAGCGTGGCCACGGCCTTGATGCCGAGCGCGCCGGTGTCGCCCAGGAACAGCCCGGTCAGGTCGGGCCCGCCCCAGCGCGCGAAGGCCGACGCACCGGCCAGAGCCGCGCTGCCGGTGGTCAGCACCTCACCGCTGGCCACAACCACCTGCAGGCCCAGCACCGATTCGGCTGCCGTGCCGTGCTGGCCGGCGCCGAAGAACATGCTGTTCTGCGACAGCGCACCGCCCACCGTGGCGCGCAGGCCCGACAGCGGGCCGCCGAAGGGTGTGGTGAAGCCGCTGCCGGCCAGGGCCTCGCGCACCTGGGCCCAGGTGCAGCCGGCTTGCACGGTGATGTACAGGTCGGCGGTGTTGACTTCGAGCACCCGGTTCAGGCGGCACAGGTCCACGGTGACGAATGGCCGCGCAGGCAGGTATCCGGCCGTGTACGACATGCCGCCACCGCGCGGCGCCAGTGCCAGGCCGGCGCCGGTGATGTGGGCCACGCCGTCGGCCAGCTGCGCCACGCTGTCAGGGCGGAAGACGAAATCGGGCCAGCGCTCGCCGGTGTGAAAGACGTCGTGCGCGGCCAGCTGCCGGGTCGGGCCGTCGCTGGCGATGGCTTCATTGCCGAGACGGTCACGCAAGGCATCGGCCAGCTGGGGCGCGGATTCAGCGACGTTCATCGGCGTTCAGCGGCGTTCATCGGAGCTCAACGGAGGCTACGCAAGGGCATCGAGGAAACCCGCTGCAGCAGGCCTGGGGTGGGACGAGTTGTCCGTACAACTTGCATGCTACCCGACCCCTGCTCGGCTTGACAAGACATGCGCCAGCATCCGTCTGCGGCGCCCCCCGCGGTACCGTCAGCCCGATTCGTGCCGCAGCACCGTGGCATAGCGGAACAGGTCCGCGCGGTGCCAGGACACCGCGACCAGGATCAGGCTGTCCTTGCGATCGTAGTAAGCGCGGTGCACACGCAATGACGGTGCACCTTTGTGCGTGCGCAGCAGGGCCGCAGCATCAGCGTCCAGCGCCACGGCCTCGAAGGTCTGTTCGATGCGGCCCAGCGTGCGTGCGTCCAGCGAAGCCAGCATCGTCGCCAATGCCGTTGCCGGCTGAAGCAGCTTGTCGCGGCGGCGCGGCGGCTGCGGCGGCAGGCAGATGTGAGTCAGCGCAAAGGGCTGGCCACCGCCTTGCCCGGCCTGGCGCCGGTCGCTGCGCAGGCCGCGCAGTTCAATGCAGGGTGTGCCCACAGCGCAACCTAGCTGCGCCGCCAGGGCCGTGCTGGCCGGCACTTCGGTGACCGAAAGCAGCTGCAGTCGGCTGGCGTTGCCGTACTGCAGCAGGTCTTCGATGGTGTCCACCGTTTGCCGGTAACGAACCGGCGGCGTTTCGGCAATCACCTCGGAACCGCTGCCCTGGCGGCGCGCGATCAAACCACTCTCTTCAAGGATGCGCAGGGCTTCGCGCACGGTGTGGCGGCTGGCCTGCAATTGCTCGCAAAGTTCGGTTTCTGGCGGCAGCGCGCTGCCAACTGGGAACTTGTGGCTGGCGATCCCGGCGATCAGGTCGGCGGCGATGCTGCGGTAGCGCGGAACCTTTTTCTGCGTCATCGCAAGGGTAGTCACAAGGTGCGGCGCAGTGTATGCCAGGCCGCCTGCAGGGCAGGGCGGTGCTCTGGCGCGGCGACGGCAATCAAGGCTTGCGCGCGCGCGTCCACGCCCAGGCCTCGCAGGTCGGCCCAGCCGTGTTCGGTGACCACGCTGTCGGCATCGCTGCGCGCCACGCCCACCGGCCCGGCGGGCAACAATGCAACGATGCGCGAGCGGGATGAATTGGCGCCGCGGCCGCCCACGTTGGCGGTGCCTGCCAACAGCGCGCGCCCGCCGCTGCTGGCCCGTGCGCCGCGCATGAAGTCCACCAAACCGCCCACACCGCTGACCTGTCGGCCACCCAGCACTTCGCAGTTGGCCTGGCCGAGCAGGTCGATCTCGATGGCGGAGTTGACCGCCATCAGGCGCGGAATGGCGGCCAGCGTGGCCTGGGCGTGGGTATGGTCGACGGCGGCGAATTGCACCAGCGCGGGGTTGGCCACGGCGCTGTACAACGCGGCGCTGCCCAGCGCCACGCCGGTGCACACCGGTGGCAGTTTGGCGTCGGGCGCGGCGAGGGCGCCCGCGCCGATCAGACCCAACAGGCCGTCCGACACCATGCCCGAGTGCAAGCGCAGCCCGCGGTGCGCCTGCAGGGCCGACAACACCGCGCCCTGCATGCGGCCCAGACCGAGTTGCAGGGTGTCGCCATCGCGCACCTGCTCGGCCACCTGTCGGGCGACGGCGGCCAGCGTGGGGTCGGCCGGCTCGGGTGGCAGCGTCAACGGCGTGTGCGCCGCTTGCACCCAGGCCGTGATGCGGCTGATGTGCACCGCCGGACCGCGGGTGCGTGGCAGGGCGGGGTTCACATGTGCCAGCACGGCCACGCCAGCGTCGGCTGCGGCCAGCACGGCTGGTGTGAAGTCTGCGGCCAGGGACAGGCTGCACAAATCGTGTTCGTCGGGCGGTGCGACATGCAGCATCAGCACGTCGAACTGTGCAGGCGTGGCGAGCCAGCGCACGGCCTGGGTGTAGTGCATGGGCAGCAGATCGATGGCGCCACGCTGCCACCCGGCCTGCCAGTCGCGGGACATGAAGAAGCTGCTGGCGCGTGCCTCGGAATGCAGCGCCGTCGGGTCGAAGCGGTTGACGCCGGGGATCCACATGCCGCAGAACCACACGCCGGCGGCGAGCTCGGGGGCGGCACGCAACCATTGTTCGAACAGCGGCGACGAGCCCGTGCAGCCGGGCCAGTAGACGCGTGCGCCAGGGCGCAGCCAGGCCGCCAGGTCCGAGCTGGCCAGGGGCAACGGGGGGCGTGAAGTCGTTTGGCGCATCGCAGGCCGGACTCTAGAATATGTCCGTACAACTTGCCAATTTGTTAACTGGCCGATCCATGTCGATGACCTCGGAGACGCTTCAGCCCCAGCCCCAGCCCCAGCCACAGCCGCGGCCCTCGGCTGTCGCCACGGTGTTGGCGCCGCCGGCCCCGGACCCGGCCAGCGGCGGGCTGCGCCAGACCGCGGCCACCGCACGGCCGACCGCCGTGGAGCGGCTGGCACAGGCCGCGCACGCGGTGGGCCATCAAGAGGCTTGGCTGGCCCGTGCGGCCAGCCATGTGCTCGACTGGCTCGGCTGTGCGGCCAGCGGCCGTTTGTCACCGCAAGGAACGGTGTTCGCGGGCTGGTTGGCGCTGCAGGGCGCCGGTTGCTGCCCGACGCTGGCCGGGCGCCGGGCCGATGCCGCTGCGGCCGCCGCGTACCACGGTGCCCTGGGCGGCGCGCTGGAAATGGACGACATCCACCGCAGTTCCATCCTGCACCCCGGGCCGGTGGTGATCCCTGCGGTGCTGGCTGCGGCGCCGGTCGGTACGCCGGGTGCGCTCTTGCTAGGCGCCATCGTTGCAGGCTACGAAGTCACCATCCGCACCGGGCGTGCGCTCGGGCCTTCGCACTACCGGCTGTGGCACAGCACGGCCACGGCCGGCAGTTTTGGCGCCGCTGCCGGTGTGGCGCACGTGTTGGGCCTGGATTTGCAGCAGGCGGCGCACGCGCTGGCGCTGGCCGGCACACGCGCCGGTGGGCTGTGGCAGGTGCGGCACGAGAGTTCGCTGGGCAAAGCCTGGCACCTGGCCGGTGCCGCACGCGAAGGTCTGGCCGCTGCGCAGTTGGCGGCGCTGGGCCTGACCGGGCCGCTGGGCGTGCTGGACGGGCCGTCGGGCTGGTTCGCCGCCACCGCGCCGGCTGCCGATCCAGCCTTGATCGACGTGGCTTGCGGCGGCGCCGAGCCGCGCCCCTGGATCAGCGATGTCAGCTTCAAGCCCTGGCCGGCGTGCCGCCACGCCCATCCGGCGCTGGATGCACTGCGCCAGGCCTGCGCCGCCGAACCGGTGGAGGCGGCATCAATCGACCGGATTGACGTGCACACCTATGCCGATGCCCTGCGCTTCTGTGATCGACACACGCCCCTAGACAGCACACAGGCCCGGTTCTCCATCCAGCATGCCTTGGCCGCGGCCTTGACCTGGGGCGAGCCGCAGTTGCAGCACTACGCCGAGGCAGCGTTGACCAGCCCTGGCATGCAGGCCTTGCGCGACAAGGTGCACCTGCATGGCGACCCGGCCATCGAAGCGCTGTACCCGGCGCACTACGGCGCGCGGGTGGTCTTGACGCTGCGCGACGGGCGGCGCGTGCAGGCCGCTTTGCGCGACACCTTGGGTGACCCAGCCCGGCCCTTGTCAGCCGCGGCGCTGCATGCCAAGGCGCGCATGCTGATGGCGGCTGGCGGTTGGTCTGCAGCGCGCATAGTCGCGGCCTTTGAAGCCTGCGCCGGCCTGGCCGCTGCGCCCGACCTGACGGCCCTGCACGCGGTGATCGCGCCGTGTGACGGTTCCTTGACGGCCGCCTGAGCACCATGGAACTGGTCGCCCGCCTGCTCGAACATGCCGAGTCGGTGCGTTTCGACAACCTGCCGGCGGCCGCGGTGCAGGCCGCCACCGTTTTCATCACGGACAGCGTGGCCGTGGGCCTGGCTGGCAGCCGCCACCCGCGCCTGCCCCAGGTGCAGGCCGCGGCCGCGGGCTGGGGCAGCGGCGACGCCGCGCGTGACTGGTCCAGTGGCCGCCGTTGGCCGGCGCCTTCGGCGGCGCTGCTGAACGCGTACCAGATCCACAACCAGGAATTCGACTGTGTGCACGAGGGCGCGGTGGTGCACCCTCTCGCCACCATCCTGCCGGCCCTGGTGGCTGAAGCCGAGCGGGCCACCGCCGCCGGCCGCGTCATCTCCGGCGCGGCGCTGATCGAAGCCCTGGTGCTGGCGGTGGACGTGGCTGCCACGCTGGGTAGCGCGCAGGCCGCACCGATGCGTTTCTTCCGCCCTGCGATGTGCGGCGCTTTGGGGGCCAGCCTGGGCCTGGCCAAGCTGGCGGGTCTGTCACGCGCCGCCACGGCCGACACCCTGGGCATCGCCTACAGCCAGTTGGCCGGCACCATGCAGGCGCACGTGGAAGGCTCGCCGATGCTGGCCCTGCAGGTGGGTCTGGCAGCCCGCGCGGCGGTGACGGCGCTGGACTTGGCGCGCGCCGGGTTCAGCGGCCCGCGCAACGTCATCGAAGGGCCGTTCGGGTACTTCGAACTCTTCGACGCCCCGTTGGCGCCCCGTCTGGCGCAGGTTCAAGCGGTGTTCGAGGAACTGGGCCGCCGCTGGCGCATCACCGAGGTCAGCCACAAGCCTTACCCCACCGGCCGTGCCGCACAGGGCGCGCTGGATGGCCTGGCGACATTGCAGGCCAGCCACGGTTTCAGCGCCGCGCAGGTGCAGCAGGTGGAGTTGGCCGCGCCGCCCTTGATCCTGCGGCTGGTGGGCCGGCCCGTCCGTACCGACATGGACGTCAACTACGCCCGCTTGTGCCTACCTTACCTGGCCGCCACAGCGCTGCTGCATGGCCAGGTGACGCTGGACGCTTTTGCCCGCACGGCGTTGGACGAGCCCGCCACCCATGCGCTGGCGCAGCGGGTGGTGACGGCGGTCAACGACTGCCCGGACCCCAACGCCCTGGCGCCACAGACCGTGCGCGTCACATTGCACGATGGCACGGTGCACCGCATCGACCTGCCCGCCGTGCTGGGCCACCCGGCGCGGCCCTTGCCACCGGCCGCGCAGCGCGCCAAATTCGACGCCTGCTGCGCCCATGCGGGCTTGTCGGCCGCGGCCACGGAGCAGCTGCATGCGGCCTGTTGCAACCTGGCAGACACGCGCGGCATCGCCCCGTGGGTGAGCCTGATGAAAGCGAGCGCCCCATGCGCCACCTGACTTACTTCGAGACCTTCGAACCGCGCCAGTTGCTGGCCGACTATCCGTTGGGCGACGACTTTTTGCAGCGCATGGCGCGCATCAGCCGCGACGAGCTCTTTGCGCTGCAGAACCGGCGTTTCCTAAAGTTGATGGCGCGAGCCTGGCAGATCCCCTTCTACCAGCGCCTGTGGAGCGCGCGTGGCATCACATCGGCCGATATCCAGGGCCTGCATCACATCACCCGGCTGCCGACCTTCGACAAGCAGCAGGTGATGGACAGCGTGGCGCTGGTTCCGCCGCTGGGCGACTTCCATGGCGCCGATGTGCCCATGCCCAGCGCCGACCCCACCCAGGAGCCCGGCCTGTGGCCGATGGTGCTGCACACCACCAGCGGCACCACGGGCCGGCCGCAGCCCTTGCTGTTCTCGCCCAAGAGCCGCGAGATCCAGAGCCTTCTTCTGGCCCGCATCTACCGCCTGCAGGGCCTGCAGCCCGGCGAGGTGGTGCACTCGGTGTACGGCCACGGCATGATCAACGGTGGCCACTATGTGCGTGAAGCCCTGCTTCACTACACCAATGCCTTGCTCATCACGCCCGGCACGGGTGTCGAGACGCCGTCGGTCAAGCAGGTGGAGCTGATGCGTGACTTCGGTGTCAACGTCGTAGTGGGCTTTGCCGACTACATCAAGCGCCTGGCCGACGTGGCGCGCGAACAAGGCCTGGTGCCTGGCCGCGACATCCCCGTGCGCCGGATCTGCGGGCACCTGGGTCGCGAGTCGCGCGAATCGTTGTCTGCCGCCTGGGGCGGGGCCGAGATGTACGACTGGTATGGCGTGGGCGACACCGGTGCGGTGGCCGGCGAAGGCCCCGACCACGACGGGCTGTACCTGATGGAAGACGCGCAGTATGTCGAGGTGGCCGATGTCGACAGCGGCGCGCCGGTGGCTGACGGGCAGCCCGGCGACATGCTCGTCACGTGCCTGTACAAGGACGACATCTACCCCATCATTCGCTTCAACACCCACGACGTGACGCAGGTGCTGACCACGCCTTCCACGTTGGGTTTCAGCTTCAAACGCATCGCCGGCTTTCTCGGCCGCAGCGACAACATGGTGAAGATCCGCGGCATCAATGTCTTTCCGCAATCGTTGGCGCCGATCCTGGAAGAGCGGCCTGACTTTGCCGGCGAATTCATCTGCACCGCGGTGCGCGACGCCGCCGGGCGCGACGAATTGACCGTCTCGGTCGAGACTCGGGGCGGCGTGGCCGCAGAAGACGTCCAGCCCTACCGCGAGCTTCTTAAACGCCGACTGGGCGTGGACGTGCGGATCGACTTGGTTGCACCTGGCGTGCTCTCAGCACTGACCGGTTTGGAGACGCGGCAAAAGCCCATCCGCCTGATCGACAAACGTTTTAAATGAACCGCCTGGACCTTACTGAACAGGTTTTGGTGCTGGCGCGTGGCGACTGCAGCAGCCTGGCGCTGACTCAGGCCACCCTGGCGGCGATTGCGCGCGACAACCCGCGCCTGGGCGCCTACCTGCATGTGGACAGCGAAGGCGCCTGCCGCGCCGCTGCACAAAGCGATGCACGCCGCGCAACCGGGCAACTTCTGGGGCCGCTGGACGGCCTGACGCTGGCCGTGAAGGACAACATCGACGTGGCAGGCCTGCCCACCACTGCCGGCATGGCCACCCGGCGCGGGCGCATCGCCGTGCAGGACGCGTTTGTCGTGCAGCGTTTGCGCGCGGCCGGCATGGTGCTGCTGGGCAAGCTGAACATGCACGAGGCCGCGCTGGGGGCCACCACCGACAACCCGCATTACGGCCGCTGCGAGAATCCGCTGCGCGCCGGTTTCACCCCGGGCGGCTCCAGCGGCGGGTCGGCCGCGGCGGTGGCGGCCAACCTGTGTGGGCTGGCGCTGGGCACCGACACCATGGGCTCGGTGCGCATCCCTGCGGCGTACTGCGGCGTGGTGGGTTTCAAGCCGACCTGGGGCCGTGTTTCGACGAGCGGCAGCGTCGCCTGTTGCCGTGCGCTCGACCACATCGGCCTGCTGGTCCGTTCATGCCGCGACCTGACGCTGGTGATGCCGGCGTTGGCGGGGTACGACGCCGATTGCGCCGATGCCCGGGACAGGGTGCCGCTGCCAGCGCTGGCGCGTCCGCGGTTTGTGGCGGCCCGTGATGTCGAGGCCCTGGGTGTCGCGCCGTGTGTCGCGGCGGCCTACCGCACGGCCTTGCAAGCGCTGCGGGCCCGTGGCGAAGAAATCTACGAGATCGATCTGGCCGGCTACGACTTCGGCCGCGCCCGCCGCGCCGGGCTGTTGATGACCGAAGCCGATCTGCTGGTGGAACATGCCGAGGACTGGCGCAGCCAGCCACAGAACTTCTCGCCCGAACTGGCGCGACTGCTCGGCTGGGCTGCCGGCCAGAGTGCTGCTGCGCTGGCCGCGGCATGGCGCACGGCGGCGGCGGCGCATGTGGAAGCCGCCCGTTGGTTCCGCCACGGCGACGTGATGCTGCTGCCCACCGTACCGCAGCCGGCGTTCGCCTTCGGCACCCCGGTACCGGCCAACCAGGCCGACCTGACGGCGCTGGCCAACATGGCGGGCTTGCCGGCCATGCAGGCGCCCTTGCCGGCGGCTGCGGGTGAGCTGCCGGCCGGCCTGCAGTGCATTGCGCCCGCCGGCGCCGACGCCACCCTGCTGGCCCTCGACCTGCAAGGGGTGTGCAGCGCATGAAGCTCGAAGGCGTCCGTGTTCTCGACCTGTCGCTGTTCCTGCCCGGGCCGCACTTGACGATGATGATGGCCGACCACGGCGCCGACGTAGTCAAGGTCGAGCCCCCCACGGGTGAACCCGTGCGCAACGTGGGCCTGCGGCAGAACGGCCACAGTGTGTGGTTCCGCAACACCCACCGCAACAAGCGCTGCATCGTGCTGGACCTCAAGACCGACGAGGCCCGCGCGGCGTTCCTGACGCTGGCTGCGGGGGTCGACGTCATCGTCGAGGCTTTCAGGCCCGGGGTGGTAAAACGTCTGGGCATCGGCTACGAGGCTGTCAGGGCGGTGAATCCCGGCATCGTCTACTGCTCGATCTCGGCATTCGGCCAGACCGGGCCGATGGCCCACCACCCGGCGCACGACCTGGCGGTGCAGGCCGAAGCCGGCCTGGTCAGCGTCAACCTCGGCGCTGACGGCCAGCCCGCCATGCCCGGCTTGCCAGCAGCGGACATGGCCGCTTCACTCACGGCGCTTTCGGGCATCCTGATGGCGCTGTTGCGACGCCAGACCACGGGGCTGGGCGACTACCTCGACATCGCCATGTACGACAGCCTGCTGGCCTGGACGCCCAACGTCATGGGCCCGGTGCTGGCCGAGAACCGGGCCCCGGTGGTAAAGGACGAACGTTCGTGGGGCGGAGCGGCGTTCTACGGCATCTACGCCACGGCCTGCGGCGGTCACCTCACGCTGGCCGGCAGCGAGGCGAAATTCGTGCATGCCTTGTTGGGTGCCTTAGGCCGCCCCGAACTGGCACCGCTGGCGCTGCAGCCGCCGGGCGCCGGGCACGAACCGCTTCGTGTCTTTCTGCGCAGCACCTTCGCCACCCGCACGCTGGCCCAGTGGGCCGATTTCCTGGCACCGCTGGACGTGGCCTGGGCCCCGGTGCGCACGCTGCACGAGGCTGTCAACAGCGAGTTGGCCGCAGCACGGGGCATGCGCGTGGAGCAACCAGCAGGGCAGCCGCACCTGGGCATCCCCATCAAGTTCCGCGCCGAGCCGGGGAGGCTGGTTGGCCGGCTGGATGACTTGGGGGCATCGACCGGGTCGGTGCTGGCGGCAGTAACGACACCGTGGCGCCTGAGATCGCCCGGGACATGACACGCTGTGCACTGGGCCTCACAGGTCCGGTTTTTCGGCATCCCAGCCCAACTGAGTTCCCAGCAAGAAAAGACCGCAATGCGAATGACCACCCGACTCAAGCAGCTCGTTCACGCCCCCGAACTGTTGGTGATGCCCGGCGCGTGGGATCCGTTGTCGGCCCGCGTCATTCAGGACGCCGGCTACGCGGCCGTCCAGTGTTCGGGCTTCGCCATGTCTGTCACGCACCTGGGGCTGCCGGATTACAGCTTCATGTCGTTGTCGGACATGCTTGCGGTGACGCAGAAGATCGTCGACGCCGTTGACCTGCCGGTGATGGCCGACGGCGACACCGGCTTCGGCAACGCCGTCAACGCCTGGTACGCGGTGCGAGCTTTCGAGCGCATCGGCGCTGCGGGCATCAACATCGAAGACCAGGTGATGCCCAAGCGCTGTGGCCACCTCGATGGCAAGGCCATCGTGCCGCTGGACGAAGCAGTGGCCAAGATCCGCGCCTGCGCCGAAGCGCGCACGGACCCCGACTTTGTCATCAACGCCCGCACCGACGCGCTGGCGGTGGCCGGCATCGACGAAGTGATCCGCCGTGGCAACGCGTACCTGGCGGCCGGTGCGACCCTGGTTTTCATCGACGGGATGACATCCCGTGAGCTGACTGAGCAGGCCGTGCGCGGCATCCGCGGGCCGGTCTCGATCAACCTCGTCGAGGGCGGCCGCTCGCCCGACGATTTCGGCTTTGCCGAGATGCAGGCCCTGGGCGTCGCACGTGTGAGCCTGCCATTGACGCTGATGCTGGGCGCGCTGCACGGCATGCGCCAAGCGCTGGACGCCGTACGCGCCCACGGTGGCATCGCCGGCAGCAGGTCCCTTGTGGCCCCCTTTGCCGACTTCAAGCGACTGGCCGGTTTCGATGAGGTGTTCATGCTGGAACAGCGCTACCTGGCGGGCTTGCCCGCAACCGCGCCAGGAGCCGCAGCGTGACGCAGCTGAACACGCGCTGCCAGCTCGGAAGCAGTTCGTCGTACCCCGACGTGACAGTCAGCACCACGGGTACCTCCGGCATCATTGAGTGCTAAGGCGTGAACGGATCCCAGAGCAACTCGCGATCACCAACGGCGCCACATCGTGGATCCCGCGGACTGCGGCATCTGTAGACCGCCTGCTTTGATAAAGGTGCAGGTAGGTGCTTCGGAACGTAAGAGGGCAGGCATGGTGTGACAGGACTTGGACCACTTCGATGGACCACTTCCGGACTTTTGCCGCCAGAAAGGAAAAAGCCGTTGCGTGACAACGGCTTGGGTGAAACTTGGTGGAGACGAGGAGGATCGAACTCCTGACCTTCGCATTGCGAACGCGACGCTCTCCCAGCTGAGCTACGCCCCCATGAACGTCAGAAAGTTTATCACCGGCCCTGCGGGCGGGCGGCTGCGACACGGCGTTGGAATTGCCCGCTAACATGCGCCGCCCAAGCGAAGGAGCAAGGCATGCGCAAACGTGGTGATCCCGAGTGGCTGGAGGCCCAGTACAACAACCGGGCCCGTGTGCCGGACCATGCCCAGATACTGGCCCGCTGGGCGCAGGCTTCTGCTCTGGTGCGCGAACGCAGTGCGGTCCACCTCGATGTGGCTTTCGGCGACGGCCCGGGTGAGTTGCTGGACGTGTTCCCGACCGCTTCCCTCGAAGCGCCGGTGTTGGTGTTCATCCATGGCGGCTACTGGCGGTCACTGGACAAATCGGACCACTCGTTCGTGGCACCTTCGTTCACCGCCGACGGCGCCCTGGTGGTCGTCGTCAACTATGCGCTGTGCCCGGCGGTCACCATCGAGCACATCGTCATGCAGCTGGTGCGCGCGCTGGATTGGGTGTGGCGGCATGCGGCGGCCTACGGCGGAGACCCGTCGCGCATGGCTCTGGTAGGCCACTCTGCGGGCGGGCACTTGGCCACGATGTTGATGAGCTGCCGCTGGAAAGACGTGGCTGGCGACCTGCCTGTCCAGCCGCTGGCGGGTGCGTTGTCGATCTCGGGCTTGTACGACATCGAGCCGCTGCGGCACGCGCATTCGATTCAGGCCGACCTGCACCTCACGCCGGCCTCCGTGGGGCGGCTCAGCCCAGCGTTCTTTCCGCGGCCCAAGGGCGGCAAGCTTTACGCAGCGGTGGGTTCCGAAGAGAGCGACGAGTTCCTGCGACAGAACCGCCTGATTCGCGATGTCTGGGGGCCGACTGCCGTGCCGGTGTGCGAAACCGTGCCCGACAGCAACCACTTTACCGTGCTCAACAGCTTGGTCGACCCGGCGGGCCGACTGCACGATCTGGCGCTGCGCCTGCTGGGGCTGAGATAGGCTGTGCCTCAGTTTGCCGACTCGGCTGGCGACCCGCGCGCCGCCTGAATCCCGCATGAAGCTCTCGCCCATCGTCGCCGGCCTGTGGCGCCTGCCGGAGTGGCAGCCCGACACCGCCGGCCTGGTGCGCTGGGTGGAGCAGGCATTGGCCCTGGGAATCACCAGCTTCGACCATGCCGACATCTACGGCGGCTACACGGTCGAGGCGATGTTCGGCGACGCGCTGGCTGCCGCCCCGGGGCTGCGCGAGCGCATGCAGATCGTTTCCAAGTGCGGCATCAGGATCGTGGCTGCGGCACGGCCGGGGCACGGCATCAACCACTACGACACCTCGCGGGCCCACGTGCTGGCATCGGTGACGAACTCGCTGCGCGCGCTGCGCACCGACCGCATCGACCTGCTGCTCATCCACCGGCCCGATCTGCTGATGGACCCCGACGAACTGGCCGAGGTGCTGCGGCTGCTGCTGGCCGCCGGCAAGGTGCTGCACTTCGGCGTGTCCAACCACACCCCGGGGCAGGTGGCGATGCTGCGCAAGCGCTACCCCGTATTCACGAACCAGATCGAGTTTTCGCCGCTGCAGATGCGCGCGCTGGCCGATGGCACGCTGGAACAGTGTGTCGATCTCGGCATGCGGCCGATGGTCTGGTCGCCGCTGGCGGGCGGGCGGCTGTTCAATGACGAGGACGAGCAGGCGCACCGTGTGCGCGCCGTGCTGCAAGACCTGGCCCATCGGCACGGCACCACCGTGGCCACGGTGGCTTATGCATGGATCCTGCGTCATCCGTCGCGGCCGCATCCCATCACCGGCTCGGGGCGCATCGCGGCCCTGCGAGAAGCGGTGGCAGCGTTGGACATCCGATTGAGCACCGAAGACTGGTACCGAGTGTGGATCGCCAGCATGGGCCACGGTGTGCCTTGACGGATCGCCTGCGGGCCGCCGGTGGCGCCGCCGCCGCAGCAGCGTCGGCACCACAAACCGCGCATGACGGACCGCGAGTTTCCGCGCGTGCTGGCCGCCGAGGGCATCAGCAACTTCGGTGCGATGCTCAGCCGCCTGGCGATCCCGTGGCTGGCGGTCTTGTCGTTGCAGGCCACGCCCTCACAGCTGGCCGCACTGCTGGTGGCCGACGTGGCTGCCGCGGCGCTGGGTTCGCTGTTGTTGGGCAGCTTGGTGGAGCGTAGCGGCAAGCGCGCCGCAATGCTGCTGTGCGACGCCTTGCGCGCACTGGTGCTGGGTCTGCTGGCCTGGGGCGCTTGGCGCGGCGGGCTGAATTTCACGCTGCTGTTGGCCGCCGCGGCCGCGGGCGGCTTGCTGACGGTGGCCTTCGAGCTCGCGCGCTCGGCCTGGATGGCGCAGCGCACCGATCCTGGCGAACTGGCAGACCGCAATGCGCGGCTGTCGGTGGTGGGCAGCGTGTCGGAAGCCGCGGCCTTTGCGCTGGGCGGCTGGCTGTACCAGGGCTTGGGCGCGTCGATGGCTCTTGCAGTGGATGCGTGCAGCTACCTTGCCTCGGCGCTGTGCCTGCGCGGCGTGCGCGAGACGCCGCCGGTAGCGCGCGTGGCCAGCACGTCTGGTGCGGCAGCCGCGCTGCGCCAGTTGCTGAGGGACAGCGCCGAAGGCCTGCGTGCCGTTGCTGCGCGGCCGCTGCTGCGCGCTTTGGCCGGCATCGAGAGCTTGCTCGCCTTCAGCATGGCGCTGGCCGGCACCAGCGTGATGATCTTTGTTTCGCGCGACATCGGCCTGCCTACCGGCTGGCTGGGCATGATCTTCGCCACCGGTGCACTGGGCGCCATCATCGGCGCCAGCCTGGCACCGCGGCTCGGGCGGCGCTTCGGCCCGGGGCGCACGATGGCCGGCGGCCTGCTGCTTTACACCCTGGGTGCGGCCTGCGTGCCGATGGTGGGCAGCATGGGCACGCTTGCCGTGTTGCTGCTCGTCACACAGCAAATCGTCGGCGACGCCGGCCACACGCTGCACGACGTGCATGACCGCACGCTGCGCCAGACCGCGGTGCCTGCTGAACTGCTGGTCCGCACCGACGCCGGCATTCGCAGCGCCGGGCAGTTGGCCACGCTGGCCGGTGCGCTGGTGGGTGGTGTGATGGGTGACGCGCTGGGTGCGCGCAGTGTGCTGTGGCTGGCGGTCGTGGCCGGCGGCGCTGCGGCACTGCTGGCCGCAATCACCCTGGCTCGGCCGGCGGCCTTGGCGAACCGGCGGGCGGGGTGATCTGCAGTCGCGCACCGGGCGTCGGCAGGGCAGTTGCTGGTCCGCCACGCGCTGTTGCGAAAAGTACTGGCTCAAACGTCGCCGGCGATCGCTCAACAGGGCCGCGCGCGGACTGCCGATCTGCCCGTGCGCCAGCATCAGCATCTCACCGTCGACGGCGCGCGGCAGCCTGGTCTTTGGTGGCCAAGCGATCGCCGGCGTGTCGCTGGTGGCCATCGCCTTCGGCACAAGCGAATTGTTGTCGACCGCGGGCCTGGCCATCGCCTACATTTCCGACGGAAAGGCCAAGGCGCTGCTCTACAACGAACGGGTGACACGATGAACGCGCACAAGTGGTGGGGCCCGCGCTGCTGGCAGGGCCGACCTGGTGGGGCACGGCGCAGGCCGGTCGCCTATGCAATGCGAGCGCGCCCGCGGCCGCCAACGTGCAGCGTGCCCTGGGCCTGGCCTGCCGCGAAGAAGGCCCCTTGCGCGACGGCATGACCGGACCGGCCATCTGGCGCGTGGTGCACAAGCTCAACGAGTGCGGCAGTGCGCGTGCGAAGCCGATGCGTGTGAACGCGCCCACGCCCGGTTCGGAGTTCGCATGGCTGCAACGCATCGGCTTGGCTGTCGGCGCCGTCACGACGGTTCGGTGATGCGCCGCCGCCACTTGATGTTGGGTTGCTGCGGCGCATTGGCCGCCGGCTTGTTCACCGGTTTGTCGGCGCATGCGGCCGGCCCGTTGCGCAACCCATGCAAGGGCGCATGGCCGGCCAGTGGGGCAGGGCAGGCGCTGGTGGACGAGGCCTTCGGTGGCGTGGACGCGACGCGTTTGGTCGACACCCATGCCCATCTGCTCGGCACGGGCGATGCAGGCTCGGGCTGCACCATCCACCCCAGCATGCACCAGTGGTGGCGGCCCGTGGAAGTGCTGCGCCGGCGCGCCATCCTCGATGCGTCGTGTGTCGCGCCGGACGCGCCGTCCATCGACCGCGCTTACGTGGAACGCCTGCGCAGCCTGGCCGCCGACTTCCCGCCCGGCGCGCGCTGGTGGCTGTACGCATTCGAGCAAGCCTGCGACGACGCCGGCCAGCCGCGCGCCGACTGGACCACCTTCCATGTGCCTGACGCCTATGCAGCGCAAGTGGCGGGCGCGCTGCCGCAGCGATTCGCCTGGGTCGCCTCGGTGCACCCCTACCGGCCCGATGCACTGGCCCGCCTGGACACTGCGCTGGCGGCAGGCGCCGTGGCCGTGAAGTGGCTGCCCAGCGCCATGAACATCGACCCGCGCGACCCGCGTTGCCGCCCCTTCTGCGAACGTCTGGCGCGCGCCGGCGTGCCGCTGGTTGTGCACTGCGGTGAAGAAAAGGCCGCGCCGGGCGCCGGGCGCGATGATCTCGTCAACCCGCTGCTGGTGCGCCACCTGCTGGACCATGGCGCGAATGTCATCGTGGCGCATTGCGCGTCGCTGGGCCGCGCGGCCGACACCGACCAGAAGTCCGCGCCGCTGCGCCCGGCCTTCGATCTGTTCGCGCGGCTGATGGACGAGCCGCAGTGGCAGGGCCGCCTGTACGCCGACATCTCCGCCGTGTTCCAGCGCAACCGCAAGCCCGCCGTATGGCGGTCGGTGCTGCAGCGGCAGGACTGGCACCACCGGCTGCTTCACGGATCCGACCACCCGCTGCCCGGGTTGATGCCGCTGTTCTCGCTGCCAGCGCTGCAGCAGGCCGGCTTGCTGGATGAGACCGACATCGAACCGCTGACCCGCATCCGCGAATACAACCCGCTGTTGTTCGACTTCGTGCTCAAGCGCCGCCTGCGCCTGGGTGGCACCCGGTTGCCGGCAGCACTGTTCGAAGCCCATGCACTGACTGCCGTCAGACCCAGACAAAGCAGCACGTGACTTCGATCTCACCGGCCACGGCCGAACACCCCAAACAGTTTGCGCTGCCATCAGCAACCAGTTTGCCGACAAGCCTGCGCGGCAAGATGGCGGGGCTGCTGTCGCAGTGACGCTTGCCCGCGTTGTTTTCCCGACAAGCACGGCCTTTGCGTTGAATTTCAGATTGACGGCGCCAGACTAAGCGCGCACATTCCGCCCGTCACAACGCACGCTACAGGAGGCCCTCATGAAGACGCACGATCTTTCGCCCCTGTCGGCCCGCGCGCACTGAACACGCGCCCCAGAGTCCCGCCCGTCGCCATGCCCCGCACGGCCTGAAGACCCGCAGTTTCCTGGTGGCCAGGTTCACGCCCCGGCCGGCAAACACCCATCCCTGAATCGTTCGCAGGCCGCAAGGCCCGCGAATCTTGCGGCCGCCTGCGCGCCGCGATGGTTTGCCCTGCACGGAACTGCACACACCCATGTTCGACGACACCACCTTGTCGCGGCTGCGGGCCATCGGCCTGTCACCTGCCATGCTTGCCCAACTCTCGTCCTGCGCGCCCCCAGGCGCGCAGCCCGGCCCCTTGCGGGTCACTGAAGTCCAGCGCGAAGGTCTCACCCTGCATGACGGCCAGGCAGAGCACAGCGCGCGTGTGTTGCCGGCGCTGCGGCAAGCACTCGCCGATCAGTCCGATGCCCTGGCCGTGGGCGACTGGGTGCTGGCCGACCGCAACGAGCACAGCCAGTGGTGGATACACACGCGTGTGCCGCCGCTGAACCAACTGGCCCGGCGCCTGCACGATGGGCGCGACAAGGTGACGCGCGTCGTCATCGTCAGCAACGTCGACACCGCTTTGCTGGTGATGGGCCTGGACGGCGACTACAACCCGCGCCGCATCGAGCGCTACCTGGCGTTGGTGCGCATGGCTGGCGTGACGCCCGTGGTGGTGCTGACCAAGTCCGACCTCTGCGCCGACCCGCAGGGGCGCTTACAGCAGGTGCAGGCGCTGCTGCCCACGGGCGCGTGGGCGGTGGCGGTGAACGCGCTGGGCGACGAGCCGCGCCAGCGGCTGTCCGACTGGCTGGGCGAGGGGCAGACGCTGGTGCTTCTGGGCTCGAGCGGCGCAGGCAAGAGCACGCTGACCAATTCGCTCATCGGCAACAACCACCAGATCATTGGCGGCAACCGCAGTGGTGACGGCCGCGGCCGCCACACCACCACGGCGCGCTCGTTGCACGTGGTGCCGGGCGGGGCCTGCATCATCGACACGCCCGGCCTGCGCACGCTGCGCCTGGACGGGGATGCCGATGCACTGGGCAGCGTCTTCGACGACATCACCCAGCTGGCATTGCAATGCCGTTTTCGCGATTGTGGCCATGGCGACGAGCCCGGCTGCGCGGTGCGTGCCGGCGTCGACCCGGCGCGTTTGAAGAGCTTCCAGAAGCTGTTGCGCGAGGCCCGCCGCGACAGCCAGACGGCACTGGAGCGGAAGACTGTGGTGTCGCAGTGGAAGGCGCGAGGGAGGCAGGCGGCGCAGCGCATGGCGCACAAGCGCGGAGAAGACGGCGAGCGGCGGCAGGGACGCGGGTGACGCCGCTGCAGCGTCGACCGGCACCCGGGGTGTCGCCCAGCGAACAGAGGTTCTAGGCAATCGGCGTCCCTGGTAAGCTCTTGACAAGATGCCTATAGAAGACGCCAGCCAAAGGGCCCACCCGCCGAGCGCGTTGCCGCGCGGCACGCGGCTGGGTGAGTTCGAACTTCGGCATGTGCTGGGCGTGGGCGGATTTGGCATCGTCTACCTGGCTTTCGACCACGCGCTCGAGCGCGAAGTGGCGGTGAAGGAATACCTGCCCGCCACACTGGTGGGCCGCACCGAGACGATGCACGTCACGCTGCGCTCGCAGTCCGATGCCGATACCTTCGCGCTGGGTCTGAAGTCCTTCGTCAACGAAGCGCGTCTGCTGGCGCATTTCGACCACCCTTCGTTGCTGAAGGTGCTGCGCTTCTGGGAAGCCAACGGCACCGCCTACATGGCGATGCCGGTGCTGCGCGGGCATACGGTCAAGGAAGTCCGGCTGGACATGACGCAGCCGCCCGACGAGGCCTGGATGCGCGCCTTGCTCGACCCCTTGCTGGGCGCCATCGAGCGCCTGCATGCCGAGGGCGTGTTTCACCGCGACATCGCGCCCGACAACATCCAGATCGAACCCGACGGCCGCCCCGTGCTGCTGGACTTCGGCGCGGCGCGGCGCGTCATCAGCGACAAGACGCAGTCGCTGACGGCCATCCTCAAGCCCGCCTATGCGCCCATCGAGCAGTACGCCGAGGCCGGCTCGGTCAAGCAGGGGCCCTGGACCGATCTGTACGCGCTGGGCGCCACGATGCACTATGTATTGCTGGCGCGCCCGCCATTGCCGGCCACGGCGCGTGCGGTGCATGACGACCTGCCGCCGCTGTCGGCGCAGGCCGTGCCGGGCTGCAGTGCCGAGTTCCTGAACATCATCGACTGGATGCTGGCACCGCGCCCGCTCGACCGCCCGCAAAGCGTGGCGGCCCTGCGTGACGTGCTGGCCGGTCGTGTGCCCGCGCCACGCCGCCTGGCCGAGCCGGTGGCGTCGGGATCGTGGGAGCGCGCTGTGATCCATGCGGCTGCCTTGGCTGCGCCTGCTCCGGCCCTGGAGAGAACTTACGCGGCGACGATGGTGATGCCCCAGCGCGACTCGCCCGCACCTGCGCCGAAGTCCGCCGCGAGTAGCCCGCCGTTCGCGCCGTTCGCGCCGTCTGCGCCGCTCGCGCCGTCAGCGCCAGTCGGCGCCGCGGCCGCGCCGCGATCCCGCGCTTTGCCCGCGCTGATGGGCCTGGCCGTGGTGGCCGTGGTGGGTGCTGCCGTGGCCTTCGGTCTGCGGCCGGGCGGGGCTGCGTCGCCACAGTCCGCGGCATCTGCCCCGGAGTTGTCCGCCCTGGCAGCCAGTGCGCCTGCGGCAGCGCCCGCTGTGGCCGCGGCGGTTGGGCCGCCACCGCCGGTGGTGGCGGCATCCGCTGCGCCAGCCGTGCAGGTTGCCGCACCGTCGCCCAGTCTGCCGCCTGCCGAGAAGAAGTCGGCGACGCCGGGGCTGGCGGTGCCTGCCCCGGCGCCCAGTCCATCACCCGCACCCGTGTTGCAGGCAGCACCGGCGAGCCCACCGGTGCAAGCCGAGTCGTCCCCGCCGACCCGCCCCCAGGTCGCTGAAGCGGCGCCGGTCGCCGTGCCCGCTGCCCCCGCGCCGAAGCCCGTGGTGGCCGGGCCCGAGGCCACCTGCTCGGGCCGCAACCCGTTGGCCTACTTCGTCTGCATGGAACGCGAATGTCTGCGCAGCGAGCTCAGCGCCAACCAGCACGCCGAATGCCGAAAGTGGCGCGCGAACAGGCCCGCCGACAGTCCCACCTATTGAAGCCCATGGCGGCGCAGATGGCAGGACGTCAGGCTCTGCATCGCACACAGGCGTCCAGACAATCATGTCGACCCAGGTGAACCCACCCGACAGCCGCCCCCACGCCGCTGCGTGGCCCGCCCGTCTGCCCCACGAACTGGTGGTACCCGACACCACGCTGTGGTTCAACCTCGAGGTCAGCGCGCGCCGCTACCCCGACAAGCCGGCCTACCTATTTTTCGGCCGCGCCCTGAGCTATGCACAGCTGCACCAGCAGGCGCTGGCTCTCGCCGGCTGGCTGCAGTCGCAAGGTGTGCAGGCCGGCGACCGGGTCGCGCTGTTCATGCAGAACTGCCCGCAGTTCGTGGTGGCCGTCTACGCCGTGCTGCGGGCCGACGCCGTGGTGGTGCCGGTGAACCCCATGAACCGCGCCGACGAGTTCGTGCACTACATCGTCGACCCCGCCACCAAAGTGGTCGTCACCACGGCCGATCTGGCGCCCATCGTTGAGCAGGCCAACGCCACGTTGGCGCCGTCGCAGCGGCTGCGCTGCATCCTGGCCACGCACATGACCGACGCGATGCCGGACATGTCGGGCGCTGGAGAAATCGACCCCGCCGAACGCCCGGCGCCGGTCATCCTGGACTGGCTGTGCCGGGATTGGCCGCTGCCCGAGGGCACCGTGCGCTGGCGCGACGCCCTGGCTGCAGGCTTGATCCCCGACCCGGCCACCGCGCGGCCCGACGACCTGGCCCTGCTGCCGTACACCTCGGGCACCACCGGCCTGCCCAAGGGTTGCATGCACACCCACCGCACGCTGATGCCCAACGTGGTCGGCTCGGCGCTGTGGGGGCAGGCCAGCGCAGAAGCGGTAAGCCTGTGCGTGGTGCCCATGTTCCACATCACCGGCATGCTGTACGGCGTGCTGAGTTCGGTCTACAACGGCTTGACTGCCATCGTGATGCCCCGTTGGGACCGCGAACTGGCCGGGCGCCTGATCTCGCGCCACCGGGTGACGCACTGGACCTGCATCCCCACCATGGTCATCGACCTGTTCGCCAGCCCGAACTACCGCGACTTCAACCTGACCAGCCTGCGCTACCTTTCCGGCGGCGGCGCCGCGATGCCGCATGCCGTGGCCGAACGCTTGCAGCAGGAATTCGGCTTGACCTTCGTCGAAGGCTATGGCCTGACCGAAACTGCCGCGCCCAGCCACACCAACCCGACCGAGCGCGCCAAGCTGCAGTGTCTGGGCATCCCGATCTTCGGCGTCGACAGCCGCGTCATCGATCCCGACACGCTGCTGCCCGTTCTGCAGGGCCAGACCGGCGAGATCGTCACGCACGGGCCGATGGTGTTCAAGGGGTACTGGGGCCACCCCGAGGCCACCCGAGCGGCCTTCATCCAGATCGACGGCAAGAGTTTCTTTCGCACCGGCGACCTCGGCCACGTCGACGAGGAGGGCTACTTTTTCTTGACCGACCGCTTGAAGCGGATGATCAACGCCAGCGGCTTCAAGGTCTGGCCCAGCGAGGTGGAGTTGATGCTTTTTAAGTGCCCGTGGGTGCAGGAAGCCTGTGTGATTTCCACGGTCGACGCCTACCGCGGCGAAACAGTCAAGGCCGTCATCGTGCTGCGCCAGGACGCCCGCGGCAGCACTACCGGGCAAGACGTGGTCGCCTGGGCACGCGACCACATGGCGGTCTACAAGGTGCCGCGCATCGTGCAGTTCGTGGACGAACTGCCCAAGAGCGGCTCGGGCAAGGTGATGTGGCGGCTGCTGCAGGAGCGTGAGTCGGCGCGGCCAGATTAGGCGCAGCGCGGTCCCGGCCCTGAAGGAGGTGGTTCACTAGGCGGTGGTCCATACTTCAGCCCTCGCCAGAACCTGTCGGAGTAAGCCATGCCCGGTCTTTTGCCCCACGTCGACGAAGACGGCCTGCTCGAGTATTCGGTGGTTTACACCGACCGCGCACTGAACCACATGTCCCAGCACTTCCAGGGCGTGATGCGCGACATCTCGCGCACGCTGAAGTCGGTTTACGGTGCGAAGTCAGCCGTCGTCGTGCCGGGCAGCGGCACTTTCGGCATGGAAGCCGTGGCGCGCCAGTTCGTCACGGGCAAGAAGGCGCTGGTCATCCGCAACGGCTGGTTCAGTTACCGCTGGACGCAGATCTTCGACATGGGCGGCATCCCTGCCGAGTCCACCGTGCTGAAGGCCCGCCGCGTCGCCCCGGGCAAGCAGGCTGCGTTCGCGCCCGCACCCATCGCAGAAGTCGTGGCTGCCATCCACGCCGGTCGGCCCGATGTGGTCTTCGCGCCGCATGTCGAGACATCCGCCGGCATGATCCTGCCCGACAGCTACCTGCGCGCCGTGGCCGACGCGGTGCACGCGGTAGGCGGGCTCTTCGTGCTGGACTGCATCGCGTCGGGCACGATCTGGGTCGACATGACGGCCACGGGCGTGGACGTGTTGGTCAGCGCGCCGCAGAAAGGCTGGAGCGGGTCGCCCTGTTGCGCGCTGGTGATGCTGAGCACCCTGGCCCGCGAGCGCATCGACGGCACCCAAAGCACCAGTTACGCCTGCGACCTGCGCAAGTGGCTGCAGATCATGGAAAGCTACGAAGCCGGCGGCCATGCCTACCACGCCACGCTGCCCACCGATGCGTTGACCCAGCTGCGCGACGTGATGCGCGAAACCGAGGCCCACGGCTTCGAGCGTGTGCGCGCCGAGCAGCAACAGCTGGGCGACCGCGTGCGTGCCCTGCTGGTGCGGCGCGGTTGGCGCAGCGTGGCGGCCGAGGGCTTCCAGGCGCCGGGCGTGGTCGTGTGCTTCACCGAAGACGCCGCCATGCAGTCCGGCAAGGCCATGATGGCGCGGGGGCTGCAGATCGCCGCCGGCGTGCCCTTGCAGTGCGACGAAGGCGCTGATTTCCAGACCTTCCGCATCGGCCTGTTCGGGCTGGACAAGCTGCACCACATCGACCGCACCGTGGCCAACCTCGAACACGCGCTCGACGCCCTGGCGCCCGCCGTGCAGGCCCGCGCCGCCTAGAGCGCTGGGCGATTCGGGCGGGCCGGGCACCACAGCCAGCCAACGGCCATGTCGGAAGACAGCCAGATCGTCGTGCCGCGCTCGTTCATCGAGCTCTACATCCCGCCCGGCCGCATCAAGCCCACCGCGCCGCGCGACGAGATCGCCGCGCGCTACGAGTTCTGCGAGGACCTGGCCAGCATGCTCACCGAGCACGCGCGGATGAAGCTTTGGGAACTGGGCATCACGGAGGACGACGTGCTCCAGCGCACGCACCGCGGCCTCGTGGTGCCGGACGCCCCCGTCACCCCGGCCGAAGCCTGGTGGGTGATACGCCGCCTGGCCGAGTTGCTGGAATGGCGCGCGCCCGACTTCCCGGACGAGCCGGCCACCAGCGCCGCCTGAACCCGCGGGTCAGCGAATCAGGAACTTCAGCACCCAGTCGGCCAGCTTGCCGTAAGGTGGGCGCAGCGGCGCAAGGCTGGACAAGCTCGACTGGCGAAACACCGGGCGCAGTTTCGAGAATGTGTGGAAGCCGTCGCGCCCGTGGTAGTGGCCCATGCCCGATTCACCGACGCCGCCGAAGGGCAGGTCGTGCTGGGCGACGTGGAACAGCGCGTCGTTGACCGACACGCCGCCGGACATCACGCGCTGGATCAGCATGTCGACGCGCTTGCGGTCGTTGCTGAACGGGTACATCGCCAGTGGCCGCGGCCCGGCGTTGACCTGGCTCACCACGTCTTCCAGCGTGTCGTAGCCGCGCAGCGGCAGGATGGGGCCGAAGATCTCGCGCTGCATCAATTCGCACCCCGCCGGCGCGTCGAGCACCAGGTGCGGCGCGATCTTGCGCGTGGCTGCGTCGAAGGCCGGCCCGAGCAGCAAGGGCACCAGCGTGGCGCCGCCGCCGGCGGCTTCCTGCAGACCGCCCACCAGGCGATCGAACGAACGCTCGTCGATGATCGACGTGTAGTCAGGCGACTGCAGGCTGGGGTAGCGCGCCGGCACGATCTGGCGCGCAAGCTCCACGAACTCGGCCAGCTTGGCGCGCGGCAGCCACACATGGTCGACCGAGACGCAGGCCTGTCCGGCATTCAAAAACTTCGCGTACAGCAGCCGCTCGGCCGCCTTGCGTAGCGGGTAGTCGTCGCACACGATGGCCGGCGACTTGCCACCCAATTCCAACGTCACCGGGCACAGGTTGCGCGCCGCGGCCGCCATCACGGCGCGCCCCGTGGTGCCAGAACCCGTGAACAGCAGGTGGTCGAAGGGCAGCTGCGAAAACGCTTGGCCGACGCCACCGGTCTCGTCGAAAAACTGCAGCTTGTCGGGCGGGAAGTACGCCGGCATGCGCTCGATCAGCAGCTGGGCCAGGTGACGCGAGTTCTCGCTCATCTTCACCATCGCCCGGTTGCCGGCCGCGAAGATGCACACCAGCGGCACCAGGCTCAGGTAAACGGGAAAGTTCCAGGGCACGATCACGCCCACCACGCCCATCGGCTGCGGGATGACTTCGTTGCCGGCCAGCCCGAAGGTCAGGTGGTCGATGGCCCGCTTTTGCGGCTTCATCCAGCCGCGCAGCGCCGCCAGGGTGTGTTCGGCATCGGTGACGACGGGGGCTATCTCCATCAGCAGCGACTCGTGCTTCGACCGGTGGCCATAGTCGGCACTGATGGCGTCGCACAGCGCGTCCCGCTGCTCGCGCACGAAGCGCTGCAGCGTGCGCAGGTCGGCCCGTCGCTCGGCCAGGCTGGGGACCGGGTGGTGCAGATAGGCCGCGCGTTGCAGGGCCAGCGCGTGGGCAAGCCGGGCGGCCGTAGGGGTAAACGCAGGACTGATTTTGTTCATGGGGACTTGCTATCAAGGCCCGACCGTGCCGACGCAGCTCGATACCGGGGCCGCTGCACATTAAATGATAGGAGCCGCCCTGGGCTGGCGAATGGAGGCAGACGTCCATAGCGCAGGTTTTGGCAATCAGGGTTTCGCCAGAAGCCTGGCCGCATGTCGGGCAGGCTTCGTTGCGCGCCACCAACGCTCACGGCTGCTAGACCCGTGTTTGTAACCCGCATCCCGCAAATCCCTCATCACCGAAGTGACAATCTGCGGGCACTGAACGCGCGCAACGCGTACCGCGTCCAGCCTGTGGCGGCCCGCCTGCGATCAAGGATCCATTCCTGCCTTAACCGTTGTCTCTAGGAGATATAAACATGTTCAAGAAGACGAAAGTTTTTGCCGGTGTCATCGTCGCCCTGGGCGGCAGCCTGGCGCTCCCGGTCCACGCCCAGAGTGATCGCGTGGAGATCACGGGTTCGGCAATCAAGCGGATCGATGCCGAGGGTGCGGTGCCCGTCACCACCTTCAAGGTCGAGGAGCTTCGCGCGCAAGGCGTGACCACCGTGGAGCAGATTCTTGCTTCGCTGGGAGCATCGCAGACGTCCCAGGGCTCGAGCCAGCAAGTGGGCGCGGGTACCGGTGGCGCCTCGTTTGCCGACCTGCGCGGCATCGGCGCCAGCAAGACTCTGGTCCTTTTGAATGGGCGTCGGGTTGCCAACAATGCCATTGACGGATCTGCCGTCGACTTGAACATGATTCCGTTCGCCGCGCTGCAGCGAGTGGAGGTGCTGCGCGATGGCGCTTCGTCCCTGTACGGCACAGATGCCATCGGCGGTGTGATCAACTTCATCACGCGTGACGACTTTAAGGGCGGGTCCATCACCCTGGGCGCCGACAGACCCCGAGGTCCCGGTGGCGAGAGCACCACCGCCAACGTTGGTTTTGGCTTTGGTGATCTCACGACCCAAGGCTTTAACGTCTTCGGATTCATCGACATCAACAAGCAAGATCCCATCGGAGGTCTGGATCGGCCTTTCAACGCACGGCAACCGGGCGGGCTCTCCCCGACGCCGTTCCCAGCCAATTACTACCAGGACGGTGCAATCACCGCCAACCCTGCAGCGCCGAATTGCACGTCACCAGCCTTTCTGACGCCGGCAGGTGATGGCACGTCTTGCCTCATCAAGACGGCGAGCTTCGTTGACTACACGCCGAAGTTCGATCGAACCTCTGCGATGTTGCGCGGCACGGTCAAGTTCGGCAACGACCACAGGTTCGCGCTCGAGTGGTTCGGCACCGAAAATGAATCGACGACACGAATTGCGCCGGTCCCTTATGGGGTGCTTGCGATGAACAAAATGCGGCCGAACGGAACCCTAAATCCTTACTACCCCGGAAACACGCCCACGTCGATCAGTCCCGCATTTCCCCTAGACCCGAACTTCGTGACGGGCCGTGCCGGCACGCAGCCAGGATTCATCTTTGTCAAGTGGCGTGCCTTGGACGGGGGTTCACGAACGAACATCTCCACGAACCAGCAACAACGACTGCTTGCCTCTCTCGACGGTGTGTTCAGTGGTTGGGATTACCAGTTGGGTCTGAGCTACAACGAAAACAAGATTGCGGAAAACGTCACGGGCTACACCAACGGCGTCAAAATCCGCACTGCCATGTTGAATGGTGTAATCAACCCTTTCGGGCCGCAAGACGCCGCGGGCACGGCGGCCATCACCGACGCCATACTTGGCGGCAACCTGCAAAACCACAAGGGAAAGGTTGCAGCGCTCGACGGACGCGTCAGTCGCGAAATGGGAGACTGGTTTGGCAGCGGCCTGAAGGCAGCACTGGCGGTCGGCGCCGAATTGCGCACCGAGGACTTTGTGTCAGCAGCGAATCCGCCAGTGGCGGCGCTGCTGGTCGCAAGCACTGGCGTTGACCCGACATCGCGGTCAGAAGGAAAGCGTGACGTGTCTGCCGTGTACACCGAGCTCAATGTGCCAGTGACCAAGCAGTTGGAGGTGACAGCGGCTGCTCGTTACGACAAGTACAGCGACTTTGGTGATTCGATTAACCCTAAAGTTTCGCTTCGCTACAAGCCGCTCGACCAGTTGTTGGTTCGGGCCAGCTACTCGACGGGCTTCCGTGCACCGTCGCTATATGAACTCCGAGCCACACCTTCTTACACGAATACCGGCACGGTGAACGATCCGGTGAACTGCCCGAATGGCGTGGCAATCCCGGGGAAGTCGCGGGCTTTGAATTGCAATGTGCAATTCCAGCGGCTGACCGGCGGCAATGTGAGCCTGCAGCCGGAAGAATCTAAGAGCTGGAACGTCGGCATCGTCTTCGAACCGTCGGCCGGTGTGACCATGGGAGTTGATATCTGGTCTGTGAAACTCACGGGGTCGATCGCGGCACTGTCTGAAACGACAGTGTTGGGTGACGTAGCGACATTCGGTCAGTACATCAAGCGAAACTCAACAGGTGATTTGTCCATTGATGGGTCCGCTTGCCCGGGCACAACCTGCGGCTTCCTGGACCTGCGACAGCAGAACCTGGGTGACACAAACACCAGCGGTGTGGACTTCAGCTTGAACGTGCGGCGCAACATGGGATCGATGGGCAAAGTGGCGGTTGGATTGAACGGAACCTACATTGCCAAGTATGAGTACCAGGACTTCATCGGCGGCCCGTTGAATCAGAATGTGGGCCGTTACGTTGGAACCGGGCCCATCTTCCGTATGCAGCACACGGCAACAGCTGCCTGGACCTTGGGTGATTTGACGCTTGGCGGCGTCGTGCGCTACAAGAGCGGGTATCAGGATCAGGACCCTTCGAACAAGGTGAGTTCGTACTCGACGACAGATGCCTACGCTTCATGGAATGTTATGAAGGGCCTGAATCTAACGCTCGGTATCAACAATATCTCGGATACAGAGCCGCCGTATTCGAACCAGAACGAGGTGTTTCAGGCCAATTACGATCCGCGTTTCTCTGATCCCACCGGGCGCAAGTACTACGTCCGCGCCAGCTACCAATTCTGAGGATAGTGTCTTCAGTGATGTAGCTGGAGATCCGGGGTCTGCCCAAATGGCAGCCCCGGATGTTCGGCCCGGGTCGAACCGAAGAAGAGCCGCCCAGGGTTACCTGGGTGGCTTTCTGCTTTCTGTGGGTCTTATTCTGGCGCCAGCCGAATCGCGCCGTCCAACCGGATCACCTCACCGTTGAGCATCTCGTCGTCGATGATGTGTTTGACCAGCTTGGCGTAGTCGGCCGGCGTGCCTAGGCGGCTGGGGAAGGGCACGCCGGCGGCCAAGGCGTCCTGCACTTCGTTGGGCATGCGAAAGAGCATGGGCGTGCCGAAGATGCCCGGGGCGATAGTCATGTTGCGGATGCCATTTCGCGCCAAGTCGCGGGCCATGGGCAACGTCATGTCGGCGATGCCGCCCTTGCTGGTGGCGTAAGCGGCCTGGCCCATCTGGCCGTCGTATGCGGCCACGCGGCACAGTGCGCAGACCGATGCCGCTATGGTCCGCGCGGCTCGCTTAGACCGGATGTTCCGGATCAAGAGGCGCAAGGACCTGATCCGCAATGCGTTGCGCCGCCGCCGCGAGCAGTGGCACCGCCAGATGGCCGCGGGTCAGGGCGGCGGCGAGAACCGCCATGTCACGCACGTACTCGTGAATCATGAAGTTGCGGAGTTGCCGGCACTCGATCCAGTCCGCCGCTGAGTCGATCCAGCCCAGCCGCTCGGCACGCGCCAAGGTGTCGATGGCCGGCCCGACAGGTTCGGACAGCCATGCCAGCACCAAGGGCAGGAGCTTGTCGCCCAGCGAGTCTTGCAGTCGGCCGAAACGTGCCGCGAACGCATCCACCCGTTCGGCCAGATCGATGTCGTGACGCAAGGTTCCGGCGCGATCGGCGTCCATGGGGACTGCGAGAACGCGGCTGTCAGTGATGCGCAGCAATGCGGCTTCGGCCAGGACGGTTTCTGCAAGGTATACCAACCTGGCTTCAGGCGGCTTGCGCAGGGCGCCGCCGCTGGTCATAGCGGGATGCCCTCCAGGCGTGCAGCGCGGATCAGCGGGGTTTCAACGGTCTCAGGATCGGTGACCAGCACATCGATCTTGCGCTCGCCGATGGCCATTTGAAGCCTGGCGCCGGCGCGCAGCGACACCGACAGCTTGTCTGTCGTCGGCTCGGCCAGTTCGATCAGCAGGTCGATGTCGCCACCCCGCAGGTCGTCCCGCGTGCGCGATCCATACAGCTTGACGCGCGCGGCCCTCCCCAGCCACTTCGGCGGTCACACGCCTAATGGCAGCCGCTTCATCTGGGGTGATTCGCATGAGGTTCGATTTTAGTGATGGCTTGAGCCCAAGGCCGCTGTGCCGGAGCGACTGTCTGACCACGGCCGGGCGCAACGCAGACGCCTACTTCGGCGCCAGCCGAATCGCCCCGTCCAGCCGGATCACCTCGCCGTTGAGCATCTCGTTCTCGATGATGTGCTTGACCAGCTTGGCGTAGTCGGCGGGGGTGCCCAGCCGGCTGGGGAAGGGCACGCCGGCGGCCAGTGCGTCCTGCACTTCCTGGGGCATGCCGAAGAGCATCGGCGTGCCGAAGATGCCCGGCGCGATGGTCATGTTGCGAATGCCGTTGCGCGCCAAGTCGCGCGCGATGGGCAGCGTCATGCCCACGATGCCGCCCTTGCTGGCGGCGTAGGCGGCCTGGCCCATCTGACCATCGTAAGCGGCCACGCTGGCGGTGCTGATGAGCACGCCGCGCTCGCCGGTGTCCTCGGGCGTGTTCTTGGCCATGGCGTGGGCGGCCAGGCGGATCATGTTGAAGCTGCCGACGAGGTTGACGGTGATCGTCTTGCTGAACGTGGCCAGCGGGTGGGCGCCGTCCTTGCCCACCGTCTTCACGGCGGGCGCGATGCCGGCGCAGTTGATCAGGCCCATCAGTTTGCCTAAAGCGACAGCGGCCGCCACCACGGCCTGGCCGTCGGTTTCCTGGCTCACGTCGCAGCGGATGAATCGGCCGCCGATGGCTTCGGCTACCGCCTGTCCTGCCTGTTCCTGCAGGTCGGCCACGACCACCGTGGCACCGTGGGCAGCCAGCATGCGCGCCGTGCCTTCGCCCAGGCCCGAAGCGCCGCCAGTGACGATGAAGACCTTGTTCGCCATGTCCATGTGGCGCCCCTTGCCTAGCCGTTCAGTGCCGTCATGACGCGTGCCGTGATCTCGTCCACCGTGCCGGTGCCGCTGACGCGCGCGCAGCGCGGCGCCAGTGCGTCGGCAGTGGCAGCCCAGGCGGCGTAGTAGTCGACCAGCGGGCGGGTCTGGCGCTGGTACACGTCCAGCCGCTTGCGCACGGTTTCTTCCTTGTCGTCGTCGCGCTGGATCAGGGGCTCGCCGGTGACGTCGTCCTGGCCGTCGACCTTGGGCGGGTTGTACTTGACGTGGTAGCTGCGGCCGCTGGCCATGTGCACGCGGCGGCCGCTCATGCGCTCGATGATGGCCTCGAACGGCACGTCGATCTCGAGCACGACGTCGAGCTTGACTCCAGCGTCCTTCATCGCCTCGGCCTGCGCGATCGTGCGCGGGAAGCCGTCGAACAGGAAGCCGTTCGTGCAGTCGGGCTGCAGCAGGCGTTCTTTGACCAGGCCGATGATGATGTCGTCACCGACCAGGCCGCCGGCGTCCATCACCTGCTTGGCGGCCAGGCCCATCGCACTGCCCGCCTTCACCGCCGCGCGAAGCATGTCGCCGGTGGATATCTGGGGAATCCCGAAGCGCTGGCAGATGAACGTCGCCTGCGTGCCCTTGCCGGCCCCGGGGGCGCCCAGAAGTATCAGTCGCATCGTTGTCCTTGGCTGTCTCGTTGTAGTGCGCTGGCACTGGGCAGATCTGCTGATCGCAGACTGTTCAAAACGAGAATAGCACGCGATTCCTGGCTGCTGGCTTACCCTGACGCCCACAGCGCGCGCACGCGCTCCAGGTCCTGCGGCGTGTCGACGCCCGGGCCCGGTGGCTGCTCGCTGACATGCACCGCGATGCGCAGCCCGTGCCACAGCACGCGCAATTGTTCCAGCGATTCGATCTGCTCCAGCGGTGCAGGCGGCAATGCAGGAAAGCCGCGCAGGAAGCCGGCGCGGTAGGCGTACAGGCCGATGTGCCGCAAGGGCGCGGGCTGGGGCAGGGCGGTGATGCCGTGGGCGTGGCCGTCGCGCCACCAGGGCAGTGGCGCGCGGCTGAAGTACAGCGCCCGGCCGGCGGCATCCAGCACCACCTTCACCACGTTGGGGTTCGTGTAGTCGTCGACCCGGTCCAGCGCGTGTGCGGCCGTGCTCATCACGCAATCGTTGCGCTGCACCAGCAGGTCGGCGCACGCGCGCACCAGCGTGGGGGCGATGAGGGGTTCGTCACCCTGGACGTTGACGACGACGTCGTCGCCGTCCAGGCCCAGCAGGCCGCAGGCTTCGGCCAGGCGGTCGCTGCCGCTGGGGTGATCGCCGCGTGTCAACACGCAGGCCACGCCGTGCCGTGCGCAGGCCTGCTGGATGCGCGGGTCGTCTGCAGCCACCACCACGCGTGCCGCGCCGCTGGCCGCGGCACGCTCGGCCACGCGGACCACCATGGGCTTGCCCGCGATGTCGGCCAGCGGCTTGTCGGGCAGGCGCGTGGAGCCGAGGCGGGCTGGAATCAGGACCGTGAACGACACCGACTGGCCCGGTCAGGCGTCGGAAAAGCGGTTCTCGGTGCTGCGCGCCTCGCCTTCCAGCATGACGGGGATGCCGTCGCGGATCGGGAAGGCGAGCCGGTCGGCCGGGCACAGGATTTCCGTCGGCCGCATGAGATCGTCGCGCAGCACTTCGAGCGGCCCCTTGCAGACAGGGCAGACCAGCAGGTCGATGAGTCGGTGGTCCATGGTCAGGCAGTGGGCGGTCGAGGCAGCAGGGCGGGCACCCGGTCGGGCAGCCGGGCGATGAGCGCGCGGAGAAGTTCGGCAGGCAGGGCGAAGTCTAGCGGGACAACCCAGACACGTTCCGTCCCGGGCCGGCCGGGCTGCAGCTTGACGGCGTCCTTCTCCGTCACAAGCACGTCCTGCGCCCCCCCTGCCGGCCAGGGCAAGGCGTCGAAGCTTGCGTGGTCGGGCAGTGGCAGTCGTTGCAATGTCAGGCCTGCAGCTTCGAGCATGGCGAAGAATTTTTCCGGTGCGGCCAGGCCTGCGGCAGCCAGCACGGTCCGGCCCCGCAGCTCGTCGATCGGCCGGGCTGCCGAGCCCTCCCCCTGCCACCAGGCGGCCAGCGGCCAGGCCCGCCCCAATGCGCGCGCGGCCAGCGCGCCTGGCAGCGGCGTGCTGGCCCGGGTGCCTGTGTACAGCACGAAGACTTCAGGTCGCAGCCGGGCGGTCAGGGGCTGGCGCAGCGGCCCGGCGGGCAGGACCAGGCCGTTGCCCGCGCCGCGGTCGTCGAACACCACCAACTCCGCCAAGCGGGCCAGGGGCAGGTGCTGCAGGCCGTCGTCAGACACCAGCACATCGACGCCCGGATGGGCCGCGCACAGCGCACGCGCGGCGGCGACGCGGTCGGCGCCCACCCACACCGGCACGCCGGTGCGCCGGTGGATGAGCAGGGGCTCGTCGCCGACCGCCGCGGCGTCGAGGCCCTGTCGCACTTCGATGACCACGTTGCCCTGCCGCCCGTAGCCGCGCGACAGCACGCCGGGGCTGCGGCCGGCCGCTTGCAGCGCCTGCACCAGCGCGATCACGGTGGGCGTTTTGCCCGCGCCGCCCACGACGAGGTTGCCCACGATGATGACGGGCACCGGCGCAGACGGTTCTGCCATCCGCGCGCGGTGCAGCGCGGCCAGCCCGCTGTACACCCACGACAGCGGCCGCAGTGCCTGTGCCGTGGGTGTCGGTCGCGCGCGCCACCAGTGTGTCTGGAGCGCGGTCGCAGCCCGTGCAGCCAGGCCGGAAAGCCCCGCCACGGCGCGGCTTCAGCGCACGGCCGGGCCGGCCGTCTGGGCTGCTTGGGCCGCAAAGGTCAGCCGCGACAGGCCCGCGCGGCGCGCGGCGTCGAGCACGTTGATCACGGCCTGGTGGGCGGCCAGTGCGTCGGCAGAGATGATGACTACGGTGTCCGGCTTGCCGGCTGCGGCGCTGATCAGCTCGGCCGTCAGGCGTTCGACACTGCGTCCGTCGACCGCCTTGCGGTTGATGGCGTAACGCCCGTCGTTGGACACCGCCACGACGATCTCGCCCGGCCTGGCCTTGGATGCTTCCGCATCGGCCGACGGCAGGTTGACCTGCAGTTCGGTGAAGCGCGAATAGGTGGTCGACAGCATCAGGAAGATCAGCACCACAAGCAACACGTCGATGAACGGGATCAGGTTGATCTCCGGTTCTTCGGGGCGGCGGCGACTGAACTTCAAGGGCAGCGTCTCGGCCGATCAAGGCGGGTTGCTGCCACGCACGGCAAAGCGCATCAGGTGCGGCACCATGCGCTCGGCGGCCAGCTCCAGCGTCAACTGAAAGGAATCGACGCGGCTGCGGAAGTGGCGGTAGAACATCAACGCCGGGATGGCGATGATCAGCCCGAACGCGGTGTTGTACAACGCGATGGAGATGCCGTGCGCCAACTGTTGCGGGTTGCCCGCGGCGCCCCCGGCGGGCGCCTGCGAGCCGAAAATCTCGATCATGCCCACCACGGTGCCGAACAGGCCCAGCAGCGGCGCGGCCGAGGCGATGGTGCCCAGCGGGGTGAGGTATCGCTCCAGGCCGTGTACGGCCGTGCGGCCGGCGTTCTCTAGGGCCTGGCGCAAGGCGGTTTCGGTCAACCGCGGCTCGGCGCCCACGCTCCGCAGGCCGGCGGCCAGCACGCCGCCCAGCACCGAGCTGTCGCTCAGCTTGGTCACCACGTCGGCCGTGGGCAGGCTGGTGCGGGTGACGGCCATGACTTCGTCGAGAAGCGAGGGTGGCGCCACGAGGCTGGTGCGCAGGTGATAGAGCCGCTCGATGACCAACGCCAGCGCCACCACAGAGCAGAAAATCAACGGCCAGATCGGCCATCCAGCCGCTTGTATGATCGAAAGCAAGGTGTTCCCGCGCGGCGATCGGCGCCTGTGCCGTTCGATTATGACCGAGGCCCGGAACCGCTTTTAGGCCGCGTTCCGCACCAATCCGTCGCCATTGCAAGGTGTGCACAGTTTCTGTGGACAAATCTGTGGGCAACCCGGCTTGAAACGCGCAGAGGCCGCGCCAATCCAAGCCCAATCCTGGTTTGCTTTGTTTTTAAGCACCGTTTTTTGCATGCAAATCAAGCACTTGCACGATCATGACAGGAGCGTGACACGGCGCTGCCGGCCGCCGGGGTGGTGTGCCGCGCCTGTGGAATACCGCGTCGCATCGGCTCCCCATGGCCATCGCTGCTGAGGCTGCTGCGACGCCACCGGCACGTGCACCCTGGGGGGTGGCGGCGCTGCTGCTGGCCACCGCAGACGCGCTGGCTGCTCGCTTCGGCGCGGTGACGGTGCGTGGTGAGCTGTCGGGCTTGTCGCGCCCGGCCAGCGGCCATGTTTATTTTTCGCTCAAGGACAGCAACGGCGCCGCGGCCCTGCTGCGCTGCGCGATGTTCCGCCGCGCCGCCAGCCTGGTCGACTTCGTCCCGGCCGATGGCCAGCAAGTGGAATTGCGCGGCCGGCTGGGCGTGTACGACGCCCGGGGCGAATTGCAGATGGTGGTCGAGGCCATGCAGCGCGTCGGCGCCGGCACGCTGTACGAGGAGTTCCTGCGGCTGCGTGCGCGCCTGCAGGCGCAGGGGCTGTTCGAGCCCGCGCGCAGGCGGCCCATCGCGGCCTTTCCGGCGGCAGTGGGCGTGGTCACATCTCTGGGGGCGGCAGCGTTGCACGACGTGCTCACCACGCTGCAGCGGCGGTCGCCGCAGGTGCGGGTGGTCGTTTACCCGAGCCAAGTGCAGGGGGCGGACGCGCCGGCAGCACTGGTCGCGGCGATCATGCGAGCTGGCCAGCGGGCTGAGGTGGACACGCTGCTGCTGGTGCGTGGCGGCGGGTCGCTCGAAGATCTGTGGGCCTTCAACGACGAACGGGTGGTGCGCGCCGTGGCCGCCTGCCCGATCCCGGTGGTGTGCGGCGTCGGCCACGAGACCGACATCAGCCTGTGCGACTTGGCGGCCGACCTGCGCGCACCCACACCGACGGCCGCGGCCGAGCTCGCCGCCCCGGCACGCGCGGATGCGCTGGCGCTGCTGGCGGCGCGGCAGTCGGCCCTGCAGCGCGTGCTGACGCGTGCCCTGCAAGGGCAGGCGCAGCGCGTGGACCACCTCGCGCTGCGTCTGGGCCAGCCGGCACGCGCGGTGCTGGGCCAGCGCGAACGCCTGGACGGTCTGGGGCACCGCTTGCAGCAGGCGCTGACGCAGCGCCGGGCACGCCACGCCGACGAGCCGCTGCAAACGTGGGCACGTCTGCAGCGCGCGCTGAAGGCGCAAATGCAGCGCAGTGGCCTGCGGCTGGACGCCGCCCGAGACCGGCTCCAGGCGCTGGACCCGCAGCGCGTGCTGCAGCGGGGTTATGCCTGGGTGGAAGCCGCCGACGGCCGGCCGGTGGTGTCGGCACGCGCGCTGCATGTGGGGCAGTCGGTGCGGGCGGTCTGGTCCGATGGGCACGCGCAGGCGCAGATCGTTGACGTAGATGTCGCCGATGTACATGCCGTTGCCGTACATGCCCTACCGCACCATGCGGCGCGTGACTGATGCCTACAATCTTTTTTCTGAATCCCAAACTTTGAGGAACGCACCATGGAACACACCCTGCCCAGTCTGCCTTTCGCCATCGATTCGCTGGCGCCGCACTACAGCCGCGAAACGCTGGAGTTCCACCATGGCAAGCACCACAACGCCTATGTGGTGAACCTGAACAATTTGCAGAAGGGCACCGAGTTCGAAGCCATGGCGCTGGAAGACATCGTGCGCAAGTCCAGCGGGCCGGTCTACAACAACGCCGCGCAGGTCTGGAACCACACTTTCTTCTGGAACTGCATGAAGCCCGCCGGCGGCGGCGAACCCGGCGGCGCGCTGGCTGCGGCCATCGACGCCAAGTGGGGTTCCTACGCGGCCTTCAAGGAAGCCTTCACCAAGTCGGCCGTGGCCAACTTCGGCTCGGGCTGGACCTGGCTCGTCAAGAAGGCCGACGGCAGCGTGGACATCGTCAATACCGGCGCTGCCGGCACCCCGCTGACCGGCGCCGACAAGGCTCTGCTGACGGTCGATGTGTGGGAACACGCCTACTACATCGACTACCGCAACATGCGCCCCAAGTTCGTCGAGACTTATCTCGACAAGTTGGTGAACTGGAGCTTCGCCGAGGCGAACTACGTTTGATCGACCGCGACACCACCGCGGCAGGGCCGCGTCCTGTGCCGCGCTCTATCTGCCAAAGGGCCCGCCACGCAGCTTGCTGCCGGCGTGCAGCCCGCGCTTGGCGAACCAACCCTTGTTCATCTCAAGGGCGTAGCGCACGGGCTTGGCCGAGCAGTGCGACTCGTCCGAGCGCGGCTGCATCTCGGCGATGTTGACGATGGTGCCGTCGTCGCTGATGAACGCGATGGACAGCGGCAGAAGCGTGTTGCGCATCCAGAAGCAGCGCGGCGAGCTGTCGCCGTTGACGAAAAGCATGCCTTCGTTGGGGCCCATCTCGGTGCGCATCATCATGCCCACGGCCTGCTGCGGCGGCGTGGCGGCGAGTTCGGCCTTGATCACATGCATGCCGGCAGTCAGCTCGACACTGTCGAGTTTCGGCTGAGGCCCTTGCTGGCTATGGGCGGCCGGGCTGCCGAGCGCCAGTGCGCCGAGCAGGGTCCCGGTCAGGAGTCGGGCGTTGATAAATGTCATGGTGTCTCGCGAGGTCAGGCATACATTATCCGCATGGCACCCGACTCTGGCTGCGCCCTCGCGCTGTCACCATGACGCTCACTGCAATTCCCGTCTCGGCTGGTTTGGCCGTGCTCGATGACCCGGTCGAGCAGGGTCGCTTCACAAAGTGGGTAGTCGGTCCCGCCGGCGAGCGGCTGGCTGATTCGGCACTGCAGCTCTCCGGCCTGCATTGCGCGGCCTGCGCCGGCCTGATCGAACAAGCCTTGATGGGTGTGCCCGGTGTGCGGTCTGCGGCCGTGAATGCGTCCGCCCAGCGTGCCGCCGTGCGCTGGGACCCCGCGCTGACCCGCGCGTCTGCGCTCATCGAGGCCGTGCGCCGCGCCGGCTACAACGCGGTGCCCGATGCCGCCGCCCCGGCGCGGGCCCTGCGCCAGGCCGAGCATCGGCAAGCGTTGTGGCGGCTGTTCGTGGCCAGCTTCTGCGCCATGCAGATCATGATGATGGCCACGCCCAGCTACGTCGCCGGGCCGGGCGACCTGGCGCCCGACATGCGCCAGCTGCTCAACTGGGGCAGCTGGTTGCTGGCGCTGCCGGTGATGCTGTTCTCGGCTGGCCCGTTGCTGGCGGGCGCCTGGCGCGGCTTGCGTTCAAGGCGCATCGGCATGGATGTGCCGGTGGCCGTGGCGCTGGTCATCACCTTCGTGGCCAGCACCGGTGCCACCTTTAACCCCGACGGTGTCTTTGGCCACGAGGTCTACTTCGATTCACTGGCGATGTTCGTGAGCTTTCTGCTGGGCGCGCGCTATGTCGAACTGCTGGCCCGCCACCGCGCCGCGCAGGCGCTGGAGCAAGCCATGGCGCGGCTGCCGGCGGTCGCCATGCGCGTCGACGAGGCCGGCGTCGTCGAGTCGGTCAGCCTGCACAGCCTGCGGCCCGGTGACCGCGTTCGTGTGCCGGTCGGCGAAGCCTTTGCCGCCGACGGCGTGGTGTGCCGCGGCCAGACCCAGGCCGATGAGTCGCTGTTGACGGGTGAATCGGCGCCGGTGGACAAAGCCACGGGTGCCGAGGTCGTGGCCGGCAGCATCAACGTCGGCGCGCCGGTGGACATGACGGTGCAACGGGTGGGCCACGACACGCGCTTCGAAGCCATCGTGTCCATGATGCGCAGCGCGATGAGCCAGCGCCCGGCCGCCGCCCGCGTGGCCGACCGGTGGGCGGCGCCCTTCCTGTGGGCGGTGCTGCTGCTGGCCGCGGGCGCGGCCGCCGTGTGGAGCGTCATTGACCCCTCACGCGCGGTATGGGTGGCCGTGTCGGTGCTGATCGTCACCTGCCCTTGTGCGCTGTCTCTGGCCGCACCGGCGACGCTGGTGGCGGCGGCGCGCGGCATGGCGCGGCGTGGCGTGATGCTGCAGAACCTGGACGCCATCGAGCAACTGGCCCGTGCCGACCACTACTTCTTCGACAAGACGGGCACGCTCACCGAAGACCGCTTGCAGTTGCGCGAGGTGAGCTTGCTGGTGGCGGCCCACTCGCGGCTGGCCGGTGAATCGCATGCCCTGGCCGTGGCAGCGTCGCTGGCGCGGCATTCGCGCCACTCGATGGCCGCAGCCGTGGCAGCCGCAGTACCGGATGCACCGGATGCCGCGGGGCGCGCGCCCATGGACTGGGTCGACGTCCAAGAGCAGTCGGGCCAGGGCTTGCAGGCCCGCGATGGCGAGGGTGCCACCTGGCGCCTGGGCTCGGCCGCGTGGGTCAGTGGCGGCAATCCCGCGGGCGGAGCGGCGGCGCAGGTGTGGTTGGGCTGCGAGGGCCAGCCCCTGGCCGGCTTCGTGCTCGACGAGCGCCTGCGTGAAGGCGCGCTCGACGCCGTTCGGGCCCTGCAAGCGCAAGGGCTGCAAGTGACGTTGCTGTCGGGCGACACCGTCGATCGCGCCGCCGCGCTGGCCGCTCGCCTGGGGCTGCAGGCGCCCGCAGCCGTGCTGGGCGGCGCCACCCCGCAGGACAAGCTCGATGCCGTGGCGCGCGCTCAGGCGGCAGGTCAGCGCGTGGCCATGGTCGGCGACGGTATCAACGACGCCCCGGTGCTCGCCCGCGCAGATGTCTCGCTGGCCATGGGGCAAGGTGCGCTGGTCTCGCGCAGCCAGGCCGACGCGGTGGTCACGTCCAGCCGCCTGACCGACATCGTCCGCGCCCGCGCCAGCGCGCTGCGGGCGCTGCGCATCGTGCGCCAGAACATGGTCTGGGCGGCGGCCTACAACGCCGTGTGCGTGCCCCTGGCCCTGATGGGCTGGCTGCCGCCCTGGGCCGCTGGGCTGGGCATGGCGGCCAGTTCGATGTTGGTGGTGCTCAACGCATTGCGCGCGGCGGATGCCGGCACCCATGCCGTGCCCGTGGCCCACGTCCGCTGATGGAAAGCCTGTATTTGCTGATCCCGCTGTCTGCCGGCCTGGTGCTGCTGATACTGGCCATCTTCGGCTGGGCCCTGCAACGGGGTCAGTTCGAGGACCTGGAGCGCGAGGGCGAGCGAATCCTGCAGCCGGATCAGGCTCATCTTGACGCCGGTCAAGGCCCACCGCCCGCAGCGCAGCAAGAATCGACGCATCGCGTCAACGCACCGCAGTAAGGAGAAAAAACCATGTCGAGCAGCGCCGCAATGGCCGCACCCCAATCTGGTGGGGCCGCGATGGCCACACCCACAGACGGCGTCTACACCGACCAGGCCGTCCGGCTGTTTTCGTTGGCCGCCATAGTGTGGGGCGTGGTGGGCATGCTGGTGGGCGTGGTCATCGCCGCACAGCTGGCCTGGCCCGAGCTGAACTTCGGCATCCCCTACATCACCTACGGCCGCCTTCGCCCGCTGCACACCAATGCGGTGATCTTCGCGTTCGGCGGCTGCACCTTGTTCGCCACCTCGTACCACGTGGTGCAGCGCACCTGCCAGACGCGGCTGTTCGCGCCCAAGCTGGCGCTGTTCACCTTCATCGGCTGGCAGGTCGTGATCCTGGCCGCGGCGATCTCGCTGCCGCTGGGCTACACGCAAGGCAAGGAATACGCCGAACTCGAATGGCCCATCGACCTGCTGATCGCGGTGGTGTGGGTGTCTTACGCCGTTGTCTTCTTCGGCACCATCGGCATCCGCAAGGTGCGCCACATCTACGTGGCCAACTGGTTCTTCGGTGCCTTCATCCTCGCCGTGGCGGTGCTGCACATCGTCAACAGCGCGGCGATCCCTGCCGGTCTGTGGAAGAGCTATTCGGCCTACTCCGGCGTGCAGGACGCAATGATCCAGTGGTGGTACGGCCACAACGCGGTGGGCTTCTTCCTGACCGCCGGTTTTCTGGGGATCATGTACTACTACATCCCCAAGCAGGCCGAGCGCCCGGTGTACAGCTACCGGTTGAGCATCGTCCACTTCTGGGCGCTGATCTTCACTTACATGTGGGCAGGCCCCCACCACCTGCACTACACCGCGCTGCCCGACTGGGCGCAGAGCATCGGCATGATCTTCTCGCTGGTGCTGCTGGCGCCCAGCTGGGGCGGCATGATCAACGGCATCATGACGCTGTCGGGTGCCTGGCACAAACTGCGTGACGACCCGATCCTGAAGTTCCTGATCGTCAGCCTGTCGTTCTACGGCATGAGCACCTTTGAAGGGCCGATGATGTCGATCAAGACCGTCAATGCGCTCAGCCACTACACCGACTGGACGATCGGCCACGTGCACAGCGGCGCGCTGGGCTGGGTCGGCATGATCAGCATGGGTGCGCTGTACCACCTGATCCCGCGCATGTACGGCAAGACGGCCATGCACAGCACCCGGGCCATCGAGACCCACTTCTGGCTGGCCACGCTGGGCATCGTGCTCTACATCGCCGCGATGTGGATCGCCGGCGTCATGCAGGGCCTGATGTGGCGCGCGGTCAACCCCGACGGCACGCTGGTCTACAGCTTCGTCGAAAGCGTGAAGGCCACGTTCCCTTATTACGTCGTGCGCCTGCTTGGTGGCCTGCTGTACTTCAGCGGCATGCTCATCATGGCCTGGAACGTGGTCATGACCGTGCGCGCCGGCAGTGCCGTGCCGGCGCCGATCCCCCGCGTTGCCGCTGCGCACGCCTGATACCGCGCCTGAGTCGCGCCAGACACCACAAGACACCCCGGAGTTCACCCCATGGCCCTCAACAAAGCGCCCAGCGGTCACGAGAAGATCGAGACCAACAATTTCCTGATGATCGTGCTGATCCTCCTGGCCATCTCCGTCGGTGGCCTGGTGGAGATCGTGCCGCTGTTCTTCCAGCGGTCACTCACGCAGCCGGTCGAGGGACTTAAGCCCTACACGCCGCTGCAACTGGCCGGCCGCGACGTGTATCTGCGCGAAGGCTGCTACGGTTGCCACTCGCAGATGATTCGGCCCCTGCGTGCCGAAGCCATGCGATACGGTCCGCCGTCGCAGGCCGGCGAATTCGTCTACGACCACCCCTTCCAGTGGGGCAGCAAGCGCACCGGGCCAGACTTGCACCGCGTGGGCGGCAAGTACAGCGACGAGTGGCACCGCATCCACCTCATCAACCCGCGCGATCTGGTGCCCGAATCCAACATGCCTGCCTACCCCTGGCTGGAGCGCGACTTGGTCGACGCGGACGACATCGCGCCACGCATGAAGGCACTCCGTATCGCAGGCGTGCCCTACACCGACGGCGAAATCGCCCAGTCCGCTGCCGACGTGAAAGGTCGCACCGAGATGGACGCGTTGATCGCCTACCTGCAGGTGCTGGGCACCGCGCGCAAGTAAAAGCACAAGCAAGACCACAGCAAGACGACAAGCAAGACCACAAGGAGACCTTCATGGACATCAACAGCCTGCGCATTGCCGTCACGGTGGCCGGCCTCGTCCTGTTCCTGTCGCTCGTCGTGTACTGCTGGAGCCGCCGCCGCGCTCAGGAGTACCACGACGCGGCGATGCTGCCTTTCCTCGATGAGCCGATCGGCTCTGCCCCTACCGCCAAGGACAACGCCCCGGGAGCCCGCACGTGAGCGATTTCATGCACAGTGGCTGGGCGATCTTCATCGCCGCCGTCACGATCCTGTCGCTGGTGGCCTGCGTCATCCTGCTGGTGATCGCCAGCCGGAGGCAGGTGATGTCCGACGACAACACCACCGGTCACGTCTGGGACGCCGACCTGCGGGAAATGAACAACCCGCTGCCGCGTTGGTGGATGTGGTTGTTCGTCATCACCGTCGTCTTCGCGGCCGTCTACCTGGCTTTCTACCCGGGACTGGGCAGCAACGCCGGCACACTGAACTGGAGCAGCCAGAGCCAGTTCGAGGCCGAACAGGCCAAGGCCCGGGCGACGATGGCGCCGCTGTACGCGCGCTTCGTGTCGATGCCTGCGGAAGAACTGGTGCGCGAACCGCAGGCCATGGGCACCGGACAGCGGCTGTACCTGAACAACTGCGCGGCCTGCCATGGATCGGACGGGCGCGGCTCCAAAGGCTTTCCGAATCTGACCGACAGCGATTGGCTGGGCGACAACACGCTGGACGCGATCAAGAAGAACATCGCCGAGGGGCGGGTGGGCATGATGCCGCCGATGGGCGCTGCGGTAGGTTCCGCAGACGACGTGCGCAACGTGGCCAATTACGTGCTCAGCCTGTCGGGCAGCGGCCACGGCGATGTCGCCGCGCAGCTGGGCAAGGCCAAGTTCGGTACCTGCGCTGCCTGCCACGGCGCCGACGGCAAGGGCAACAAGGCGCTCGGGGCACCCAACCTGACCGACCGCGTCTGGCTGCATGGCGGCGGCGAGCAGGCCGTTGTCGAGATGATCGTCAAGGGCAAGAACAACGTCATGCCGGCCCACGCCAAGGTGCTGACGCCCGAACAGATTCATGTGCTGGGCGCTTATGTGTGGGGCCTGTCGCAGGCCACGCCCGTCGCGATTAAGTGATCGGTGCCCCGGCGACCCTGACGGCTGATACGGCCGGCCAAGCTGCCGAGGCCGGGCCAGGCGCAGACAAGCGCGAATCGGTCATCCGGCTGTACCAGAAGCAGCCCGAGATCTACGCCCGCGCCGTTCGCGGCTGGTTTTCGGCGTGGCGCTGGACGCTCGTCTGGGTGACCCAACTGGTGTTCTACGGCCTGCCCTGGTTGCAGTGGAACGGCAGGCAGCTGATGCTGTTCGACCTGGAGGCGCGCCGCTTCTACATCGGCGCGCTGGTGTTGTACCCGCAGGACTTCATTTACCTCACGGCGCTGCTCATCGTCAGCGCCTACGCGCTGTTCCTGTTCACCACCGTGGCCGGCCGGTTGTGGTGCGGCTATGCCTGCCCGCAAACCGTCTACACCGAGATTTTCATGTGGGTCGAGCGCCACGTCGAAGGCGACCGCATGCAGCGCATGAAGCTCGACGCCGGGCCCTGGGGCGCGCGCAAGCTGCTGCGCAAGTCGGCCAAGCATGGTGTGTGGATCGCCATCGGCCTGTGGACCGGGTTCACCTTCGTCGGCTATTTCACACCGATCCAGACGCTGGGCGCCTCGGTGCTGTCGCTGGGCCTGGGCCCATGGGAAACGTTCTGGGTGCTGTTCTATGGATTGGCCACCTACGGCAACGCGGGCTGGATGCGCGAGCAGGTCTGCAAGTACATGTGTCCCTACGCGCGCTTCCAGAGCGTGATGTTCGACAAAGACACGCTCGTCATCAGCTACGACGCCGAGCGCGGTGAGCCGCGCGGCACGCGCGGGCGCAAGACCGACCTCGAGGCCGCCAAGCTGGGGCACTGCATCGGCTGCAACCTGTGCGTGCAGGTGTGCCCGACGGGCATCGACATCCGCAACGGCCTGCAGTACGAGTGCATCGGTTGCGCGGCCTGCATCGACGTGTGCAACGGCGTGATGGACAAGATGCAATACCCGCGCGGCCTGATCCGCTACGACACGCAGACGGGCATGCAGCGCCATCTGCCCCGCGGTGAAGTGCTGCGCCGGGTGTTTCGCCCCCGCGTGCTGGTCTACACAGCGGTGCTGGTGCTGATCTGCGGCGCCTTGTTGACCAGCCTGTGGCTGCGCGCTCCGTTCAAGGTGGACGTGGTCCGCGACCGGGGTGCGCTGGCGCGCATCGTCGACGACGGCTACGTGGCCAACGTCTACCGACTCCAGATCATGAACACCACCGAACAGGTCCAGCGTTACCGCATCGGCGTGCAGGGGCTGCCGCGGGCAGCGACCGACATGGCCACCGACGTGGTGATCGAGCCGGCAATGGCCCGCTGGGTGCCCGTGGCCGTGACCGTGCCGCCCGATGAGGCCACACGCGCCGGTGCGGGGTCACACCGCATCGAATTCGTCGTCGAACGGCTGGCCGACCTGCCCAGCCAGGCGCCTTACCGTGTCCAGGAACACTCCACCTTCATCGTGCCGCGTTGACCTGGCGCAGGCACGCAGCCCATCTACAGCGAGCGAGACCACCATGAAAACTGCACCCCATACCGGTACCGGAACCGGTACCGATCCCGCACCGCCGCTGGCCTGGTGGCGCGTTCCGATGGTGTGGCTGGTCATCAGCGGGCCGGCCGTGGTGGTGGTGGCAGGGTTTGCGACCTTGGCGCTGGCGATCGCGTATCCCGACCCCGTCCTGGTCGTCGAGAAAGCCGCCAACGCCGCACAGATGCCTGCCATGCAGGGCCGCAACCACGCAGCCACGGCTGGCCGTTGACGATGCGGCAGGCCCGACGGCGGGGTGCCGGGGCCGCGGTCCTTCAGCCAGTGTCGCCGCTCACCAGCGCCCGCAGGCCCTGAGGGTCGAGCACCACGATCTGGCGCTGCTTGACCTCGAGCAGGCCGTCGTCCTGAAACTTCGAGAATGCCCGGCTGACGGTCTCGAGCTTCAAGCCGAGGTAGCTGCCGATTTCCTCGCGTGTCATGCGCAGCACCAGCGAACTGGCCGAATAGCCGCGGGCCTGCAGGCGCTTGGTCAGGTTCAGCAGAAAAGCAGCCAGGCGCTCTTCGGCACGCATGCTGCCCAGCAGCAGCATCACGCCGTGGTCGCGCACGATCTCGCGGCTCATGATGCGGTGGAACTGGCGCTGCAGATCGCTGAATTCGCGCGACAGGTCCTCGAACATGGTGAACGGGATGACGCAGACCTGCGAGTCCTCGAGCGCCACTGCGTCGCAGGTGTGGCGGTCGGTGCCAATGCCGTCCAGGCCGAGCAATTCACCCGCCATCTGGAAACCGGTGACCTGGTCACGGCCATCCTCGGAAGTCACACAGGTCTTGAAGAACCCGGTCCGCACCGCATACAGGGCTCCGAAGGGCTCGCCGATTCTGAACAGTGCTTCGCCACGGCCCACCTGCCGCCGGGTGTTGACCAGGCCATCCAGCCGTGCGAGCTGGTCGGGCGACATGCCCACCGGCAGGCACAGCTCGCGCAGGTTGCATCCCGAACAGGCCACCTTAAAGGGTTCCATCAAGATCGCGGGCATCGTCTGGCTCATGTCTTTGGTGCCTGGGGTTGAACGGTGAAACAGTATCGCCCAAGCCGCTGGCTCGCTGTGCCGTGCCCCCGCAGCCGTGGAATTGGCCGCTTTCGGCGCCGGGTTGTTGCCCGATTGAGCAATGTCAAGGTGGCGTCAGCGCGAATGGTCGACATTGAAGCCGCGCTATACGTCCTACCCCACCGCCGATCGCTTCGTCGAAGCGTTCGGTGCGCAAGACTACCGCCAGGCGCTGCGCCAGCGGGCAAAAGGCGGTGTCGTGGGCGGGGCCGCCCCGCTGTCCATTTACGTGCACATCCCGTTCTGCAAGTCGGTGTGCTACTACTGCTCATGCAACAAGATCATCACCAAGCATCACGAACGGGGTCGCGCCTACCTGCAGTCGCTGGCCGCGGAGATCGACCTGCACACCGCCGAGCTGGGGCGCGGGCAGTCGGTGTCGCAGTTGCAGCTGGGGGGTGGGTCGCCCAAGTTCCTGTCCGACGACGAGTTGTCCGACCTGATGGACATGCTGCGCGGCGCCTTCGTGCTGTCGCCACGTGCCGAGGTCGCCATCGAGGTCGACCCGCGCACCGCCGACCCGCAGCGTCTGCAGCACCTGGCGGCTCTGGGCTTCAACCGCATCAGCTTCGGAATCCAGGACTTCGACCCGGCGGTGCAGGCCGCCGTGCACCGCGTGCAGTCGTTCGAAAGTGTGCAGGCGTTGATGGGCCAGGCCAAGGCCCTGGGTTTCCAGTCCATCAATGCCGACCTGATCTACGGCCTGCCGATGCAGACGCCCGAGTCGTTCCAGCGCACCGTCGCCCAGGTGGCCGAGCTGCGGCCGCACCGCATCGCATCGCGCTCTACGCCTACGCGCACCTGCCGGAACGCTTCAAGCCGCAGCGCCGCATCTCGGGCGCCCACCTGCCGCGTCGGCGCCACCTACAGCCAGAACGCCAAGACGTTGCCGGAGTACACCGACGCGCTGTCGCAGGGCTGTTTCCCGGTGGTGCGCGGACTGGCGCTGACCCGCGACGACCTGATGCGCCGCTCGGTCATCATGGCGTTGATGTGCCAGGGCCGGCTGGACTTCGAGTCCATCGACCTGGCGCACCTGGTCGACACCCGCAGCCTGTTGGCGCCGGAACTGGCGCGGCTGCGGCCCTTGGTCGAGATGGGGCTGGTCGAGCTCAGCCCGGCGGCTGTTCAGGTCACGCCCACTGGATGGTTCTACGTGCGCGCCGTGGCCATGGTGTTCGACCGCCATCTCCACGCCGACGCGAACCACCACCGGTTTTCACGCATCCTCTGAAGGTGTCGCTTGTCTGATTTGGCTCTCATCGGCAGCGCGGCCTTGCTGGGCCTGGCGGGCACGCCGCACTGCGCCGTGATGTGTGGTGCGGCTTGCACTGCAGCCGCGGGGCCGGGCGGGACGCGCGCCAGCCTCACCTTCCAAGCCACTCGCCTGGCGGGCTACTCCGCGGCGGGGGCGGTGGTGGCCGTCGGGGTCGGTGCGTTGGCCTCGCTGGCCCAGATCAGCCCGGCGCTGCGGCCGTTGTGGACGCTGCTTCACGCCGCAGCGCTGGGCTTGGGGCTGTGGCTGCTTTGGCACGGTCGGCAGCCGGCGTGGATGTCGTCGCTGGGCCGCATTCCCGCGCCGGCGCCGGCCGCGCCCGCCGGCTGGTCACCCATGCAGATGCCGGTGCGCGCGGCGGTGGCGGGCAGCGCCTGGGTGCTGATGCCTTGCGGCCTGCTGCAATCGGCGTTGTTGATGGCGGCGCTGACAGAAACGGCACAAAGCGGCGCCCTGGCGATGGCTGCCTTTGCAGCAGCTTCATCCGGCGGTTTGCTGCTGGCGCCGTGGATCTGGCAATGCCTGGGCAAACAAGGCGGACTGCCGTGGGACCGCTGGCTGACCCGCGCTGCCGGGTTGATGCTGGTCGGTGCCTCCAGCTGGGCCCTGGGCCACGGCGTGTGGCAGCGCGTGGCGGCCTATTGCTTCGGGCCATGAAACCCCGCGCGGCACGGTCCTTCGTCAGTCCCCGGACAGGGGCCGTGAACTAGAATTTCTGGCTCACACCACAACCAGGGCCCGAAACGAATGTTTCTGCGCCCACAGGAGACCGGACCCATGTACCAGCACATCCAGGTGCCCGCCGCGGGCGCGAAGATCACCGTCAATGCGGACTACTCGTTGAACGTGCCGCCCAACCCCATCATTCCCTTCATCGAGGGCGACGGCACGGGGCTGGACATCACGCCGGTCATGATCAAGGTGGTCGATGCGGCCGTCGCCAAGGCCTACGGCGGCCAGCGCCAGATTCACTGGATGGAAGTCTACGCAGGCGAAAAGTCCACCCGCATCTACGGCCCGGACGTCTGGCTGCCCGAAGAAACCTTGAGCGTGGTGCGCGAATACGTCGTCTCCATCAAGGGCCCGCTGACCACGCCGGTGGGCGGCGGCATCCGCAGCCTGAACGTGGCCTTGCGGCAAGAGCTCGACCTCTACGTCTGCCTGCGCCCGATCCAGTACTTCAAGGGCGTGCCCAGCCCGGTGAAGGAGCCCGAGAAGACGCACATGGTCATCTTCCGCGAGAACTCCGAAGACATCTACGCCGGCATCGAATTCGAAGCCGGCAGCGACAAGGTCAAGAAGCTCATCAAGTTCCTGCAGGACGAGATGGGCGTGAAGAAGATCCGCTTCCCCAACACCTCGGGCATCGGCATCAAGCCGGTCAGCAGCGAAGGTACCGAGCGGCTGGTGCGCAAGGCCATCCAGTACGCCATCGACAACGACAAGCCCAGCGTGACCATCGTGCACAAGGGCAACATCATGAAATACACCGAAGGCGGTTTCCGTGATTGGTCTTACGCTTTGGCGCAGAAAGAATTTGGCGCACAGCTCATCGACGGCGGACCCTGGTGCAAATTTGCCAGCCCGAAAACGGGCAAGGAAATCACCATCAAAGACAGCATTGCGGACGCTTTCTTGCAGCAAATTTTGTTGCGCCCCGCTGAGTACAGTGTGATTGCCACATTGAATCTGAATGGTGACTACGTTTCGGATGCGCTTGCTGCACAAGTAGGCGGCATTGGCATTGCCCCTGGTGCAAATTTGAGCGACACCATTGCCATGTTTGAAGCCACGCACGGCACCGCACCCAAGTATGCTGGCAAAGACTATGTCAACCCTGGCTCTGAGATTCTGTCTGCGGAAATGATGCTGCGCCACATGGGCTGGACTGCTGCGGCAGATCTGATCATCAGCTCGATGGAAAAATCGATCGCCAGCAAGAAGGTGACTTACGACTTTGCGCGTTTGATGGATGGTGCCACCCAGGTCAGCTGTTCAGGCTTTGGTCAGGTCATGATCGACCACATGTAGCCACTACCGGTTTTTACGGAACAGCCCGCTTGTGCGGGCTGTTCCATTTGCGTGCTTACGATCTTGTATGTTTCATTCCTGGCACCAAATCACCCCTGCGACCCCATCCAGGAGTTGCCTCGATAAAATGAAGTTCATGGCAACCAAAACCCCTAGCAAACCCCCCGCACCCAAGCCACTGCCTCAGCGTGAGGAAGACGGTGGCTCTGTGGTGCTCGAACGCCGCCCTGAAAAAACCAAGCCCCCGCAGATGCACCAGGTAGTCATGCTCAATGACGACTACACACCCATGGAATTTGTGGTGATGGTGATCCAGGAATTTTTCAGCAAAGACCGCGAAACCGCAACACAGATCATGCTGAAGATACACCTGGATGGACGGGGCGTTTGCGGGGTTTATTCGAAAGATGTCGCAGCCACCAAGGTCGATCAGGTGCAAGATGCGGCCAAGCAGGCGGGGCATCCGCTGCAGTGCGTCAGTGAGCCGTTTGAATAGGGTGGGTTGAATATGGGTAATGGGCAACCAGATAGAACGAGTGCGTCAAGCAAACACAGTAAGCAACAGGTATTGACAAGGCAAAAGGACATCACATGATTGCGCAGGAATTGGAAGTCAGTCTCCACATGGCATTTGTCGAGGCGCGTCAGCAACGCCACGAGTTCATCACGGTGGAGCATTTGCTGCTGGCTTTGTTGGACAATCCCAGCGCGGCCGAAGTGTTGCGCGCATGTTCTGCCAACGTTGATGATTTGCGTAAATCGTTGGCCAATTTCATCAAGGACAACACGCCGCAAGTGGCGGGCACTGATGACGTGGACACCCAACCTACGCTGGGTTTTCAGCGCGTTATTCAACGGGCCATCATGCACGTGCTGGTCGCGATTTTTGGTGAAAAAGATTCACACGCCGTGTACTACCTGCACCAGCAGGGCGTGACCCGCCTGGACGTGGTGAACTTTATTGCCCACGGTATCAAAAAAAGCGACCCCCCCGAGCCTGCCAAGGCGGGCGACGGTGCTGCCGAGGGTGAAGAAGCAACTGAAAAAAATGAAAAAGCCTCCCCCCTGGAGCAGTTCACTCAAAACCTGAACCAGCTTGCCAGAGACGGCAAGATTGACCCACTGATTGGCCGCGAATACGAAGTTGAGCGGGTGATCCAGATCCTGTGCCGCCGCCGTAAGAACAATCCTTTGTTGGTAGGCGAAGCCGGCGTCGGCAAAACTGCGATCGCTGAGGGCCTGGCCTGGCGTATCACTCAAAAAGACGTGCCAGAAATTTTGGCGGATTCTGTCGTGTTCTCCCTGGACATGGGAGCGCTTCTGGCTGGTACAAAATATCGGGGTGATTTCGAGCAGCGTTTGAAAGGCGTACTTAAATCGCTCAAAGACAAACCCAATGGCATTTTGTTTATTGACGAAATTCACACACTGATCGGCGCAGGCGCAGCGTCCGGCGGCACGCTGGATGCGTCCGCGCCTAGCGGCGGTAACGGCGGTTTTGTTGAAACCAGTGCGGCGCAGGTGAAGGTGGCTACAGGCGCCCAGGTGACAACCCGAGCCGTCGCTGGCCAAACAGGCACATGGCTGATTGACCCCGCTGACTACAACATTTCTGCGTCAGGTGGGGACATCAGCGGGGCCACGCTGACTGCCAACCTGGTCAACACCAGCGTCAGCATTTTGTCGAGCAGTGGAGCACAGGCCGCAGGTGGCGGCGACATCAATGTCAACGACGCATTCAGCTGGAGCGCCAATACTCTCACACTTACAGCGGCACGCAACATCAACTTCAATGCTGTCGCTACAGCTACGGGCACAGCAGGCTTGGTCATGAACACCGCCACTGCCAATGGCACCAGCGCAGCTGTGCCTGGCGGCAGGGTCAACATGGCACTTGGTGCAGGCGGCTTTACCGGGCGGGTAGACATGGCCACTGGCACCAGCCTCAGCATCAATGGTGAGTCTTACACCATCGTCAACAGCCTCGGCGCAGCAGGCGTGCTGTCGGCCAACGACCTGCAAGGCATGTACGGCAATCAGAATGCCCGTTTTGTGCTGGGCAGCAACATTGATGCGTCTGCCACCAGCAGCTGGAACGGCGGGGCAGGTTTTTACGGCATGCCCAATTACAAAGGCCGCTTCAATGGCCTCGGTCACACCATCACTGGCCTGACGATCAACACTCCGAACGCTGACGAAGTCGGCCTGTTCGGCCAGTTGCAGTCAAACGGCTATGCCCGGGTTGCCAACGTGGGCCTGGTAGGCGGCTCCTTTACGGGCAGGAATTATGTTGGCTCGCTCGTAGGTTGGGCCCAGTTCAACAGCGGGGCGGTCATCAGCAACAACTACTCCAGCGCCACTGTCAACGGCAGCAACCACATTGGCGGCCTGGTTGGCGCGTATAGCTCGGCCACCGTTCCCAACAATACCGGTATCTTTAACTCCTATGCAACGGGCGATGTCACCGGCACAGCTACCAACTTCCAGCGCATCGGCGGGCTGGTTGGCTCAGCTAGCCTGTATGACCCCGGCGGCCCGTTGATCACCAACAGCTACGCGACGGGTACGGTCACGGCGGGTGGCAGTAACAGCATGGCAGGTGGGCTGGTGGGTAACTCGGGTCTGGGCATCATCACCGGCAGCCATGCCAGAAGCGCTGTCGGTGCATGGCGCACCGTCAGCGTGAGCAGTGCACCGCCGGCAACGACGATCGACGCGGCACCAGCACCAGCCGCAAGTTGCAGGCGTTGCGGCTGCTCCAGGTAAGCCTCGGCCAGCTTCGCGCCGCGCAAACGCTGCTCCACCCAATGGCGCAGCCAGATGCGGCTCACCGCGCGCACGGAATAGGCTGCGAGCGTCATGGCCGCCACGCCGGCGGTGATCAGGAGCACAAGCGCAAGAGGTCCCATCAATGCTCCTCGATGTCGGCGCGATCGGTCACCGGATCCGTCCGTTCGAAGTACACGCGCAACACCTGCCGACGGCGCACCTGCTCCACGACGAGGTCCGCCTGATCGACTATGCCCCGCCGCTGCTGACCGTATTGGGCGGCCCGGCGCTGCCCCCCGATTTTGCTCAGCG